>Ga0123354_10000282_pt1 | contig 46199 bp, 34 predicted proteins | sample TergutLab28metaG_2_FD_97872 | JGI IMG/M metagenome (GOLD analysis project Ga0123354, IMG submission 97872) | Labiotermes labralis P4 segment gut microbial communities from Petit-Saut dam, French Guiana - Lab288 P4 | ecosystem: Host-associated > Arthropoda: Insects > Digestive system > Gut ... | reverse complement strand
CCTCAATTGACCTCACGAGGCTGAGTGGACCCCGTTCCAGACCCACTACTACTCAGAAAATCTGGTAGCGCCAGGGATCGAACCCGGGACCTCTGTATCTGTAGCCAGAAACTCTGACCACTATACCACAGAGGCGGTCACTACTACTACTACTAAATAATAATAATAATCTGACATCTGTTTGTATACGCAGCAATAAAATTCGACCAGTGCTGTATTTCATTACATTCTGCGCACGAGACCACGCTGGTGCGTAGGTTAAGCTGGATTCAGTACTCGTATATTGTTCGGTTATAATCTGTTGTACGTGTGTGTGGATATGACAGTAACATGACCACACCTGTAGGACTAGAAGTCCGAAAAAGGAAGTTGGCTTAATGAGAGCTGTAGCCGGAACTGCATGTTACAGGCTGAACACGACGTCAGTACCGGTCTTCACTTCCACTTCGTACTAACAGCAGGAAATTCGGTAATTCATTGAGAGCATGAAGAACGCCGAGTGGGTGCTGTACGTGTGTACGGACAGACACATGTTTCGTGTATGTTCGATGTTTTCCTGCTACGAAATGAAAATACAGTTTACGTCATTCGTAATGGAATTGGTTTGCGTCCTTTTGGTTAACGGTAATGCTGGGACACTCGTTCTTGTACCCGCCGATTGTGTTATGATATTTCAGACCACAAGGAGATCTTAGTGGGACATTTTTGGACTCACAGATTATTGTGTGCACATTTCTGCAACTTACCAGTCTCTTTGTTTGATTAACAAATTCTGCAAGTCCCACCGCTATTTTGGCAACTGTTTGTATTCATTTGATGCTGTTGGTACGTTTAATTTATAACCTACGTAGTCTTCGGCGTGTGTGGGGAGAAGGGGGTGTCGTCTTTGAGCCATTTTACCTATTTTCACAAATTTGTGTGTTAATTCTGCTGTGGGGGCCCACCGCAGTGTCTGCTTTTTCTGCAGTCAGTAGTAACAACGTAGCGAACGAACATGTTACGTGAAAGCAGCACTAACGTAGCCTAAGTTAGGGTTCTGAAATAATATGCCGTAATAAGACTTAGAAGGTTAGGCAGCTTTTGTTGGGGTCTTTTGTGCGCTTTCGCAAAACAATTGTGCCGACTTAGTCTTAGCTTCGGCGTGTCCGCCCCTCTGTCGGCATGTAACAACGGCTCCAACTGGATCGATTTTCGTGAAATTTTATATTAGAGATTTTTTTCACTAAAAATCTGCCTACCAGTTCTAAATTCGGTTGAAATGGAACAGAAAAAGAGGGGCACTTTCAATGAAAACCTGCATACGTTTATGTCATCGATCTTTTACAGTGGAGGTAATGACTCTTTTGGGTACGAGCTGAAGCCGAAGAAGTAGTTGATCTGAACCTGAGTCACCATGATCGATTGTAGTTCTGTTAGGCAGGGCAGACTTTCTAATCGACGTAGAAAACTACAGGACGCGCCAGAAGTGTTAACGCTCTGCGTGCGTCTCCTAACCAGTTGTATAACGTAAAAAATACACTGTTGGAAATAGACACACGAACTTGGGCACAGCGGTTGGAGCATATGCATTGTGCGTGATTGTTGTTATTAAGTGAATAATTATAAATATGGCGACGGTGTCAGTCTAGACGGAAATCAAGGACGTTATGAGTGGGGCGTGTGCCACGCATGGAGGAGAAGAGAGCTGCATACAGGTTTTTAATGGGGAGATCTGAAAGACAGTTTGGAAAACCTAGTCGTATGTGGGAAATAATTCAAATTGGCCGTATAGAGGTAGGATAGGTTGGTGTGGACTGGATTCCTCTGGGTTAGGTAGGTGACAGGTTGCAGGCTGTTACAAACACTGCAGTGATTTTTCAGGCTCCATAAAATGAGGGAAATTTCTTGACTAGAGGAGGGACTACTTGGGTCTCAGAAAGGGCCATTCCATGAATTTAGATTTAGGTGTCCTTTGCGAAGTATAAAACGCTTACGTGTGTAGAGACCATCTCCTTCCGTCGCTCTGTGTGCCTGAGACAGTATCATCGACCAAACCGTTTGTCGCATTTTCGTGAAATTCGGTGAAGGGTTTGTGCACAAAAAGTTGCCATTCGGGGGCCTAAACGTAGTGAAAATCGGCGCAGTGACCGTCTCTTTACTTAAGGGTGTAAATGAATTTCCACCCATACTTCCTGACCGATTTGGGTGAAATTCGATCTAGAAGATCTCACGTAATGCCGTTGAGCAGTTGCGAGTTTCATGAAAATCGGTGCAGTTTAAAGCATGATTTACTTCACATCGTAAGTGAAATTTTGCCTCTATGTGCTGCCTTTGTTATCTGATTCGGATAAAACGTGGTGCAATAGATGTCCACAGCAATTTACGAACAATTGTGGATTTCGTGCAGGTCGATTTAGTGAAAGCCCACTTCCCTTAACGTAAATGAAAATTTGCCATGTATTTAACACTTTTCGTCCGAGTTGGATAAAATTGCGTACGGGAGATTGGCACGAATTCGTGAACATCGGCGCTGAGAAGGTCTTACTTTTTCTTATGGGCGTAAATGAAATCCCCTTCACTCGTATACTCTATAGTGGCAATTTGAAAGTAAGGAGTGCCGTGGTAAAAGATCTGTGTACCTCCTCACGGAGTACACCATTTGTAGTCTGGTTTGTCGTCGTAGTCAGCAACCAGAAAATCAGTTGAGAACACAACATAAATACATGTGTGCAGCGAAGTAATGCATCTTAGGAATGTGGGGGTTTCAAGTGGGTGGAGACTCGGTTCAGCTGTCTGAAGGTAAGAGTTCAGTGGTGTGCTTTGTGAACACGGTAATGAGCTTCCGGTTCTGCCGTATATGAGCCGATGAATTTCTTGGTATGCTGAGTAACCGCACCCCATAATTAGTTATATAATAATTGTTTGCGAAATGTAAATGTTCTCGCAGTCGTGTTGCTGAAGAGTCAAGTCTTTTAGGATGTTACACCGTGTCCAGTGATGAATAGGTACAGATGTTTCGAACGGTCGTAGTGCCTCATAAACGCTGGTTAACTGCTTACAGCTTACATGTTGCAAAATCCTTGAAGACTTGAATCTTCAAATTACAAAAAAATCGCCCTAGAACAGGCCCTGAATGTCCAGAGGGGGAGTATAGGTATAGCTGTACTCTTTCTTTAACCTTGGCGCTGGATGGGGTGCGTGGTCAACACCACGCGTCGGCCGCTGTACCCACGGGAAATAGACCCGGTACCCATTGTATAGGAGGCTGGGTGGTCCCTAGAGCCGTTCTGGACAGGTGAGGAAAATCTTGTCCCCCCACCGGGATTCGATCCCCGGACCCTCCAGCCCGTAACGAGTCGCTGTACCGACTGCGCTATCAAATTATATTTACGATATAGTGGGAATGTGTTCTCGAATATGTGACGGGTGGAATTCTTCGTCAAATTACGAAGTAACCAGCGAAGAGCTAAGCCTGTAGGAGATGACGACAAACGTGGACTTAAAACAAGCATGCGGTTTGCATTCTGCACACCTGTACCGGTTCTGGAATGCAGTGACGCTGACCCCAACGCCATTCGCAACAACAGGACACTAAATGTGGTAAATATTAGCGATCTCGTGACCAAGACTCAAATCTTCTGTTGTTCTCCTAGCCCCTCATATCAATGTTAGTTTGCTATAAACACATACTCCCTGTATATCTGGTTTAACGCCCCTTACATACTTTGTGTTAACTTGCAATGGAAGCCCCGGAATCGATGACGATGGCACCAGAGAATTGCTTGCTGCTGAGCATTGTTGCTTTGTCATCACGCCATGCAGCCATATTATCCCGGTGATAACAGTGTCCACAGCCAGCTTTAGGAGACGACAAGCAGCCATGCTAATATAGGTAGAAGATAATTTCTGATATAGATTGATTAATCTGCTGTAGCGGTAGACTGTGAGTTGCAAGTAATATTCGTGGTGTTTGCGTAACTGAATGAGTGAAGTAGTAGGCTTCCAAATTAATTTTCATAGAAAATTGTTTTTAGTTTTGTGATAAATCCTCAGAACCCCGGGGAATCGGTCATATAATTTCATGTTTCCAAGAAAAGGCGGTTTAAAAGTGGCAGTTTTGAACAAGACAAGCAATGTATGTCTAACGTAATATTGTGACACGTTCACATAACAGTTTTTGCCGTGGAAAGGCAATAAGTGTTACATATTCTGAGTGTGTGTGGTTGTAGCCTTGGTTATCAAGCATGCTAGGCGCGTGCACCGTATTATCGCCCGTGACTTTTGTGGCTGTGCCATATTTTTGCACTTTTTCTCATAAACAACAACATTTTCGAAAAAAAAAGTTATCTAACGTAAAATCTGTGTTCTTATTTTCTCTACGACGCTAGTCTGAAACATTTCTCATTCTAAGAAGAACTAAACGAGATATGATCACAAATTTATATTGATCTTCATGTGAAATACCTGTTATTTTCAGGTTTTAATTAAACTTGAATTTTCTCGACAGATATTCGAAGAATATTCAAGTACCAAATATCATGAAAATGCATCCATTGGAAGCCGAATTCCATGCGGACGGGCGGACATGACGAAGCTGATGGTAACTTTTCGTCATTTTGCGAACGCGGCTTAAACCCAGACAAGCCAGTGCTGATTACGTGGTTCGTGTCACAGCAGGTAGAAGTTCCGACTTCCAAGCAAAGTGTCAGTGCTATCATTTCACGACGACGTTTTGATGACGTAGTAGCTGCGTATGGCCTCGGAATGAGCGGTCGTCGGCAGCATATGTCCATATCGTCGTTCCCAGTTCACTATTTTTCTAGCTCACAATCTCGTGTCTTGTTTTTGGTATGGCTTCTTTACTTCGCGCTAATGGGACTGTTTCTTGAAATTAATAAAGCGTAGAGCAAATAGTGGTACGGCGCCTTCCGAGCGTCCTTATGTTATTACAGGACCTCGGACGACGGTCTGGCCTGGAGCCCTGTACCGGAATTTCTGAGAAATATGCAAATATGTCATCGTTTTACAAGTTTTTGTAAGGTATTGATTATTAAGATATTCAGTAACTGACTAAAGCATTTGTTTTAGCTCTTGGTTTTCTGAAAATAAATTCCGCCGAGTTAAAAGTGTTACTTTTTGTACTGTACGGACCGTTTCCGCCTTAGGCAAGAGTTCCTTCCCCGAAACTTTTACGTAACAAGTAGATGACCTCACCCCACGTGTTTATTACAACTCGTCTTTTATGTATGTGTTATCACAGTGTCATTGTACATGTTAGAGGCGTTACTCCTATCAGTATTTTATATGCGAAACGCACAAAGTGAAATACACAATAATTAATAATGTTGTATTCAGTAATGTTAATAATTAATTAAGAATTTGTGAAGTGCATATTACGTGACCCAGAAACTGCATGTATCTTTGGTCAACTTTTACATGTTGAATCAACAAATAACGTAAATAGTAACATGCAATTTAATTTCGTACTTGATACACGGAAGTTGTTGCTATAAAAGGAACAAAAACTCATAAATACTGTTTTATCATCATTAAATTCAGAGTTTGTAAACTAAGGATTATTACCGTATCATATAAACCAACAAAATACACCTTTGTTAAACTAATATTTTAATTTTTACGTTGTTTGCTACATGTTTCGAACCCGAGGGTTCATCTTCAGCAAGACGATTGTACGTACAGGTATGGTACGATTTGTTTACATGCCAACGGTATAAGCAGTCCTGTAGGTGGAAGTATGTGTTCAGTAATACCGGCAGTATACGTTGTGTTCTGTGATTTTTGAGATCTCATTTATAAATTGAAATCTTAATAATCACCGAAAACAATGTATACTACATTGAAGTGTTTCTACACGTATTTAGCCTGAAGGTGACCCACGTGTGTCGAAACGTGTTGCTTTAATGAACACCAAAACTTAGTTATGTAGACGGTTATAATTTATACAGTCAGCCCCTCGCTAGCCTTGGTTTCTGATTGGTGTCCAGATTCCCCGCCGTAGGTATTTGGTTCCGGTTTTTGATTAGTGCACACAAGGAAAAAGGTTAGTGGCTTCTGCGCCAGAATGTACACTTGCTGGTATCGGACCTTACAGGGCAGCTGATGCTGTGCACATCATCACGGCACCCAGTCACTGTACTGACTACACTATCCTGGCTCTTCATTCTGTTGGTATATTGTAGCACTTCATTTACTCAGAACATCAAAGTACAGTACAGTACAGTACAGTACAACATTCTGACCTTGTTATTAGTGTCAGCCCGATGTGTTTGGGACCTTCATGGGTTAATCATCATCATCATCTGGGAGCGCGTATTGTGCTGTTCTTAATGGATGAGATGGTGTCGGTGTTATGTAGGAGGCGCGGCTGTTAAATAACGAGACCAGTTTTAGAAGTACGTCTTCAATGAAATTACTACATCTATATGTTATCTTCTGCAAAGTAATTTTCATCAGAAGCTATACATCGCTACTTACTAGCCTTGCAGGCCTCGAAGCATCCTGGAAACTCATTTTGTAAGAGTGCTCGAGTAACTCAGCCGTCTTGTCACTACACGACTCGCAGCAAAGTGAAGGCTTCGGTGCCAGTTTTCTTCAGTTTCACATCGAATTTGATGTTTATTTTTGCCCCCCCTTTTTTTTACCAAACATGATTGCGGGAAGTTAACAGAAACCCGGTTTTAAACAAGACAGGCAGCGTGTATATAACATTTGAGGCGCGTTCGTCTAACCATTGTTGCCGTGGAAAAACAATAGATATTACATATTCTGAGTGTGTGGCTGTAGCCGTAGTTATCCAGCATACAAAGCGCATGCTCCGTATTATATTTGGCCTTTCTGGCTGTACCATATTTTCCCACATTATCTAATAAACGGCACGACGTTAGGGGGAAAAAAAACTTGTTGAAAATTAAGCGTGTGTTTTAATTTTCTCCACATCTTTTGGCCTAGACATATCTCATTCCAGAATAATTCAGCTAGATATGATCGTGTACGTACTTAGGTCGTCATGTAAAGTACCCCGTTATTCTTGTCAAATTTTAATTGAGCATTAATGTTATCGGCAGATTTTCTGAAATAATACTCGTATAAAATTTCATAATTCGTCAATTGGGAGCCGAGTGTTTCCATGCGGACAGGCGTGGGGACGGAGCTAACATTCGCTTCTCGCAATTTTGCGAACTCTCCTAAAAATTGTACTCGACACTACGTCATTGTAACGGAGCGTGGTTTGGATCGCACCTAGGCGTAATGTTCACGGGCTACTTATTATGTAGGTATTTTCTTTGGTGATAGATGGTAACGATAAGGAGTTGCGCTCACTCACTCTCGTTATTCAATATACCCATCTCACCTGTGCCTCTTTTGTCAGATCTGAACATGTTTATGTTATTATTCTAATTATTACTTGAAATGCGATTTTGTTGAGTCCTGTTTCTTGTATTCAGCTTCACTTTCACCTGTTTTAATGTACAGGCCTCAATAGAATACAACTGTAACGTAAAATACAGACCTACCAAAATGAGGTATACATATGGGTGTAGCCGTCCTTACTCTTCTTCATGACGATAACTGGGCTTCATGGTCACTTCTGGAATACGCTTATCGTTAGCACAAGAGTTGCCTCTCAGGGATTATTATGTATGGGGGATATTCCGACCGCTTCTCAGGAAATTGCGCCGCGCAGGATATGACGCTGAATAACGATTACGCTGTTTGCTTTATCGGTTAATTTATTCACGGAAGCTGTTCACTATTTGACGACGGAGAAATGCATCTGAAGATCATTCCTGGGCACAGCACTGGAATGTATCTGCCCTAAATAACAGGGAATGGTTACGTGAAACGTCTGTAAAAGGTGTCAAAAAATGCCTTCGCGCCGTAAAAAATGAGAAATTTTAAGAAGTCGTTGCGCATCATCTGTATCTTCGTCTCACGGGCAATTCGTGGGCGTCAGAACTTGAAGCAGAGGATGCGACTGGTGCCTGAGATCGAGCTCGTAGAGCCCTGATTTGCGCGTAGGCGCATTCGTATTTGATTGGCTCTCGATGATGTGTACTGAACATCGCTTGCCAAGAATGCCCTGGCGCGTGGTGTAGAAAAACGGCTCTTAAGTTTGTGGCGCGTCGCTCACCCCACAGTAGTTGGTTAGAATAGGCTGTAAGAAGTTCAGACTTCCTATGGAGTTTATGGTCTGAAACGCTGTAGTTCCACTCAAATTCTATGCGTTCCGAGCGGTATGCCGCCGTTCTCCGGTCTCTGATTGGGAATCTCAGATCTGGGACCGTCGTGGTTAATACCAAATTTGCTTATTGCCGGACGTACGAATATGTGTGGTTTCAAACTTGATTGACTTCCGCTGCTGTGCCGCATACGTACCGTTCACTTGTGGAATGACCACAGAATGTTTCTTTCGAGTGTGTAATAGGTGTATGACAGACACAGAATCCTTTTTCGACGTTTTCGGTGTATGGAGTCGTTATAAACAGAAGAGCGCCGCATGAAAAGCTGATGGTCTCAGCGAATTCAAGAAATTTCCGTTGGTGAAACGCCGTGTTTACAAGACTCCGCGTCTGGACTGTCTCCTGGGCGAGTTTGGTCCTTTTTTTTTAAGCGCGTTCGCAAAATTGCGAAAAGCGATTATTAGCTTAATCTTGTCTGTCCGTCTTTCCACATGGAACAACTTGGCTCCCACTAGACGGATTTTCATGAAATTAGAGCGCTTTTCAAAAATCTGTCGAGAAAATTCGAGTTTCATTCATATCTAACTAGAGTAACTGGTACTTTACGTGAAGACCAATGTACATTTTTTATAACTCGCTCGGTTCTTCGTAGAATGAGAAATGTTTCGGAAAAAACATGTACAGAAATTTAATCGATCAATTTTATGTTCAGCAACTTATTTTCTTTTTTCGAAAATGATGCCAGTTATGAGATAATGTGCAAAAATGTAGTAGCGCCAGAGAGGGTACAGATTGATAATATGGCACATGCGCATTTCACGCTGGGTACCCAAGGCTACAAACGCACACTCAGAATATGTAATACGGATTTTCCTCTGCAACAGTGGTTGTATGAAAGCGCCCCAGTGTTACGTTTTACGTAGGTGTACGTTGCCTGTCTTTTATATTCTAAAATCATTTTCGTCCAGGCCTCCTTGCCGTTCATTTTGATGACTAATGCGATAGCTTAATGAAATCAAAACGGCGTTTAATAGTAGCCAATTGGAGTGAGTAGTGACGCTAACTGTATGTTTATGTTGCTCTGCGATAATTACTTGGCATTTGGTGTTTCGGACCGCGCATTGTGAACATTTTCTAGGACGTGGTACGTAATGGGAGATACGAAACTATGGAGTTTCCCGAACTACTTTGTAAGCACTGAAGGTTTTATATTACGAAGAATGTTCAATAAGTAAGGTTCCTGAGGCCATAAAAATTTAGTGATAGATCGTTACAATGTTAAATATAACACATTTATTCGGGTGAGGTATCTTTTTTTTTACATTAACACCAATGCCTCCGACGGGATTCGAACCCACAATCTCAGCAGTTCAGCGACCACCGGGACCGGCGTTACCATAGATATTGGGTTATTAAATTCGCATCCATCACGAAAAGACATGCGCTCTTTCTAACTATATGGGCGATCACCAAAGTGTGCTTTCCGTGGCACAGAGAAATGACATTCCGACTGGACAAGGTCGGGACTTTGGGGTGAATGGTCCAGAAGTTCGCAGTGAAACGACCGCAAGAACTCAAACTTGGCGCTTGCTGTATGGGGTTGCAGTGTATTTCTGATGGATCGCACCTTGCCACAGATGTTCAGGTATCTTCCATCATCGTATATCTGTATCATTGAATTTCGATGGGGGCAGGTTGTTTCGCCCATAAATACTACTGCACTTCAACTTATCCCATGCTTAGCACATGACTGTAAGACTTGCGCCGGCTGTTGCATGTTACCCAAACTACCGCTGCTACCGAAAAGTAAAATGCTTCATTGACACAAACGTTACAGGTAAGTGTCAGTAACCTTATTCCCTTTACGTGCCTCGTAGTTTCCGGTCCGTCGAAAAAAAAATTTCAGTCCCTTTTGAATCTTCAGATTACCCATGTAAGCGGCAAATTTTTTGCATTTGCAACGCCTTCCTCTTTGAAGTCAAACCATGCTACAGTCTGCTATGCCGATTATTCCCCCCTCTGCTTGTTTGTTATAAGATCTTGTAAATATCATGTAAGAATCTTTTTTTTTTGTTACGGTTTTATTAAAGTTTTATTCTCGAAACTCTGGACTGACAAAGCCGACATCAACCATCAAACAAGCTGTACCATCGAACGTTTGACATGAAAATTACTCGTATAGTCATGTGATCGGTGGGCGCTAATTCGCCATTGTTACGAGTTGCTGTACGTAACCGTCATCCAATGATTTGAATGCCCTGCGTCATAAGGCGTGGATCCCATTTGATACCTGTAACGTCTGTTTGCGACATATTTCACTGTGGTGAATGTTTAATGAAAGAGAAGGGGAAATAATTTTGGACTGTGATATTAGGCCTATGTGTGTAGCGTTGCTGTTGTAGATTGCACATCTGATGTGGGTTGTTGCAAATTATGATATGCGTGCGGTACGGTGTAATGGGATTAAAAGTGGCAGAAATGAGAATTAACCTTTTGGCGCCGGAATTATTTTTTTAATTTTAGCACACACTGTATATAAAATGTGAATACTACAGAAACCAAATACGTTAGAATTATGAAAGAAACTGCATTTTGAAGAGAAAAAACGGAGAGTACGTACTATGATTAAAATATTCAGTACCTATATTTGTTGAATAAGTATATAAAATGCAAATTTAGAGGTTAGCGGTGCGGTACGACCACTATAGTTGACATTAGGCGTCAAAAGGTTAAGGATGTGTGGTTCATGACACCATGTATTTATTTTCATTGTTTATCAGTTTTTTTTGCCGGCGGTCTGTGCAGTGTCGCCGGTAGATCTCGCCATGTATCGTCGAGTTTGTAGGTGGTTGCGAACGTTTGGGAGAAATCCGCCGCTTTCATCTTCAGGATTTCCGTGTAACATAGCTTTAGTTACCACCGCTGTGGAACCGTGAATCTGAATACATTTGTAATTTTAATAAAAAGATTAATAAGTGCAACTGATGATCATCGAGGCCACTGACTATGCATCGTATCAAATAACAGATTTGGAGGGCATTGTGTCATACAGTACGTGTTCTTCATGGCAAAAATATCTTAGAGATAATTGTTCCAGGTTTCAGAAATGTGCTGACACTGGTTCTGGGTTTCATTTCTAAATATCTTGTGGCCAGTTGGTGGGAGGAATGTAAACGCACATCGCAATGTGGTCTTGGCGTGTTTTTATATTGTATCTTATTAGAATTGTTCACATAATTTAGTGTGCTGTTGCATAAAGCCTGAAGAGAAATAGCAGTTCTGATTGTTACTGTGTTATAAACTGGAGTTAGATCGGAGAATTAAGATTCCTAACTTGAATAATGGAGTGTTTATTGGATAGTAAGAATAAACACTCCATTGACAAAAACACAACGGGACGATGTCACCTAAAATCGAATAATAGAATACTAGAAACCCTCGTTTATTGCCTGAAGCAATGGTGGAAACTTCCCTGCTAGAATAAAGAACACCAGCTGTTGCAGCTATTTGCACGGCTTGCGGACACAGGCCGTCCTTCCTGCGCTCGTCATTCGGCTTCTTCCTGCCACTGTTTCGTTCTCGTATTCATGTGTTCGATCTCCTTCATATTTCTTTGGCTTCTTCCTGCTACTGCTTCATTTCCACAGACCCTTCCTGAGCAGTGTTCAACCTGCATGCCCTCCCAGTTCACAACCCTTATCCTGCGGGCTCAATATAGCAATCATCCAGTCCATCTTTCCTTGCACCTGTTTTTTTCCACACGACTGACTCTTCTTGGACTGCCCTCAAAACGAATTCAGCCATAGGCGTAATTTGACTGATATTGTTGGCGGAGGGGGGACAATCGACCATGGGTATTATGAACTTCAATTTACAAAGGAGTAAAGTTAGAAAGATAGGAAAGATTCGTTTGAATCCAGGTTTTTAATTTTTCTCTCTTTACACCACCTAAAAGATGGTTTAGAAAATATTTCTGTTTTTTGTTTGCCCCCTTTCATTTCACTAGTAAACAAAACTATTCGTAGGTAAAAAAAATGGGGGGAGGGGGCATGCATCCCCTAAGTTACGCCAATGGATTCAGATGTCTCATCTGAAATGGCTGTTACTGCAGGTGGACACGGCGTCATAAGACAGATGAGTTTAATTCTCATACTGAGAGTTCTTCAGTGATACAAGTTGAGGTGCATGGTTCTCTGGCACATTTGAGGTTACACAGGATATACCAGAAACTTTTATTCAGAATCTGCTTGGAAAGTGTGTTATTGATGTGGATTTGATATCAGTTTCAATTAGACCTGCATTCCAACACAGACTATTTGTTAACACGTTACTGAACTTTTGGTTACTGTAAGTGGCACGTAATTTCTTGGGTAACAAAGTAACTCTTAGATTCTGATGAAGAACTCTCCACCGTGGAGGTAGTTACCAGTACATTTGTAAAGCATATCTTTCCTTTGTTTCAGATACAGTCCCTGCAGAGCATTCAAACAGGTTATGAAAGAAGTCTGTGATTTAGCAGGACAACATGAAGTGGTAGCAGAAAATATGCAATCAAATGTCATCCGTGAACTCACAATTTTCGTAAAAGACTTCAAAGAAGAACGGAAGAAAGTATGTAATCTTCAAGTTTTTTTCTGTCTCTTCCATAACCTTCTGTAACATACAGTTTTCCCATTGCACGTCACAAAGGCTTGTGTGTGATTTGAGCTAGAGGTCCTCTCATTCTTAACCTCATCACTAGATGGAGGTGAGTGGTCAGCTTCACTGCACAACCAGTGTACTCCAAGTGATTACCAGTTAAGTATGAGGCTGGGTGGACCAAGGAAAATCTCATGTTCCTGCTGAGGACAGAACCACATTTCTTAAATTTTTATGATTTGCTGACCGTGCATCTCAGTATAATCTTAGCAACTGACCAACTTAATGCACAAAGTCTTGTTTTATAATAAGTTTATTATATTTCTCTGCATGTTTCGAGCACTGCTGTGCTCATCATCAGAAGGTCAGATTGTATTATACAGCATCTGGTATCATCACACACTGTAGGTGGCCATCCGGTGCGCACCGGATAGCCACCTGCAGTGTGTGACAATACCAGATGCTGTATAATACAATCTGACCTTCTGATGATGAGCACAGCAGTGCTCGAAACATGTAGAGGAATATAATAAACTTCTAATAAAACAAGAATTTGTGCATTAAGTTGGTCAGTTGCTAAGATCACAGTTCTTAAGTTGTCCAGCCTGTAGGCTTGTCATTGTACTGACTACATTCCCCTGGCCCATAATCCCTGTTTGTTATGGTATCCAGCGCACAGAGTATATGAGTAAGTTCTTTGTCATTGTGAAGTACTGTGTAAGTATTGTGAAGTTTATATTTTTGTTAGACTGTTAAGAAAGGTTACAGTAGCAACTGATATTAATACGTAAATGTTTGGTGTATTTCTTAAGCTATTGGCTGTATTCAATGCAGGTCAGCCAACTGGTGTAACAGATAGTGAATGCATCATCACTTCTCATTTTGTCCCTCTCCCCCAACTCCCACAAACAGGATGTATGATTTCTAAAGGAAAGTGATCGGAATTTATTTACTTGTTGAAATGAAGATTGCTAAATCATATTCATTCTACATTGTTTTATGCTTAGGATAAAGGGCTTGTGTTCAGGTTGTCAAGGAATAAAATTCTTTTAAATAAAGATTCAGTTCAGGAATACCAAGTTGAATTGCATATTTAGTTCTTGAAGTGTGATAACAAAGACACAGGGAAATTGTGTAAAATTTTTAAACAGAAATATTTGTAGGGTGGCTTGTGGTATCCATCATTTGAGGACTTTTTTATGTTCGTCTAAATTATGCATAAAAATTCAGTTACTACATCACAGAGAACATAGCGTATGTCTGTTAAGAACACCAGGCTATGATGCTGAGTAAAATAATTTTCAGTGTGGCGATCGTGCAAAACACGTAAATAGACTGTGTGGGCAAAATGCGGAACTTCTTAATATTACAGCAGGAAGTATGTAAGTCACTGCTGTTTTTTAAATGTTTTAAGCTCAGGTGTATGAGCCTGCAACAAGAACTCAAACTTTAACACCGTGAACTCGGTTGCACTAAACTTCCTGTACTTGACACATTTTGCAGAAGTGTGAAATATGTTCTTGTCTGCCTTGGCATGCCAGTAGCACCATATTAAGTACTGGTGTTAGAAGCTATACATCTTCTGATTTAGATGTAATATACTTGGCAAATTCTGGGCGCTTGGAGACTCCGTACTGGAAAATGTCTCATGAAAGTTGAATTTGCAACTCAGACAGTTAATGTTAGCAGTAGCAAAGCTAGGTTTTTTGGTACCTGGGGCAAGTCACAATGGCTGCCCATGACAGAAATTATTAGCTTTTAATAAGTCACAATTATTAATTGAATTTCCTTGTATTAGGCTCAGTTATTTAAAGTTGCTGAGCACAGTTGTTTTCCCCGCCTGCCCATTTCTATGTTCATTATGTTGCCCCTTAGACTCTGCTGCCTGGCATGGCCACACTACTGGCCACCCCTCCCTCAGCTACACCCCCTCGATGTTGATACTGCAAGACAGAAAATTTATAATTACAGCCTCAGTTACACATGCAGAGAATTGCTTTTGAGAGAGAGAGAACACAAATATTGATTCCTTTTTTCAAATCTTGAGATTGACTGAGCCCTGTGGCCTTTCGGTCTAAAGCGTGGGTCTGCGGCCGCCTGATGGCTGGGATTGTGGGTTCAAATCCCCCTGAGACATGAATGTCTTCTCGTGTGAGTGTTGTGTGCTGTCAGAGGTTTCTGCAATGGGCCAGTCCGCCATTTCATAGGAGTCCTACCAAGCATGTGTGCATGCATGAGAGAGATCATGTGCAACACTACCCCTACACCTACAGTGTGCAATTAGAAGAGGTCAGACTGAGAAAGAAAGAAAAAGAAATGTTGTGACTAAATGATGAATTTTAATGAACTTAGTTAGGCAGTATTTAGAATATTCCAGAAGTATGGATTTAGTAAGTGTATTAATTCTACTGCACATTTTCTTCATGAATCAAATAGAAATATGATTTTGCAGCACCTGAAAATAAATTGCATTCTGTATTGCCTTATGTTGAGAAATTCTAGCAGTATTGCGCCAACCCACCTGAGATTGAGTTGGAGTTCTGCTGCATGTATAATAATTTCATGTAACCCAGGCTTCCTAAGTTACAACTTTAGTATTTTAGGCACTTTCATATCAGTCATGATAATCACCTGTTAGCTTTGTCATGTCTGTCCGTTTGTCTAAACGTATCAGTGCTGCTCTGAGTGGACAGATTCACTTGAAATTTGGTATTACGGACTTTCATGAAAATATATTGAGGTACAGATTTGTTTACAATTGGTAAAAAATATTATTGGCTGTACATGAAGACCTGAGTATGTTGTATTGTTACCGGTAACATGAAGTCACCTTGAAAGCATTCTCTTAAAATGCTTGGGTAGCCTATGAGGTACAAATATTACATGAATACATCACAGTGTTACATTATGTGTACATTACATATCTTGTCCATGTTGTAAATTTTTGTTCTCATTGTGAATGCACACTAGACGGATTACTACAATACCTGCTATCTTGCAGGAGGCTGATGTTGCTTTATGATTCATTTTACATGTTGCCTTGTGCTATTTTGTATTGATACTGTCCTGTGAGTGCTATTGGATGTCATGACCATATGTTTGAATGTGTGTAGGCCATACATCATATAGCAGCAACCATATTTATATTGCTGAACTTGGACAAATAAAATTATCACTTCATCTACCTGAGTCATGTTTCATTGTGCCTTGGAAAATGTTACAAAATTCAGAATATTTTGGAATGTATATCAGTCCTATAGCTTACATGTATGACTTCTTCTTATTCAAATATAATTTGTTTTTGTTTTTTTACAGCATTTGCAAGAAGGTGCTCGAATGATGGCAAACCTGACTGCTCAGATGGGTCTGCTGGACAGAGCTCGAAAGAACTATGAGAAGACATTTAAGGAAGCAGAAAGAGCACTGGATAACTTTCAGCGGGCAGATGCAGACTTCAATTTATCACGAGCTGAAGTAGAGAAACAGCGGATGAACATGACCATTAAATCACAGCAGTGTGAAGAAACAAAAAATGAATATGCCAATCAGCTCCAAAAGACGAATGAATTACAGGTAATAATTCTGAAAATTTTTGTTATACAGTGGCACTGACTTATGTGTTACCTTACATATACTTTGCAAAAACCATATATAATAAAAATGAAGGCACAAACTGTCACGTGAACTTCCATTACCAGGGATAATTTTTAAAAATTAATGCACATCCGAACAGAAAGATTGCCTCACACAAACTTCAGTTTAATTTTTAGGCACAGAATTTTTTTTGGCAGTTGAGTTTTGACTGTACTGACAATTATTTTTAAGGTGTTAACACTTCACTTAATATCTCAGGAGACACTTAGAAGATTAACAGTACCCTCATGGGCATGCATACATTATGAACAAACAAACATAATTGATGTGTTTTCGTTGGGTAGTGGGTTGGATTGTAGTGTGCACAGAAATCAAGTTACATAAATGTCAGTGGAACAGAAACCTTACTTGAGTCAGGGAGTGTCTGTATACCATGCTGCCATTCTCAGGTATATATGAATGTTGAATGAAACCTCAATGATCGAAGGGTTTATATTTGTAAAGCTCTCTGAAAGTGTATATTGTCTGTGGGCTTACAGATTTGAAGAAAAGAATGTAGAAGTATCCACATTTTATTGAAATTTGCTGTATGGTAATCGGAACTTTAAATCATTTGTGGAAAATGTTTAGTAACATGTACAGTTAAACAGTAATGTAGAGGGAGAGTGTGAGGCATCAAACTGCTCTAATCCTAATGCTGATCTTCACTGCATAGAAGACAAGATTGCTTGTAACAGACTTGCAATTTACCCACTGTTTAGACTATCAGAGAAGGTAATATGGAAACTCCAGAAATACCTTGCTCACTTTTTACGTATGAGTTAATGATACAGGTGGCAAATATAAAAATGTATGTGTGAAGCTGTTAGTCTTTTGGTTATTTTTTATTCCTGCTGGTTAGTAGAGCTAAGTTATACATCTGCGACCTTGATTTTGACCATATCAAAAAGTAGAGAATTGGGGGGGAGTGGGGACCATAATAAAACTAGATAAGGGTATATCTTAACCAAACAGTAAAAGTAAACACCCAATAATCGTAACACCAAGTAGAGTGAGAAGTGGATTTCATCAGAAAATTGTGAAAGGAAAATACTGCTAGTCAGATAACATACAAAATAAACAACACCCTGCAGCAGACCTGGAGGTGGATGAACAGGCGGAATAATTAGTGGCAGTGTTAGGGCATGCCCTTTCCTCTCTATGCGCGCACTGCTGCATGGTTGCCACCTCTCCTGCTTCAACTGCCATGATGGTGGGACTGCATTTGCACTGCGGAATTCAAGTTATTGATCTACTTGCATACTTCACATCTTCCTCAGAATTTGGTTAATTGTGTCCCCATCCCAAGGATCCATAATTGTCCTCCCATGTGGGGCACACCAAGCATTTAATGTGTGTAATATTACTGGCATGATGTCTGTGAACGTGTAAAGACTGTGCCTGATAACTTCACATAGTGAGAAGCAAAACTGATGGACAGCAATACATCACTGAGGTATATAATTACTAATTTGTAATTTCTTCAAATCTGTACAGACGGAAGTATATGAAGGGTTGTAAGCTACATTATTTATTTCCAGAATTTGTATCATTAATGATACAGATATGTGGGGTTATCTGATAGTGTGGCAAAGGCTTGTGTGGGCTTGATATGACCAAAATATTATTATGCAGTGTGTTCATTTTAATCATCCAGTAGAGTTTTTTCCCCATCATGAAAGCCACAGGCTTCGTTTAGTGAATTGGGTCTAAAATCGAAGAAAGTGTTAAATATCAAGAAGCGTTAACACTGGCAGTTTTTTCATGGGAGGGTTTTGGTAATTTTACATTAAAAATTTTTTTTTGCATTTTATTGCGAGCCATTTCACATTACAGCATACCTAGGCTGGCTGACCAGAAAATTTGTCAGTCAGATCAACAGGATATGTTGTCAGTTAGGTCCCATAGTAAAGTGGCTCTTGGCCACTTTCCTGGTCATGGCCACCCCCAATCTGTGTTTCAAAACAATAGTGTTTTACCAGATAGGGTTTTTAACACTATGGCTAACTCCCCAATCTGCAGGACCCAAGTAGTTACTCTCAGTATTTTTAATGAAGTTGTGATGGTGTTGCTGGGTGTGTTGGTGGATGCAAAATTGCACGATGTTGCAGCGCTGTACAATCCTCAAATCAGGAAACAAGAGACACAGTCACAACCAGCAGAAGCTATCATGGTAACAGCAATCTGTTTCTTGCACTCTTTAAAAGAGTGATTTCTGTATTTTTATTGCATGGAATATCGCATTACAAGCTATGTCTTTACAGAGTCAGCATTACCGCACGATGATGCCAGACATGTTCCTTCAGCTACAAGAACTGGATGAGAAGCGAATAAAGAATATAAAGAATTTTATGATACAGTCTGCTGACATTGAGAAAAATGTGTTCCCTATCATCAGCAAGTGTTTAGATGGTATTGTGAGGGCGGCTGAACAGATTGATGAGAAGGAGGTAGGAAATCTTATTTATAAGAATTGTAATACGGTAGAATTCCTTTAATCCGGATGCTGATAGTCCAGAAATCCTGATATACTTGCTTTTGGACATGGTGTTGTGTAAGTGGTTTTACACCAGTGCATTCCAAAGGAAAACCCATGACTTGACGTGTGATAATTGAAAGACAGAGTGTTTGTGTGATTATATGAATATAACAGATAGACACATATTCTCATATGGCTGGCTGCAAAGTGACAAAAAATTGTCTGTAAGAATTTTAAGTTATTGTAGGTTCTGTTTGATTATCCAGTACCTGTCGGATCCCATTTGTGCCAGATTAAAAAAATTCTTCTGTAATATAAATGACTGAGTTTCTGTTCTGTGAATATTTTTTGTAAAAGCAGTGTCGTTGTAAATATTCCCTCTTTCAGAGCCAGTTAAATAGTTTAAGAAATTGTAATATGTGAGGTAGTGAGCCTTAAATCTGCCTTTGATATGTGGCCGTTGCTAATACAGTAGAGATGAGCAGGTGTCCTTTTACTTAACAGGATGGTAACCCTTGGTAAGTGTAAACAGTGAATGGTCCCAGTGTCATGTCAGAAAGTCCTCACACAAGCAACCTACGCATGTTGTAATGGGGGTCTGTTACAGTAAAAACATTTCTTCTTTAATATACAACATTGCATGTTTATTTTTTGGATTCGCATACTGAATAAGATCATAGATCATTAGCCACCTGCTGTGTTTGGATAAAAATTTGTGTTAACAGCTTGTTACTTTAGAATATTTCTAGCAAATTAATTTTTAATGCCTTATACTTCCCATTTATATATACTTATTTTGGATTTATCTTGATTAAGAGTCTGTACATGTCATAAATACAATTCATAATTATTTATCAATTTTTTGTAGTTTAAGTGTGATTTTCTGCATTTATTACAAGGTTAGTAAATATTTCATTTACTACAGACCATCTGGGTGGGGACCAGGAAAGTGTAGCCAGTATAGCAACTTGCTGCAGTCTGGACAGTCCAGGGTTCAAACCCTGGTGGGGACAGTACATTTTCTACTCTCCATACCCATCCAGACCAGCCCTGGGGTGAACCAAGATTCATCTACAGTGGGGTACTGAGGCCCTTTCCTGGGATAAAGCATGTAATGGCATTGACCACCCACCCACCATATAGCCCTGAGGTTAGGCATGAGTATAATTATACCTATACTCCCTTCTGTGCCACCATTGTTATGTTATGCGGTGACCTCTCCCCACCAACCAGGCACTGTGTATTTCATTCATATGTTTTGATTTCTTCCTCCCTCGTGTTGTGGGCCGGGTAGCTCAGTCGGTATAGTGACTGACTACGGGCTGGACGGTCCGGGATAGAATCCCAGTGGGGACGAGATTTTCCCCCCATCCAGACTGGACCTGGGGCCCACCCAGTCTCCTGTAAAATGGGTACCGGGTCTTTCCTGGGGGTAAAGTGCAGCCAGGGCATGCTGCTGACCACTCATCCCCTTCTAGTGCCACGGTCACGTAAGAGTAGAGCTATACCTCTACCACCCTCAGGGCAACACCAGTCCTGTAACAGGATCACTTCACCTTTTTTTACCTCCCTCACAGTATGAATTTTTCATGTCCCAGTGTCTTTTTTTTAATATTGAAATGGGATAGCAGATGTTTTGCTTGGGATCCCCCCACCCCCAGTTCACATTCACCACTACTACCACTACTGGTCAGTCTGTTCCAGATTTGCCCACAGAATATGTATGTATTTCATCTGCCCCATACAAATACTGTCACCAACATGGGTACCTCTCAGCATTGAATGTGTTTCCCTATCATTGCTCAGTGTGTTGGTTTTGTGTTTCTGTAGGACACACAGATGGTTATAGAAAGGTATAAATCAGGGTTTCCACTACCAGAAGATATTCCATTTGAAGATCTTAGTGCAATAAAGAGTGGTGAAGTACAGAACCCAGTCAACACTGTTGCCATTACATCCATGAGGCCAGAAGCCATGACAGTGAAAGGCACCGTGTCAGCAGGGAAGGTAAAGAAGAGGGTTGGCCTGTTTGGAATCTTCAGCTCTAATAAGGTATTTATTTATACAGCTTAGCATATAAGTAGCTTTAACAGCATACAGGTGTGCTCAAAATGAGATACTTGTAAGTCATTTGTTCATTAATTTGGCCAGAATGGCAGTTGACCTTAAAGAATATCTAGAAGTCGTCTGGATATCGGGGTTATTTTGTTACAGTTTTTTTTCCATTCCTAAGCAGTGATATTGCATTGTGGTTTTTTCCTGTAAGATGGCATAGGTGTAACTTGGGGATGTGTGTGGGCAAATGCCCCTCAAATATTTTTTCTACCTAAGAATAGTTTTTTGGCTACCGAGTGGAAGAGGGGCAAATAAAAAATATAAATATTTTTTATGATCATTTGGACAGTGTAAAGACAAAAAAAAATTAAACACATGTAAATGAGTCTTACCCAACTTTGGAACTTGACTCATTTGTAAATTAAATACCCAGGTCAATTTTGCTTCCCACCCCCTAGTGTTATTGGAATTTTATTAGGTGCATTTGTTTCATTTGTGAAAAGCGCCTATGAACTTTGTCATGTCTGTCTGTATGCATATATCAGTGCAACTCCCACTGGGCAAATTTCAATGAAATTCAATATTGGTTGCTTTATAAAAATCTGTTTAGAAACACCAGCTGTGGTTAAAATGGGGCAAGAATATTGGGCATAGTGCAACCATACAAAGAATGCATTGCTGTGCTTCCTTGGTGACACTTTTAGTACATGTTACATTGTTCACAGTAGCATGTACATCAGCAACACAGAACCAATACATTGTTGAATTTCTATGGCAGCAGTAGTTATGCAAACATGCCATTGTTCCATCACATGATTATTGCCTGCGTTGTTTATGTTAACAGAAGATGATTGTGTTTGTATATATGTCTAAAGTGTTGAGGACTTTGTTTTGTTTTTCAAGACATTATCAAAGGCTGGCTAGTGTTCCTGTAACAGAAAGCAGTTTGTGTGTGTGGGTGTGCGTATTTGTGTGCGAGCGTGCACACACATGCGTGTGCATGTGGAGTTCTGTTGTTAGTGGAATGGTGTAAAGACAGAAGTTCTACGGAAGTTCTACATACCAGCTGCTGATAACAGTAACATGAACTTCCTGTAGCCTAGCTGGTGAGACTTGAAGATCCACTATGTACACTGGTTTATTATAAAAATCATTTGAATCTGACTGTGAGGCACAACTGCATATATTTTAGTCTCTTCTGTTTAATAAAATGTTGATGTCAACTTTTGTCTTCAAACAGAATTTGGCTGCTTGCAGGGATGTTCATTGAGTACAAAAATTATAATATTTTTTGTGTTCTATAAATACGATAATGGTGGATGTTGGTCAACACAGCTGTTATCACAGTATTATTAATATCAACATGTTATATGTGACTAGAATATAGTTGTTTCAGCAGAATGAAGTACAAGATTAGCTGTGAAAAAGTACTGATTTACTTGTGTCTAGTACCATGATGCTAGCATCGGTTCATATCACTTTAGCTATGTTCATTTGGCAGGAGAATGACACATATAGTCATAAGCACCTATTGTCGAGAGAGAGAGAGAGAGAGAGAGAGAGAGAGAGAGAGAGCGTGACAGGGGTCACGTGTATGTGCATATGTGATACACAATCTTGAGTGACACTGTACTGACAGGTGACCTCTGTTAATTGAAAAATGACCTTTGAAGACTTAAGGATTTTATGGTAACGACAAAATGATAATGCTATATCCATCAAAGCTGGAGTCTACCTCTTTAGACACTGTGTCTCCATTGTAATCATGCATGTGACTGCCTGAGAAGACCCCATCAGCGAGCATGTGTACATAGCAGCTTCACAGTGCTGACATACTGCTTCTTAGCAGGCCTCGCATTTTGAAACAGTATTTATAAATGTGACAGAACTGTTGTCTTGACATTGAAAGTTCCATAATGATTTTCTTTATTGTAATACTTGTGACCTGGTGCTAGCTGAAGTGAACTAGGTTTTGCTTCATTAGAAGTAATGTAAACACAAAATGCAACATGTGTGAGTAATATCAGCAGCATTTACAAGAACTTTCACCATTGGCATAACACAACTCAACGCACTACACTAAATAGGTGCAAAGGGCAGATATCTGGATGTTAGGTTAAAGGAACATAAATAAGGGTTGAAAGAAGGGCACGTTGATAAGTCAAAATTGGCACTGCTTGCCTTTGATGGACACTAGATTTATTGCATACAGGCAAGTAGTCTATGATTTGAGCCACTTACTACTTACAGGAAGTGAAAGGAAACAGACTAAATGCCTTGTTCCAGTAATCAAACTAGTTTGGAGATATCTCCTATTTAGTTCCCTATGATTGGAAAGGAACTCAAATGTGATGTAGGTTAGGTCTGTTGTTTTTCTAATGTTATGTGTTTTCTTTTGTTGGTTTTTACCAACACCAACAGAGGGTGTTCGTCATCTTTACATGAGACAATTTTGTTTTTTATTGATCTTTTGTGTATTGTATTAGACCTGGTGTTACAACTTGAAGGCCAATTTTAAAATTGTATAATTTATCATTGTGTGAAGGAGTGAGATTTTCGTGATTGTAATTTTCTAGTGACATAGTTTGTATGGCTTTATTGTCAAATTACCTGAGCTGTCTGATGCGCCCCTTGAAAACCACGGCAGTTCAATGGTAATTTGGAGCTTGCCTTTAATTAGCACCACAAAGTTATGCAGCACTTGTTATTCCAAAATTTTTCAAACCTTGCTTACAATATTGCCCAAATATTGACAGAATATTTTCCTAATTTATCGAGCAGTTATAAAGCACGGGAAAAGTGAGAAAATGTGGAATATTTTTGTTGAAACACTCTCAGGGAAAGAGACCCTTGAGAAACATAATCATAGAAAGGAGCATAATCTTAAAATGAATATGTTTCATTGGAGAAATCGTGTCAAAATGTGAACTGCATTTATGTAAGTCAGAAGAGGGACCAGAAGCAGGGCTTCCTTGAAAGGAAGGGGGGTGGGATTAAAAATATAAAAAAAAATGTGCCTAATTTTGCTGAATATATCATTCTGTGGAGGTAGAAATACATTTGTTTTTATTTATTGATAATTTTCTGTGCACATTTCTGAAGCCTAATAAATGAAACTGTTGTAATGACATGTAATTAATAAGAAGGGCTGTGAGAGTGTAGTAGTACCAGCTTGTCCATGAATTCAGTTAGAAATTATTTTTATTCTTGCATGGAGCCTTATAGGAAATATAATGTCTGTATACATAGTTGAAATACACACACACAGAATAGGAATAGGTGGTTCAATAAAGTGCATTTGCTAGTCAAAGGGGTCAGAAATAGTGTGAAAAAGAACTGAACAACAGATTTAGAGAGAGAACTGTCATAAATACAGTGTAACCTGTATTCAAGGGAACACAAATAAGACAGAAACCCATCTTCTTCCGTACTGTATAGAACCGCCTGGAGTAAATGGCAGCTGATATGTAAATGACAGGTGGAACGTAACCATTACGGAAAATAACCATTTGCTACCCGTGTTTGGTTTCCAGCCTCTTGCTCAGTTATTCACTTGATCTACCCCTCCCGTTGTCTCCTCTCAGCCAATTTATAGCTGTTAGCTAGCAGCTTGGAGTTTCTGTATGGAATGTAGTAGTCCAAAAGTTCTTACTTCTTTCACGTTACAATCACAGTCATGCTTCCGATTTTGTTATGCTTTGATGTGTGAATCGAAATAGTGAACATTTTGATCAGTACTATTATTGGATTATAATCAAGGTAAAATATTGTTTTAAAGCCATGAAGTATCCCCTTCATTTGTGTTGATATATTATTTAACGGATTGTTTGAGAATTAATATGTGGTGTGATCAGGTACCTTGCAGACCACATGTATTTCTCTATAACAGCAGCACTTAACATTCTGATGAATGTGTTATTCAAAGTAGTCTGCTTGGGGACTTACACAATGATGGCAGCAGCTGTGCCATTGCTTGAAGCATTGAGTGCAGTGCTTTGTTTGAAAGTCATCAAGTGTATCCTGCATTGTTTCTGGATTCATGGTGATGTTACTAAATCTCCTTCACCTTTAAAGTCATCTTCAGTTTTTTTAAAAGAAACAAGAATGCAGCAATGAATGTGGTCAGTAGGGAGGGTGTGGAAGGTCCTGGCATGTGTCCTTCTACTCCCTACTAGCAGGCAGGGCATGAATTTGGTAGTAACCCAACATGTGTTTAGATTTTCTTTCATAATGCTGTGAACTGGCACAAATGAAATTTCCAGCATTTTAGCAACTTTGTACATAGTAGTTCTTACATTTTTGAGGACAGGTACCAACACTGATCCACATTGTCATTAGTTTTGCTCATTGATGGATGTCCAGAGCATTCATCATCTTCAACAGAGGTCACTGCTTTTTGAACTTGGAAAACCACTCCAAAATTCATGTCCTTTCCCATTGGCTGCTCTCCAAAACCAGCTTTTAACATTTCAAAAGTTTCTGCAGGCATTTTTCCTAGTTTAAAATAACATTTACTGCGTACGTACTACTCTTCCAAGTCTGTAAATTTCTAGGTCTGCCACAATTGCATATAGAACAAAAACACCATGCTTAGCAAACAGTTAATAATCACACATGCCACAGACTTATTACAAGCAGAAAATGACTTAGCAGTCTCAACTCTATCTATACCTACCAGTAGCAGTTTGTGCTAGCTGCAGTAGAGTTATTTTATGGTCAGTCCAGAAACTATTTGGTCACACCACATGTGACTGTGTAATTTCAACCCTGTGTCACGTATGGGAATGAATGTGCTCAGAACCATGTACGCTGAACATACAGTTTCTTTCTTCTTTTGATGTATATATGAATTATTGTTTGGAAATAAGTGTACCAGCTGTTTGATTCTTTTGAGTACAGCATGGCACTTTTATGTATCATGTATGTTAGATGGATAATAAAATTTTGCCTTATTGTGCCCCCCCCCATCGCCACACTCTTTGAGAAGTTTCTTGAATGGCCATGTTGTGATAAATATACTTCTTTTGGGCATTTGATGGGTGCATTTGGTTTGCAGGAACTGTGAAAGTGAACTGACATACAATCTGCATGTATATACCTGTTATTGCATAACATGTGCTGGTTGGTAGATTGTGACATTGCAGGATGGGAGAACATCTTCCCATTTCTTGGACACTACCAAACACATGAATTGGTTACTTTTGAACTTACCTCGCAGGTGAAAATCACATGAGAGAAAAAGCGTTATGTTTAACATTGCTGCCAATTGCTGAGTTGGTATAGTGTTGGTGGCAGATGAATGAAATATTAAAATGGAGCCTTCATGAAATGATAATGCTAGGAGAATACCAAAGTACAGAGAGAAATGCCCATGTCACTGGCACTTTGTTCACCACAAATGACATGCACTGGCGAGGAATAGAACCCAGAGTTCCGTGTTGGGAGGCCTGCAACTAACTGCCAGAGCCATGTCATGAGCCAGAAGCACATGAATTAGGGTGCAGATCTTGAAGGCTGGATGTTGAAACTTCGGTTCCAACATGTGGTGTTCTTGAAGATGTGTGTAAGATTTCAGTCTCTCAGGTTGTTGATCAAAAGTGCAAAAAAATAATATTGTGTTGTGGACTGTTCTGTTGCATTCATTGCTGATTCCATCACTTGACAGGTTGAAGTGTGCTGTGTGCCAGTGTTAGTCCTGTCAGGTATCTGTTGCTGTCCTTGCATAAATAGGCCAAAATTTTTTCCTGCATATGTGATTTAAATCACTGCACTATGAGCTGAAAGGACATGGGTTCGATTTCCAATGGAGTCATTGGGATTTTCATTGACCTAATCCTTCCGGCCGAATTATGGCCCTGGAGTTGACTGAGCCTCTGACAGAAAAGAGTACCAGCGATGTCTCCTGGGAGTAAAGGCGGCTGGTGCATAAGGTTGACAACCTTGCCACTTTGTGTGTTGATTGTGTAGAAATTGTGGGAGCCTCAGCATCCTGAAGCTGTAAGGGTTTGTCCAGGCCTGTAGAAGGAAAGCCGTATGTGAATTAAGCACAGAGAAACTTTAAATGTAGCACATAGATGCTCAGCAGAGTGAAAATATGCAGCAATAATTCATTTGGTTTTTTTTTTTTTTTTAATACAGTAAAATCAACATTCCGATATTGTAGGAATATGGCTGGCCCAGCAGATAATTTGTGAGCGGAGGGAGTATAACATGAAATGTGTTGAAATAGTTGGGGCCATAACTGGCATAGAATATATTTCATTATGCTTTCGACCTTCGTTCATCTGTTTCAGACTGTAGGTTTATTAGTAATGACATGCATTTCACATCATGTTTATCTGTTCATCAATATATTTGGCTTGCTGCAGTATAATGGTGTTATGACAGCTGGTTTCTAGCTGCTCAGAAGTCTTACCTCTACTGTGATCATATATCTGGTCTTTCAAGAAACTGTGTATATGGATATGTTCTCTGTGACAAAACACAACCTCTGGTTTCTGTGGTTTAATGAATTGTCCCAGTAGGGGGTTTTGTATGTACTGTAAAAATACCAACTTGGTGCTAATTGCAAGTAGAATTTTTGAAGTGGCATTTTATATGGTTCTTGTTTTCTTGTGGACAGTACTAACTCAATGTAATATGTTCATAATTATACAAAGGCTTACTGAAATGTTGTACACATTATTTCACAATTGATCGCAGATTGGCTGTTTTTCTGATGTGAGTTTGTTATCAGCTCAGACCAGTGAAGAATTTTGGTTCAGTCAACCTGTGTTGTTGCATGTCTGTATGTGAACTGGTACAGTTTAGTAGTAATCAGGCTGGAAGGGGTTGCAGTGTGATCAAGCTGTGATCAGCTTGTTCTAAGGTATGATGAGCTTGAATTCTTAGTTCTTAGAAACCAAATGTTGGTATAGAGCGAATGTTTGTGTCAGAATTTTTTCACTGAGTTCCTATTTTTCCTCTCAACACTTTAGTTATTTCGGTGTGTAAATATGTTTCTTTTAAGTAGCCAATAGATTACATTAATATTATATTTGGACTGCATTTTAATGCTGTTTTTATTTTTTATTTTTTTCTTCTGGCCTTGGTTCTAAAGTTGATTATTAGGTGATTTGGTCCAACCATTGTTAATGCACTTATTAGTTAATTAATTTGTTGATTTTTCTTCTCTCTCATGAATGTTCCCCTTTTTGGTGACTGGTTGAATTGGACTTCATACCATTGCTGTAAGTATACATAGAGAAGTGTGAACTTTGCATGATCTGTTTATGGAAAGATGTTGCAGTGTCTGCATGCAAGGATGAGTGGGTGTATTTTGGCTTCTCTGTTCATGCTGTCAGTAAAAAGCTTAAGGTGAATGTGTGTAAAATGGATAACTGTGCTGGCAGAGTTTTCTGTATTGCTTGTGCTTCCTGCTGTTTGGAGTATAAGTGTGTGTGTCCTTCTGTTCTTGCTATTTTGTTTTAGAAGTTTCTGTTTTGCATGTTAATGAGTGTTCTGATGCATCACATCACACGTGTAAGCATGGTGTCTAACCTGCAGTTTATAATAACCAGTTATGTGGAGGATACTAAGAACAAAAAAAATATATAAACTTGAACACAGGAATTCCACTGTCGTGTATTTTTCTCCCGCATTTGTTCTTCTTGTAAATTGTGATTTAAGTTTGTTTTCCCCAATCAGTCTGTATCAAGTATGCTTAATAAATGGACAGTAATTGTAAAATATTGGAAGCTGATGGATGTTGAATCTTTAGCCCTTGTGGATTCATTAGTCTATAAAAAATGAACATGGAATTTCTTTTGGAAAATGTTATAGGAAGTTTATTTATGACAAGCATCAGTCCAGCAAAACATCTGTAGTACAGTCATGTTAATTTCGTAGAATTTCTGCATGAATTGTGTGACACAGTATTACTGTAGAAGATAGTTCCTTTCTGTGAACCTTCTGGTTTGTAGAAATTAATATTTCACCACTACCTTGGAATCATTACCATTACCATTAATGTAGTGGTGGAAGTGAGGAGCACATAAGTAGTAAAGGGATCCACAACATCACAAGCCAGTTCTAAAGTAATTTGTTACTCTGATACTGGTGATGAAATGGTGTCCTATCTTGTGCGCTGTGTAACCTCAATTCATGAAACTTTTTTTTTTTTGTATTACTATATTACTGCCAGTCAGAAGCAAAATGTTCTGTTTTAGAATTTGAAAATTTTGGGAGTTTACTTGCTGAAGGGATTAAAAATTTCATACACCTTCCCAAGTTATAACTGGTTGTGGAGAGGAATCAGTAAAATTTTTTGTCAAGGGTTTTGCCAGATGGCAAGAGCAGGTGTCATAGATGTTCTCAAAAAACATTTTGTCATATGTTATATAAATATGAAACTTAGTTTTATGTTAATATGTATATTATCAATTAACACTAAAATGAAATATGCAATATATATCAGAATATACTTTGGTATACTTTTTATCACATAAAAAGAAAATATACTGTACTGAATTGAACTGCCAGTACCATTGACTGTGTTATCTAAGTTGAATATGTAGGTTGATCAGCTTGCAGTTAAATCCTTTACATTAGCACACTTTACAAACATTGCCACTTTCATAAACATATACTGACCAGGATTGTGAGCCAGTGTTTGTTGGTTCGTTCCACATGTATAATGTCCTTATATAATGGAAAAAATGAAAGGTATGATATATGCATAGAAACCAGTAGCAGATGGCATAGGTAAGAAGTTGAGACTGCAGTTCAGTTGCATGTGGATTTCATGGACGTATTGTCAGTTCTGTTTTATCTTTCAAGTGAGGGATCTCTGCTTGAGCGTAGTTGTTTATTAACTCTTTGGAAATGTTAGCGCATAAATAAGGAAATGAAGAAGGTGTAGTAATGTCCAGAACTTATACACAAGATATTTTCCAAGAAGTGTAGGTGTTGGTGTTAGACTCCTAAAAAGTGTATGCTGGTGAGCTGTGAGTTGTGAATGTGGACATTGTCAGGTGAAAAGAGACGTTCCTTTTGTGTGTGTATGGCATTTACTTTTATGGCATGTATGGTCTCTGTAATGGCTGCATGGGATTCATCAGTGGAATAGATGCGTGAAATAAACTCACAGGTCCATGCAGCCCGTAACGCAGTGAAGAAAGTCGTGGCACAATCTCTGGAGACGATGTGCAAGTGAGTTTGGGCTTATTTGTGAGTTTGGCTGTTGATAAGTGTTATGGTTCAACTAATTACTTAACATTAATACAGCAAGCTATAAATAAACATTTTCTTACTCTGAACATATTGCGGCCATGGAAGTGGCAGTGTGTATTTGCCGTCGTTGAAAATGTTATGTTCATACTTACTTCACATGTCTGCTGTCTGTCACTTTCATACTAAAATAGCTTATTGACATCCCTTAAAGTAGATGATTTCTTATTGTCAGCTTATTTTGTGCCTGGCACTATTCATCTAATGATTTAGAATATATGCAGGAAAATCCCCACAGCTGTTAGCCTGGGCTGAATGAGGGAAATCTTGTAGAATTTTTGTTCCAGGGTTTGAATTCTAAGAGAAGCGACATAATCAATATCAAGACACTTAACAGAATAAGGACACTGAAAATATTGTTAACTAAACTATCTTGGCTTCCATCTTCTTTGTCGTGTCACTTCTCACAGTCGAGAACATTGTACTGTAGGTGTGGACATAAGGGATATAGTCTGGAATGTTTTGACAGACTGGTATCAGGATCTTTTATAAATATGTAGACTGCTGGGTGAGAAAAAGGTAGTGTTGTCTATGATAAGCACTCTTAAATGCCTGTGGGATCAGGCAGCACGTATTCAAGGTCAGGTTTTGTGAAGTGATTTTATTTTATAGCTTTTGTGACTTTTTTCTTCCCCTGAAAAGCACCACAAATAACCATCTGGTAAAAGAAACTTCGGCTGCATTGCCATTTTGCAGTTTATAGAGAAAAGTAAAAATTTCATCTCCTGTAAAGCCATAGTTGTTCAATCCATAGTTGTTTGTCTTTCTTTTATCTGATTATATTTTCAGACAGAATGTGAAATGTTTGCATTTCAGTCTGTTGCCTATTTCATATTTTGGTGTAGAGAGAACAGTGAAATTTTGAGAAACAAATTGAAGGATGAGTCAGCTAGACTTAATGACTTTTAGCTCCTTTGAAAAGCACTGTATATTACCAACACTCTCAAAGAAGTGCTTTACTATGATGATTATGTGTGGCTGATTCTTGAATTTGTTCTGTGGTTTATTGTTCCATACTTATCACATTAATGTTAATTAATCAAAAGTTACAGTATTGCTGGATAGGACTATTTAATTTGGTAGATAGGAAACAACATTTTGAGGCAGCAGGTTCTTCTGAAATGACAGCATTTTACCAAACTACTTAGCATTTTATCCCAGAGACCTTATCTTCATATTTGTCACCTTAACCTCAGATCTTACAAATTTGTCTTCTTCTTCTTCTTCCTCTTCATCTTCCTCCTCCTCTTCTTCCTCTTCCTCCTCCTCTTCTTCCTCTTCCTCCTCCTCTTCTTCCTCTTCCTCCTCCTCTTCTTCCTCTTCTTCTTCCTCCTCTTCTTCCTCCTCTTCTTTCTTTTCCTCCTTCCTCTTCTCCTTCTTCCTCTTCTTCCTCTTCCTCCTCCTCCTTCTCTCCCTCTTCTTCTTCTTCCTCCTCTTCTTCCTCCTCTTTCCCTTCCTCTTCTTCCACTTCCTCTTCTCCTTCTTCCTCTTCTCCTTCCACTTCTTCTTTTTTGTGATGAACAGTTTCAGAGACGTTGTATAAATTCTGTGAAATGTAATGCCGTGTATTGTGGGCGAATTGTACCATATACATCCCAGAGGACAGCAGTCGTGATGAAAACTGTTTTGAGTGTAGAATATGCTGAATTGGTTTCTGCAGGGCTGCGTGTTTCCACTTCTGTTAGAATTTCTACCACAGTTTTCATAACTATGTCATACTCATTACCATATTGAAGCGAGGAGTTGAGCTCTGAGATTGTTGCTTATTTGTGATTTTATGCACCAGAGATTAGTAGTTTGTTGTTGGTAACAAACTACCAAAGTACGCTCCATAAAATTCCGTAAGAGCAAAGATCTCGTTGACACTGTGGCAGAAGCATCAAATCACATGAGTTGAGCTCTGTCGTTATGGTGGTGTACATGAGGGGGAAAAATGGCCCAATAATGCAACACGAAGTTCAGTCAGTCCGGTATATTTCAGTTCAAAATATGTTGCGATGTATCAGTGGTGTGGTGTCAGTAACGTGCATACCGTCTGATTTTGTGTAATTGTAGTCGCTTGGATATAAAATTTGCATAACTGAACCTGTGTATGCTTGTGTTTGCAGTGATAATAGTTACAGGTGGTTGATATAGTTGCTGTTATGTACATTGTCTTAGAATAGTTTACATATTTATGTGTGTTAAATAGTCAGCATTCAAAATAATGGACAAACATTTACAGCCAAGTGAGAGAAATCGCAAGGATATGACAGCTTATAACAAGGGCTTATTGCACCTAACTTCTCTAGTTTCCACCTTCTGGAGTCTACAGAAGGGGCCTTATATATATATATATATATATTAATTTTATTCCTTCATTTCCCATTCTTGGGTCCCTGCAATGGTTTGTTCTGCATCCCAGTTCCTCGGCATTTGATTTTACTCTTTCTGTTGGCTTGTACTAGCTTCTACCACTATCCTTTTCCCGTAATTCTGACTTGGCACATTCTGTACAAACTACATCATATGATCAAGTCACATCCACAGCCTCATTATGTCAGTGTCTGCTTGCACCCACCTCCTCTAACCGAACAGACAGAGGCACCTTTCTTTCTCCATCATGTTAATATCAACATACACGACTGCTGTTCATAATGATGATCAAGCTAAGACTACAATCTAAGATTTAATTAAGTCAGTCTGTGCTTAAATTCTTCCCATAAAATGATAGAGGTGGTGATGATGATGATGATGATGATGACGACTGTTGACATTGCATCTGATTGAAGTATGTTGTAGTCTTGTGATTACATGTCCACAAACTGAGCATGTTAATCACTGAGCTTAGATGCATTTGCATATTGGATTTAAAATATACATAACAGGATTTTTACAGCTGGAGGTCTCTGCCATTGGAGAGTACTGCAGGCCTCAGGAGTTCTGCATATAACTCTTAATGCACAACAATACAGATTAGGAAACTTTTTGTAGTGTGTTTAATATGATGGTCTGTTTAACTGTGCTGTCACAGCTGAGACTGTATAGTGTCAAATGTTAAAATTTTGGTGAAGAATAAATGGAAAGGGAGTGGAAGAAAGCAGTTGTGATCTAATTTGAGGTGCATTTGACTGGAGAGACTGAGAAAAACACACAAATTATCATTAATGGTAGCCCTTAGGGGTAGAGGTGAGGTTTGAATATGGTGCATCAAGAATGTGAAGCAGGAGTGCTAACCGTATGCATGACATTTAGCTTACATGTGTTATTAACAAAATTTTATTGCAAGTGAACATGTCATTAACAACAAAATTTTCCTTTTTATTAAATTGTTTTTGACATTCATCTTTTTACTCATTTTGACAGTGTGACATGTCTTATTGTGTGTGTGTGTGTGTGTGTGTGTGTGAGGTTGAGGAAGAGGGGATATTAGGGTGTGTACCTCATTTTAATTAGATTAATTAGAATTAATTAGAAGACTTTATATGTGTCCTTTGTCAGTGTGAAATGTGAAATACTTTGTGGGTGTACAAGTCAACACATTTGCCATAGATGTGGAGATAAAAATAGTCCAAAAGTTATTTATCCTTAATTTTTGTGTGACTGTTATGATACATGTTAAAATTAATGAGGACTGTTATGTCCAGGTTTGGCTGAAGAGTGGTTCATGTGCATTTTAATGGTTGTAAATATGAGTATGAAGCTCAGCAGTCAGGCATGTGTAGCAGATTCTCTTCATAATATTGTACCTTGTAGACTGAAATAACTCTTTTCATAGCTACCTCTTTCTGGCATATCTACTGCACAAAAGAGGGTTGGAAGCATGATATTCTATGTTGTCTTCATGTTGCTACCCCATTGAAGTACTAATTGGGCATGAAAGAGAGTGAAGATTGTGTAAGAGGAACATAACAAGCATTTATTAACTTTTGTCTTAGACAATGAAATACTATTGTTAACATTTTTGAAGCATGTAATTGTTGTTATGAAATTTAAAATGGTATTTCAGTAGTTTGTGTTAATTTATTAGTCGTAATATTATTAAAAGTGCTTACTAAATTAAAAGGAGTGCGTTTCCCAGAAGTTCCTTCTTTCGTATGATGTGATTCAGGGAGTAGAACCTTTCTCTTCATAGATACACTTCAGAAAATATTTTGTATTACATAAATTTTGCACACTATGAAATACTCTTTTGCCAGAATTTTAAAAATTACACGTCTATAAATCCATAAGAGTAGGCATGCAATTACAGACGTGTAGGATGTTACTGGCAGATAGCAGGTCATACTTCGTTAAGGCTGCCGTACGTTCTCTTGCCCACAGACCTGTCCTCTTTGTCGACCCTAAAATTTTCATCTGGATGGGTTTTTTAAATTTTATAACTATGTGGGTTTTGTCTGTTTATTATTTTTTAAACATTTTGCATATTTTAATGGTACTGAATATGGGGAAAATATGCTACCTTTTGAAGGCAACACACAATTCTTATATCATACTAGCATTGTCTGAGTCAGAAAAAGTATGAGTTCAGCAATTGACGTTCAAAATGTTTCAGAAAACTTCAGTGCAGAAATTGTGAGCAGCTTGACCTCTGAAAAACACGCTTAAAATGTCTACATCTTGATAATTTAAAGAACTGTGAGAGGAACTTTTTAAACTAATGTTGTGACTATTTATGTGTCTTCATTTTTAACCCCCCCCTGCCAGTATGTCCTTTTTTTTTTAATGAGTGATAGATGGGAAATACCTCTTCCTTGTAATTGACTAGTGGTAAAGTTGTCTTTCATGATGTAGGCTTCTGACCTCAAGACATCCGATTTCCTCCTAGTTGTGCAATTCTACTTGAGATTTTAGTTGTTTTTGCGACTGTACTGTGGGGTGGACAACCAAGAAATTTCTCAAATCCGTTCAGGGGCAAGGTATTTATCTGCTCTATAAAATGCCCAGACTGGCTCCAGGGCCCACTGAGTTTGCTGTTCAGTAAGTATTGGGGTACCTTTTATTGGGGTAAAGTACCTAGGGCATGAAGCTGACCGCTTGTCCCTCTAGTGTCAAGGTTAAGAATGAGTGGACCTTTACCTCCATATATGCCATCATGGCATGCACAGGGACATTTTTACCTGTACCTTCAGGTAGAAGGTAGACTGCTGTGCTTCCTCTTTGTATTGCTGCTGCAGCTTTCATTGGGTGCAGAACTTGGTATGTGTGGAAAAATTACAATTGTTTGCACAGTTTCTGAATGTACATGGAAAACATGATGCTAAAAACAGGAATTGTGCATGAATTTTCAGTGCATTGACACGTGTTTAAGGATTTTGTAGTCATATTTATTCTTGTAGACATCATGAAAGAAGTAAAAGTATGGAATAATGCAATTAATCAGTTTGAATAGACACTGAGACATAATTTTGGCAGGTTTTGCTTTGCACGTGTCATATGGTGTTTTTAGTGTTAGTGTTGTGCTTCTTATAAATCTGTTGTATGGTATTCACAGTCATATGTAGAGTAGCTTGTCTACTTTATTTCCGTGACTAAGTAGAATTTTGAATATATACCTTCCTTCCTTGTTTACATGCTTTCAGAAGTTCATTGAAGTGTGCATTGCTTTCAAGGTAGGTTTGACTAAAATTCTTTGAATTGACTATTTTTTTTACAGGAAAATATTCTTTAAAATATGTTTCTTTTTTTTCCCCTTTTATTTTTTTTGTTATAACATGCTGTGTTTTATTTATGTTTGTTTTCTATACCTTTGTTGTTTATTAAATGTTGTGGCTGTTCCAGCACACACACAAAATTCTCTTGTACGGTGTTTCGTGGTTCTGTTAGGCATATATAATTCTGTCTAAAATTACGTTGTGAGTGCAGTGATAAACATTTTAAAACCAATATACTGCGACTGAAGTTCATTTATTCATCATCTGTTCTGCTGTGTTATTGTTTATTTAGTGATAATGCAAAATAATTTATATTTCTAATTACATATTCAGCAGATTATGTGTATGGTAGTGAGACACAATCAAGTGGCCCTTGTATATAATAAACATTATAGAGAGCAAATAATTTTATTTATGCTCATTGTTATTTTGAAGAATTATTTTGTGTTGTCAGTAGGTATTTAGTAAATTGTATTGCAGATTACAACCTCTATCAGTTTAATAAATCCCATTGTAGCTAAATTAGTCTTTGATGGAAACGTGTTATTTGGTGCCTTGTAAAAACAGAATAAGTGAGGTTTGAATATTTTGAAGCAATTTTAATTAAAGTAAATGCCCTGCGTGATTGAGGATTGCGTGTAAAGTGTAATAAAGTTTGTAAGTCTGCGTATAAGGACAGTTTGTTCTAGAGAGATTAAGGATTAAATGTGTGTAGTAATGGAGGGCATGCAGGATACTTGTGAGGAGGTGCAAAATGAAAACAAGGTAAAATTGTGGTGATAATGTAATAGTAGTTCCTGATTACTTTTATGAAATCATTTAAATTGTATTGGGTTATACAGTAAAATTCCTTCAATCTGGTATGAGTAGGACAAGACAGGTCCTGCACCATCCAGTATAAAACAGTACTTGTACTGACAAAATTTCTTACGAGTAGTATTGTCTCACATGGCAGCCAACCATCAGAAAATGTGTAATGTCAGTTATTTTCATTTTGTCTTAAAAAGACTTGGGTTTTTCAATTATCATTGGCTCACTCAATCAGGTTTTCCTTTGGAATGCATTGCTGTAACCATTTACGCGACATCTTTTCCAGCTGCCATGTATTAGGTTTTGCAGAGTGTCGGCATCTATATTAAAGTAAATATACTCTTCTTACTAGTACTGTGATAGTTCTTAGAAGTTATCATCGTGAACCCCAAACTTAATTTTTAAGGAAGTAAGAAAGGGTATGGGTTTATAACCATAAAGGCTGAAATGCATATGAAAGAGATTTGAGATGTGTCATGTGTGACTGGGCATTGAGTTTTATGTAAAGTGCCCCTTCTGTAGACAGAGTAACATTAATTCCCAAAATTAATACTTAATGGAGAATAAAGGGCACTGGCATACAACCAAGAAGGCCTAAATGTTTGTGAAAGGGATTTTAGATTTTGGTTGAAAAGTTCTCTCTTTTCTCTGATCTTATGATTTGTTCTATCATTTACATTTATTTATATCTCTAAATATTTTTCAGGTGCACTGAATCTGAAAGATTAATTAATTTACATCTCCACCATAAGATGTGTAAAATTCCATCTGTGGTACTGATCAAATTAATTTCTGGTGTGCTTGCGGTTCATATGTAATGAAATAAGTTTAGGATATGATGTAGTAATAAATAGGAAGAATGAGCATATTTGTGAAGTCAGTGGCATGTTACTCAGCATGGCTAGCTTCATGTGGAGTGAGCAAGTGACGTGGCGTGGCGTGGCATGGTGTGGTGTGGTGTGGTGTGCTGTGTGATAATGTTAACATTTGTTTTGTCTTCACCTGATTTCATGTGCCAAGTCAAGTTTTTTTATGTATTTCATATTGTATGTTCATTTTTATGTCTGGGTCATAGTGTGACATTCCTTTCTTTGCAGTACATAGTATTGTACACAGAAATAAAAATTGGAAGGTTACTGTGCAATCACATATTAATTTAAAGTTAATGTGATAATGTTGGGAAGTGTAACATTGCATGATAATGAATCCTCTTCAACTTATGAACTCATTATATGAATGATGATTGTATGGTCCACATTTGTTTTTACATACACACTTTGAATGCCATAGAAGTAATTGATATCATTTGGCCTTTCAAATGGTTTTCTTTTTCAAAACCTTATATGATCTTTCCTTCCCAGTTTTTTCTCCAGAGTTTATGGACATTACAAAGAACTGGTAATGGAGGTACTGGCCAGTGAGTGAAATTTATAAATAGACTTATGTTTTTGTGTAGTTCTGGGCAGTTGATTTGAATATGTAGGCTAATTTACAACTGTGTGATATAAAACAGGAAACACTGCAGACTGTCTCCAGAATATTTTTATCTTTTCTATATGTGCACCTTTATAGAAGCCACAGTATGAGTGTTGGCGATACCCGATGAACTTGTGATTGATTGTGATTGTTTTTGACAGAACAACTTTTCTTCATATGGGGATAACAAGGATGACTACAGTGACCTTCCACCCAACCAGAGGAAGAAGAAGTTGCAGTTGCGAGTAGAAGATATTACAGCCAAGATTCAGCAAGAGACTGCGGCAAGGTTTGTTGTGAATTGTATGTGGAAGGAATCCATTGTAGGGAGTAGGATTGTCGAGCATGTAGGTGTTTCAGGTATCAGTATTCATGGAAACCAATCCATTGTATTTACAATTGAACAAAACATATTTGTTCAGTCTAACATGACCCAAGTTTATTTAATAAATTAAACTGCCATCACATGTATGCTTTGTGTTTTGGCCTGTACTTAGCCCATCATCAGGCATGTCATTCAGTCATGTAATGGAGTAGATCAAAAGTTGGCTGCAAGTAGATATTTCTCTAATAGAATCCATTGGAAAAGAGAAAAAAAAATAAATTAAAATGGTTAAAAACATTTTACATAATAATCAGTATGACACAACTACAGTAAATATTTCCAGTTCTGATAAGAAGGAAAAAAGAAAAAAGGAACAGAAGAAGGAAAGCATGTAGACAGTATCCACTACAAATGGATTACTTTTAAATATTAGCCAAAGAAGTAAAATATATTGCCAAATTATTTACAGGTACTAGTGCCAGAATAGCATATAAAACTAGTACGTAATACTGTAGAGAAAATATTGGCTTACAGAAATGTGAGTGGTATCGAAAAATGTAATAGAAATGGTGTTCACTAGCGAACGTGTCCAGAATGTGGGAAGAAATATGTTGGACAAACTGGGAGTCATTCCACACGAGATGTAATGAGCAACTTCAATATTTCAAATATTGGAAATTAAATTCAGCATTTGCAAAGCACCTACATGATTCAGTGAAATTTTCTTGGGCAGCCGTGTCAAGATGTGAAGGTTTTCCAACATTTCGGGTACTAACTTCATTAAAAAAATGGACGGAGTTAGTTCCTGGAACGTCGGAAAACTTTCACATCTTGATGCAGCTCTCTGCCCAAGAAAATTTCGTTGAATTCTGTCGCTGCGAAAGCTTCAAGACTTACATCACCTACCTGATACTGGACACTCATTTGGCCCTCTGGAAGTTTATGAATTGCTCAGAAAATTTTATATTTATTCTGAAACAAAAAGAGATAACCAAATCACCAAAGAATCCGTATTATGAACCTGTAAAATCAACGTTGTAATAGTACACTATGAGAGCACTGGATGCCAACTGTGACTACAGTGTGCATCTTCTTATGCATCCCTTGCCACAGTACCACCCAAAATTTTTGCAGATAAACATCACTCCACCACCAGCATGTAAGTGCATTACAGCATCATACCTTACTACATTGCTGTTACAGTAGTGCACCTTGTGCCAGTCCTCTTATTTTGTTATTTTATCATGTTAACGGAAACCTATTCTGGCCTGTAATTTGTACACTGAGTTTCAAAAGAAGGATTTCATTGAAAAAAATGCTCTACATTAAGGCCATGCTACATCATTTCAAACACACAAAGTCAAAAAGGAAATTCTGATATGCCATCTTACCGTGGCACAACCAGGACCTAATAAAATAAAAGCTTTGTTTGTACATTTTTAAAAGTGGCATACGTCTTATATGTTTTGTTACATATTTTGTATGATCTTTTAACACTAAAAAAACAGTGAATATAAGAAGAGGCCCATTAAATTTCTGTTTTTTCTTCCTGCATATGTTCTTGAGTTGACATGCCTCAGGATGGGCTAAGTACATGTCAAAACATGTAGCATACATGTGAGGGCAATTTAATTGATTAAATAAACTTGTGTTTTGTTAGAATGAACAAACGTTTGTTTCAGTTATGTCTGTATCCCTGTGAAGTATCTGTGGAAATCATTGCCCTGTTTGTCTGTGCCCATGTAGGAACTCAAAGATTAGTAAATGGATGGTCATGAAGTTTACAGTGGGGAATTGTGTGAGAAATTCTCCAGCCATTTCACTCTTAGATAAAACTGAAGAAACATAAGAGACAGTTGACACGAAGATCTGTCTGCATTTCTGCACACATCTTGAGCTTATGTAGGCGTACTCATCAACCATTATGAAAAACAAGAGAATGTCTTTTGATTACTTTCAGCTGCATTGAAAAGGGTCTTTTTTTTTTGTGTGTTAAAAGTAGTGCTGTATTAAGATATGACAGTAAGTGCAATTGTTAGTTTTTATCACACACACTGTTTTTCTTAGTATTTGAACAACAGCACTGCAACTAAATATGACTGCTGTACAACCTGTTGCTAGGATATGGAGACAACATAGTGTGTGTTGTGCAAAAAGGAAGTTGATATTCATCTGACATACAGCTGTTTTGCTTGAAGTTTTAAGAGATTGGCATTTGCCAGTTGAAAGGGTAGTGGTAGTGTAATGGTTTTGAAACATTCTTGTCTACAAGACAGTAAATGTATTTTTTTTACAAGCACATATACTAGATGAAGAGCCCATTTTTAGTGGATCTGTTCCATAAGTACTCATTATACCTTGCTATATTTTGCTTGACCTTGCTGTTCACTTACATATCCTTCGAGGCCTGTGCCATATAAGGGAAATTCTTGAACAGCCCTTTCTCCCTGTCTGACAGATATAAACAAACATCTTCAACCACTGCCTGCTCAAAGCAGGTACAGAAACTGTTCAAATAATTCCATACCTTTTCCTAGAGTGCAGTGGCTCTCAAAGTTCTTCCTCCCAACAGGGTACTGCAGTGAAAACAGTATGGGATGCTTTGCATCAGAATGGAATATTGTATCAAAACCAGCTTAGGGGTTAACTAGAGTGGAGTGTATGTACTTGTCTAACACATCTTTATAATAACCACTAGTGCCTTCATCTACACACCCAGCATTTATACTCCAAGGAGAAGACTCAGTGAAAGCCATTATGTCACACACTACACAGCACAATGAACACTGACTCCCAAAACTGTAGAACCATACTAAGAATGACTCATACTGACACACAGCTGCACGTCAAAGGATGGTCCTACAGCCCCCTCGAAGTTTGGCACTAATTCAAACATAGACTGTGAACTATCTGAAGCCCTGTACTTAGAACATTCGGCTGTAACACACAACTCAGTGAAACCAGAAGAGTAACATTTAGCCTAGCACTTCAGTATTACCTTGTGTTACTTTATTTTAGTTTATATATTTATCCCTATTATTATTAGTTTTACTTTGTGAAATTTAACAGATAAATTATGGAGTGTTTAACCTGATTTATTATAACAATATAATATGATAACAATGTGAATGGAGTAATGAACCTATAACTATAACTACCAAAAACCATATTTTTGTATAGTATTGCACATTGTATATGTATAAGATAAGTATATGTATGTACATATAATTTCTACAACACACGTACTATGATACCATAGACCTAACTGTTTTAACTTAAAACATGTAATAGTAGAAACCCCATGTACCCACACCTCCCAACCTCCTGATATATATGAGATCTTGTGCCCACCCCACCTCCTGTACTGTACCACTGTATACAGCCCATAATAGCCCCATATAATTGCTTACTAAGTATTTCATGTACAACCTGAAGATGGCCATTGTCAAGTGCCAAGACATGTACTTGTACTTTATGTAGTAAATACTATATATACCTCTACCATCAAATAAAATAAGTTGTGTTAGACAAATACACTGACCGCCTCTGTGGTCTAGTGGTCAGAGTTTCTGGCTACAGATACAGAGGTCCCGGGTTCGATCCCCGGCGCTACCCGATTTTCTGAGTAGTAGTGGGTCTGGAACGGGGTCCACTCAGCTTCATGAGCCTCGTGAGGTCAATTGAGGAGCTACTTGAATGAAAAAAGTAGCGGCTCCAGGTCTAGAAAACGGAGATTAACGACTGTGGGGACCCATTGCGCTGACCACGTGACACCCCTCTATCCGCAAAAGTTGGCACTAACTTCGCCGACCAGCGGCGGCCGCTCTGTTGGTGTAGTTCGCGTGCGGACTAAGGCCACGGAGTTTAGTTTAGTTTTAGACAAGTACATACACTCCACTCTAGTTAGTTTATTGAACACAACAGGGATGACGAACCTTATGAGCTAAGGGGTTAACAGTTGCATTGTATACATGGTGTGTTTGTTGTATGTGAAACATCACTGCGTGTGTACATTTAACAAATGGATTTTCAGATTCATGCAGAATGTCACATCCCAGAAGACTGTAACCTTCACAGCCACCGCTGTGATATCCTTAAATTGCACATATTAATAGAACATAAGCTGTCTACTGTGGCATTTAAATCTGCTGCATTCTGAGAACAACTGTGTGAATTAATTTCAGTGCTTTGTGCATATTTTTCAGTATGTTATGCCTCACAGTACATATGAATTGCACTGTGTTCTCTCTGTTAAGAGTAGTGAAGGGGTTCAATCATAAAACTACACATATGGTCATGTATGCTTATATTAATAGTCGCAGTTCACATTTGTAGAGTGGTGTTAGAGTATTGAAATAATTTTTTTTCAGAGATGGCTTGATGAAGATGAAGGGGGTATATGAGCAGAATCCTGCGTTAGGTGATCCCATGTCCATTGAAGGTCAACTAAATGAGAGTGGTCACAAGTTGGACAAGCTGCGGCAGGAACTGCATAAATATCAGGGCTATTTGGAGGAAGCAGTTGAGGGGGTCAACAATAAGTCTGGACAGCAATCTGGGGTTGTTCTTTCTGTGTCACCGTCTGCTCCAAGTAGAAGAAATAAAGGGATGGCTCCAGGGCATCATCTTAATGGAGGACATTTTCATCGACAGCAGAGGTTACTGAACACATAATCTACATAAAAATAACTTATGTAAATTACTTTCGTACTTAGTCCATGGAGCAGAGTCCTTCTTGAGAAGCTAACCAGTTTGCAGCTAGTTAAGAAATTCCCTGCATTTTATGGAACCTGAAGATTCATTATCGCATTCACAAGTGCCCGCCACCTCTCCCTATCCTGAGCCAGCTTGATCCAGTCCATACCCCCACATCCCACTTCCTGAAGATCCCTCTTAATATTATCTTCCCATCTATGCCTGAGTCTCCCCAGTGGTCTCTTTCCCTCAGGTTTCCCCACCAAAACCCTGTACATGCCTCTCCCCTCCCCCATACATGCTACATGCCCCGCCAATCTCATTCTTCTCGATTTTATCACCTGCACAGTATTGGGTGAGGAGTGAAGAACATTAAGCTTCTCATTATGTAGTTTTATCCATTCCCCTGTTACCTCATCCCTCTTAGACCCAAATATTCTCCTCAACACCCTATTCTCAAACACCCTCAGCCTATGTTCCTCCCTCAATGTCAGTGACCATGTTTCACACCCATACAAAACAACAGGCAAAATGCTTATGTAAATGCTGTGTGATAAAATGGTGTCTAAAGGTGAGAACCTCATATCAGTGGTTTGTGTTTCGTATCCACATGCTTTCCTCTTTTTTGATCTTCATGTTTTAGTGAGGGCTTTTGTTTTCTATAGCTCAAGTACCAACATGATAGTATAATTTATTGTTCAAAGATATGCAAAATAAGGTGATGGCAAATCAGTTGTTGACTCTTGTTACCAAAGGAATAGTTCACATGTTTTAAAGCAGTGGTCATAGAATGAAAGGCACTGTTTTGGAATTTCTGTGGGAAGAATTTTAGTGCTGTGATGAAACTTTCCCAGGAGAGCCAATTAAAACTGGTGTATCCCAGACATACAGTGGGAATGGTTGTCACTGTACCATAATTATTAGTGAGTGGCAGTGTACTAGGTTGATATTTCTTCTGCAACTTTCAGAAATAGTGGTGGGTCTGGAGGGGAAGAGGATTCACTTAGTCGTTCGGCTTCAGACTCGAGTGTATCAAACCCAGCTGTGAACCATAAGCAGTCAGCACCTGGCACACCACTTCCATCACACGGGTAAGTTATGGGTTATTAGTTAGATTGGTCTACAAATTGGAAATATTGTGTATGTAAGTTCAAGATGATCACTATATTAGGTTCTGATTTACTGGACTTTCATAAGAAGGTACAGCAAAAGTACTTCTCCTTAGTGTTTCAGATTTAACTCTTCCATTTCTCTGCATGAAGCTGTTCTGCCATGTAGAAAAGAGTGCTGTACATTGCAAGTGTTACTGATTATTTAATGTGTGTCATTTTGCCAAGAAATTTCCCCTCTTTTCAATGTACTTGAATCTATAAAGTAGGGAAAGCTGCACTGCAAATACATTGTATGTCAATACAGGCTCAGTACTGTTTCATCATCCGTGTTTTTGTTCATCACTTTTGTTTTCTCAGTAGTATGCCATTATCAACTTGTGTAACATCAGCAGGGAAAGTGTGGAAGCAATGGTGGGGAATATCACACAATAAGTAAATGAATAACAAATAATTTGTTATAGAATAAGAGCAACATTATACTCACAGCTTGTCTTCTGGGTGCACACACACAAGGAACACAGTACTGACAGTGACCAACTCAACCGCGCATGTAATGGAAAGAAACAGAGAAAGCTTAATGACATTTACAGAACACAAAGTAATATATTTGGGTGGTGTTGTGGGTTTACTCAAAAAATCAATGTAAGGATTAATAATGCAACTAAATGTGTAAAAATTAATGCAACTAAACTCCACGCATCTCTGACAAGGACTCTGCTACACAGCCCTACCCTGTCAAACCATAATTAAGAAATATGGCCTGAAACAAAATTTAAAAACCTGTTACCACATCGAGTCATTGGCACAGAGTGATTGGTCTCAGCAGGTATAGGAAATAACAAGGAGGGTAAGTTGGGGAGGGGGAAAATAGGGGGAGACATGAAAGAGGGGTGAATGTAAGATGGCCACCAGCACATAGAACTGCAATTCAGCACAAGTTCATCATTTTATTTGATAAGATATTTGCCATCCCACTTCTATTACTAATGTCTGCCCTGTATCAGAGCCATCAGGCAACATACAATTTATTCTGTATCACAGGTTCATAAGTTATATTAAACCACACACACACACACGTGCGCATGCGCACGTGTGCACAAGATGTATATGTGCCCATGAATTTGGTACAGAGTACATTGGTATGTTAGTGGTGTGTGTTCGTTCTACGTGTGCAATCCTAAACAAAGTGAGTCATTGTCCATTATCCATCAGAATGAGAGATGACTAGTGATTGTAAAGCTGTCATGTTACATTATATTCTTTTAGAAAGGCACTTCAAAAAAGTTAGTTTGTTTTTAAAGAATTGGCACCACAATTTCAGAAGTCTGCATGATGTTTGCCTTTAACATTAGAAATTCACACAGCTGCTGTGCAAGTATTGTGTATTGTGTATGGTATGGAATTAAAGAGTATGACAGTATGGTAGCACCCTGTGGTGTGATTTCCATACCATTTCTTAAAGATAGGTGTGTTGTTTTAAAAGCTACTGCAGGAGACATGTATGCAAAAGCATTGATGCCTTGCTTTCCTTACAAAGGAAGTAGGCTGAAAATATCATCTTCACTTTTCAAGGCATAAAGATGTGTGTTTGATGTCCAAATGCTGATAATTGGATAAGTTTTGGGGTATCACAGCTTTTTAACATATCATTTATCAGCAATAAGGGATGGCAACTAATGCTTTACATAGTAATTATGGGCAGGGTGTGTAGCACATATGGAAGAGACAAATGCTTACAAAGTGTCAGTTTGGTAATCCTGACAGAAAAAGACCTTTGACGCCTAATGTCAACTATAGTGGTCATACCGCACCGCTAACCTCTAAAGTTGCATTTTATATATTTATTCAACAAATATAGGTACTGAATATTTTAAACATGGTATATACTCTCCGTTT
>Ga0123354_10000280_pt1 | contig 46245 bp, 51 predicted proteins | sample TergutLab28metaG_2_FD_97872 | JGI IMG/M metagenome (GOLD analysis project Ga0123354, IMG submission 97872) | Labiotermes labralis P4 segment gut microbial communities from Petit-Saut dam, French Guiana - Lab288 P4 | ecosystem: Host-associated > Arthropoda: Insects > Digestive system > Gut ... | reverse complement strand
TGGCCAATATTGTCTGCGGTATAGTCAATTTTCGCATATCTGGAACCTTAACAGCCTAAAAACGCAAACAAACACACCCAAACCACAGTTAAAAACACCAAAAATAATAAAGACTAAGGTCTAATATTTATTTCACTCAATATCAAAAAACTCTAAGCCCTTCTCTAAAACATCAGGATAACGTTCTTTGAGCCACTCTTTACGGTCTTCCCAATCTTCACCCTGCCCAGTCTTTAATCCTTGCGCAATTTCTTCTAAACCCCAAACTCCACCACAATCGTCCACAATACCAAACCATTTACCCTTAAATTAACAACTTCCTTTCACAACAGCATCGTAGTTATGTTAATCGTGGTCTACTCCCGATTGTTTGCCTGCTACCCCATTCGCTTCACTGACATGACTGATTTTCCAGGAAGTCTTAGATTCGTCAACAAAGCCGCTAATAACTGCAGTACTATATGACTCTCCTTTTTGATAAACTATAAATTCTATCTGAATCTCCTCAGGATGCAGATGTGTCATAATGAAATTCAGACTATCCTTATCGTTTGGTAGAACGATGAGGCATATTCTGTGCGCATTTAAACTACCAACCAAAACTTTTTTTATCTCACAATCGAATACTGTACCAAAGCCAATGTCGCCTTTATAAGAAGCAGTCATGACTAAAACCAGTTCACCAATAGCGGATTTCATATTCTTTATATTCTTACCCCATTCATAAATAACTTCATCTATAAAACCACAGCTCATATTTTGTAAAAACACCTACCAAGCGGGGGCAACAAACTCAACAGTAGGCGTGGATCCAAAATTTGTCTCCCACCATTCGGTCAGCTCCTCAATAGTGAACACCTTTACTCGATCAAGCGTACCGCCGTGGGTGAACGGAGTATCTGGCGGCGGCCAAAATGTAAAGACATCAGAGCCGTTCCCTGTTGCCAGAGCTACATGCGCTAATCCATCAAAGAAAACAAGATCACCCCGTTGTATCGGCAGATTCGGTCCTATGATGTTATATTCACGCCGAACACCACGCGACATGGCGTCAACCCAATCGCCCATTGGTATTGAGACGTAGAGATTATGAATCCAGTCCCAACTGATGGCTCCAGCTCTATATGCTGACAGCAAGACAGCTTCCCAACAATTCATTATGGTTAGCTGAGTTACGGCTGGAAAAGAATCTTTTTTTGGAGCTGAAGCCCATGATTCAAAAGTTGTCCCACTTCCTGGTCCAGACGGCTTCCAAGTCATTGTCTCTGTATCCGCAACACTTTGATCCATTCGCTTAGAGGTCGCATCATCCACAGAGGTATGGTAAATATAGCCTTCCATAGCTGGATTTCTATGGGTCCTGACATACAACCAGTCTCCGGACGCGTGGAGTACTTTTACCTTTTCTCTTTGTGGAAGAGCATCGATGATATTGGATGGATCGCTTAAGTTGGGGGTGCTTCTAATATTGGCACCAATGCTTGGAATAATCACCCCTATCCAGGGATAAGGAGATCTGATCAGCCTCTGCAAATAGTTACTACCCTGTGACTGCTGAACGACGTGAGTCAGTTCATGCGCAAGGATGCGCCGCCCATCCTTCGTACTAGGTGAATATTTGCCACCTGCGAAAACGATGTGTGAACCGGATGTGTACGCATGTGCATTCACGTCGCATGCTGATGCCTGAGCCTGCACATCGTCATGCACGCGTACGTTGGAAAAATCATAACCAAATCGTCGTTCCATGTCATGGCGTACGATGGGCTCAAGCGGTTGTCCACCGCGGACAAGGGTACGTTCTACACTTGGCGGCGCTAACTGCAACGAGCCAGTGTTGTTGCCGCCTGCAAGACACTGTATTTGTACAGGTACACTATTCACAGCGGATGGGAGTGGCGACGATGTCACTTGATGAGCCACACGTTCCGCTTCGTACTCTAACGGGTCATTAACCTCGCCTATTTCAAGGCGCGGCTGAAAGTGTACAGCATCTTTAAAGATACTACCGCCCTGTGCGTGCACATGCTGACCCTCTTCTCGTGTTGAGGTTGTGATGGTATTATTGCTGAGTTTGTTTTGGGTTATTTTTGTTCCTATTTGTTCTTGTTGTTGTATAGGGATTTGTTCATGTTTGAGAAGTTCAAGCCTTTTTGGGTCAAGTGCGTCTCCATGCTCGGGATTGTTTAACTGGTTTATTAGAGGGATATTTTTAGAGGGATCTACGGTGTCAGTTGCCTTTATGTTTGTAAAATTGTAGACAAAATTCCCTATTGGTGCAATAGTTTCCTGTTCGGTGTTAGTTGGTTGGGGTTCAAACATTTTTGAGGTAGACGACCCGTCTTCTGCTTTTTTAGTCGTGCGCTCTGCGTTTACATGAGTACCCATATAATATTTGACCCCTTGATACTCCATAACACTATTGTTGATATGCTCCAGATTTAGGTTTGCTCTCGGAACCTTTTAGAGTTGATACTTCTGATGGCTATTTAAACCTTAACTCTGCAAGTTTTTTGGTAACAGAGAGAAGGAGTATAGAAAAAAGAAAAAGAGGCTATAATTGCGATATCTCCACTGCTTTAAAGTTCAAACCCTGCCCTCGACACCAAGCTATCCTTTTGGCATTATGCGCTAGACAAAAATTTGATTTTTGGATATGCAATAGGCAGCTTATGTTTGCATATCTGGAACAACTTTTGAGAGTTGAGGTAATTTTTTGTTTACCAGTAGAGAGAAAAGCAATTTGTGTGCATTCAATTAAACACAGTAAATTAACCGATTATAAAAGCGACATATATGGTCGTAATTATTTGGAAAGTAATTGATAGATGGAATATAGGGTGTAGAAGCCATAGGCTAAAAACAGTCGGCTGATTAGACGGATGTTACCGAATTCAAATGCTTCAGCAATCAAACCTAAACTGCCTCTCAGAGTCCAAACAGAGGCGGGCCGGTAATGAAGACAAAACGGACTATAGCATGCAATGACACGATAGCCTTTGTTTGTGATCCAGTCTTTTATGTAGGCGTCCTCAAACATATGCAAATTTGGGGGGATTTTGATGTCTTTGACGGTGCTTGTGCGGATTAGGGTGTCATGGGTGCCGCCACGGACTTCAAAGATTTTGCGCGTTATGATTAAGAATAGTTGCAGAACTTTGGGGTTGTTTAGGGTTGACCAAACTTCGGTTCCCCAAATGGCGCCGACGTTGGGTTGGATGAGGTATTTTTGGGCTTTTTTGTACCAGTCGTGGCACAGCACGACATCGCTGTCTACAAACATAAACCACTCTGTGGTTACATGGTTAATGCCTTTTTGGCGGGCAGTGGCGCGGGTGCCATTATCAAAGAGTATGGTCACGTTATGATATTTTTTGTGTAATTTGTTGAGGATGGGAATTGTTTGATCGGTTGAGCCGCCATCGACCACGATGAGCCTAGCAACGGGGATGTTTGCATAGATGGATTCTATGCATTGGGTTAGGATGCGTTGGCTGTTTTTGGTTATCAGCACAACATCTAAAGAGTCAACTACCAAACGCTTCCCCCGGGCTATATAGAGAATTAATTGGTAGATTGTTTTGCATTGTTGTTGCCGCTTGGCGTGAGTGTTATGCTACTCTTGCTTTGATGTTCTAGCCTAAAATAGTTTAGCCCAAAAAAAGTAGTCAAACACCCAAGCGACACGCCAACCCATTTCAGCACTGCAGCAACAAGGGAAGGTTGCTATTGTTTTTATAGTACTGCTTTGAATAAATCTTAGCATAAATAATTAGGTGCTATTGAGGCAAATGACATCCGGTTTGAGAAAAGCATCATCGTTGGCGGGTCGGTATTTATCGTCAGGTAAGCCTCATCATGCACAGTGGTTAGTTACAAGGAAATGCAACTACCGTTGCGTGGGATGCAACGTCTGGAAAGAGCAAGATGACCAGGAGCTCTCAGCCGCAGAAATAAAAAAAGGGCTCGATATTTTAAAAGGTCTGGGGATTGTTGAGCTTACCATCTCAGGCGGCGATCCACTGCTCCGATCAGATATTGCAGAGATTCTAGATTATGCCTCGGAGCGGTTTCTCACAACCGTCTACGATAATGGTAGTATGGCAACAAAAAAAATCGAGGCTCTGCGAAAAGTGGATTTTGTTGCCATATCTATCGATAGCCTAGATGAAGCAAAAAACGATGCCATAAAAGCAGTCCCAGGCGCATGGAAAAACGCAATACACACAGTGGAAGTATTGCAAAAAGAAGGCATCCGAGTGGCAGTCACCCCAACCATTTCACAGAAAAACCTCTACGAAATCATGGATATGACAAACTATTTCATGGAACGCAAAATTCCAATGTGGTTCTGCCTATACTCATATGACACCTCCGTAGATAGCAAACAACTCTTTCGCATCGGCAAAGCAAATGACGAATTCATCATAACAGACAAAGAAGCCATGGTAAACCTCTGCAACCAACTCATCGCATCAATGAAAAAAAACCCAAACATCCTCATGACCAAAAAACTACTCCAAACCTTGCGAAGCCTCTACGAACCAAATGCCGAACGAACCTGGAAATGCCAAGCACTAAACCAATTCCTCGTTGTTGATCACCTAGGCCGCATCTCAGGTTGCCACAACCACAACTTTGCCGGCTCCATCTTTGACCAACCAAAACAATGGAAAAGCAACGAATTCAAAACACTCCGAAAAACATACCAAGACTGCACCCAATGCAACTACCTCTGCTACATCGCATACTCACTCTACGGAGGCCCCAAAAGCATACTCTCCCTAGCAAACGACCAATGGAAAAACATCAAACTACTACTCAAATAAACAACCACCAACAAACAACAAAACACATTCTAACCAAAAAAGAACAAACACATCCCCCCAAAATACTATCACCACTTGGAATAAACAATTCTACGGTCAGAGGTAAACAGCTAAGGAACAGGGACAACATCAACAGTAGTAGTCAAGAGAGATTAGATCAAGAAGTAGATGATGTGGTGGTTGTGAGAACTAGATTGTCAACGACGTGGCATAAAACTTCAAAAACTTGAGCGGCAGTTAAATTATCGGTATCTAAAACAAAGTCAAAGGGTGTTAAGTCTTCACCCAGTGCAAAGCCATAGAGGCTTTGGTAGATTTCTTTGGTGCGTTTTTCTTTCTCTTCTAGCATTTTGCGTGCTTCAAGAAAGGGCATGTTGTCGCGTTCAGCTACGCGGGTTGCGCGTTTTTCAGTTGAGGCTTCCAGCCAGATTTTAAATCCGCCTTTAAGCAACCAAGGCATGGTCCAACTATCTAAGAGGACATTGCCTTGTTTGGCGTATTCTAAGAGTTTTTCATCAACTGCACAGTCGAATTTGGGGTCACTTAGGCGTTCTTTGAGAAAATTTATCCCAGCATCGCTTTCCCACCAGCCCTGAACCGATATGTCATAGCCTTTTTGTTTGGCTAAATCTTTTAGGGCATCCCCGCCGGAGTAGTACTGGAGATTGTATTTTTGGGCAAGTTTTTTGGCTAAGGTGCTTTTGCCTGTGCCCGCTAGGCCAGAAATACAGAGAACCGTTTTGTTTGATTGGGCACAGGTTTTTTGGGGGTCAGCCATTTTGGGTCACCAGTTTTTGGCAGGGTTAGATTAGATGTCTATGGGCATAGTACCAATTATACGTGATAGGGTTATGGAGAGGAACATCGATATTGCGGGGTAGAGCCAAAACACTGGGATAGCGCCAAATCCGGGCAGAAACGCCAAGCTGGTGCCGCCAAATGTTGGGGTTAACACCAAAAACCAAAAACCAAATTGGATAAAGGAAGCGCCGAGTTGAAGTAATTGGGGTTTCATCATTTTTGCTTGCATGCTGTTGATTTGAGTTTGTTTGCGTTTGAGTTTTTCCATTTGTTTTTGATCGTTTGCCCGTGCCGCCGCCATTTGGGCTCTTTGGAATTCGGCAATTTCTCGGCGCATAACATGATGCTGATCCCAACCCACAAAGTAGGTTATTAAAACGCGGTTAAGGACGCTGTACAATAAAGCAAACCCCACAGCTATGCCCAATATTGTAAGGGCAGGCACCATGGTTGTGATACGTATGGGGGAAATAACTTCCACATCAAAAGTGGAGTCATGGGTGCCATCTGTGCCTGTTGCGTTAACAATCCAGGTATAGTCTCTAGCTTCTCGGGGGTTTGTTGCATCAAACTTAACTGTAACTTGTGTGCCAGAGGCTAGGCCTTCAGTGGACTGAAGGTTGAGGTATAGAGTATCATCAATTAGAGTGTCATGTACAGTCCATGACGAGGGAGTTACCACGACGAGATTTTTAATATCTGTAAATCCGCTCGGAACGGTAATGTTTGCAGATAATAAGCGGTCAGTACCGGTATTGGCAAGAGTTAGAGTGTAGGATGCCTCTTCAGTCACCCCTTGATTATCAGTTGATATGGAGCCTTGATAACTCAGGGCGGCACTTGCTGATCCAGCAAAAACACTCAAAGCAAAACCCGCTACGAGCGCTAATAGCATAACAAACATTATCTTTCGGTAAGCTTTCATGACTTTTCACTCAAGTTCCGTCGTTTCAGAGCGTTCCTTGTTTATTTAGACTATGCCTACATGCTTCTTGTTAATAACCGTTTTCACTTCCAACCCAACAATACTACCTAAATTAAACCGCTCCAGTCATGCATACAAGTCAACCTAACGTGCAGAGACTGCTAAACGCTAAAGGATAACTAGCTACAAAAAAAATAATTAAGAAAAGAAAAGAAAGAAGAGGAGGAGAAAGGGGCGGGGGATTATTCGCCTATAATCCGCCTAAACGCTGGGAACATTTCTGCTGCCCGTTCACGCATCAGTAATTCGTAGTACTGATAGATGATGCCTACGGAGAGCAAGATACCAGTTCCGGTACCAAACGCACCAAGGAAATCCGACAACCCAGCCACTAACCCGACGAGTATACCGCCCAAGACAGTGACGATGGGGATGTAGCGTTTGAGGATTTGTTCGATGGGACGTTCGCTGCGTCTGTAGCCTGGGATCTGCATGCCGCTGTCCATGAGTTGCTTGGCAACTTTACTTGGGCCTAAGCCGCCGACTTCAAGCCAAATTAGCGAGAACCCAGCACAGAAAGCTATGAGTATACCCAAGTATGCCAAAGCTTGCAGGGGTGCGCCGATGACTCCCCAGATGTTGTGGGGTGCTGTGACGAGATAGGCTAATCCTCCGACCGGAACGACGCTGCCTGATTCGGTCCGCATGTAGTCACCTACGATTTGGAAGAACAGGTTAGTTCCTGGTGCAGGTTGTCCAAACTGGTTCCAGAGCAACTGTGTGAAGAAGTACACGTTGGCAAACAGTGCAGAGGCGAAGATGACGGGCAGGTTGCTGACATAGAGGAGTTTAATTGGGTATCTGCTGCGGAAGCCTTTGTAGCCTGCGTAACTCATGGGCAATTCGACTCGGACGCCTTGGAGGTAGATGACGATGAGGAACACTGCGATTGTTGCAAAGAAGCCGAGCAGGGTTGGATAGATGCTATTAGCAGAGCCAAAGACATAGGTGAAAGCTGCGTTTGCGCCATTGAACGGATCTGCGCCAGCTAAGAATTGGGAGAGACCGCCGACGAATAGTCCGTTGACTGGTGAGAACATGGACCAGAAGATGGATTGTGCAACACCGGCCATGATGAAGAGACTTATACCGCTGCCAAGACCCCAGCCTTTCTGTACGAGCTCATCCATTAACATGACAATTATGCCTGCGGCTATTAACTGTATTAATATTGCAAGAATTACCGTTATTCCAAGTTCGCCTATGCTACCATACATGCCGCTTAGGATGTAGGCAATAGCTTGGATGCCTGTTAGGGCGATGCTGAAAACTTTGCTTGCTGCTGTAAAGAGTCCTCTGTCTTCAGGATCAGACATATCACATTTGATTATACCAGAACCAACAAGTAACTGCAGAATTAATCCAGCAGTGACGATGGGGCCAATACCTAGCTCCATCAGTGTGCCCCGGTTTGAAGCAAAGATAACTCTTAGCTGACCAAAATTGTCATTGGCAGATGGGGCTACGCCGTAGAGTGGAATTTCGGTCATGACAAGAAAGATTACTAGGACCAAAGCGGTCCAAAAGATTTTTTCGTTAAAACTAACCTTGCGTTCAGGTTTTTTGATTTCCGGCAGGATTCTGCCGATTGGTTTGAAAATACTTAGAAATCTTCCAGCCATCTAACCGTCTTACTCCTCAGTCGCTTCAGCAAGTATGAGTTTGCCGCCAGCTTTTTCAACTTTCTGGACAGCAGATTTTGAGGCAGCTTTGACTTGAACAGTTAAGGCTCTGGTGATCGTGCCTGTGCCGAGGAGTTTGGTGTACCCCATTTCGGTCAGGTTGATTTCAGTGCCTCCTTTGATTTGGTCAAGTTTGTAGAGGTTAATGGTAGACTCAACCCTGTTCTTGCTTTGGGGAGAAGTAAATCCGTGCTTTCCAAAGTAGTCAGGTTCGCTGGTTACGATTTTGCTCCAGAGATGCTTATGGCGTCCGACTTTGCGGTTGCCTTTGCTTCCGCTGTCTCTGTGCTGGCCTATTCTTCCGTATCCTTGTGTTCTTGAGCCTCTAAATTTTCTGATTTTCCTAAGTTTATGGGGCATGTTGGTCCGCTTCTTTTCCAATAGCTGTTGATTCAGCCTTTTTAAGTTTAATCTCTAACACACCATTCTTAAACTTGGTGTGCGTTTCGTCAGGAATCACTACCTTCGGTAAATTTAAACTTTTATAGTAACGGCGCTCTTTTGACTTAGCAGAAAGCGTAATTCTCTGATCCTTAACACTGACCTTTACAGAATCAGTGCTAAAACCCACAATCTCTGCAACAACAGTAATAGTGCTGCTATCTTGGAAGATATCAATAAGCGGCTTAGGCTCCTGACATTTACGCTTAGCATAGCTAACCGACGTACGGAAATTAGGCGGCATAGGCAAAGACTTACACTTGTGAGCCGAACCCTTCAATTTTTTAGGCGCCGCTAACTCATCTATATCAAGCCATTTACGATTCTTATTAGACCTTCTCCATTTTGCACTCATGTTGTGTCCCCCTCCGAATAACTAACGCAACACCCAAAGACATTATAAAACATATCGCACAGAAAAAAATAGAAAACCCCTAAAGAACAACACACACCCAAACAACACAAACACAACACAAACCACCAGGATAACCCGATACAGCCATCAAATAAAGTTACCACAACATTCCAGCCATGGATAACCCGCTTTGCAAAGCATAGACACTTCCAACACACAAGACGAAAAGAAAATCATAACGCAAATAAACACTAAATACAGCGCAACCAAGCAAACAAACCAATTTAACACTGTAATATAGTGAATTTAGTTGTTTGACATTTCTATAAAAAAATAAAGAAGGTATTTGTTTGTGACAGCCATATCTGCTAAGTTTAGGCATTTATTAATTTGAACATCTGTGTTTGGGTTCCATTCTCATCGTTTTGTTGTAATTTTGCATTTTTGGCGAAATTTCCACCTGCAACGTCGATAGGCTTACCTGAATGCACTGGAATTATTTTGACATAGTCGTCTTTGCAAGGCACGATCCAAAATTGCTGATTAGGACCGTTATGAGGAGTGTATTGAATAAGGTCGGCATAGCAGTCTTTACTGCCCCCGCGTATATCAAGTGCTTTTCCGCCACATACCACGGTGATTTTATGGGCTCCGTTTGATAATGGTTCAATGTTAAACTTTTGATTATCGTTCTCGTGAGCCGGATAAAGTTGTAAAATCGCGGCATTAGATATCCTTCCGCCAAACACATCAAAACACATATTGTTTTGTCCCATTATTTTATATGTACCACTGTACTTTGTCAAGGGTATATTGTATGCGCCTGCGTCAATTGTTGCATATGTCCACGTATCTGTTGCCCATAACGGTTGACCAGCCGAATTATATGTAACAAGGTTTCCATCGTCCTGCATTATTAAAATGCTCGCTCCGCCGCGTTTTGTATTCCATGTGTCGAGTTTTACAAGACCGTCTTCTCCAAATACAACCTTATCACCTTTTACCGCAGTATACCAAATTTCTTTTTCACCATTAGCTACAGCGAAAGTTCCATCTCGTTTTAAAACCGCGACAAATCGTTTATTAAGGCTTGCAAGATACTCGCCTTTTTTCAGTACCTGACCCAAATACAGAGCATTTCCACGATATAACATACCGCTAATGATACTCGTTTTACCAACAACGACGGTTTCGTCCGCAACATCAAGTTGTTTGCCAAGCTCAATGACCGCTTCAAAACAATCACGAAGTTTTTCAACAGTAAAAGAGTTCTCAATACTCACAACCGCTATCTCATATAATCTTTGAAGCCGTTCCCAAATTCCTAAAACTGCAGTAGCAACATTTATCTCATTAATAACTTCGCTGATTTGCATCTCTATGAGGTGCATCTGCATTGCCAGTTCACTAGATTGCGCACCAGTTTCTTCACGAGACCTTTTCAATGAGGCTATTTTTTCTATATTGTATCGAATGTTTTCTTCCAATTGTCGAGTCTTATTTAATAAATCTGCCAGTATTTTATCGTATTGTTTTGCTGATATTATTAATTCAGTAGTTTTCCAAATCAAAGTCGGAGGCGTAACCCATGACCACCACATGTCTTTTTTGCGCTTTTCCAAATTTTCTTTAGATTTAAGCCGCTCATTTTGATATTGCATTATTTCAGCATTGCGTTTCCCGATTTCATTACGACAACTGTTGATTTTCGATTCAAGACCTATAATTTGCTCGCTATAAGCATCAAGAGCCTCTTTTTGTTTGTCTGTTTTACCATAAAGAACAGCTTTTTTTTCAACTAAAGTCAGGTAGTTTTTTTCGGCGACGACATTGTTCTCTTTACAGTGTGCAGCATTTTTGCTAGCATCGGCGGCTAAAATATCGAGCTGTGATTTTATCCAAGTATAATTTGTCGCAATAGCCAGGTTTCCAGTTTTCACATCTCCATATAGATCCACCACTTTTGCAATTGACTCATGAATTGTCAAAGTTTCAATCATTCTTTTTCACCCAGCAAAGCTATTTTTTTGTTTGTTACTGCGATTTCTCGACCAAGTTTTTCATTAATTGCCTTAGCAAGTATTTTTGCGGTTTCCCAATGGTCTTCACGACGCTTTTCTGTTTTCTGGAGGGAATTTGTATAAGCCAAATGAGCTTGATCTGCGGCGTCGAGATATTCAGCAAATACACAGTTTAACGCAACCCAATATGCAAGCGACTTGAAATACGGAAACGCAAACACAGACTTCTTGAAAAACGCTGCGTCGCCATCTGTTGCTAATTTGTTTATATCAGCGTTGTTTTTGGCAAGGATGCCGCATGCAACTTCAATTTTGGCCCAAAACAAAGTAATCATTTCAAGAAAAGAAATAACGTTATTCAAAGCCCCAATTGCAAGTATAAGGGAATCAACCGCGACTTCTACATCCTTTTTGCCGTTAAGAGCGTTTGCAAGACGGGCAGTGGTTTCACATACCTTTGCTAAACTGTCAGCATATAAACTGTCAACATTAAATTGTTGTGTACGTAAGTCGCTTAGAGTTGTACGTAAATCACCAGATTTTTGCTCTGATTGCGCGCTTAACTCTTTTAAATCACCTGACACACTATCGAATGCATACCCCAAAACCTGTAAAGACGCACGATAGTTGTCTGTAGTCTCCGTCTGGTGTTCAATCTCGGTTTTTTTCATCTCGATTGCAGATTTTATTTGATCTTTTTCTTGCTGCAGTTGTTCATCGGTCATTTTGCTATAGTCTTTTGTGTCCGTCTTATCAGTTTCCTGAATGGTTGCAGTAAGTTTGTCCTTTTTTGTTTTATTTTTATCATCAAGCACCTCGTCAATAAGGCGCTTTTTCTCATCTAACACATTTTTTTCTGCTGTTAATTGTTTAAGTTTATTTTTGGATTCTGAGTATTGCTTTTTCGTTTCCACATCCTGTGTCGAAATTCCGCTTGAACTGCCGCCTTGATTTTGATTACCCGTGCTCGTCTTGGATCCAGTAGTGTCTGAAGAACCCGAAGTGGGTATTCCGATATGTATACCGGGCCCGGCCATGGCCTTTCCAACACCTTCTGCAATGCCAGATACCGAGCCGCTTATTGCTGAAATGATTGAAAGTGTCAAAGCATTGCTTTCTTGCGTTTTAATATCAGCTTTTGTTTCATTAATTTGTGTCTGTAATCTATCGCTTCGGGTTTTACAAGAATCCGCAATCGAAGAGTATTTTGCTAGAGAAGATTTTAGTTCGGCTTCCTGTTTTTGATATTCCTCAATTTTTTTATAAAACAGTTCATTTTTCTTGGTAACTGCACCCAGTGTAGTGGTCGTATCATCGCGGACTGTTTTAAATAATGTCGCAATTCTTGCGCTTTCTTCTTTCATTTTCGCAGCCGCGTCGGATACAGAAGCCAATATTTTAAGTGCAAGAGTTTTTTCATTTTCAACCAATAGGTTGTATGCCAGCATAAGCGAGTCAACAACGCCGCCCGTGGTTGCCTTGAAATGAGCCGCAGTGATGTCGCTTTCACGTAATGTATTACCGAAACGTAACCGCAATTCAGTAACATCGGCGGCCAAACCATCGATTCCATTGACAGCATTATAGGTAATTTCATACAAATCAACACAAAGCTGTAATTGGAATAATAATTTTTTTAGATCAACAGCGCCCAACGCGTCTTGCTTCTGATAAAAAACAAGTTTGGTTTCTTCGTTTGGAATTTCAGTGAGGACATATCTTTCCTCTTGATTTGTCACATTATTTTTAACAATCAATACACCATCTTCTACTCTGTCATTTGTAAAAGATGTAATTGAAAGCATAGGCTTTGAAGCAACAATCTCAGTGCTCATTTGCTGTTTCCTCCATCAATTTAGGCCAGTTCATTCTTGGTTATCAACTACCATTTGTTTTTTTTCCATTGGTCATCTCTCATTACATTATCCATGTAAGCATCAGCCAGACCACTCCAGTTATACGTTACGAGGTATATCAGAAACCACCTCTCAGTACATTATTTTCAAAAATTTCAACAAGGCATACACATATTTATAACAAAAAATCCACCAAATCATCAAACAAATCAATCATCAAGAAACTTGCGTGACCCACAATTTTTTGCTAAGGTAATTGAGGGAAAATATGATAGTTAGTGTGGTTGAGGGCTGTTTTTTTAGTGTTTTGGTGCACCAAATGTTTGTCCCGAATTATGTCTTAGAAGCGGTTACATGGAGAATGGGAGATACAATAAAACCCTGAGCGACCCCCAATAAGGCATGCTTAGTCCATTATTATCAAATGTTATCTAAGAAAACAGGACGAAAAAAAACTTTCACAGCCTGTTTGGAGAGGGATTGGAAAAAGGTCTGTTGGGTACCTCGCTGATCTCCATGCTGTTTAAGGTTTAATCACCCACCACGATCAATAACAAAGTCGGGAAGTGATTGGACTTCTATGAACTACCTCGCAACAGATATCATCAAAAATTGGTTAACTGTATAATTGTAGGATACTAGAAGTCTTAAAATATATAGGCTGAGGCACCAAATCAAGCTTTGTTCGAAAGATGTTCCCCCAGGTCGGGATGTGAAGAGCAAACAAACAGAGAACACACAGAAACATCCAAAGAAAAAAAGGATATACTTTTGGGAAAAGATAGGCAATCAAGTGCTTATAGTGCCAATAGTCACGGTTGGACCAATTTACCTCCGCCATAGTTGGGCATATCTAGCTGGTTGGACCAATCTACCGCCCCTACGGACATATTCATCTACAACGGCCTTAGTCCATGTTTGACAATTACAGGACCACAAATTATATGTTCCAAAATTCAGCAGACCAACAGCATTAATTGCATCCACTACCAATTGGTCGCTATCCTTATCTGAAATTTGCATTTCATCACTATAACTACCACCAGAGGGATCTTGGAATAAAGCACCTGGGCCAGTAACAGTCCAGCCAGAAGAACTTTGGAACGCATTAACAGAGCGTATTGTATACCCAATATTGTTATTGAGTCCCGTTGGAAGATTTTTATCACCGCTATCAAAAAAGATGTGATAATGACGAGGAATAAAATTGAGACGACGAGCGGCTGCCTCAATAGCATTAGCAACAATGTTTCCCATAGAATCTCTAATTGTGTTAATTACATCCAATGGTTTGCTACGTAAATAGGCGTTACGTTGTATAACACTCGAAGCGGGAACAGTTGAGTTCAACATGTCGGGTTTTTCTGTGTTTTGTGGGCTACTCATGTTTAATATGTTGTCGGCTTCTTGTTCAAGACGTGGATCATCATTTATGTCTACACCGTTTAGTTTGGCAGTTGGTTTTACTATGCCTTTCTTTTGTTGTATTACATGTCCTAATTCGTGTAGTAAATGGTGTTCTTGACCAGGGCCGATATATACTTTGTTTCCTTGTACATAGGCATAGGCTTCTATTTTAGCGGGTTCTGCAGAATTGTAGTATACTTGTACGTCAGCAAATGAAAAACCGGTGAGTTTCTCAAGCTGTCCACGCACCTCAGAGGGTAACATACACCCGTTCCTCGGGGAGGTGTGTGGAATTTTTAGTTGTAAAACATTTTCTTTGTTTATGTTAAAATTTGATTGTTGTTTTTGTTGAGACTCTTTTTTTGCTTCATACGCAAACATTTTTACCACATTTACATCAATAATTCAAATAAATTTAAGTAGTGTGCGGTGTTTATGAAACAACACTTGAGCGCATTCAACTAAAACAGCAGGAAAGTTCAGAACATAATGCATAAAACGCTGAGTCACCCAATCCAACCGTTCCGAAAACCCGCACAGAAAGATGAAAGCAAGAGGCCGCCCCGTCAACATTTGCGCAAATATGCCGTAACAATTATGGTGAGGTGCCACTCAGCTATTTCATCCAGAAAGTTACACAAAAGGTAGCATACTAACAGTTGAAGACATAAAATTCTGACCAAAAAAGATGAGATAGTTTGTCTCAAACTGTAAATTAATGAGGGCTACTACACATCTCAAGGTACATTGACATCGGCTCAAAATTGTCATCTTCTTTGAGGTTTTTTAATGCCACAAGTAATTTTTGAGTTCGGCAGTTGTCTTGTAGTGTTATAATTCGTGTTTTTGGATGTTTAGGCTTTTTGTGGTATTCATTGGTTATAATGCCCTCAGTTTCCAATATTTTGAGATTTCTGTTGACTTCATTATATTTAGCGTCCACTCTGCAGGTCAGCTCCATCATGCGAAGCGTTTTTAGCTTTGTCTTTGATAATTCTATGATAATGCGTTGTCGAATTTTTGATGCACACACTTCATTAAGATTCATTAAATCAATCCCCTCTCTTGTTTAACGATGATTCTGATATGGAAACAAACAAAGCTTATTAAATCAAACCAGCGGTTTCAGAAACACCCCTCAATATCGACTCATATACAAAACTATATGATGAAGCGGTTTTGTAATCTAACATATCTAGCGTATTATCCCATATATCAACAATGTCATTACATATGTCACTAGATGTGTCCAAATAACCAGCCCCATGTTTTTACAAATTTGACGATTTCTATGAGCTACTGTTTCTTTTTCCAAATGTCCCAAGCAATGGACGAGGTATCTGGGGGAGGCACAACCACTGAGCTACATCGTTATAACAGGTTCCAATTTTCTGGAGAGCCTCAACACCTTTACGGATTTTAGCAGCTTTTTTATGCAACTCTGAATTTTCATCATTTAAATCCTCATAAAGACCACCTAAGCGGTCAAGCAACCCATTTTTCCGCAACGACTCCTTAACCTTAACCAACTCAGAAGAACCCAGTTTAGCATCAGCCGGAATCTCTTTCATGGATTCATCCAAATCAGAAGCAACCCCCCGCAACTCATTTGCCAGCTCAACATCATCTGGGCTACCTAATTCACGAAATCGACGAGCAAGAGCATTGAGCTCCCCCTGAAAATTAATCGAACAATCTTGGAAAGATATGTTGATAATTTGAGACATATCAATATGCTTAGAATGATCATCATGAACAGAGTAATCATGAGTAGAATGATCATCGCGGGTAGAATGATCATCATGGATGGTGGTTTGGGATTTGTTGATGTGTTTTGAGTGGTCAGCGTTTTTGTCACGCATTATAACATCACCATTTATTATTGTTAAACCATAACCCCAGATTGTTTCGTTAGGTTCAATTTCTGGGAAGTAGCGGTTACCGGTAAGTAGATTTCGACCTCGTTTAGCATGCTCAATAATTTGTGACTCCGTTTGCATAAATGCAGTAGAGTCATCAACCGATAAGCGTTTATCTTCAGAATCAAACCCCACAGAGGGAAGAAGAACCTCATATTTTAGCTCAGGCCGATTATGTTTATAGTCATCAAAAATGCTGTTTAGGGTATTGCGCAGATGCGCCAGGTACTCTTTTTGTTTAGAACCCCTAACAAGCACAGTTATAGTACGTGCACGATCATTTTCTTCCACAAGCGCAACAGTATCGCCAAAATGAAGCACCGCACCAAACCGCCACGAATTCTGCTCATCTAACTCCTGGGAATGCAAAACAGCTAAACGCGCTACAGTGTAGGGCGGCAGAGCCTGATTTGCACAGTAATCCAACCGTAAACGGTCGCCAAAATTAAACTCAGGAAGCCGGGAATCCTTGGGACGATCTGTGGGAAACAGCAACGGGACAAAAATCGCCTGAGTATTTTTAAAAAATGCCAGCTGATAAGCCTTCATCAAACTAAACAGAAAACCCGCTTTACCCACATATTTGAAGGCATCTTTACCGGTAAACATTTTATGAAAATCTGCAATAGAGAGCACTGTTTTTTTGTTGTTTGAGCCCCAGTTAATTAGCCGATATATGCCATGGCTGATCCAGCTGGGATTTAGCACCAGGGTATCAAAGACACACAGATCAGCATCGTCATAACACAAACAAATGCCCAAATCATGGAGGTCTTTTAGCAACTGTTTTCTATCGGCTTCTGTTTCAATGCCGCTTTCTTTGGCGATTTTATCAAATTCAGCACGATCAAGAAACTCGTTACCTTGTTTAAAGCGCTGCCCAAGGGCCTCTTTGACTTTGTATACGGGAGCGGCTATTTGGGTGTTTTTCCAAAGCGGATTCTCACGCAAAATCGTTATAACCGTTTGACGAAAATCATCCAAGACTTTACCGCCGGCGTTTATATCAACGGGATAAAAACCCACAATTGAGGGAAATTCGCGCCTCAAAGTATTTTCGGGTACGTCTACATGATGTTTATCTCTGACATTAATAAGAACTAGAACCGGGGAATCTCCGCCGTGATTGCGTATTTGCTCCAGCCAGTATTCGGTACGGCTGTTACCCTCGGTGCGTCCATCAATAATCATTATGTACAAACATCGCTCAGACATAAAGAAGCGATGAGCCGCATGTGTTATGACATGGCCAGCAAAATCCCAAATATGAACATTAACTCCGCTCTCAGGCTGGTTGGGTTCAGGGGGTATGGTCCAGTCCAAAACATCCACGCCCTCTGTGCTTTCATCGTTTTTAGGCATGGTGTGAGAAGGGTCTTTTAGGCGTCGGGTAAGAGAGGTTTTGCCTGCCCCTTTATTGCCTAAAATAAGAATTCGAGCCTCGTTTAGCCGTGTGGCACCGTACTCTTTTAATTCTAAAACATAGCGGGCAACATCTGCAGCGCCGCGTTCCATGATCTCGCCGGGTACGTTGAGGCGCATCTCAATTTCTGCCCGGTCCTTGTCATCGAGTATGAAGCCCTTAGCAAATATTTGTGCATACCACTCAGCCCAATATTGACAACCTAAATCGTGTAGAGCTTTTTGGAAATTGCTCCATATTTGTCCATATATGGCGGTGTCATTTTGGAATTTGCTCTTTTTGGTTTTTATTATTTCTAGGTCCTCAAGTAGTATGGGTCGCAGGTCGATTGATTGTTGGGCCGCAGCTCGGGTGGCATCAGCAGCGGTGGCATATGCATTGGCATCGGCAATGGCGCTAGAGGTGTTGGCGGCGCGGGTGGCATCACCGGCAGCGCGGGCAACATAGAAAGCAGAACGTGCGTTGACATCAGTGTTACGAGCAGCATAGGCGTCGTAGGCTGCATCAGCAGCAGCACGAGAAGCATAGAAAGCGGTACGAGCGTTAGCGGTGTTGGAGGAGACATTGAGGGTAGTGGTGGTGCGGGTGGCAAAAAACGCGATATCTATGGCTTTTAATACTGAGAGCAGGTGTCTTTGTCGTTTATTTTCGTCTTGGGTATGTTTCCAGTAATCAAAACTGCCAGCTGCAGTCATAAAGGGCAAAGCGCGCACTGCACACAGCCAAGCAAAATAGCAAATGTCTTCACGTGAAAATCCAGCTAAATTTTTTCGAACTTGGTTTTCATCCATACTAAATTTTTCATCCATTTTGATTTTTTCATCAACCTCAGACATTTTTTGCATATCCGAGTACGTGGATGGTGCACGCCTATAGGCAAGACTAAAATTTTCACCCATATCAAACTCGCCCAATAATCCACACACTGTGAAAAAACATAAGGCAACTATTTGGAACCGCACAACTCCAAATCGTTTGAGCAATATTTTTTCTAACAAAGGTATTGTGCATATTTGCCGCACATACCACATATGCTAATATAATGGCTAAATTACCCACGAACTAATTGACCCGAAACACAAATATTGAAATCACGCGCGGACTCGATTACAACATCTCCTGGGATATTTCGCCAGTGACCGAATGCCTGTTTAGTTGCATCATCATTTCCAAAAACACAGGCATTACGTGACCCATATACACGTCCGTCAACCATAGCCATGACATGTGCGACTAAACCGGGCATGTAATCCCCCGTATTGATAAAAGCAACAAATTGACCTCCAACATGTTGTCTAAACTGTCTAAGGACAACATCAAAAGGGACAGGCGCCCTAATCACCCTCTGAGAAGGATGACGATACACCACAGAATAATTCCCAGCTGTTGTCATAGAAGCTAAATATCCCCAGGAACGCACATCAAACCCCTCATCTCTCAGATATATCCAGGCAGATTCCCAGCAATTACCAACAGAAGATAGTTCATTAGAAGTATACCGACCAACAGTTTTTCGGGGAAACCTTTGTTCATAATATGAGACCGGCACACCTACAGAGTTTGGAACTGCCACATTTATCAACCACATTTTTTAGTTTGTATGTAACGTTTTGTTACAATTAAGTAAATTACGTCAGATAATTTAAGTTAAATGAGTTGTTTACGAAATAACCCTTAGAAACTGGTGCACTCAAGCCTCGCCGCCATACAAGCAGAAACACAGATCAAATCAGGCAGACATCGCCTTGATGAAGCACTAAAAAACAAAAAGAACGGTTCAGGCGTTTTGTGGTTTTTCTGGCAATTGGCGAGATTTGGCTGAATTATGTTCAAAGTCAGTTCATAAATCACCCATTTAGCTCAAATTAATTTTAAATAACACGACTAACTGCGACAAAAATACTACACAAAACAAAATAAGAAACAAATCCGGCGAAATATACGAAATATAGATCGTTTGAATTTACAATAGAAAACTTTTCAGGACAAGACTTATACCTTGGCCTACGAAAACTTTGCACATGGCAGATGGGGGAGACATCCCCGATGATCAAAAATCAAAATGCATCCCAAATGGGACAAAAGGATTACTAAAAGTTTGTAGCCGTGATGGGGCCCTAGTTAGAGTAGACGACGAACTATTATGGAAAGGCGTCCAAGATGGTGCTGACTTTCAAGTGCGCTTTAGCAACCCTACACGGGCAACAATAAAGTAACTGCATCTATCAACAGTACAAATTACGGCGCCATACAGTGAGTTCAGTACGCGGAAACAACACCAAAGCAACTATCCTTTTTTAAGAAATAGTGACCGGTTGGATTTTTGCACGCCGGCAAAAAGCCCCTCACAGAGCCGTTACCACTCGCAACAGGGCAACAATTCGGAGTGCAAAAATCACCATCCACACACCACACAAAACAAAAATTAAATCAACAGCCGCATTGTCGGATTGGTAAATAAAGCCCGTCAAATCAACGCTCCATTTCAAAAACACCCCTTTGATGCTAGCAGAAATTCGCTACATGCAACGGCTGTGATGCTGTGGGATTGTCGAGGCTTTTTTAGAGTTTTTCTTTGGGCGACAAATTATCGGGATTTAAGCTAAAACATACTCAGAGTCATTTCATAAACTACACATTCGATTTAAATTAGCCTCAAATAATATAATCAAATGTGACAAAAATGTTACATAAAAATAAAGCAGAAAAAAATTTAAAAATAAGTGATTTGGTGAGATGCCCATGAATGTCAAGTCTGTCGATTCTTGCCTTCCAGAAAATGGCGTTAAACCATTAAATGATACCGAAATGGTGACCCTCAAACAAGAGCGGCCATCCACACCGGTTAACTTGAAAGGTAATTGGGGACCCCTCATCTGGACTGTTGAAGCACACATCGATAATGACGACCTTAAAAAAAGCTATTTCCAAGTCAATGTGTCTGCCTATAGCAAACAAATAATCAATGGAAGACTAGACATTGCTAACCCCAAGATAGCCGTAGATATCAACGTGTTCGTAGCTAAGGGTCATGTAGCTACATATGTCGACTTTAACAAGAAAATGGTAGGACTAAAGGGTCATATCGAGAGTAAATTCTCCAAAAAAGTAGAATTTGACATATCATTATACAGTTTTTAAAACTGAATCTACAAATCAACCCCATTTCCTCTAATCCCAAGTAGGCAAACGCAAAGATATTTTTGTGCATTTGCTGACTTGGCCTTTTTACAGAATTAAACCCAAAATCACAGTTTTAGACAATATATGTTTGAGATTTTACACCACTATTTAATACGGAGAGATTAAAGTTTTGTATTGAGGAAAATTGTTCAAAAACTTGGAAAGATATTGTTTCTTGGGAGTAAATTGTGAAACTGCCTCAAAGTCAAATACCAAAGATCTGGCACAAATAAGTGTAGCCAAACCTGCCAAGCAGTAGCTTAAGATAACAAAAAATAAAGATTGAAATTTGGAGGATTAGATCATGCGTTTGACGAGGTCATTGATGGCTTCGCCGCGGTAGCCTGCTTCGCCGCCTGTGCGGAAGGATTTTTTGATTGCGCCGTGGTAGCCTTTGCTTGGGGGGTGGAGTTTGAAGCGTGCTTCGATGGCGGGTAGGTTTTTGTATGCGATTTTGCCGCTTAGGATATCATCAGCTATTTCGTCGATTGTTTGGTAGCCTGTTACTGCGAGGTTTTCGGCGAGTTTTTTGTCGCCTGCTAATCTGCCGCGTTTTTCTAGGAGAGCTATGACGGTTTCTTTGGTGGGTTCGCCCCAGGTGACATAGTTGTTGACGCGTTGGAGCATGCCTTTGTAGGCTGGGCGGTTGTCGATGAGGATGGCGTGGTTTGTGTGTGTTAGGCGGAGGAGGTCGAGGGTTTCGCGTGTTTCTCTGCGGGCGCTGATGGTTCCGCGGACTTTGATGACTATGATGCTTTTGATGTCGTTTGGTTGTGTTTGTGTTTGTTGTGCCATGTTACTTCACCCAATCGGTTGTTGTAATTAGGTTATAGGTTTTGGTTAGTCCGTCAAAGATGGCGCATGCGTATGAGGGTACGGTTCTTGTTGAGCCGTAGCTACGCATCCAGAGGTCTTTGACGCCTGCTAGTCCTAAGATGACTTTGGCGACTTCGCTTGAGACTAGACCCAGGCCTCTTGGGCCGGGGACGATAACGACACGGACACCGCCGCATTTGCCCTCTACTTGGAAGGGGACGCTGTGGGGTTTGCCGCATCCGCATTCCCAGCTTCCGCATCCGCGTTTAACGGGGATGACGTTTAGGCGGGCGTTGACTGCGGCTTTTTCGATGGCGTTGCGGACTTGGCTCGCTTTGCCTTGGCCTAATCCGATGTAGCCGTCGCGGTTGCCGACTGCAACGATGGCTTTGAAGCGGCTTTTTTCTCCGGCGTCGGTTTGTTTTTGGACGAGGTTGACGTTTATGACTTCTTCTTGGAGGTCAGGTAATAGGGAGTCGACGATTTGTGATTCGCTGATTTTTATGCCTGTTAAGAAGACTTCTTCGATGGTTGTGATTTTGCCTTCTTGGATCATTTTGCCCAAGCGAGTTCTTGGGACCCATTGTTCGAGACTTTGTGCGCGACGATCGCTGTCTCGGCTTCTATCTCGTTGGTTTCTGCTCATTCTTTCTTTTCACCCTTCTTTGGTTTGGCGACAGCTTTAGCAGCTGGCTCCTTTTTTTCGGGGGTTTTCTTTTTGGAGGATGCTTTTTCTTTAGTGGGAGATTCTTCTTCTATTTCTTCTTCTTTGGCGGCTTTGGTTTTAGCCGGGGCCGTCTCTGCTTTCTTTACGGAGGCTTTTGTGGGTGCGGCTTTTTCTTTGGCAACTTTGGTTGGGGCCTCGGTTTCTTCAGGCGGGGTTTCTTTGGCGGCTTTGGTTTTAGGCTTCACCACTTCTTCGGGAGCTTTTGCTTCTTTTGTTTCGGTTGGAGCTGTTTCGGTTGCTTTAGAGGGCTTTGGTTGTTGTTGCTCGGTTGTTGCTGTTGGCTGGGTTTCGGTTGGTTTGGGTTTTGTTGTGGGTTTGGTTTCGGTTTTGGGTTTGGGTTTTGTTTTGGGTTGGGGTGCGCTTGGGGGTTCGGGTGCGACTTGGGCGTCTTTGAATGCTACTATGATGTTGTTTCGGACTTTGCTGAAGTGTTCGGCTATGGTTTCTGGTGCGATGCCTTGGGCGTTGTATTTGGTGAATTTGGCTTTGTAGGTGTTTGTGTCTTCGTCTGTTTGGAGGGCTTTGGCGTAGTATGCGATGTGGTCGCCTTTGGCGCGGTTTTCGACGATTTTTTTGTCGCCGTGGGGGATTTCGACGTTTGCGTCGATGACGCCGTGTAGGATGGCGAAGATTCTTGCGCCTTTGGTTGGGGGGATTAATCCGATGTCTAGGATGGCTTCGTCTATGCCTGCGGTTTTTGCTTTTAGGCCGCAGAGTAATCCGGTTAGATATGCTGCTGGGAGGTTGCCTGCGGGTGCTTTCCAGCCGTATTTTTTGATCAGTTCGCGGCTGTTGGCGGCGGCTACGGTGTGGTCGCCGATGGGTTTTGCGATGATTATTTGGGCGTTTGCGTTTTTGAGTGAGGTTCGGGTGACAAGCCGTGGTCGGCCAGATATGACTAGTGCTTTACGTGCTTGGTAGTCTGTTTTTCCTTCGCGTCTGCGTCTTAGCTGAACGCGGTAGTTGCTGCTGTTTGCCATTTAACGTTTTCTCCATAGGTCGTTTTCTTTTAGGTGACGTTCTAACTCTGCGATGGAATCAAATCTGCCGCTACCAGCTATACGGTAGTATTGGGTGTAGGTGGTTTCGCTTATAGTGCGGCTGGCTTTTAGTTCGCGGAGTTTGCGGCGCAGAGAGCGGATTTTGAGCATCCAAGCGTCTTTTTGGGTGACCTTGGCGTATCCTGCACCTGTGACACTGCCGGGGCCGCTTCGTCTGCCGAGGCGTTTTTTAGCGCGTATGGTTTTTGCGCGTGAGCGGCTTACGCCTTTTTGGGGTAGGGAAACGATGACTTTTTCGTGAATGAGTTTGCGAATTTCTTCGCGTGTGATGGCGCCATCTACATCATCGATGCGGTCAGGGTTTATCCAAACGCGGTTTTGGCCGATTTTGAGGATCTGGGCTGCCAATCGTCTTTGTCCGCTTAGATTAGTCATTGCTTTTTGTCTCCTTTCTTGGATTTATTAGATTTCTTTTCTTTTTTGGGTGCCTTCTTTTGTTTCTTTTCTTTTTTAGGCTTAGACTTTTCTTTGCTTTCTTTGGCTGCTTTGGTTGTTTTTTCTTCGTCAGTGGTTTCTGTTTCTGTTTCTTCGTCGTTTTCTTCGTTTGTTTCTTTGGGTTTTGTTGTGGCGGTGAAGTTTAGGATTTTTATGTCGAGTTCTTTGGCTTTGGTGATGATATCTGCGCGTTTTCGTTTGCCGACGGTGTGGCCGATGCGGATAGCTTGGGTTTGTGCGTCGATGTTGGTTAGATCATCGACATTGTGGACTATGACTTCGCGGTAGCCGGATGGGTGGAGGTAGCGGGCGATTTTGGGGCCTTTGTAGCCGGTGCTTGGTCCGGGTGGCCAGCCTTTGATTTTTCGGCGTATTTTGTTGTCGAGTCCTCGGGGTTTGCGCCAGCTTAGGCTAAAGCGTGCAAACCGCCAGCTTTCCGCGCGTACAAAGTTTGGTTTTTTGTTTTTAGCGCGGGCTCGGACTTGGAGGGCTTTTCGTGAGGGGGAAACTTTTTTTTCGCTCATTATGCCATACCTTCGTTTCGTTCATAGACATAGATGCCGTCAAGGAAGACACGGGGGTCTTTTTTGCGGACTTTGGTGGATTGTTCAATATTTGCGGCGGTTTGGCTGACGTCTTCGAGGTTTATACCTTCGATGATGATGTCTTCGGGTTCAAGTTGAACTTTGACACCGCCCAAGATTTCGACGCATCGGGGTCTGCGTTCGCCGGTAAAGTTTTCTATGACCAGGAGGGATTTGCCTTGTAGTTTAACTGTTATGGGGAAGTGGGAGAAGACAATTTTTAGTTTGTATGAGTAGCCTTTGGTGACGCCTACGATCATGTTGTTTATATGTGAGTAGATGGTGCCGACTAGGGCGGCTTCTTTTTTGCGCGGCCATTTGGCGGATATGCGGACGTTTTTGCCTTCGCTTGCTATCTCTATGGGGGCAAAGGAGAAGTCGCGTGTGATGCTACCCTTGGCACCCTTTACGCTGACAACTTTGCCAGTTAAACTGAGAGTTATATCGTCTGGGACTTCAACTGTTCGGGATACTTCTGGAAGACGCATTGTAATGTTCTCCTAATACACGAAGGCTAGCAGCCTTCCTCCAATGTTTTTCTCTTCGGCGTCTTTGTGGGCAATGACTCCTTTTGAGGTGGAAACAACCATGATACCCACATCACGTGAGGGCAAAAATCGTTTTTCCCAATCCTCATATTCGGTGGCTTTAACTGCGAAGCGTGGTTTTACAGGGCCGCATTTGTTTATTCTGCCAAGGAGTTGGACTTTAAATTTGCCTTGACGCCCGTCATCGATGAATTCGAATTCGCCTATGTAACCGTTGAGCTGCATGATACGCAAGACGCGTCCCAATAGTTTAGAGGCAGGGCTAATGATGCATTCCCGTTTGTTTCGGGTTTCGTTGTTGATTATGGTAACAAGACCATTAGTTAAGGTATCCATTTTGTTCTTTAGCTCCTACTCATATTTTTTGAAACCTAATTTGGGTGCAGCTTCTCTAAAGCATGTCCTGCATAAATATAAATCGTAACGTCGAATGACTGGACCAAATGAACCGCATCTTACGCATGGACGTGAACCTTTGCCGTATTTTCGTTCTTTTTTGACTTGCTGTTTTCCCATACATTACACCTAGATGATTTCGACTCCTAAGGTTTGTTTTACAAAGACTATGGATTCTTCGGCGCTAAGCACATGCTTTGGACCTAGCGATTTGCTTTGACGTTTGCGGATCGTTATGCGGCGGCCGGGGCGGTTTATGGTGACACAGATATCCATACCGAAGATGCCGATTTCGGGGTCGTATTTGACTCCGGGGATGTCGATGTGTTCTTTGAGTCCGAAGCTAAAGTTGCCGCGGACATCAAAGCAACGCCTGGAGATTTTGTTATCGACTACAGGCAGGATTTTCTTTAGGAAGTCAATGGCTTCCTGCTTGCGCAGGGTTACAACGACCGCGATGGATTCACCTTCACGTATACCAAAGTCGCGGACGGATTTTTTGGCGCGTCGCTTAACAGGGTTGCGTCCAGTGATTTCTTTTAGCACCGAGTTGGCTTTTTCAAGAGGTTCGCCGGATTTGCCTGCGTTGAGGTTCACAACGACTTTCTCAATCTTGGGCTGGAGCATTGGCTGCTCTTGCCAAGTTTTAATTATTGCTGCAGTCGCATCAGACATTTACAAGAGCCTCCAGGGTGTTAATCATTGGGGCAGTCTCGCCGATAGAGAAGACAAAGTCCAATATTGTTTGGTAACGTTGGCCTTGGGCATCCTCGATCATAACTAGAGCTTGGCGGCGTTTTTTAGCTTCAGTCTTTTCGATCTCTACAATCTTTCCGACTTTGCCAATGTTTTTACCACCGGTAATTACTGCGAGGTTGCCTTCTTTGGTTTTTAGCGTTTCAGTGACCTGTTTTTGAGGATAGCTAACCTTTAAGATATCAAAGGTATCATAGGTTACCTCAACAGGATTTTTGGGATCAGCTACTTTTATGAGCATAAGTGAACCGTTATGCACTGCAACCTGGACACCGTTATGAACGGTAGATTTGTTTTCAACTCTTAGCAGAGAAACACTGGATTCCTCTTTGCTAATAGGAGCTAAATACAAGCCTTTATGAGACGGCATAAGACGGTAGTACTTGTTACTTGCAGGCAGGGAAATAATATCCATCAAGCCAACGGGACTGTCGTCTTTTTTGCAGACTTTACCGTTAACTAGAACTTTGCCTTGAGCAATGACAAGCTTGCCTTCTCTTCGTGTTTGCACTACGCCTAGCATCTCACGCATAACCAACGTCAGGGGAACACTTTTCTGGAGTGAATGTGCACCTGGAGAGGGCTTCACAACCCACGGAGATGTTTTTCTGTGGATAGGCCAGAATGCTGGTGCTGGATTACGTTTCAGCCTTGCGGTTTTTCCTTTTTTACCCAATTTATTCTTCGTCTCCTACATCATCATCTTGAGAGGCTTCTTCAGTCTCTTCTTCGGGCTCATCAACTTCTTCGTCTTCGAAGGTTTCTTCGATTTCGGGTTCATCTTCTTCTTTGACTGGAGCCTTTGTTTTAGCAGAGGATTTCTCGGCTTTCTTTGCCTGCTTATCCTTTTGTTTTTTATCCTTCTTTTCGGGCGCGGTTTTCCGTCCGAGGATGTTTTTGCGCCATTTATCGTCTAGGTTTAGGTTGCGGATTTGGACTTTTGAGGGGTGAACGGCCAAAAAGATGTTTGTGCCATCCACTTTTTCACGGGTTAGACCTTCGAGGTAGATACGATAGGTCTTTAGATCAACGCGTGAGACTTTGCCTTCAAAGCCTTTGTTGTCACCGCGCATGATGCGTACAGTGTCACCTTTGCGAATAGGAAGGGTTTTTGCTCCCTTAGAGCTTGCTAGCTCATTTGATAGGGGCGCGGCCATGTGTTTGTGGCGTAAGTGCGCCGGAGCTTTGAAGAGTTTTTTTCTTTGTTTACCAGGGTTAGTTGTTGTTGATTGCATATTTTCCACCTACTACACTATGATACTTGAGGCACTTGCGATTCTGGGCCAGCGCTCGGCTGCTTCGCGTGCAACTGGGCCGCGGATTTCAGAGCCCTTCATTTCACCCTCAGGGGTGATAATGACGGCTGCATTATCCTCAAATTGGATCCAGACGCCATCAACACGTCTATAGGTCTTGCGTTGCCTAATGATGATGGCTTGAAAGATTTTTTTACGCATATCAGGTGAGCCTTGACGTACTGACACCGTGACTTTGTCGCCAACAGTGGCTGAGGGGTAGCGTCTAAGACGACCCTTGTAGCCCATGGCTTGGATTAGGCGCAACACACGTGCACCTGTGTTATCAGCACATTTAAGCTCTGACCCAGCGACTAGGCCTCGGCTGATTTTTTGGCCGCGGCTAATCATGCCTTTTGCTGTTAGAGCTCTCTGTTTGGACTTTGCTGCACACATCGACTATCTTTCCTCGCCTAATTTTTCGACCACTACGAAGGAAACGGTTTTGCTAAGTGGCCTGCACTCGGCAATTTTTACTCGGTCGCCTTCTTTTACGTCTAAACAGGGGGGGTTGTGTGATGGGATGTGTCCATGTCTGCGTTCGTACCGTACGTATTTCGAGGAGAATTGCATAAATTCTCTATCGACGATAACGGTTTTCTCCATCTTGGCTGTGTGAACGATACCTTCCAGGACGCGACCGCGCACGGCAAGTTCACCGTGGAAGGGACAATTGGGATCCTCACAGGTCTTTTTTGGCTGCTTGAAAGTCATTGACATATTACCATAGCCTCTTTGTGCTTTTCTTAAGCCGGTCCTCTGAGCGGCCGACTAAAAGTTTACCGTCAATTTCAACGACTGTACCATCGTTGAAGGTAAAATCAAAAGTTGCAGCTTCTTTGACTACTACTGTGCTGCAGGTTTTTTGTTGATTTTGGAAAGTGAAGGTGTTTTTTGATTCGCCTATCACTGTGCCGCCTACGCCGATGTAGCTTTTGTTTGAGCTTTGGGCAACTAGGCCGTTTGTGCCGATGAATTCATATCGGATAATATCGGGCGTTACTTTCATTGAGAGGCAGTCTCCTTAGAGTCTTTCTTGGCAGGTTTTTTGGCTTTGTCTTCTTTCTTTGCCTCAGGTGCTTTGCGCATACCAAGTTTTTGCTCATTTTGGATAGTGAGTATTTGGGCGATTGTTTTGCGGAGTTCTCGGATACGGGCAGGATTCTCTACTGCACCACCGGCGTTAACCATGGTTCTTATCCGAGCAAGTTCAACGCGTAAATCAATGAGACGTTGTTCTTGGGCTTCCGCAGACATTTCAGCGATTTCTTTAAGACGCATAACTGGCATTATTATTGTTCCTCCACAGGCTTAGCTTCTTCTTTTGGTTGTTGTGATGTTTCTTCTGCTACCGCGGCTTCTGCTACTACTGGTGTTGGGGGGGTTTCTTCTGCAGGGGGAGCTTGTTGTTCAGCTTTGGGTGCTTCGGGTGCAGTTTCTTTGACTGGAGCTTTGGGTGTAGCTACTGGGGGTGCTTGTTTAGCTGGAGCGGGTGCTGGAGCTGTTGGGGCTACTGTTGGAACGGGTGTGGGTGTGGTTTGGGTGACGATGATGGGTGTTTCTTCTGCAGGGGGAGCTTGGGGTAGGATGGTGACTTTGTCTGGGAAGTGTGCATCTGGGGGCATGAGCTTTACGCGTATGCCGATAATTCCAGGTTTTAGTTGAACGTGTGCTTCAGCGGTTCGCATGGCACGTGCGGCGGGTTCGCCGACAATTGGGAAGTGGCCTGCCTTGAATTTTTCAAAGCGTGCACGTTCAGTTGTGAGTTTGCCGCTGATAACGATTTCAGCGCCCAGTGCGCCTGCTTCCATAACTTGGTTTAGAGCCCAAAAGCCTGCACGTCTAAAGTGTACCCCGCGTTCAAGAGCGGAGGAGACACGATTAGCAACCACATGTGCATTGAATTCGGGAACTTCAATTTCTGAAACACTGATTTGAGGATTGGAAACTTTGAAGTTATGCTCAAGTTGAGCGGCAAGCTCTTTGATAGTTTCGCCGCCGCGACCGATAACAAGACCGGGACGCATAGCATATATAACTACATGAGTGCCCAATGGAGTTTTAGAGAGGTTAACTCCGCCGTATCCGGCACGTTCAAGTTTTTTCTGCAAAAACTCATCGATTTCAGTGCGTTTAATTGATTCTGTTATAAACCGTTTGACTATGCTCATTTACTGTTCTCCTGAGGTAGCTTTCTCTTCGAGCACGATCTCAAAGTGAGTAGTAATTTCATATTTAGGTGAAGCGCGCCCATGTGCTCGGGGGGTATAACGCTTTAGCTTAACGCCGGGATATGCTGCGCTGTGCATAATTCGGAGGTGTTCAACATCTAAGCCCTTATTCTCTGCGTTGGCTTGTGCAGCCTGCAAAATCTTAAGGACTGCCTCTGAGGCTTTTATGGGGTAACGGCCAACAAAACGTTTCGCCATACCGCCTTTATGCCCCAATTTTTTAGTGTATCTTGTGTAGGGAATCGGTTTTTTCTTGGCAGCTACATCACGCAGGTATTCCTTTGCCTGGGAGAGCTCCATGCCTTTGATGGCCTTAGCGACTTCACGGGCGGCTTTGTGAGATACTTTGAGTTCTCTTCCGCTGGCTTTCGCTGTTTTTTCTGGATTAAGCATTTCTTCGATGATTGAATAGCCCCATTTTGGCATTATTATATCTCCGATGCGCAAACAAACACGTAAAAGCGATTTATATGGCTTTCCGTATCACAACTAAGATTTCACTCTTAAACGACTAAATGATGTCCCGGCGAAGGAACCGTTCGAACGCGTGAGGTGTACAGTTCCACGATTACAAATAACCATTTATAGTTTACCCAAAAACAACACCAAAAACCCAAAAATAACCAACCACAAACGTCAAACCGAACCTTTGGAAGCATATTTGTCTCAATAAAGCGTTCACAGTGTCCAATTTATAAGGTATTTTCGAACTAATTTAAAGAGCAGTAACAACATCCAGCATAGTAATCACCATACGGATTTGCTATTATAGTATCTTTGAGTAGGCCAGGAAGTTAAATGCCATAATTGCACGGCCCACGATAGTTCATCAGGTGTTTTCATTACTTCTTATCTGATCCTCCATAAGACTCAAATATTCCATGTACCATGTTTTTCTGATTAAGATCCATCTTATGTTGCATCATAAAATGATAAGCCTCATCTTCGAATCAGTGGCATCTCCCACTCAGTGCAATTCTATATTCCTGAGACTCAAACGCACCAGTACATAATTCACCCAATCTTGGCCTTTTCGTTTACTTTGATCTTCCAGCACACGTATCAGCCAACACAACCGCGGCTAATTCATCAATTCAAAAATATTAAAATGATATTCCGCTATCTCGCCAAGGTTCTTCCGGGGACTCTGAGGCTAAGTGCACATGTATAACAATTTGGCGAATTTTTAGTGCACTCTGGGTCATACAACCAGACACCTTAACGTAATCCCCAGTACCAGATGCAACGCGCAATTCTTTAGATACCGGATTAACGGTTTTACCCCCTAGTCATGGCAACAAGGTATGAAAATCATAAAAATCTGTTTAATCCTTGGAAAATGGCAGAAATGTCTGTTGACACGTTTTATCTCTAATTCCCATTTATAGAGTATATGGCGTATTTATGCAAATTTCGGCAATTAAACGCGCTTCAGTAAATGTTTACGACTTAATACACTGATCTGAGGACATCCAGCAGAGCAAGCCTATGAGCAATAGGGTAACTGAAAACTTGATACGGTTAAATTCTAAAATCGACATAAATCAAGTACCAACCAGTCAAGACTAGGGTAACTTTGCAGAGTTCAGGTCATAATTACAACTCTATTTAGTCACCGCGTTCTTAAAAAAATTTTGCCAGTTACTTAATGTTGAATGATCTATCGTTAGTTGGACACCGCCTGTATAAACCATAGTTGATACATTTGGTGCTTCCTTCGTTGTTTGTAGATACGCCTGCAAATTAAAGGATAATTTCAGTCTATCTGCAATATTAAATGTAAGTGCAACTTTACCCCCTAGGGGGTTTGCTGAGTAAACTCCCAAGGTGTTATTGCTCCAGTTCATATTCAATTTGTGAAAGTAAAATTCTGTTGTGAAATTGCTATGCCACATTGGATTCTTCCACAAATCAGCAACGAGAGATAAACCAAGAGCACGCGTACTCATGGATACTTGTCCTTCTTTCAGAAATTTGGAGACACCCACTTCTGTATTACCAAACATTATCGCTTTGAATGTTAACTGAGTACCGCCAAGTGATGTAGTTATCGCGGATGTATTAAATTTGCCAAGAGCACTACTAAAGGCGTCAAAGTCTTTTGCAATTTGCCCGAGATATGGGTCCCAGGGAGCTCCTTGTTGGGAGGGTGCGAGTTGTGATGATGAATCGTTGGAGAACGGTATCAAAGATGGTTGTTGAGTCGTAGTGAATTGACCACTTAAGGTTAAATCTAAATTGCTCAGGGCGTTTAGACACGGTGGACCTATTATATCACTACACAGGCGCCCCAGTATAGCCTCATTCGTCAGTAGGCCTTCCTCAATTTGGTATGCCTGTTGCCGTTTTGCTAATGCTACAGCATCATCTGTTGTTGGATCCCCAGACTCGGGTACACCGCCTGATGGTGTTTCACTATTAGAGCTATTTTGGATTTTTTTTGTTCCTGTTTGGGTTTGTTGTTGGTAGTGAGTGAGTTCATGTTTTAGAAGGTTTGTACCTTCTTGAGTGTTTGGAACGAACTTATTTTTTCCAAAGTATATATCTTGTCCATAGCAGGTTGCGTTAGCATTTAAGGCGTTTGTTAAATTGACCGCATATGAGTCTGTATGTACTCTAACGGAACCAAAATTGTAACCAAAATCATTTTCCATTCTACCCCTTGTTTTGCCATCGAGAGCTACCCCACCGCTTGAACAACCCAAGTTACCCATTAGTACCCCCATTTCAGATTTTTCTGATGCTGGATCATATGAACTTATTTCACTAAAATTGTATGTGTTACGTCCAATTGGTTCTGTTTCCGCATAGTTGACGCTGGTTTGGGGTTGAGGTTTAACTAGTTCTGAGACGCTATAACTACTGCAATCGTTATTGCCTGATTCTTTTATCAGAGCGCTTTGTTTTTTGTAAATACCCAAGCCACATTACCTCTGAGGCCCCAGCTGTCAAAAATACAGCTAAAGGCATTATTAAATTTTTTGCAAATCAGCCCTTATAACACATAATCTCTATCACCCAAAATATAACAAAAGATTTGTATAAAAAACACAAATATTTAAATAAAATTTAAGAGTATTTTACCACATAGTTTACATATTCATCACTCAACGCATGTGAAAACAATCAAGGACACACCCATAGGCAACGTTTTGTTTGCTCACCAACATCCCCAAATTGGCTGTTTAGCTACGACATCACGAGCGTTTTTTAACTGGTTTTTTGGCAGATTGTTTTTCATCTTTTTCGTCGTCATCTTTTTCTTTGGCGATTTTGGTGCAGTAGTATTCGCCTACGTCTTTTTGGATTGTCCATTTGGCTGTTTTCTTTATTGACATGAGGACGAAGGGTTGTTAAGTCTCGGCGGAAAGCGATATCCATTTCCTTTAGAAAAGTGTAGCATCCCAGATTAGCGATGGTGAGCCGATATTTTCTCCAGCAGTGTGGTTTTTCTTGGAATATGACGCGTTCTTTTCGAAACATAAGTTACGGCTCAGTCGGCGATGTGGGTTGATTTGGAATAATAGCTTTGGGTGGCAAAAAAATTCGTTAAATAAGGGCTGGTGGAAGCGTTCAAAGGTGCATTATTTTTTGGATCACTTTATTGTCTACCAAGTAGCTATTTTGAGGCATGGCTCTTAACCATATTCTCCAGCATTACTGTTTCAAAATGCTCGAGTGCACTGCGAAAAAAGCTTCTAAGAACTGCATTTAAATCCGAGTTAAACTGGGATTCATAGAAATGCCCTATTGCCTCTTTATATGGGACACTGGGGTCGGTCCACTCATCCTCCATATGCCTACCACAAGCAAAACCGTCAGGTGTGCACATAGTAAATGCAGGGGGACAGATATGATCCAAGATAAAATATAGCAACCCACCACAAATATCATATACTCTTGTCCAACAAGGTTCCGAGACCATCTTATTTACAATCGTTTCGCATAGATTATTAAAGTAGGCTATATTGTTACTGCGAAGATCCTTCAGGGTTGTAAAGGGCACCCGTTGTGGATTGTCTTCTTTTTGCTGTATCGCATCTGCCTCGTTAAATAACTTCAAAAGGTCAGCAAATAAGCACGCCTCAAATGTAGAATCATTTGAGAAGTGAGACTTATCATACTTTGGTCCAGGATTATAATCAATAAAATGACCTATTTCATGAAAATAGATCAGAGACTTACCTTCACTAAAGTCCTTCTTATAATTTATATAAACCTTGTTTTCCTCTGGCACATAAATAGAGTCTTCATCTTCAATTTCTTCAACAGTACTTCCTGTAATAGAGGCAATAAATAGTATTTTCGCTAATAATGACCCTCTTTTGAATCCTTCTGTAAGCTCATTAAAATAATCTGCCTCTTTGTACTCTCGCCCATTCGCAGGCACCGCCCCCATAGACCGCCCAGGATGGTAAAACCTGCAAACAGGATGCGCCCCGCGGCCAGATACCCCACCACCATCAGATACCCCACCACCATCAGATACCCCACCACCATCAGATACCCCACCACCATCAGATACCCCACCACCATCAGATACCCCACCACCATCAGATACCCCACCACCATCAGATACCCCAGCAGACTTTTCACCTGCATCATTGTAACGAATGTGCTCGGCGGTTATGGCTTTAAATTCCTCAGTCAGTACATTTTCTAAGTCAGTTTTACTCAGCGGATCACCCCCATCTTGCTCAGGACCGGTCGACGTAAATGCATAGTATTCACGATCAATCAATGGAATTTTAGCAAAGCCATACTCTACAATCAAATAACGTCGATCCGTTTCAATACTTGGATTCTTAGAAATAGTGATAACTTCTTTTAACCAACGACTGTAAAAAGTGAATGCCCAAACGGGTGCGGGTACACTAAAGATCTTTCTTAATTCAATCACCGTAGAGTGCCAGTTATACTTCGTGCTATGCTTAACAATAATTTCCGCAGCAATTCCTAATTGGTCTTTCACAATAAATAATAATCTATCTATAATATCTGAACCTTCGGTTTCCCCCAATGCATCTAAAAGCTTGTCAACAGCAGGGCCCCATCTAGCAATAATAAGATCAAACGTGGACATGCAGGAAACATTGGAACGCCATATTGCCTCAGTTAAGATGTTAACGTCGTCTTTTAATCCATCTGAATGGTTACCTAATGATTGTTTGGTGCCACCTGTTTGTGGTGCTTCTAACGGCTGGTTTTGGATTTTTTTTGTTCCTATTTGATTTTGTTGTTGGAAGTGGGCTAGTTCATGTTTGAGAAGGTTTGTACCTTCGGGGGTGTTTGGGGCAAACTGATTTTTCCCAAAGTAGATGTCATTGCCATAACATGTTGCTTTAGCATTTAATGCATTTGTTAAGTTGACTGCATAATTATCTGTGTGCACTCGAACAGAGTCAAAGTTGTAGCCAAAATCATTTTCCATTCTACCCCTTGTTTTGCCATCAAGAGCTTCACCGCCGCCTGAATTACCCAATCGACTTATCAACACATGTCGCTCAGGTTTAACAGCTGTCGGATCGTTTATGGACAGGCCGCAAAAATTATAGTCATAACGCCCATATTCAAAGTTGGGTTGTTGAGACGACAATAACTCTGAGACCGCAAAACTACTACAGCTACTATTATCTGCTTTTTTATCAGACCGCTTTGCATTTTCATAAGTACTCAAAGTCATGTCACCCTTAAGGTACAAATAGGTCATTTATTGAATATTTATGGAGGTTATTTTAATTTTTTGTATATCAAATTGTTACTTGATTATAGGATTAACATCAATTAGAGAGTATTCCCGTAAAAAACAGAACCTTAGTAGCTAATGTGACGTTTGTTGGAGAGCTGTGGTCTCTGGGGTTTGGTTGGGCTGTTCATGCACTCAATCACCGTATGCTCAGGCGAAAACAACCAATGAGCGCCTTAACCCATAGGAAGTGATGCGTTGTTGCGCACCTAATGCAGATCTGTGGTTTTAGCTGAATGTCACTGAGATGTTTTGGCGGGTTTTATGCTGTTTTTCATCTTTTTCGTCATCATCTTTTTCTTTGGCGATTTTGGTGTAGTAGTATTCGCCTATGTCTTTTTGGAATTTGTCCATTTGGCTGTTTTCTTTATTGACGCGGGGTCGAAGGGTGGTTGAGTCTCGACGGAAGGTGATGTCCATTTCTTTTAGAAAGGTGTTCATGCCGCCGCGCAGGGTTGTTGGGGGGTGAGCGTGGCCGGTTTCTCCGGGTTTGCCATTGAAAACTATGAGACGATCGGCAATGAAGTCTTGGGTGACTACGTCGTGCTCTACCACAAAGGCGGGGATACCATGTGCTTCGACGACTCGGCGCAGGGTTTTGGCTACATTTAGGCGCTCCTCCACGTCTAGGTAGGCGCTGGGTTCGTCAAAGAGAAACAGATCGGCCTTGCGGCTCAGACAGGCAGCTATGGCGACTTTTTGGAGCTCGCCTCCGCTGAGTTCCATGACGTTCCGGTCCATAAGAGTTTGTAGGCGCAGAGGCAGAGCGATCTCGGTTTTGTACCAGCTTGAGGTGAAATTTTCTTTGGCCACATTCATCAACAACTCTTGTACGGTGCCCTCGTAGTCGGGTGCGATGTATTGGGGTTTGTAGCTCACTGTAAGTTTGCTTATCGCGCATTTGTCATCTGTTTCTTCGATGCCGGCGAGCATTTTTACAAAGGTGGTTTTTCCGATGCCGTTGGGTCCTAGTATGCCGATGATTTCGCCGGCTCGGATTTCGCCGGGTTCAACTGAGAGTTTAAAGCCGCCAAAGGATTTGGTCATCGTATTCCAGCTCAGCAAGGGAGAGCCGATGTTTTCTCCGGCGGTGGGGGGTTTTTCTTGGAATATGATGCTTTCTTTTCGGAACATAATGTTTTCATCGGGGATGTAGCCTTGGAGATAGATGTTAATACCTGTGCGAACGCCATGCACATGGCTAACGACACCGTAGACGCCTGGTTCGCCGTAGAAGACACAGATTTGGTCACTGAGATAGTCAATGATGGCTAAGTCGTGCTCAGCAACTATGATAGTTTTTTGCTGCTCTTTTAAGCTACGAATAGCCCGAGCTACCACAAGACGCTGTTTAACATCTAGATAGCTGCTGGGTTCATCAAATAGGTAAACGTCTGCGTCACGGCTCAGAGCAGCCGCAACAGCTACCCGCTGAAGCTCCCCACCGCTAAGCACCTCAAGAGCCCGATCCCAAATATTTTTGAGCTCCAAAGCCTCCGCAATAACATCAAGCGCCTTGCGCTCATCAACCTTATCAAGCAAATCACCGACTTTGCCGGTGACAGCTTTGGGGATCTTGTCAACATACTGGGGTTTACTGCTAATTTTGAGCTTTTTCTCACTCAAACGAGTAAAATAATCCTGCAAACTTGAACCACGATAATACTGAATAATCTCACTCCATTCAGGCGGTGTATCAAATTTGCCCAAGTTGGGTTTGATTTCACCACTAAACATTTTGAGCGTGGTGCTCTTACCGATACCATTTTGGCCCAAAAGACCCAGCACCGTACCCGGAGAAGGCATAGGCAACCGATAAAGTTTGAAACTATTTTCACTGAAGCGATGACTACAATCCTTTTCAAGCTCATCAGGAAGATTAACAATACTGATTGCTTTGAAAGGACACTTTTTAACGCATATACCACACCCACTACAAAGAGTCTCAGAAATAATCGCCTTGTTACCCTCCACACGTATAGCCTCCACCCGACTACGCACCATAGGGCAGAAGCTCACACAAAGCTGATTGCATTTCTTGACCTTACATCGATCAGTGTCTAATACGGCAATACGCGTCATAAATAAACGTCCACTACATCAATAAAAATAGTAAGTTATAAAGCTAAAACCACAAAACCAACCAATCAAACATACCCATCAAGACAACACCAACCATTCCAACAAACTTTTCACATCACCACAATCATAGCAAAGATGTTTGTTAACTACCCCCCACAGCCGCAAAGGCTACAACCCCCAAGAAGAATATGAACCCCAAATAAATTTACTCTATGCCTTTGCAGTCAAAAACAAAATGCCAGCCTGCTACCGCATATTGCCCGGCAACATTCGAAGTTACTGCTTTTAAACTCTCCATAGCAGAGGCTGATCTCTGCGATGTGATAGTGATCGGTGATAAGGTTGGTTTGCAGAGTAATTTTGATATGTTGGCTGAGGACAAAAACACGCCAAAACAGAACCACAACTACACAGTAAACCATAGTATATTCCCAATAGCTCAACCCAGAATACAAATCAAAGGTAACCCGCTTGACAACAATCCCAACAAGAGACAAAGGGATGAAGTTACAGATAACCTGACCCTGCAATTGCTGAAAAATAACCTATTGATCAGGCTGAAATAGATGTACCCGGGAAGTAGATAGAAAAAATGTCGACCGAAAATCAAGAAGTTAGACAAAATAGGAAATCAAACATACAATCAATAAAAGGGCAGGCAATAACAGTTGTGTTAGATGCCTAGTTCGATGAGTTTTAGGGGGCTGTTGATTTCTATGGCTTTGGTCCCGGTGACGATGCTGGATAGTTTGGGGGTGGCTTCTGAACCCAGAGTAACCACAACACTGTCTTTGTAGGTAAGGGTGACTGTTATGCCGGATTTAGCTAGGTCCTCAGCGACCTCTTTGAGCATGCCTAGGCTGTTGCGTGCAGAGCCAAGTTGACCAAATACCCCGGTTAGGCCCTTGTTTTTTTCTGTGCCTTGTGTTGTAGCGGCAAGGGTGTCTTTTATGATGTCTTTATTTAGGGCTTCGATTTCGATTTTTTTGTCGAGCGCTTCGATTTTAAGGGCCTCGGTATTGTTAGCCGATACAGTGACTTTCCCTGACTTTAGCATGTCTGCTAAAACTGCTACAAGAGACATCTTGACGTCCTTTTATGGAGTAGTTAGTTGGTTAGGGTTTTGCTTCTTTAGCATAGACTATATCTAAGACGACAGAGCCGTTGAGTTTTGCTTTAAATCTGCCCAAGTCAAGAGTCAGATCTTCAAAGCTTAGTTTTATATCCGACTCTTTTCCCGCTAGTTTATCCATAACTGCTATGACGGTTGCAGCCATTTCTTGGGCAGTTTTCTCTATTTGGTTACCAGATTGTGTGTCGACCATTAAAATACACCATACACAATAAACACACCATAGCGTAAAAAGCTATTGCCTACAAACACCAACCAGAACAATAATTGTTAAAATTTAAAAGAAAAGTATGTTTGAATTCCTATTTAGGCTGGATTTACCATTCTTCTTCTTCCCATTCTTCATCTTCGCCTTCTTCCCAATCATCTTCCTCTTCAAATATCATTCTCTTTCACCTCCATCAGGACCACACAAAATTATCCTGCGCCCGGCTGGGTTTAAGGATTTAGATTCGTCAACTGACGTTAACATGTAGTATAACCCTTGGAAAAAACCGTTTTTACACCAAGGATTTGTACACTTCACAAACAACCAAAAAATAAGCATAAACAAACAAAACAGCATCAGCTTCTAGTGGGCAGAGTTTTGTCAGCCAACTATGGTTGTTTGGTTTGTGTATAATAATTCTTGGAGGACAATAGTTGTCTGTTATTGCATGTGAGTTACCACAAAATGTATATACGAATTAGACTTAGGTTGTTTAGGTTGTTGTTGGTATGTCAGGTTTTCCTGGTTCGCCGAAGACAAAGATGGGTGCAATAGAGGTTATAAGGGGTAATTCGCCGGCTGAGAGAATCGAGTTTCAGTATAATCCAGACACCATATCGCGTACTCTAACACCCAAATATGGTAAAAGCGGTAATGCTGAAGCGTTTCGCCTTGAAGGTGAACCAGAGGAAGTGATAACAGTAGAGATAGAGTTTGATGCCACAGACCAACTAGAACAGATAGGGACAGCAATAATGAGAGCCCGAAATGAAGAACAACAAAGCAACCAAACACAAATAAGTGTAGAAGAGCCAAAACCTGAGGAGGATTTTTTTGGGGTTAGTCCGCAGTTAGCTGCGTTGGAGTCGATTATTTATCCCACCTCTGAGCAGATCAGTAACAATGCTGACCTAGCAAAGCAGGGTAAAATGGAGATTGTGCCGCCTATCGGACCCTTAGTAATGTTTGCTTTTGGCGAAAGAATGGTTTTACCTGTAAAAATAACTCAATACCAAATCCAAGAGCAATCCTACGATAGCAGACTCAATCCTATTTTGGCAAAAGTGACCATAACCATGAGTGTTCTAACGTATACAGATCTAAAACAGCTCCAAAGGGCTACCACGGCAAATCATAGTATAAAAGAAGAAACGGCGAACATATACTGGGGAACATAGTATGTTTGATTCTGATAGTCGTTATGCGCAGATAGAGGAGGAGGTTTTAACTACTGAGAGTGGTCAGGTGATTAGATATAAAAAACGTCGTTTTCTCCCTCAGGGCGAGAAAATGGAGTTGGTTCAAGAAGTCACCGTTACCGCAGGGGACCGTCTAGATCTTATAGCAAGCAGAGTTTTGGGTGATCCGGAACAGTTTTGGCGCATATGTGATGCAAACAATGCCATGTATCCCTTTGATTTAGTCAACAATGCAAACAAGATTCTAAGAGTGGCACTCGCAGGAACCTAATAACATGTCAGCATTGGGCATATATTTATCTCTACTTATTGGAAAAGACGTGCCAGAACCCGCACCTGCAACAATAATAGATGCTCTGCAAAGTGTAGAGGTAACATCCTCTGATGGGGACCGGGATGGATTTCAACTCAGCTTCTCAATTGGCCGCAGTGGAGTAGCAGATGCCTACGAATACCCCCTGCTTGCTAATCCATTGATTAAAGCATTTAATCGGGTTATAATTATGGTGTCGTTTGGAGTGGTTCCCAAGGTGCTAATTGATGGAATAATCACCCATCATCAAATAAGACTCAACCCCGAACCAGGCAAATCCACTCTTAGCATCACAGGCGAAGACCTAAGCGTCATGATGGGACTAAAAGACAAACAAAAAAAACACCCCAAACAAAGCGTGGACAAAGTAGTTAAAACAATTATTGGGGCGTATTCAAAATATGATTTAGAAGACGATGTGATTGCCCCTGACTCCGCACAAGAAAAGGAGCATGTTCAGAATGCATCAGATTTGAAATTCCTTCAGGAATTAGCAACTAGATATAAATATGTATTTTATGTGGAGTCAGATAGCCAAAAGAAAAACAGGGCCTATTGGGGACCTCCCGACCGTGAAGGTAAACCACAGCAAACGCTTTCATTTAATATGGGGGAGGAGACCAATGTGAATTCTATTAATTTCCAAATGAACGCCCTAAGTCAGAGTGCACTGAAAGGAAAAATACAAGACACCGAAAAGGGCGAAAAAATGGATATCCCCGACGAGACAAATTCCGATACCGCATTTGCAGAACAATCGGTAGATAAACAAGATTCAGACAACCAAGTAACTATCCAATTACGTGAGAGCGGGCTTAGCATGCAAGAAGCCAGAATCAAAGCACAAGCAGAAGCAAAACGCTCAGCCGATGCGCTAACAGTTAGCGGCGAATTAGATTCCATGCTCTATGGTGATGTACTAAGAGCAAGACACCCCGTGACACTACGAGGCGTAGGGCAAGCACACAACGGACTATACTACGTCAAAAGAGTCACACACTCAATTAGCAAAGGAACCTACAAACAAAGCTTCACCCTTAGCCGTGAAGGAACAGGAACCACAGTAACAAAGGTGGATAAAAAAACATGAGCAACGAAGAGCCCCAGAGATTTTTTGGCAAATACCGCGGAACCGTAGCCGACAATAAAGACCCCGAAAAGCTAGGCCGCATACAAGCCAATGTTCCAGCCATTTTTGGTGAAGATAACTCAGACTGGGCACTGCCCTGCACCCCCTACGCAGGCGCAGGCGTAGGATTATTCTGCATACCCCCCATAGGCGCTATGGTTTGGATCGAATTTGAATCCGGCAACCCCGAAAAACCAATTTGGACCGGAGGATTTTGGAACGAAGGCGAACCCCCCGACGACTCAGCAGACCCCGAAATCAAATACCTAAAAACAGACAACACAACCATCATACTAAACGACAAAGAAAAAAGCATAACCCTTGACACCGAAGATATAAAAATAATCATAAACAAAGACGGCATAGAACTAAGTAACAGTTCCCAAAAAATCAAAATAGGCTCCTCAAGCGTAACAATAAACGACGGTGCACTAGAAATAATATAACTACACCAACAATTACACAAAACTAAAAATAAACAACAAGTTACCCAAAGATAACAACATATCTAAATACCAATAACCTTCAAAAAAACACAAAACGCTGGCCAGGCTCTAAGCATATATTTTATGAGGTTACAATATTTGGCATTTATTGTGGTGTTGTTTTGTTTTTGATGTTGTGGGCTATTTGTTGTCCGATTTTTTGGGGGTTGGCGGTTGTGTTTATTTTTAGGGAGTTTACGTTGTAGGTTAGGGGTTTGGTTTGGGTGGTTTTGTATAGGTTGGGGTTTTGGGTTTTTAGGGTGCTTGTTAGTTCGGTTATTATCATGTTTTGTATGTTTGTTTGTTCGTGTGGGCTAAAGCCGTGTAGGACGAGTTTGTCGATTTTAACGTTGATTTTCATGGGGCCAGTTTCCTGTTAGGGGTTTTTCCATTTTTATGTATTCAACTTGGGCGGCTCGTTTTATGTGTTGCATGTTTATGGGTGTGTTTTCGTTTGCGGCAAGAAAGGCGCTGTAGAGGGCAATGTTGCGTATGTTTCCGCCTGCGATACTGAGTTTGGCTAATTGGGTAAAGTTTAGATTTTCAGTGGGGGTTTTTTTGGGGAATATGTGTTGCCAGATTTCGAGGCGGCTTTTTTCGTCGGGGAAGGGAAAGTTTATGATGAATTTAAGTCGTCGGATAAAGGCGGGGTCTAGGGTTTCACGCATGTTTGTTGCTAGGATGGCTAGGCCGCGATAGTTTTCCATACGTTGCAGTAAGTAGTTGATTTCGATGTTGGCGTGTCGGTCGTGGCTGTCTTTTATTTCGGTGCGTTTGCCAAATAGGGCATCGGCTTCGTCAAAGAAGAGTATGGCGCCGGTGTCTTCGGCGGTGTCAAAGAGTTTGGAGAGGTTTTTTTCGGTTTCGCCGATGTATTTGTTCACAACTGCAGAGAGATCAATGCGAAAGAGGTCTAGGTGGAGTTCTTGTGCGATGACTTCGGCGGCCATGGTTTTGCCGGTGCCGCTGGATCCTGAGAAGAGAACACTTATGCCTAGGCCGCGGCTGCTTTGGTCTTCAAAGCCCCAGTCTTCATAGACTTTGGGTCGTTGGGCGACGTGGATGATGATGTCTCTGAGTTGTTGTTTTTCGCGTTCGGGTAGCACTAGGTTGTTGAGGTTGGCTTTGGGAGTTATTTGTTGGGCAAGTTCGGAGAATTTGGGGCGGCAAACTGCACAGGCGGATTTCCACAATCGAGTTGTCACATCTAAGTCTTCATTGTTGTGTAGGGTAGCGTGGTTTGTTGCGGCTTTGATGGTGGAGGCGTTAAAGTTGAATTGGTTTACTAGAATAGAGAGGGTATTTGGGAGGTTGGGGGTTTGGGGATTTGTTAGGTTTGTTTGCCAGAGTTGGCGTTGTTCGGTTTTTAGGGGTTTGTTGACTTGGAGGGTTAGGGTGTTTGGGGGGGTTGGGTGACGATCTTTTGTTGCTAGAAAAATGGGGCCGCAGAGTTGTTCTATGAAGCGCAGGGTGGCTTTTTGGGTTTGGATATTGGTGGTGGGGATATCGTCGGTTGTAATTATTAGACCTGCGCCAAACAGGGTGGCTTCGCGGGTCCAGAGTTGGGCTAGTTGGGTGGTTTCTCTGGGTTTTTGGGGAATTAGTTCGGCGGGTAGTTGCCAGAGGGTTAATCCTTGGGTGGTGAGAGCGGTTTGGGCGATGGTGAGTTTGTCGGTTTGGTCAATACCACAGAGTTGTATTATGGTGAGTTTTTCTTTGTTGTAGTTGTTGTTGTGCCAAGTGGTTTGGATTTGGTTTGCGATGTGTTGGTGTGATTTGACGGGGGAATCGTTGTTGTTTGGGATGGGGGTGATTATGCCTTGGAGTTTGGTGTCGAGGTAGAAGACGCCTTTGAGGTAGTGCAGGATACGTTCGGAGATGTGTAGGGGTGTGGTTGTGATGGAAGTGTTTAGGGTGGGGTTGATTTCTATGAGGTGGAAGCGTCTTAGAGGCGAGGCGGGGGTGAGGGCGCTCCAGTGTGCGTTTGGGAGACAAGTTAGGGCTAGGCCAAAGGTGGGGTAGGTTATGTTGGGGTTGTTATTGGCTTCTGCTATGAGGGTTCTAATCTCGGATTCTAGCTCATAGCCAGCGCATAGAGCAATCAGTTGGGCTTCGAATTTGGATAATCCAAAAAGATACTGTAATGTTTCAATAGAGGGCACTCCATCAACGGTATCAGGCTCAGAGTTAATTTCATTGGGGGGGGTTGTGTTTTCGATTTTGGGAGGTTGTTCATAGGGGTGGCCGATGTAGTGTTTTAGCAGGGTTTTAACTTGGTTAATGCTTGAGGTCAATGAGTTTGGGGGGGGTTGGAGTTTTGTTTTATACATCGCGGCACCGTCATTATTATTAGGAGAGACTTGGGAGACCTATTTTTTAGTTGGGGGTTTTTGTTGCAGGGGGTTGATATGTAGTATGCGTTTGTCTACTTGTTTGGAAGTTTCTGGTTTTTTGGTGCTTTCAAGTAGGAGTACGCTAACGTGGTATGCGGCTGAGAGGTGGTATTCGGTTTGGGCAAATGTGGACCAGAGTTTGGTTAATTCTTCGATGGAGAGTGATTCTAGGCTGATTTTTAGGGATTCGGTTTGGCTGGCAAGATTTGAGGCCGCTATGAATTCTTCGCCTTCCGGTTTGAGTTGGGCAATTGTGTCTATGGTTTCTTTGATTTTGCGTTTGGGGATGATGGCATTTTCATGTAGGGCAATCATGGCGCTAGACAGCATCAGCTGAGCCTTTAGTTCATGGGTAGATGCGGCGCTAAGCAGGTAGTGTAGATCAAGAGCAAGAAGAGGTTTTGAGAGCATACGGTTGCCATTTTGGTGTATGGTGGGTAAATCGGCGTTACGGTAGGCGATGTTTGGGGTTACTTGGTAGAGAAACAGGTTCAAGATATCATTGTCTTTGGTTAGGTTTTTTAGGACAGTAGCAGGTGTGGAGGTGCTAACATCAACAGAACCACCGTCAAGTACACTTTGACTCTCGCGTAATATTTCACGGATAACTGCAGTTGCAGTTGCTATAGCGCTATAATCACTCATGTTAATTTTTCTCCGATCGTTGTTTGAGATAATCACTAAGAGACAAAACAGGGGCAGGGGGCAACTCAACCGGTGGCTCAGGGGCTCTCACAGCATGAACCTCGATACGACCAATATGTATGGTGACAGTGGTTTCAGGCTCTTTAGAGGGGGACTGGACCTTAGCAGAAAAGAGGGTATTCATCGGAAGAACAGGTTTAGGCGGCTTTGCCCTAAGTTCACCGGGGATATTTTGTGTATCAATGTTTAGGGGTGTTACTGCAATTGGAGACGGCAGGGGTTTAGGAGAAACCAAAGACACCGGATGCAGAGAGGGAATTGGTTGAGGTGTTTTAGGCTGGCTCACAGGCTCAACTATGTTTTCAGAAACATCCAAAGAAGAATCCGCCTCAAGACTAGGGGAAGATGTTTGTATCACGTCCTTTTGGGCAGTGACAAGAGGTACCGGACCACTTTTGGAACCCAAAGAGACATTAGAAATTTTTTCAGAAAAATCCCCAGAGCGATGTTCAAGAACGGCGTGTGTCACATCCGCAAGTTTGAGGCTGTAATCTTCAAAATTACCTGCAAAAGATGAATCTATAGGTTTGGTTGCGGGGTTGATTTCAACTGCGGCATTTGTATGGGTTTGCTCTGCATCAATAGGGGGGTCAGAGTTTTTTTCGGTTATGTTTGTTTGTGCACTGGTTGGAATTTTGGGCAGGGGTTCTTTAGGTGGATATGCAGAATTCCAACGATCCCCCAAAGAAGATGCCAGTTCAACAGACTGCTCGTTTAATGTTTGTTTGTTAGGTGCCAACTGCAGAGAAGCCTTTTGGGGTCCAACTATAGAATCTGCGGTAGCACGCTTAAGTTCTCTGTTGGTTAGCTCGATTATCTGTGTATCAACATCCAGCTTTGGAGCCTTAGCTAAAAAAGTGCCAGATATCTCCTCAGAAGAGTCTTGAGTAATTTTTTCTTCAGTTGAATCAAACACCATATACTTGGGCGAATTTGGCGGCTCTTGAGGCACCAAATCAGGTCTCAACCCCTCATAATTAACCGAATCAGACACAGACCGAACAGAAGAAGAAGAAGAACCCTCAACTGACAAAGAATCCACTACTACCACCGCTTTAGAAGAATCAACCAATTTTTGCTCAGACACAGACCCCTGTTCACG
>Ga0123354_10000279_pt1 | contig 46298 bp, 34 predicted proteins | sample TergutLab28metaG_2_FD_97872 | JGI IMG/M metagenome (GOLD analysis project Ga0123354, IMG submission 97872) | Labiotermes labralis P4 segment gut microbial communities from Petit-Saut dam, French Guiana - Lab288 P4 | ecosystem: Host-associated > Arthropoda: Insects > Digestive system > Gut ... | reverse complement strand
TTAAATTAAAGGAGAACCAAGAAGAAGCTCCAACCCCCCAAATTAGAGGGTGCCCACCCCTGGAGCAGGGCAAGAAAACCCCCCATTCTTGCCTTCAAAAAACAAGGAAGCCCGCCCCCCCCCCCCCCCCCAAGGGATAATTAATATGATTAATGTGTACACAGTCCTTTTCAGGATCAGCTCCTATAGTCCTTGCACACCTTCCCTCCCCAAATTCCCTAGTGGATACTCCCATGTGCTAGGTATCACAACTCATGTCTCTTCTGCAGTGCCTCACCTCACCTAACTCCAGCCCCACACAGAGAGGGGTAGTTTTTTTTTGCTGGACAGATGACATGGAGCAGAAAGTATTAACACTGCATAGTGACCAATGCAGCTGGCCATGGTATGTGCTTGGTCCAGTGAGGGAAATTACTCTATGTGTTCTTGTCACTTCCTTTCATGAACTCTTTTACTGTCTCTCACCTTTTCCCCACACAACCAACTGTTGTACCCACCAGCCTTGACTGTGGTGGTCATTTCTACTTACAGCCATTTTCAAGAACCAGGTCCCATATCTGACCCCTGTCACATCTCCCTGTTAATCTCTCCATCCAGCCACAAACTAGTCACACTCTACATAACATTTTTCTCTACCTGTACTGTCTGTCATTTTTCTCAGACCTCTACACACTGATGATGAAGGCACAATGGTACTTCAAGTGTCAGAAGCCAGTTACTGAGTGAGGCAGTGTCATATCTCAGAAAAGAATCCTCATCCACACTGCTATCAAATAAACGACCATGATAACCAGTCCATTATAACTAAGAGATGGGCACAAAGATGTGTGCAAGACCTACATCACTGCAACTCTTGTTATTGCTCTCTGAAGTACCACTGCACAACACATACACAGTTAAAGCAGACAGTTCCAACTACCAAGAGAATTTCCATCAATATACGACAGCTAATGAACAGAACAGTTACAGTAATTTGGGAAAGGTAAAGAAGGTAAGTAGCATAGCCAACAAAGGAAGGACAAGTCAATCAGTACCTTAATGGGACTTCCAGAAGTCTCGGATCGCTCGATTTTACGTGATTTCTGTAAGCAGCAAATGGAAACGGGTAACAAATATGCAGGCAGGCAATACTAACACAGAAACACAAAGCACATAAAATGAAATCACTCAACATTAGCAATCTAGGCCCTTGTAATTAAATATGTTACAAAACCAATATATTATCACCAGTGTAAGGGAAAACTATCACAACTGTTCTCAGTACCATTCAAAATATAATATCTACAGATTTCCTCTACTCACCAAAACTGCTGACATTACTGACAAAATATTCCTAATGTTTTTCTCAGTACTTAAACATTAGACTCACAGCTATTGAGCTGAACTTTAAAAAAATCCACAATTACTACAAAATAAACAGATTTAAATGCACCCGTTAAACCTTCAAAATTCCCAGCACACCTGAGTTTAGCAAATTAAATGTCCCCTGCCATACTTAACATAATAAAAATATGGTGCATAATTAACCTGTACTTCAATGGGGCTGCAAAAGTTCAAAATGCTCAATTACTTTATATGTATGCATCAGTAACTCATTGGTATACATACAAAATTTTTAGAAAAACTTACCAGCCAAAAGAACTATAAAAACTAGCATAAAATTGTTTACTTACTGTCAAACTAATGAAGTCAGTATGCATACGCACAGACTGACATAAAGTTTCCCTGCAATTAATTTTAAAATATTAAAAAACTGTAATTCATTCTAGTACACTACATGCAACCATATTACAAGAACGAATATATGCTAATGTTAGTGATTTCCACCACACCAGCTATTACAAAACCCTCCTACAACAGGACTGTAACACACCCCACAGAAACATGACACAAAAACTTTGTTTCATATCCTGAACCACAAAAACAAGCATACTTGCTTCATATTCATGTGTCTAGCAGTTACTGAAACAGAAGGGTGTATTTCCTGGAGGAACTGATACAAATGTCTATTTTTTTACTTGCTTATGTTTTAAATGCTATGACACTATTAGTTGCCATCAGCTGTTATATGCATGTACAATTCCATACAATATATATATAAATTCTCATTATTTATCATCTTCCATATCTTAAAAAAAAAAGGTATAAGTAGAGATGAAGTAATTTTCAAATGAAGACTTTCACCATATTCTATGAAAACTGTAAATGTCTGAGGTACAGAATGAAAATAGACATTTGGGGAGAACTGTAAGTCAGTGTAGTAAATATAACAGTGTTACAATCAGCATGCTTGCCAGATTACACCCAGAATCTTTATGACACACTGCACTAAAATACTGAAAAAGCTGGCTGAAATGGGAATTCTTCTAACTTACATTTATAAGGTGCCAGTTAAAAATCTCAATCAGGACAAAGACTAACCTGAGTGATGCATTTTATAGTTGGTTTTATTTAGTCCCTCCAGGTAAATTCCAGAGCAGAATCTTAAATTAAGCCATGAACACTCACTTCCACATACTAACAAATTTCTTTCAATAACATCACATCATACAACACTTCACAGTATGAGTTACTGACACCTTTGTTGAATAAACTACAAATACATTAAAACACAGACCTTTCACCTTCATATCAAACAACAGAGATGCACTGCAGAATGTCTGCCTTCACAGAAAAACATGATGAGTTTCTTAAGGAAGTAAAACTATACAGTAATATTAAACCTCACAGCCTTTTTACAGAGTACAAATTAAGTTTTTATGTGCAGTTATTAAAGCATGTACTTGACATTATCAATATGTTTTGAACACCTGTAATTTTGGTGCAATACTTCACATAAAAATAACAACATTACAGGTTATATTTAAAAGAAAAGAAAAGGAACAGATTTGGTTTCAATTGCAAGTACAGCAATTATATAACTTAAATGACATCTGATGCTACACCAGGACAATTAAACCAAATCAGATTCTAAATCAGCCATCCTGGTGACCTACAAAGATAATGATTAAAAATTTGTGGAACAAATCACAGATTGATATCCACTGTTAGTGAAGAGTATCAGGACTTAGTTAATTAAACTTCACAAATAATAGAATCACCAGTTGACTGAAAGCATACTGTGGCTCCTTCAGCAAGTCTATGATAATTTAGCACATATCTCTAAGAAATAAATAATGAATTACACATATGCAGAATAATACACAGACTAATAATTCTACAGGAATTTTACTCACAAAGTTTGCCACCATTCTATTGGGATGTAAAAACAAAGGGATGCACTATGTTGCCATTAACTGTCTCCAAGCAAATTATCAACTTACCAGAAAACCATGCTGAATCTAATGTACAATACTTTTTTAAGTTACCGTTTAAAACAGACTAATTATTTTCTGCAGCACCAAACAACAGTGATGAGTTGGTGCAAGTTGACTAACATGACTACTTGTTTCACTGGTAAATCTTTTGTTTGGTCAACACAAAAACAGGAACAACAAAATCAACTGGGGAAAACTGCCACAATACTTACAAAAGGTTACAGCAAGTTCATGGGGACACAAGAATGGCTAAAATGCAGGCTTCTGTTTGGTTTAAATGAAGGAGGAGCAGATGTTACATATGGCAGAAGTTCCAGATGCTAAAAAATATATGAGGTGATCCAAGTGCAAAAATTACATTCTTAAGACAGTCTGACTCTGCTTTCCCTAGCTCCAAATTCTGGAATATTTATAGCAGTGCATAAAATTTGTTATACTTCTACAAGTGGATTTTGCATTATGGCAATCCAGATTTCCATACAGTACTTTTGGTACAGCGATTTTTGGCCAAAAAGTAAACACCGGTGTTGAAAACTGGTCCTATGGAAGGTTTTCATTTTCCCTTTCCAAAATTCAGTCTCCTTAAAATGGTTCTATCTTGAACTATTTGAAGATATTCAGAGTAACGTGTCAAAGGTAAAAGAAAAGGGACTTTTATTTCCAGCTATACTTGCAGGAATAATACAAACACACAATCCATGTATAAAATCAGATAGCAAGCAAATGAAAGATGACCACTCTCAGAAACATCGATGAAGGTGTATTATTTCTCAAAGGTTCTGTCAGTTATTTGATTCAGACCCAAGGTACACAAACGGCACTTCATTGCATCTGCAACCACTGAATTGCAACCACCTATACAACAAAATTTCTAGCAACTGATGTACCAGTTCATATGCACTTACAATGTTAACCAAACGGCTCCAAATGAATATTAAATTATCAGTATCTGTTACAAGCTTCAAGACATGAAATTATTTTTATACCTGCACTCTAAATTCTAAATCCTTACTCTGTCAACATACTTACAGTTGCTCTTTGTTATCTGGCAACACTCCATTCACAACTGTGCTTCATTAACATTTTAAAATCTTCAAACTAAACATGTAGAAAGGAATTAACTCTTGTACCTGGTGCTTGAGTTAAAATTGAGTCCAGCATGCCTGTTACTGTCACACTAATGGTTCAAGCTGTCTGTTACAATTAAATTATTAATACAGCTACAGAATATCTTATAACTCAAACTGAAAACAAATGGTATTAGATCATGCACCTTATAATTAAACTGTAATGGGAAATAAACAGAAAATCCTGTACGATCACTAAATACGTGTTAGCTGTTGTATCAGCAAATGGGTAGTACCTGAAAATCTGAAAAAAAAAAGCCATGTGAAAAGTTTAACAGCACATTCGTATGCCAACTCACCCGATATGTCAGCATGACACCAGTCTTGTTCAGCATCCAGAAAGGACAATACAGTGACATAACTATGGAGCCCTTTTTACTCAAGGTATTCATTCCAAGGTCCAGAGAAACCTTCTGAACACTGTCATAGGAATCAAAAGTCCATACAGCAAATTCTGGTGCATTAAGCTGTATTTCATGTTTGCAGGACCATTCTTTTTCCAGGTAATCCACAATCTGCAAACAGATGAAAGTAAGGCATTTACATTTGTTAAAAAAAAGTCAAGAACAAAGTGCCAAATATGGATGATGATGATGATGATGATGTGGTGCATTCAACATTTATATTACAAAACAAGGGACAAAGAACTTCAAATATTGAAGTATCATTTACATTTAATTATTCTTAACATAATTGTGAAAATGCTGTCTGTCCAATCTGCTGTGCATTGACTTATTATTTACCAAAAATTTAATTATTCATATAAACATTTACAGACCTTAGGATGAGTTCAGTGCCTCCACCTTCAGGGTCCAAAGGTCTACATCCTTTTTGGCCTCCCAACCCTGAACTTGGAGGCAACAAGTTCCTACAATCTGTTGGTAACTATCTGCCAATTGGCATGATGTCACATCCCAAAGAGCTTAACCTTTTGGTGCCGGAATTATTTTTTTTAATTTTAGCACACCCTGTATATAAAATGTGAATAATACAGGAATCAAATATGTTAGAATTATGAAACAAACTGCATTTTGAAGAGAAAAAAACAGAGAGTATATACCATGTTTAAAATATTCAGTACCTATATTTGTTGAATAAATATATAAAATGCAACTTTAAAGGTTAGTGGTGCGGTACGACTACTACAGTTGACATTAGGCGTCAAAAGGTTAAATATAAACACTAGTTGTGTAAAAGTGTAACAACTTGCTTTCTACCAGACAAAATAATTCATCCTACTGCTGACATTACAGACCCAAGTAAGAAACCTTCTCTGAAGTGTGGTTTGAACAGATACTCACTCTAAGCACAATAACGGTGCTGCCTGGTTCTGCTGTAGGCATCTGTATACTTTCTCCGGCTTTGATTTTCTTTTCTGTGGGAATGCCCTGTATACAACATATCAGATCCACAGGAAGGTAATTCTTGAGGATTACTGCAGGCCTCAAGTGGATGTTGTAACATGTGCTTGACATAGTGTGTCTACTTGTTTTCTCATAATACACCTGCTCCATCTCTCCAACAATCTAAGAAATTATACATATAATAGCATATTACTCTGTGCTTGACATAGTGTGTCTACTTGTTTTCTCATAATACACCTGCTCCATCTCTCCAACAATCTAAGAAATTATACATATAATAGCATATTACTCTAAGGAATTAAAACCCATCGAATTTATACACTAAATGACTGATAGCAAGGGATTTATCAGAGTTTAAGGTAAGATATATGAGCACAAAATGACAACTAAGAAGTACGGTTACATCAAAAGATAACAAATGAATCAATGTGACTTTGTACCTGTACTGTATCATTCTCAGGATATTGTGTGAATTTTGAATAATCCATGTAAATATTTAGAAAATCAGATTGATTCCACCTCAAATTCACTACCATGGATTACATATAGTCACATTTTTTATGCCATTCATACCATGAATTTCTTTACATTCCATACCCTAACCAACAAAATGCACTAATTACAAAACAATAAAACAGATCATTAAAAAAAACTTCATATTAGGTACCAACTGCTACATGTTTGCCACCAAGGTGCCATCTTCAGGGAGTTTATTAACAACAAACGATCATAAGTCCAACACACACTTCGGGTGCTAGTTGCCCTCCTTTCATCATAAAAATTATAAGTCCTTTGTTGTTAATAAATTCCCTGAAGATGGCACCTTACTGCCAAAACATGTAGAAGGGGGCACCTAATAGGAAGTGTATTTTCTGATCTGTTTTCTTGTACATTAATTAGTGTATTCGTTGGTTAGGGTATGGAATACATAGTCCTATATTCAAAATCATATGCTAACAACTAACACAATAACAATTTATAATAATTTCTTGATCATTCTGTTAACCTTCAAACCCTAAAATTAATCCAAATAATATTAGCAATCCAGTTTCTACCTCAGAGAAAACATACGGCAACTGAGTTACAACACAAACTGGTTAATGCTGTTAATGTTAATAACTGCTGTTTACTGAGAATGGCAAGGAACATATATATATATATATTCTCTATAGGCAAAACACAACATTTTCTTGTGTTAAAGTATGTGGCACATACAACGACAGCTTTCAAACATAAAAGGAAAGAAAGTAATACATACATGGTATATGCAAAATGCTTGGACAGACTGTAAGACCATGTATTCCATACCAAAACGAAGAAAAAAAATTCATATAAACGTATGTCTGGAAACTAGTAGATTTTGAGTTTAACTTAAAGATTACACTCTACAATACACAGTTCCAATTTAAGAAATGTTGAGTTCCTACAGTTTATCATGTCAAAATTCATAACGTATGCTCAAAATGTCCTGCACCATCAATGCATGGATATGTGTGATCACAGACTGCTGCAACCTTCAAAAGTGCCAGGGTGGTTGTGAATGGTTTGACAAGCATCAAACATGTGTTGGTGAAGTGTCTCTTTATATTAAATTTAAGCTGAACACACTTGGGTTTTTACATGCCCCACAGATAAAAATCTAGAAGGGCTGAAGTCAAGCAAATGTGGCAGTTGTACTTGGTACACTAAGTGTTTGCAGACATACACTGACATCAACTTTTTCCTTTATTTTGGTGTGGGGAACACACTTCTGAAATTTGTACAAGCATTTAAGATACATCCTGTGTGTGTGTGGGTGTTTTATTCAGTTCAATACGTATGTGATATACTCAAATTTAAGAGCAAAATTCATCAAGCCCAATAACCATCAGATACATAAAAAGAAATTCTGCTGACCTTCATAAAAAAAGGTTCCACAATATCCTTGTTCTTGGGTTCACATTGTAGAAGCTTCGTTGTTGTAAGCTGGTTCTGCAAGTCTTTCCAAACAAATGGTTCTACTGAAACTGTGTACCTATAATACAAGGACAGTTTACTAAAATGTACTTATGTGATCAGCCACATCAAATTTGGGCTAAAAACCTTGTTCATGGTCATCACTCCCACTATGGATACAATCCTTTGTAGCTTAAGCCGCAGAATTATCCTCCACATACACATTAGACACGGTCTGCCATTATTCAAATAAACATCCCAGGGTTTGTCCCAAGAGCTGTGGAACTCTGATAGTTCCATGCATGTCTAAATTTGAAATATCTCTCCTGATGGACATAACTGAGGTGAAGCCATATTTCTATCAATTATTCAACAAGTCAGTCCATACAACCCAATGTTTTGTCTAGCATCTCAACATGCTGGAACTTTACCTAGTGTCCTAGTGTTATTGTAGTAATGGTCACAACAGATACACTTGATGTCTTGCCAAAATATACATTGGTGTACTAATCATGTGTGCAAGTGGTCAAAATGTCACGTGTGTGTTTGTAAGTGTGAATGTGAATATGAGTGTGACACAAGAATTAAAAAAAAAATATGCTAACAAATGCAGTGATGCGAAGCACTTTATTCCGACTTCACCGAATACTTGGCATACAGATTACCCACATCACATATCCATGTGTTCAAAACTGACATTTAAGCATTTCTGCTGCCATGGCACCTAGGCTTGTATCCTAGTATCAAAGAAATTGGTGTCAAATGGTAGCAGTCAGGAGGAGACAGCTTGCTTCATGCTGGTGTCTGCTGCAAACCACTTGTTAGTCAGGTGCTTTTTAAGGGACCACAGAGACAGAAATCACTGTGAGATCAGCACTATAGAGTAGGCCATAACCTCCCAGTCATAGCACTATATAACCACCCACAAGTCCAGTTTGCAGCAAGGGGCCCAGTTATTTCCAACAGTAAGAGAGTTGGCTTCTTCACCACATTGTGAACAATGCATGGCAAGTGGTTCCACAGCCACCTTACAGCTATGATCTCCCTCCAGCAGCAGAAATGTGTGTGAGTGTGTGTGTAGTAGAACAGCTAACCTAAATTTGTACAAAATCATACATGGAATGCTGGTAAAAACAGATATGTCATTGGAAAAACTGCATTAAAGCAGGAATGGCATATTTTGAAGGGGATAATGCTTAATAAAATTATACAGTACATACCCTTGTACACTGAAGAAGAGCTCATTGGTAGGCGTGTAGACAGCAGACAGAGGTAGGTTTATATGGTCCCCTGACTCCACAGTGCCAATACACTCCACCTCATTTCCACGTCTTGTCATATAATACACATTCACAGATTCGGTGAAATGATTCAGAACCTGCATCATGGAATAAAAATAACAAGTACTCAATTGCAACTACCTCCATAATACAGAATCTTCCCGCAGAAGTTGGTAAAAACAGATCAACCACTGTCACAGTTTCACATGTTGGAGGCATCCACTTGCTCACAACACATAATCAATACTACAGTACAAATGAATCAATGAGAACAGAATAAACACAAGTGGGAGAAGAGGTAACCTAAAAACCTAAGATACAAAAAATGTGGATATCATTTATGGGTAATTAATACACTATCATATTATCACCATTATTAATTCCATAAGAACAGAATTATTCATCTATTCTAAATCTTCACACCCACTGCACTTGCTCCCAAAAATTTCACTGAACATTTGGCTGAAGAATGTACAGTTCCCAGCTAGCATGCCTGATTATCAGGCACTGGGCATGACTGCCTGTTACATTTAGACCACAGCTGCTTCATCAACAGGCAAGCATCCTGAACTTCTGCCTCTACGGAGACAACCACTGTCTGTTAATGGCATGTACATACTAAGATTAAACAGATTACCTGGTAGAAAGACTGCCTGATAGAGTAGTCAATATAGTGACTATGCTAAAGGCTGGACATCTCAAGAAATGCAGTTCAACTCCTTGCAGGGGTAAGAGATTTTTCTCCTCTCTGAAGTGTCTGCACCAGCTCTGGGACCCACCCAACTGGACTCATATCAGGAAATTTTCAAGGGAATAAAGTAACCTTAAATTATAATTTAATTCTAGTTTTTAGGCACAATGCAAAGCACAGGATACCCGTGTCATGTCTGTCCATCTACCTGTCTGTATCTCTGTCTGTCTGGCTGTCAGTCTGCCTGTCTCTATGTCTACCTGTCCACACAGAACAACTCAGTTGCCACTGGACAGACTTACAGAAAATTTTATACCAGGGACTTCCACTATACTCTGTCCACTAGATTCAAGTTTGGTTACAATCAGACAAAAAGAACATACATTTTACCTTAAGACCTATGTTCAATTGTGTTAATATCTTGCCATTTAGAAGATTAAATATAAGAAATATGATAAGTCAGCAAGGTCAATGAAACAGCTGATGATCTATACATAAAATGGTACTAACATCTGCTAAACAGATAATCAGGGAAAAAATCTGAATGTGCCTTTTAGTCACATTATACATACACTTAATAGCTTACCTGAATAATGCTCCTAAGTGTAATAATGGTTCCACCATCTTGTACTGTGACATCTGACACAAGGCCCCACGTATCCTTGCTGTCTCCTCGGTGATTAAGTGAAAAGTAACGCTTGTCAGCACGCACAACTGGAAGCTCTAATTCACAGTCCTTCATTTCATTTACCTATAGCAATAAATAAATGCTAAATGTGAGATCAGAAGTTGTCATGGCAATGATTATGAAGACTGATGTATTCTAGAAAGTAATGCCATGCCAACTAGCAGATGGACACCAACTTTTGAAGGAACATGTTGCCTCAATTTTCAGGGTAAGCAGCAGCTATAGGCAACATGTTCCTATGAGATGGTGGTACCTATGTGCCACATATTTTGGTGCTATATGCTGCCTGTAGCTGCTGCTTATCCTGAATGCACTGATAATTTCCAACAGTGTGCTGGGTTCACCAGTGTTTTGTCACTCTTTTGATTCAAGTGAACATGCATGTTTTCCAAATATTCCTTCTCCATCCTCTCTGGATTTGTTGTATTAGATGCATGACATTGTCATTTTTCTCATAAGCATGTCCCCCATGAGTATGTAAAGACTGTTCAATCTAATATGTGTTCTACAGAATGTAATTTCAAGGTGCAACATTCTGGCTAAAGTCAACATGTCACCACGGTTATGTCAAAGTAATTGGTAATTGCCACTGTTTTCATATTGGTTGCATTGTTCATAGTTTTGTAAATCATTATTAATTGTGCTATTAGCTTTGAAAGCAATTCTAACATTTGCATCTTTAAAAACCCCCATAATGTTCCTCACACACTTTATACTGTTAAGTAACAGATACATTTTTTTTCTGAAGTAACTGATTCTGAATTGGAGGTGGCTGACATTACACTTACATTGATTTGTCCATCCAAATCACTTATCATCTGCCACAGACAACAGATTAATAATAATGTGGACAGACTGACTGAAAGAAATTTAACATCAACACAAACTGATGTAAGCCTTTATTACATAAATCAAAACTCATCTAATTATCTCCCTGATGATGGCCTAACTGACCAAACACTTAATGAAGTGGTTGTTTCATGAATCCTCAGTATCAATGACAACCAATTTATAACTGCACTATGGATGGTTATTATCTGAAATGAAAAATAGGATAGTTTGAACTTCTCTCAAAGTCCACAATTTTCAGTTCTCTGTAACTTCAGTTAACTGCTCAATGAAGTGCTTATCAATGTTAATATTGTTACTGGGATGTTTATGGTGATGAGATGGGCAGCGAGCATACATGACACAGATCAGAAATTCATACAAAATTTTGGTCAGAAAACATGAGGAATGGAACTTCTTTGAACACTGAAGCATACACGGGTCCATGCGAGTGAAATGGGCATTAAATAAGTAGGGTTTGTGAGTGTAGGCTACTTAAATTTGGTTCAAGACAGTGAACACAATAGTGAACCTTTGGGTTCTTCATTCCAGTCAGACAGTCAATCAGCTGGTCAGTCACTCTGTTACATGGTTTGTTGGTTGATTAGTTATGAGATCTTAGGATTTTGCTGTGCTGTACATAATGTCTTCACTCTCATGGGATGGTCTGCAGTGGTGGTAGTTTGTTACCAACATTTCAGGACCATGTCAGTCCCATTTTTACCCATGAGGATGGTACTGACATGCTGTCACAAAATATCTGTAACAAACTACCAAGTGATGCTGCAAACCATCCCAGACAGGGGAAGAATGGTAAGTTACTTGCCACCTAAGTTAATTGTTTTACCATATTTAGGAATGGCTAACTACCATCAATCCCTGTTGGAAATGGTGGAATGTAACAGCATCAAGCTGGTATGGGTACCAGGACACATGGGGATTGATGGAAATGAAACAGTTCATAATTAGCCACGCAAGCCTCCTCACATCCACTTATAAGACCTTTGGCATATTTCCAAAGGTTTCCAGGGAAGTTATCAGGGGCTGGACAAGCAGTAAACACAAGGAGTACTGGTAGTCTATTTCTGCTAAGAGCAGGGAAATTAGTCAACTTGAGCAGAAATCAACTAAAAATAATGACAGGGCTGCCAACAGGGAACTGTCATTAGAAGGACATCTATTTCAACTGAGGCTGATAGGCAGTCCTGAGTGCAACAGATGCAAACAGGCATTCAAAATGGTCTCAAATGCTCTTTGTCACTGTGAGACACTGGCAGTATTAAGATTTAGACACCTCGGCCAACATTTCCTGAAACTAGGTGACTTTGCCTACATATCTGTCAGCAAAGTATCGCACTTTGTTAAACATGTGGGGCTGCTGAATGCTTAAACAAATGGCAGCAAAAAGAGATCAGAAATGGTCGAGGTACAACGGTCACTGCAGTGCCCGTCCTAATGTACTCTACTCTACTCTAAGAATGATATTTAATAAAATAAGCTACAGGTCATTATTTTTCATACACACAACACATAACAAGTTTCCACTCTGGCTGAAGACATAGGAGTAAGTCCATTTCTGGCCCATGCTGAATGATTTTGCCTACTTCATGTAAATACATAAATATGGATTAAAAAAAGCCATACTGAATTTACAAATGTTTATGAAATTTAATAATGGCCCTAGACCAACAGGTCAACTAAAGCTCAAATCTATCAGGGTTCTGGAGGTGCCTGCAGCTTCAGCAGTTTCACTAGCAGTCCAACTTACTGCAACAAAGGGATATCACTATGTTCAGAGAATAGGGCAATTAGACTTTAAAATGAGGAACATCATAATATCTTACTTTACAAGCAAAATTCAAGAAATGTTGTCAAACAAATAAAATGTAATTAAAATTAATCCACAGGAAACCACCAAATACAACACAGCTGTCTTCAAATACTTTGTGTTGTCTTGGCCCTTCTTTCATGTGTTTTGATACCTTCTTACCAATATCAGGGCCAATCACAACACTTTACTGACTACCAAAGTTTACATAAAATTACATTAAATAACTTTCTCATTATGAGTGATCACTATTCAAACAAATATAAATAATAGATTATAAAATGTTTTCACTATAACTGTATCTGAGTACTGAAATGCAAAAATTAGAGACCACTTTATTCTGGGATGTGGTGTCATGTAACTTGGAACAAGGATACCAAATACCAACATTTCAATAATGGTACCTATTTACCAAACTACATGCTATAATATCCCAAAAGACCACAAACCCAACCTTCACTGCTGGGTGAACTTCAGAACATTTTTTTAAAAGTCCATAAGACATACAATATTTTCTAGAAAGTGGACTGACAATAAAACTTCAATTTCCAACAGGATTTTTTTCAGTACGTAACACTAGGTTCAAAAAGCACTCTATTACTTCTACTGGTGGTTACTCACCCGTATTGTAAGAAACTTCTCAGTAACTTTGTTCTTCGCAGATGTAGTGCCTGAATCTAGGACATGGAGCTTAAGATCTTCAGGCTTCACAAGGCACAGTCCCACCTTGGCACCACTTTGCAGCACTACTTGCGTCACTTCATCTGCCTCTTTAGCAACTTGTATCTGCAAATCAAGACACAACCACCTTCATAACTAGCTGTTAACACGCATATATTTGTTTGTCACAACACCTTATACAAACACATGCACAAAATCAAGGCAATCCTGTAAAGATATAATTGTTTAGGAAGAAGGCATTGACTTGTGTGTAAGGTCTGTGAGAGACTGTCCCATTGTGTTTTATCAAAAACTGTTAATTTACTTTCCAAACAACATACCTGTACAGTTCTTGTATAATAAATTTTATTCAATGTTACTATATAACAAAACAATAAAATATGTAGTGGGATTGTTGAAGGATATCCCATAATAAAATTACATCAAGATACTATTGTTCATTTGTGGGTGTTGATACCACATTCATTTGATTAATGCATGGAATATGGAACTTATATGAATAAGCTTGTCTATGGTGGAATGTTCACCTTTCTTTAACAAATTCCATCAACTTTACTTATGGGGACCAGAAGAGCTTAACACAATTTATGTGCTAAGAAAAAGCAATGCCTTCAATTGCTCTCTGAATGAAAGAGTAAACTGAAAACTAGTGCCTTCTGGAATTTGAGGTCTTGTGGTCTGGTAATCACAACAGGGGCAGCAATCTTTTGAAAACCTAGTACACTTCTATCAGACTACAAGGTATCACATCCGAAGAAACCCCTAATTTCAAGCATTGACAATTATATCAGTTTTCAAATGGAACTTTCATCTGTCTTCTTCATACTCATCACCAGTCTATGTGTCAGGTAAAAGGTCAACAGCCATGCACAATGTACAGAGAAAAGGATGAAAGGAGTAACATCATTAATCTTTACCTTGAAGGAACCTCTGTTCAACAGAAGAGTAATGACAAGTCCTGTATCGTTTTGAACCATGTACGGAGACACCGTTTTGGGTTGTTCTGGCCCTTCTTTGACTGCACTCTGGAATGCCTTCCCAAGATTGGTCAGTACTTCTAGGCATGTCTTGGTCATTGTCAGCTCAAGGTTTTCCTATATACAACAGCAAACATGTATGTATTGTACAGGAAGAATGCAGCCTTAGCAATTCTTATTTTCAAAGGCCTGTGAGGATAAAGCAGAAACACAAAACATGTTGACCAACTGGTTGTGATGTTCTTTTTTACAAGAACTCTGGCCCATAAATGGCAAGAGCTAATTTCAGTCTTCATTAACTTTTTGCCACTTACAATATTTACAGTGGTTATTAAAAAATTCTTCAGCAATTATCCATTCTACTGACCTTAGAAGACACTTCAATACTCATGGTTGGAGGAACATATGGTATTTCTTCTATGTCTGAGGTTGTTGGTGAGAGTGGGCTGGAGATGGGTTCCTGAGAATTCATGTGAACCTGAAAACATACCACAGGATTCTATCATTCGACCCCAATGGTCTTAAATGAGACTACTAAATTAAAGTGTTTCATAAGCTCAGTTTTTTTTTGTTATGCTCAGGAAGGTATAACTATATCTGCAAAACCTAACATATTTTTATAAGGTTAAATACTATTTTGCCTTCTCTGACACTGTCTTATCAAATCTGTGGTTTGTGTACAAAAGGTCAATGAAAATGTTTCAAAACTGACTTTATTACAGAGAAACAAAGCACTACACAATAGCAATATTAACCTGTTGCCATTGAAATTTAACATATGGTGATATTATTAGACAACTGGATTTAAATGCCCTTTACACACTATGTTTCACTGTGCTCAATGCAGAAAAAGACATTCAATTTCCTAAATTACAGTTTAATACATTTGATGTTCCAGGCAATGTAGACAGAAACCTGCACTAAATTCACCCCACCAGAACAAAGTTGTCGCTCTTGCTGTTGGATAAGAGAATACCAGTTTTATGTCCATGGCATCTGTGTGCACTGTGAAATGGCTGAATTAAAGCAATGGTGTGTTTTTTAAATTCTAGGTGAAACTTCTACGGTCAATCAAAGTGAACTACAAACTGCTAAAAAATGCACTGAGAGAAGAAATACTCTGACATTCAAAAATATCTGAGTGGTTTGCTTCTTTTAAAGGCATTCAAATTATTGTGGAAAACAATGATGCATACCCCAGATGTCCATCAACACTGCACTGAGAAATCAGTCCCTTGAACACTATGTGAAAAAAGCACATATTGGCATTTCCTAAAGTACAATACAGATGCTTTTGACTCAAAACATGAGAACAAGGAGAACCTTGGCATTATTTGTCTCACAGCAAAACAAAATGCACAATATAATTCAGCACTCTCTATACTGGCATTCTTGAGTGAAAACAACAGTCTGTTTGCTCACTAAGAGCTTCACGTTTGCTGGATTTGGTTCAGCAGTTTATCTTTCCAAACTTCTCCAAACTGAACAGCACTCCCTGTATACTTGATGTGTGTGACTTGAATGTTGTGGACTCTCTCTCTCCCCTGTGCCACTTTGGCCCATATTCAGGTCATGGCCTCCCCACATTATGTTTGTACCACATTTTATGAGAATGTTCAAAACGTATAATGTGGTACAGACAGTCACATAGATAATGAACATGCAATACCTTACTAGATGAAGAAAACATTAACAAGACATTCAATGTATGTATAATGTAACATTGTTGTGTGTTGGTGCAACAACTGTTACAGTAGAAAAACAAGTAGTATTACATATTCCGAGAGTATGTGTTTTTAGCCTCTGGTACCTACCATGAAATGTGCATGCACCAAATTGTCATCTGTGGCCTGCAAGGCTCTATTATACTTTTCCACATGATCTCATAAACAGCAAAATTAAAAAATAAAACGTTATTTAACAAAAAATGTGTGTTTCGATTTTCTCTACAACTTCTGTCTGAAACATTTCTTATTCTGAGAAGAACTGAGCAAGATATGATCAAAAATGTATATTGGTGTTCATGTTGTAAAGTACCCATTATTCTTTTCCAATTTTAGTGAAACTTGAATTTTCTTGACAGATTTTAAAAAAATACTTAAACATCAAATTTAATGAAAGAGCTGAGTTGTTTCATGTGGACAGACAGATGGAGCAGTAAGACATGATGAAGCTAATAGCTGCTTTTCAAAATTTTGCAAACAAATCCAAAAACGGAAAACCTTCCACTGTTCAACATTATAAGGTTTTGATGAGGGTAAGTAATATATACATACAATCTCCTTCTCTTTGACCTTCCCCATTGCCAAACAGATTTTTTAAAACACTATGTCTCAGAAGCCGGCTCTGCTTCCATCTTCAGGCAATATGCAACTGACCTGTTGGACCATTTAGATCGAGCTATTCTCAGTGGTATCCAGTGACTAAAAATAACTGGATCTAAGGGGTTCAACCAAACCTTTCTCAGTTCTTCCACAGGTGACATGGCATTGTGGTTTTTATCTGTTAGTACACACCTCAAATAAGTTAGTAAGAAGATGAAATTGGGTAACAAGGAGGCCAATGCATCAATGCAACTTCAGTGTATAGCAATATGGGTGTCTGTGGCACTACATAACTACAGCAACCCTTGGCAATGAAGTGGTTAATATCAACATTACAAATACATTATATGATCATTATTACTGGAAGACAAAATTTATTACACAGATAAGTTTTAATTAACTTGATATTCAGTACATTTAACAAACTTACCTCAGCTCGCAGCTCCCATGGGCAATGTACAAGCCTGTCATCCTTTAACTGCTCCACAGGTTCAATAAGGTGCTCCCACAGGGCCAGCCGACTGTTATAATAGGCCATCTGTAGGGTCAAGCTGCTTGTAACGCACATCTACACAGAAATTGAAGTACTGTTCATGAACCATGCAGATGCACATACATGACATAAATTGATAATTATAAAATGTTACTTCTGTTACCAAGCAAGGGCTAGCTCAAGTTTCACATTAATAAGGCAATTATATGCTTTTTTTTTTGTATTGTTCAGTTTAGTCTTTGTTAAAATACGGACTCCACGTTTCCCAAATAAGAAAAATTTCCAACCAACCAGTGTAAAAGAATTTCTTAAGGGGGAAACGTCTTATAAAGGAAATGTAAAAATTAGATTCATTTTTTGGATCCACTTTTGTATTTTGAACCTAATGAATCCAACCTTAATATTTAAACTACAGGATCACAACTGTACATTGTCACAGTAACTTGGACATAGGCATTTAACATGCTACAGAAAAATTAATATAATACAAGGCATAATGAATCACATAAAAATACATGTATGGAATAATTCACTATCAGTATAGGTACACTGTTTGCCTCACTTGTGCGCTCCACCTCAGGGCTCTCATTACACAGGCCTTCAGTGTTTATTAACCCTTCAATGCCTGATTCAGTGCACTCTAGGACCTTTAATTCTTTACATGTTGCCAACCTTGGTGCGCAATACAGTTGTGAATGCACTTAAGGGAACTACGATTTTAAAACTGCTCCATCCTTGGAAGGACCCCAGCATCATTGAAGGGTTAAGTCACAGCACATTATCATCTACAGCAACATCTTCAAAAACTACTATGCTGCAATATCTCTATTATAAGCTTCCATTAGTAAACACGACTGCAAATGGTGTTCTTTTAGGAATTAGTATACAGACTTTATCATGGCAATCTTTACTTTCAAAATCTCATACAGTTTCACAGCACATGTCAATATAATTTTATTTATGACTAAGAAATGTAAAGACTTGCCATGCCAATTACCACAAAACACAAAAATGCTCAATAGTGCTATGTGCAGACCACTTAAACAAAATTTCACCCTACCTGGTCAAAAAATATTGGAAGTACTTAAAGAAATTCATTTAAGCCTGTAAGTACAGCATGACCGTAACTCAACCACTTTTCATGAAATTCACACTTTCCTGACAAGTTCAAAAAAAAAAAAGGCTATACTGAAGTCACAAAAAATCTGATGAACAGCATAGTCAATAATACTTGGTCAGAGATGGGCAAAAGGACCGCTGTGGTATCCACACACGGTGTTTTGATTGTGTTTCCAATAATACAACAATTTATTCAGTCAATAACACAACATATATTGGTAATCAATGTTAAAAACTTGGTGACACGTTTCGGTTCACTGAACCATGAACCATCTAAAAAAACTAATGCAGAGGTTGGATATATACCTTCACATTTTTAAACTGTATCCAAAATATTCAAAATAGCGCTGATAAAAGCTGGAAGACATATGTTATACAACTTAGAACTCAGTCTCCCATAGGATGTGAAAGAGGAAAAACTTGTGCTAATACAATCGTTATAAAATACATTAGCATGTGATATGCAATTTAGAATGTTGCCTTTCATATAATGGCAAGAAGATACGTGCTAACAGATCTACACAACTTAAAATATGATCAACAAGTGATGATAGTGGCTGCAACCATATACAAACCCCATCTAACGAGAGCTTGTTTTACTTGTAATGTATATCTATTCCAGCTTTTTAAATATTTTAACTAAGATATACTGACAGAAGTTTTATATATATATTTAAATAACACACAGGCTAACAGAATTCAACATAAGCTTTAATGGCAAAATAATCTGTAAACAGTACGGGATCCCATAGTGTGCACATTTGCTGAATGTACCAGTAACGTGGTTTCAGAAATTGCCCTAAGGATGGTTCAGTGAACTGAAACATGTCACCAAGTTTTTAATATTGATTACCAATATATGTTGTATTATTGACTGAATAAAGTGTTGTACAGATGTTGTTCTTTCACTTCATAAATAACGCCTAAAAATGAATAACAAAAACTGGAAAATGAGGAATTACTAACTACAGCACAGTTTGACAATGAAGAACTAAGTATCATTTTTAAACCTTTTAAACCTACTAAACAAACTTTTCATAAAAAAAATTATCTCCAAAACAATCTTTTACAACTATGGTTCCACAGAACATTACTAGGGGTTCCATAAAAAATCATGGAATAAATATTTAAAAATTTTTAAGTACCATGAATAATTCCAAGCATCCCTAAAAATACTGTGGACCCTTTGTCTGGCCATTGGCAATAACGGAATAATCCTTCTTTGTCACCTGACATGTGTGACTGGGTTCGTTGAGTTCTCACCAAAATCACAAAATTTAATCAGTCTGCAAGACAAACAACTGACTGAACTACAGTGCTACTGAACTTTGAAAATAAAATTCAATGGTCACCTGATGTACTGTGGATTTCAACAAGAAAAAAAGTATCTTGTGATCACAGCAAAAGCAAAGCACATCTTACTCCAGTGTCCAATTTCTTGTCTCTGTCTACAAGCTTTCTCATGTCTGACAAACATTATGAGCAAAGAAAGAAACTGTCTGTTGAGGGACAACTGTGTGTTCGTCAAATATTTGGTAAAGAATTCAACATTTGTGCAAAAAAAAAGTCTCACAATGAAAGTAAACCTCATATTGACTGTGATGGGAACTTTATTTTGATGTTTAAGTAAACTTTCATAGAATGTGACATTTTGTTACTTGGGGTAAAAGAAGAAGAAGGAGGAAAAAAAAGACAGGAAAAATATTTCCAATTTCTTCCTTGCAATGTAGACCAACTTTTATATACAGACACCCCCTGATATACACACTTTCAAGTTACACAACTTTTTAAACATTAAAAAAATCAAATAATATTTTTGAAATGTACGAGTGCTATGTGAAAAAAGTGGAAGAAAGCTACTGCTGGTTGATTACACAGGCTGCAAGCCAGTCATGTTGTGGCCATTCAGGTTCCAGTGTGTTGGAGTTAGGATTTTAACTGGACTACCTTGTATATACACGTACAATTGAACATATGTACACTCAATTCTGACTTGCACAAAATTTGACTTATGCCAGAACCTTCCTATTGCCTCAGCTGGGGAGTGTTTCTACACATGCAGCAGCTCTTTACAATACATTTTCTTGAAAATAATTTAGCAATGGCTGAACTGTGCTCCTGGCAATCAACCTTTTCTGGCCTGTAAGCATTTTCATATGTAGGAGTTCCTCAGAATTTGAACAATTATTTTAGGGGGTCCTCCTTGAAAAGAGGGCTGAAAAAAACTGTTCTAAAATGTCAAAATTTTTATCCAAGAACTTTATATGCAGGAAAATTTAACACCATTCTTGTGTGAGTTTTTGCTTTACTTCAAAAAGCCATCTCCTAATAAAGGAACACTCTCTACCTGGGAAACACTGCACTTAAATGTTCTGGTGCTCATGGAACACTGAATCTTTCAATGTGCTCCATCCCCAGAGGTCAAGTGCCCCTATTTTTGAGTAATGTTACATCCATCACAATTTGAACAATTTACAGTTGCAGCTATAGTACAGCCACTAATAACATAATAATGAGAAACAATATTCTCAGTATGCAATAGGTCTTGGATTCTCCATCTCACATACACAAAATGAAACAGACTGCAGTTATCACAAAAAACACAAAACAATTTCCATTTACAACAGGCAACCAGCCACTCCTTAAGCTTCAACTTTTATATCACCATAAGACTGCAACAAATAACACATTTATGGGGGGAGGGGGAACAAATGTAGCTCAGCAGACAGGAAATAGAAATGTTCAGCTTGATGTGGCTGTACACTGCAAAACTGTAATGAGGAGCTGCATAACTGGAACAAACTAATCAGTGAACCCTCAATCAGTAAAAAGTTAGTGCCGAGTAGTTAGTGACACTAACTACTCATTTCTGTGAAAAGACATGCGTGCAAGTACAAAGTGTTAATTTTCTTCATGTACTGGTACAAAGTGCTAATTGGTTTTATAAGACCACAAATTAATCCATTAACTCCATATTTAGAGAAGGCTTTAAAAATGTAAGTACTACTTAAAAGAATTACAAGCAGCCTTAACTTCAGAAGTTTAGAGTGGCAATGCAGTTACAATCCACATCTGTCAACAAATGTAATGCAACATTTTATAAAATATCAATGTTGTGAGAGCCAAAAATAAATTTTCAATAAATAATAAAAACCAGAAACAGATTTATCAACCAAATAATTTTAAAAATTTGGAACTTTGTGCCCACGACTGAGCAGATTTTGGCACGTAACTGATTATTACTACACAACATTAATATATAATTTATGACAAACGATCTTCTATCAACACTTAACTGGCCATGATAGTACTAAAATTCAGTGTCTCATAATTTCAGTTAACTTAATCACAGGTATAAATAAACACAAGAAACCAACCTGTGTGCTCCAGTCTTTGACCGATCCATGGAAACCAATATCCACCAGGATCATGGGTAATGTCTGACTCCCCACACCTGCTTCCACAGTGATCACAACTGATGGTGCTATTAACATACACACTTCACCGGTTGGAACTGGCCCTTCTGTTATGTCTGTAACCGTTACAACATCTTCTCCCACTTCTGAAAATAAATGAGTTATGACATTTACATTATTGGTGGACAACTATAAGGATTCATTCATTGTCAGTCAGGTTAGTCAGGAAGTTGTCTATAGACTACAATAAACTTTAGATTATACAGTTCTGCCACAGAATAAAATGAAGCTTGAAGCCCACCTTCATGTCCCTTCCACAGGAGGGGAACAATCTTCAAATACAGGCAAGTAAGAATGCACCTAGATCCTAGCACCTTCAAAATCACTGAAAAGGCCTGACAAAAACACTGAAAATGAATAACTAAGGGTGCTATGGTAAAAATACAAGTGGTTCAACAACATTATTTCATTCTGAACCAAACTTCAAAAACCAAAGCTCTGGAAATTCTGGTGATGCCGAACATATTACCTCAGGAACGTTAAAATACCGAGAATTTGAACTACAAATATTTCTACATTAAATAAACAACGATCATTGTTTTTAGACAACTAAAATAAAAGTGTAAACACCACAGGTAGAAGAAGAAAACTTATTCTCATGAACAGCAGGAACAAGACATGAACATCAGTTAAGAAGTTAACTCTTTCCTTCTTCCCACAAAACCAAAAAAATTGATTTATAGTAAATTATCCACCACAGACACTCCCCAACAAACACAGTAGTTACATTCCAGAAGATGGGGTACAAGTCAAATCTTATGCAAGGCAGAACTGAGTACACATACAGTCAACTCATATGTAAGATACGACAGTCCAGCTGAAATCTACATCCCAACACACTGGAACCTAACCAGCTGCAACATGAATGCCCTGCTGCCTGTGCTATTATCCAGTATTATTCTACCACCACCTTCATCTCATTCCACTTTCATTGCCAAACAGAAAGATTTGGTACACATTTCAAAATTGTTATTATTTCAATTTTTTACCTTTTCAAACTGCGTTAAGTTTGGAAGTGCATAACTTGAAACTGTATAAGTCAGGGAGTGTCTGTACTGAAAAGAAACATTCCTCACTGGAATAATTAGATGACAGGTACATTATGCATTATAAGCCATAGAAGTTACAGTTATCTGCAAACACTAATTAATGAAGCCATGAAGACGGGCCAACTTAGCTACAACACATCTGCAGAAAAAGTTTAAAAATCCTGTTGTTATAAACTGTAAAGGGGCAACTGCATGAAATAAACATTATGAAAAGACACCACATGATTTGTGTCTTTAGTATGTAATGAAATGGTACCCTTACATTCCTTTTCTCCACAAATATATATCATTTTCTTCAAAGCATTTAACACTCTCAAACTGGAATTCAGACAATGATGCTGAAAAAATTACTGGCATTACTGTCACAAGTACCAGTGATGTGCATCCTGTAACATTTCTCATACAAATATCAGTCTGAGCTTATTACTCATCCCACTTTCACTGAGAAGTTTTCAAAACATACTGTAAGTTTATTCTTTTTCAGTCACACACTACTGGTAACACGGTTCAATTAATTATTACACAAACCAAATTTTAAAATTGTAATAAAGTTATATAGTCATATTCAGGCTCATTACAATGCTTTACAAAAATCTGATACTGTACCCCCCCCCCTCGCTCTCTCTCTCACACACACACACACACACACACACATTAATCACAGCTACATTCATAACTAAGTATATCACATAAGCTGATGAATATTTCTTAAGAAACAATAGACATAAAGAATTATCACAAACAGGTTCACCACAACAGTAATCTGGAGGATACGAAACTCAGATCAGATGCCCAGAGCAAATGTAGCTGTTGTGGTATGGTTCCCACTGTTCATGTACACACATTTTAAAATGCAGAATCGGAGAACAAAAATATCACTGTTGGGAAACATGGATACAAATACAAAATCATGGATATATGAACCCTGCAGATGGCAAAACTTCAGTTAATAAGGTGTTTCTGTACTTGCATCAATCAACCAGGTCTAACATTAGGACCAGGAAATGATTGATATATGAGGATGAATGCAAGAAAACTTACAATTACATATGGAACATGAATATCATTACACATGACATGTTATTAGAATCACATCATAAAGCAGAGTATTGTGTTATGTTAATAAAGTTATGAGTATGTCAGCTATAAATAATCAGTAATGAAAAACTTTAATATGGGATAGGACAGAAATTACACTCCTGAGTATAGGTATGGATGTTTTGCATGAAAATAAGTGTGATGTTTGTGTCACAGGGGCTCATACCATTGCTAAACAACTGAATCCCCACTGCCAGTAACAGCATAATGACAATGAAGGAAGCTTTCTACGTTAGCAGGCCTAGCACTATTCAAAATACAACTTTTAACTGTTCATATAACACTACAGCCACAGAAAAATACACAACTAATATAACTAATATTACAGCCACTTTTATCACAAACAGAAGATGTACTTCAGTACTGCATGGGTCTAACATTTCAAGTTGATAATTCTTGCGCATGCTTCTTTATTACATTTTAGCAATGGTGAATTTCAAATTTTTCTAGGCTTAGATCAATTATCAGTCTAATATGGATAGGAAAAGCGATCAGAAAAAACAGCTTCAGAAATGAAACTAGAAATACTCCAATACAATAATGACAATGAACACTGATCAAAAGAAGTGCACACAGTGTGGAGATTTGTTTGTTTGTTGTAGTTGTTTGTTGTTGTTGTCGTCGTCGGTCATTGTCATAATCGTTGTGGTGGCTAACACTGCCATGTGACCAAATATTCCAATCCAGATATCAGAACTCTTGATTTTCATTCAGGAGGTCCTGCTTGAAAATTTCAGCTTGGAGATTAGCAATTCAGATGGAGGTATACTGTGGTTTTCTCCAAGGCCTCCTCGCAAATTATAGGACAGTACCCCAAATAAGATGACAACTGCCTCCTTTCTGATGTTTCACAGTTCATATTTATTAATGCTGTATAACCTGAGCTACTGAAACTGTTGTTAAACAAACTGCTGGCACATCAGTAACCCTGTTTGTTAACACACATTCAGCAAAATACAAATGTAACCAGTGATCAGTTAAAAACTGGCTTTGTTTTTTTTATTTATTTACTGCAATGTATGTTCTACAATACATTTTCATATTTGAATGAACCACCTTAATATAAGTTAAGATAAAACAGAAATCTCCAAATAAGAAAGGGTACTAACAAATGCTACAAAGAATAACATACCTGTTTTCAGGAACCAGTAGTCAGCATCCTGGAACTTTTGTGGAGTCCAGATGTTTGAGTAGTCCACTTCCTTTTCTCCACCTTCAGCATCAGCAGATGCAACTGCCAGCTGTCGCTGCACACTGCTCAGAAGCCCAATGGTAGCTGTCAGTAAAGAAAGACGAATGAAGAACATCTAATATGATAATCAAATCACATATGATAAAAGACTTAAATTCAAAATCGATAAACAACCAAATTATATTACATTTGAGGTTCTCATGGCTGTGAACAATAAAATCACTGTCTTCTAGGATGTACTCCGCAGACACCAAGTTTCAGACGAATACACTGCCCCATCTTCTGGGATGAGACACTGGTCACAATATAAAGTTCTAAGACTGAAGCTATTATCATGAAAATATGGTCTCTTATGTAAATTAACTGTTTCTAGGTACTGTTAGTTCATATTATGGCTGCCAGAGATTAGTGAAAAGAAAATTTTAGCTCAATCAGATCATCTGTAACAGTCCTGCATGTTGTGTTTTTGAGAGCCACTCTCTTCTGGGCTATTATGCAGCATGTAGTGGAAACTCCTTACTGCTGATGTTTTGGGAAAGCTGAACAATACAACACAATTTTGTTTTGAGAACCTAAGATAATAATTCTATAAGGGTATGGCAGTCACATGTACTGAATGTATATTCAGTAGCGCCTCACACCGTAAATAACAGATACCAATGCTAGTGAATAATGCATATGCAAGACACATGAGAACGGTGACATATGGTAAACGGCTCGAGTGAAGAACAGTGATACCACCACTTGTCACCAGGACACCAGCTTGCTATTTGTGTGACACATAACCTCTATAGCGACAAGGAGGTCTTCTCATCTTCTTCACCTGTCCAGGGCAGGATCGTACCCACGGACACCGGCACAAAAACCAAGGAACCATAATAATTCACAGCACTAAGAATCCCTTCCCCCATTACAATGCACCTGCAGCTGTCAACCATACCGTAAACAACTTAGGATGTCTACATAGCCACAACAGCAGACCAGTGTGACACCCTACCTTCACCACAGGTGAGAAAATACGGTACCACAGGACCAAACACTGGCTCAGGCCTACCGCACCCCATGGGCCATGCACCGACTCAGCATGCACAATTCATTGTCATAGACAAACAGGATAACACATGTTATATGCTCACTTCTTTACCATCTGCACACACGCCCACCAACTTTGTGTAAAATGAGACCTCATTCCCCCTTACCTACACTAATAATTTGTTCTATATTATATCATATCTATATAGCTTCTCTGATAAAAAAAAACTGTATCCAACCTGAAGATGGCAACAGCAGCAATGGCCGAAACATGTAGTTGTTGATAAATTATATGCACCTGATAATATAGTTGTGTTACAACTGCTATACCCTTATGGAATTATTACCTTAGGTTCTAACAAACACAACAGGGATGACGCACCTTGAAGTTTGTTTTGAAAATCAGGCCACTCACTTCAGTATTTCAAGTAATTAAGGACCACTAACTGACCTCTAATATAGTCTCTCTAGACAATTTTAATGTCCCAAATATTTTAAAACACATGGATCAAAAGAAAGGTAAATCAATCTGAGTTACTTAAATACATACTAAACAATGGAATACTGCCTTCTGCAATATAACACTGCATGAATTTGTGTACAGTTACTGGAATTTAAAAGGAACCAGCTGTCTCCATCTTCAGGGAAGTATTCCTACCCTGAATATGGAGGTAGCAAGCTCCACCAAAAAGTCAGTAACTAATTATGGAATGACATGTCATCATTTCCTGGAGGATTTCAAGTGCTATCAACAATGCTGTGAAAATCTTATATCAAACAAGTTATGCCCCTTGTACATACCAGGTGAAACTCTCAGTCTAATGTCAGTCATGAGCACTTCCAGGTGAAGGCCTTGCCCTTCTGGTGTAGAACCGGCTAAACTAATTCTGCATGGATGCAGAATCTGCAAAAACAATGTGTTCTTAAGGTAGAGTTCTCCTTTGCCCTTGAAGCTGCACACAATAAAGATGCATGGTGAAGTGATTGTATAGCACCAAGCATTTTTCAACTTGGCACTAATGGGAACAACATCCATTGTGCAATAGATAGGAGATTGAGTGGGCATCAGAGCTGGTCTGGACAGCATGGCAGGGAAATTTCTTCTTCTGTTTCAACCTTATTAACTTAGCTCTCCAAGTTCTGTATAAATTAATAATTCAAACTGAAATGTTCCTCTAAACTAAAGGAAGGTTTGCAAGCTTGGATTAACAATAGTGGATGTTTCACAATGGCAAGTTTGCATTCTTATAGAGAACTGTGGGAACAAATGACAAAAGTGTATTGCAAAATTTTGAAACTCAAGATAAAGTTTTGGGCTGTGCAAGAGACAAATAAGTGCATAGGAAGATTTATGTCTCAAGCAGAGCCAAAAACTTTGTATAAAAATAATTAAAACCATCATAAAAAAACAGCTAATTATAGGACAAATTGAAATGTAACACTTATACCCACAAATGATTTTATTTTAAACTAGTTTATCTAGTGCAAATTTATTCATTAGCCTCAAGTGGGAATGTGACGCACTAATATAATGGCACATGCATGTGGTTCAGTCAGTTGGTGTTACATTTTTCAGTGCTAAAATACAGCCACCAACCCTAAAGCACCAAGGGATTCAGTCTCCTATGCCCATATGATAAAGGTTACACTGACAATCCTGTATCACTATCTGTATTTGTAAATGACCTTAATAAGACTACATGTAGTCAGTCATTCTGGGCAGACATGCTTCTGAAACTACATACTATGATAATCAACATATTTGCTTATTAAACCAACCAAATACACAGTATCAGATACATATAAATAGTAAAGACTACTCCAACAAGTTTTGGTACAAACCACAACATAAGTAGAGGGTGAGTCCTCTTGTATTTTTTATAGCAGATGCCCACACTAATAACATCTTTAGCATCATAATGATTTTATTAACCTTAACTCTTAGTGCCTAATTCTTAAATCTTCTGCACTTCAGATTTAAATATTTAACTGCCAATTTAATTCACATGTAAACACAATATATGTAGGTGACAAGGTCCACTCTGGATTGAGAATCATACTAGATGCTTCAAATATAATGCCACTAGTCTAGAAGAACCTAACCACCAACAATGCCGATTATAATTTTATTCGGTACAAATTATATATACTGTATAACAAAAGTTTTTAAGTATATTTTGATTATAAAATTTTAAACTGCACATATATATTTTCTGTACGCATCTGTTATCAACTGCAGATCATACTACAGGTTATGATACTTTGTAAATACTATTTCACCATTTGCAGCTGGTTAAACCTCTGCACACTGTACTCCCTGAAGATGGTATACTTTTACTGAAACATGTCACAGCAATGTTTTTACTATTGATATTTATTTCATATTGTGTATCTGTTTGGTTTAATAAATGAATACGCCGATCTGAAACGCATGGATTTGATGACTTTAAAACTGCTATACTTGGTTCTCCAATTTCCAATGAAATATGAGTTATAAAAACTCTAAAACATAGAGAAGGAAGAAATAATAAGAAAACACCCCATGTTCATTGACTACTAAAGCAGTAACTGCTACTGCTTGACACACTTTAACTGCAATTCGTTTCTGCTCTCGGTCATGTAGTTTACTGTATCTACATACATACTTGAAGGCATATAAGCTATACTCCCTACACAAATAGGACAACCTGGTAATCTCTGGGCAGAATATCAGTCCTTTGGCAGTCAGGGTACCAAAAAATCCACAGAACAGGCATTATTATATACCATTCTTCTGTAGTGAGTGCCTGGTCACAGTTCTTTATTTGAAGAAAGAAACACACACATACAAAACTAATAACATCATCCCTAAAAACATACCTGAGCCATAGTTTCTTTCCTCCTCTTGGGATTAAAACAACATGAATAAAGCTGTAAATCGTTCACACAGCCATCCATCACTTTATGATTACCAGTCATGCGAAGCTTGAAGGTAACTTCATTCTGAAATAAATGCACCGTGTTGAAAGACAATAACCATGAAGGGTGCCTAAATTTAGTAAACATACATTCTGTTTAAATTCTAAAATAAAACAAAAGTTAAAACTAAAAAAGATGTTCAAATTATTGTACTACATACAGAGTCTGTTAGTAGCATCTGAATTCTCACCATTGACTGCTTCTTTAAAAGTAAGATGAGACTGTCATATTACAAAATAGCACTTGATACTTTTTCAGTAAAATGCTTCAAAGTGCATTAAATGTGGCAATAAATAATATATCAACAGTAAACAGCTGCCTCAAGCTAATTAAATTATATGGACAAGCTAATGACTTGCCACCTTTGAATAACATGTGAATACAAAATGCCAGTGATAAGTGAAAAATTATAGGAAAAATTATGCAACACACTTTATGCCACTAGCCTCAAATGATATTCCCATACAATGGGTTGATTAAAAAAAAGTCCTTAATTAACAAAATTAAGATACCAGGTAGAATTACATCATAAAGTATGAACTGTTACAAACATTGGCAACAATGTTCAGATACGATTCCTGTGGAAACAAAGAAGAAAGAGCAAGAACAAGTTTGGATCCATATTCAATTCTGAAGATTGAACAGAAAGCTCATGCAATAATGCAAATATTATTCACACCAAAAGAAAAAAGTACAAGAAATGGAAAAATCATAACACAAACCATGATGAAGAAATTGGCAAATGACTCAGTTTCTAGAAATGTACATACTAACTTATGCACATCTCACCCTTATTACTGTCAGTGTATTGAAAATTTCTCTTTTGAATCTGGCTGGACTTATTTTGTTTGTAAACCAGAGCCACTTAAGAAATTGGTACATGCACAGAGGGGTGGAAGAGGAGCAACTATTTCAATATGTGGGAGGGCAGTTACTAGCTTTGAAATGGAGTGATGATAACAGACTTCACTTCCAGTTGATGGCACTAACATGCAATGATCGACTCAGCTGTGCAAGAAGTTACTCTTCATCCACCAGCCATGTCAAATAAAAGACTACCTTCTACATCAGTTCAAGAAGCAACATAGCTGGATTTGTATGATTCTATTATTTTTTATAGTTACTCTCACAAGACACAGTAAAAGTGCTAGTTTGCCGATGTATGGCATCATTGGATTTTAATACAGTCTTAGCCATTAATACTATTAGTGTCCTCTTACTTTTTCAAAATAACTTATCTCCTTTCCTGACAAGACTGCAGATTTTCTTCCCTTGTTTGACTGCAGACTTTGCTGTGTCATTTGTACTTTGTTTTTCTGATTCCATTTTGTAATATATGGTGTGTTACTGAAATTTGTATGCAACTGCTATAAATTCCAAAAACTGTAGTAGGTCATGGCTGGAAATACATTTCTTTTTTTCTGATCATGGTTGATATGATATGATATATTTGTTAAATGCAATTGGGATGACACCTGGTGGCAGTAGTACAGTACACATTTACACACAAACAATATACAGAGCAACACAAAATGAGACAGAATACCCAGAATGGAACATACATAAACAATAAGAATACTTAAACTAACAAAAGAATATATAACAATAAGAATACATAATTTACAAAATTAAACAGAAGCACACAAAACATACAACCATATATACAATGATAGAAAACAGAATCAAAGAATATGGAAAAAATGTGATAAACAAAACAGCCATATAAGCAGCAAGCTTCATTTGACCTATATATCTACTAATAATGATAGACACCCTCTTATTAAGACCTTCACTCCACTTCACTACACTTGTCCACACTTCACTCCTTTCAATTTAAAACTTCACCCAACTACACTTCACTCCACTTCACTACGCTTGTTGGCACTTCACTTCTTCCCATTTAAACTTCACCCAACCATACACTATAGTTCACAACCCTCTTATTTGGCTCAACTCCACTGAAATTTCCTACCGCTTCATTTCACCTCACGTCACTACACTTCACCTCACTTCACTTCACTTCACTGCACTTTTAGACAATTTTTGCCACACTTCTATTCCTTTCCCTTCACCACATTTATTATTGCTTTCCTAACTCTCTAGAAATTTTAGGTTTACAAGGGAACGTCCTTAATGCTTCTGCAGGTGATTGGTTCCAGTTTTTTATGGTCCTATTTACAAAGGAATACTTCCTGATATCTGTTCTTTGCTTCCTGTCCCTAATTTTCTGAACATGATCAACCATACTCAAATAGTAAGGCCTTCGCAAACTGTCGCATTTAGCTTTCCACACCCATTCCCCAGAGTATGCTTTAAAATTGTGCATAAAGCGTGCTATCTTCATGCACTGAGCCAAGGTTTCCCAGTCAGAATCCTTCATATGATTAGTAAATGGAGAAGCTTTCATTTGTACTCAGTCTAACACATTTCTCTGTCCTTCTCTGCATGGATCCCAGCATGCAGCCCCATATTCAAGAATAGGATATACCAATGACATGTAGGCTGAACTTTTTGTTTTCCTACTTCTTTTTTTGAGAACACGCATTACAAATTCATGTGCCTTCCAAGCTTTTTGCGCTATGTAATTTACTTGGTCCACCCAGTTTAAATCACTTTATATGACTGTTCCCAAGTATTTACAACAGTTTGTGAAATCAGTTTTGTTGTATGTAAACTCGGGTGTTTCTTGAGTAAGTACTTACACTATGTATTTATTGTAATCACCAATTACCTTTATTATGTTAAATAAACAAGGTTTAATGCTTTGCAGGTTTCTGCTCTCCAAAGCCTCCATTAAATGTACAAAAATCTTGTTCCCCAGCAAACATTAAATGGAGATTTAACTGCAATTAGTAGAAGAATATGACCACCGACCATTATCTTCCCTTCACATGAATATGTGTGACTTTTGTCTATGGGGACACTTGAACACAAAGTCCAGAGATCTAATTCTTGAAATTTTTAGACCCTACAAATTAAAGCCCAGAATGTTATTCTAGTGACCATGTTACAAAGCATTAAGTAGTTTTAGTGCAAGTATATTTTCAGCATGAACAGAATCTCCAATTAGTTTGTAAAATAGCATATAATTTTCTCACATGACAGAATCCAACTACTGACCAGCATCATGTTCTACATATAGGCAGTACAATAGTCATGCATGAAGGAATGAACCCTACCTACAAGAATTAAATTTAACTTTCATTGTACATACATTAAATATGATGGCATTGGTGTCTATATCATCCATGTTTTCCACAAGTATGATATCAGGTTTTTCAACACGGATATTGACTGTCATCATGGAAGAAGAAGGTGGTGGAGAAGCAATGGCAGTGGTTGCTGATGATGTTGACTTGGCAACTGTGGCTTTCTTTGCTTTAGGTATTTCAGTTTGATGATGTGTATGTAGGGTAACAATTTCTGCAGAAGCATTCTCAGTCAATGTGTCAGGAGATGCAATGCCACTGGTGAAGAAATCTGCTAGTTTCATCAAGTAGCTCAGGCACACAGTCAGCGTGAAACCAAATATTCGAAGGTCAACTGCAGTAAACAAATAAATAAAAAATGATACAAATTATATGAAAGGGTAAAACGTATGGTTCAGAGCCCAACAAGAGCTGTCCCTCAAAAACAATTCTTCAATTTCAAGAAATGTAATAAGAAAAGAATGGTACCAACCAACTTCATGAATCAGCCCATTTCATCAATTCTGCTATCAATATCTTCGTCATGATGTAATAATCAAATGCCAACTCTCTCTCACTCCACATACTGTCTTGCATTGTTTTGACAACTCCGTACTTATAACATTCATTTTATAACTTTACTACTTTAAAATCATTTTATATTCTTGTACTGATCTCTCCATGAATAATCCCTTCTGAGTCCATAGTACTGCCGAAATTACCGAAATGTGTCAACCACTTCAAACCTCTTACTGATCTGTATGAAGTAAGCAAACTGTCAAGTTAAAATAGCTGTGTGTTAATGTTATTAAAAGAGGTTTCTTAATAACATGCATCAAAATATGCTATGCAACCTCCAGTCTGAAGTATGGCGTCTCCAAAACAATTCAATGTGATTTGGCATACCTGAACAGCATTGCTGCTGATTACATACAATCAGAATAGGTGTACACATATGTGCGCATGTGCACGCACACACACATGCATGCACACACACACATGCGCCCAAATGTACATACCAGATAAGAATCAGAAATTATTTTCGTTGTACCATCATTCCATATTAGCCATACTGCTAGATGTCCAAATAAATGTAGCAAGAGGTTTTAATTACAGACAGTTTGCTGAAACAATCCTTTTTATGATAAAATATATTTGAGAAAACTGAAATTGGAAAAAGTTTGATTTCGCTTCATGTGAAGTAGAGATTATAATGGATCAACGTTAACCAAAGCAAATTTGTTGGACAGTTTGTCATGCAGACCTCCAACATTAACCTGCATTTAAATGCAGTGAAATGTTGCACAGATTAAACATAAAGACGGAGAGGCACAACCTCTTTTTACACAGTCATTTGTGCACTTTGAGCAAAGTACACATTATATAAAATTACAAAATACTGTGCAAGCACTAAAAGTATTAAGCTTTAACTTTGTTACATACTTTCTAGTACTTAATTTAATTCACAAATTATGGCTTGGTTACAATACACAACACCCACCAAACATTTCGGAACCCTTCTGCTGATAGGTCATATCAATCATACTTCTGGCTGGAGCTTCAACTGCAGTGCTTGAAGTACCAGTGTTCTCAGGATTTCTTTGCATCAAACGCTTGATCTTTGAATCACTTTCGAAGCGCGTATCATCCAAGCGACAATCGACAAGCAAGATGGAAGTAATTATAGAACCATCAGACAGGATACTTCCTTTCAATGAGAGGATTTCCAAGGTAAAGCGACCCAGTCCATTCTCTGGTAAGTGCACTGGTGAAGAAACATCATGTAGCTGAAACATTAATTACAGACAATAATAATTTGTATCGTCTTTTGTCTAAAGTCAACTAACATTTATATTTATTACATCATATGCCAATATGTTTCAACTTAAGACACCATAACACCATAACTGGCAATACATAACAGGGACATGAAAGCATATTTCCCATTTAGATATATATTATTTAATGTTAAATGGGTGAATCCATCCATTTATACAGGTGATACTCAACTGGCAAAAACCCTATCGACATATAAAACCATCTTTATCACACAGTCTTTTAAATGCCAGTTTCACTGCTCTGGTCAAAGCACTAATCCATTCAAATACCCACTGCTGGGACAGTGATTTTCTGTTTGAAGAAGCTGTACACTGAATGGGACAACACTGACCCACTCATCTGTTACAGGTTAATATAATCCTTGCTGATATGGAGAACTGGAACTGAAAAGTTATACAATGAAATGAACAAAAAAACTAAGAACTGTTTTAAATAAGTTACATCAAAACAAAAGGACTGTAACTGGGAATCATTACCACATGCAAGACGCTGTTAATTCTTTGAAGGTACCTACTTCAAATTTCGAAACAAATTTCTGCACTTTGAATACACTTAAAACTGCCAATAAACTACCAGTATATTCTCTATGCTGTTCATGCTTCAATAATTCCACACTCATATTTGATCAAAATTCCATTACATTTGTACCATCAGGAAACAGTGCAAATGATTCTGATACATCTGTTTAAATAATGCCACAGATTATCTTAAGTACCACAAGTCACTTATTTCAGAAACAATTTCAAATGAACAGATTAATGCAGCGCTTTCCTTCAGCAGACACTAGCTGGGTATGCATAACAGAAAACAACTGCATACAAGCAAACTTGTCGGAAGTCAGACATTTGTCGATGAACTTTGTTTTTTGACCTTGGGCCAGAATCATATGAAGTAAGGAGCAATGCACACCTCAATAAAATCAGACAAGCTATCTCCTTCCCTTAGGAGTCTACTTTCTCTTCTTCATTACTTCCAGTTTGTTTGTATTTTCATTAGGGTACCATAAAAACTATTTAGACAAAAAGGGTATATTAAAAAATATAAAATTCATTAACACTTCATGACAAAATCATAAACAAAATACACACTTGTCAATATACCTATACTAATCCTTTACAGCCAATGAAAATAAATGCTATCACCATAAAGTCCAAGATAAAATAAGTGTTAAAAGTTGATAACAACGGTCAATGCTGCTGAAAATACCACAAAAATTATGAAATAACATTAATTAATTTATATATATATATATATATATATATATACATATTAAAAAAAAGGGTAATCCAAATTCACAAAATTTTTAGGACTGCATTTTCCAGCCCAATGTTACATTTCCAACTATGACTACAAAACTTAAACATCCCTATGATGGTCACATGACAATCTGCACTGCGTTCACTAGCTGCGATATTTTATGATTAAATAACAGAAGTCAGTCACCCTTAAAGAAGAATAAGGTAAGCCCAAATGTTGTTCGCGTTCAATCTTCATACTGCAGAATACCATAACATAGCATTCATTAGTAAAAAATCAATGAAGTTATACAAAACAGCAGAATAAAGTTATATGAATGAAATTTAAAAAATGTAAGTTACACATTTATGTAATGTAAAATATAGTAAAGTAAAAAGAAGGGCCAGAGGGGGGAGAAGGGAAAAGAATTAAAAATGAAAAAAAATTAACATAAGGAAACATACCTCCTTTGAACCGCCAGTGAAAAGATCAACAATGAGACTTTCCATCGTAAATGTAAATCTGACTGACATATTCACAGGAACTGCAGCATCTAATTCGTCACCTTTCTTCTCAACTTCAGCATCTACACTAATAGACCGGAAACCTAAAAGGGTAAAAAGCTCCCAGATTAATAATTTCACTAGGTTACTGAACCGACAATTGCTACAGGTAAATGAATTTATTTGTTCTTTGTATCACATCTCATTACTATAAATTTTGGTACATCATACATTAGTCATAAAAATAGCAAAATCAGTACTTGTTAGAAGTACAATGGTAATATGAGAGTGGCTGGCCATACATACATGCAGCTCACTAGCAAGAGTTTTAAAAAATGAAATGTATTGGTAAAGCTAACCCATTACAGACATGGATGGGCCCTTATGGCTCCCAGAATTTCTGAAAAATCAGCACATGAAGGCAGTAAGGTCATCAGCCCTACACACCAGCTGCCTTTACACTCCAGGAGGGAATAGGAGGAAAAAAAAACCAACACACACACACAAAAGTAAAGCTAATTTCTCACGTTTCTGCAATACACGAAGGCTGGCAGGCGGGCGGGCTGGTAGGTAGGTAGGTAGGTGGGTGGGTGGGTAGGTAGGTAGGTAGGTAGGTAGGTAGGTAGGTAGGTACGTACGTACGTAAGTACCTGCATGCAAATAACATTTTTTACTAAAGAAATCTGTATGTTGCCAACAGTTTAGTCTGAAACCTTACATTTCAAACAAAACCATGCCACTTCCAGGTTCAAAATGTTCCATTTATCATACCTTCCAATGCTGTGCACAAAAAATAATGACCTCAAAGTTTATAAGCAGCAAATGTCCCATTTATCATACCTTCCAATGCTGTGCACAAAAATAATGACCAAAGTTTATAAGCAGCAAGGGCCTCAACAAAATTGGCCAGTAGTTCAAAGTCACATTCACCACCCCCTACCTCTTCTTCCTGCTGCCACCACCCTCACATTCATTACACAACTCATGTATGCTGGCAAGTCCATGTGGGACAAGCTCATTGTCTACAGATGCATAGAAACTGAATCATCAGCCCTCTCAGCATCTAGCCATATTCAGTCCTCACACAAGGCACCATGCTAATACAGTTTGGAGGATAATACACAAATCTGGCATCCAAAGAACTGAGGCACCTTGCAGATCAGAAGCACAGTTGTCTGCAGACAACAAAATGTCCCTTCCTTGCACAACAATGGAGGCCTCCAGTATGCTTAAAAACTCTGTGAAAATGGTTTTTTATTTGTGCAGCATTTGTCTTGAGAACAATGTGGTTACAATGACTTTCCAAACATCACCAGAAAGAACAAACAGAAACAATAAGAATAAGTCACACAATTTTAATTGTCAAAATGTGGAGGAAACTATCAGAGTGATGCTCAATTATATCATACTAACACCTACAACACAGTTCAAAGGTTGCCATCTTTCCTTCCACCCCCCCACTGCTCAACCATCATTTACTCTTGGCTGCATGGGGCAACATTTTGTAAGTTATCAGTACCTACCAGTAGAGGCAATTTAATATTGCTGTACATTCCAAAAAATATCATATTACTTTCACTTCCTTGGTCTCAGAAATGATCATTTCAGGAATACTGCGGGTCAGGTCAAATAATTCAAAATTAATGAGGCAGGAAAATGACACTCTGAGAAACAATACAAGCAGTTCTTGTTTCACGCCAGGGTATTGTTCTTCAAAAAGTCGCACAAATAAAACAAAATTCCCATTTCAAACAGTGTATATCTTGGGTGTTTGGAGACCAACAACCTCATCCTATATCGTGTACAACTTTACCACTAGTGGACATACAGACCTGCAGAGTATAGATATACAGTATGTATACATTTCTATATAGAATACACACATTTCTGTACAATATATTTCTTTATTTCCAATGCAATAAAAATACAAAACATTCATTTCGAGAATTTTTAGTATGGTTCATTCCAATAGGACTGTGGTAATCTCGAATGGCATGTTACAGGGTAACCTTCCCCTTTACCTTTACCTTTATAAATTTAAAACCCCTCCTTCCTGGGAAGTAGTTGGAAAGTGAAATCCCAGCACCTTTGAATGGTTAATAAGTCTCTTTGTTATGATGTTCACCTATAATATGACTCTTTTCTGCAACAAAGAAATATGTGAACATACCTTCAAGGGTGTTAGGTCTTGCCAGTGATTTTTTAGGTTCATTCCACTTTGGTTCAGATCCTTTTGTATCTGGAGTTCTAGGTTCTACCAATGCACCTTCTGCAAAGTTTTCTTTGAGCACCTGCAACACCTTACTGAAATCCTCTTGACTAAGTGTTATCTGAAACATAAAAGAGGAAATATGCACAAAAATAACATAAATTAAACATACTTAACAGACTGCAGAAAACAAATACATTCTAACATGACACAAATTTTGAAAGTATGGAAATAAAAATTACCTGCACAAAGATCAATAATTTGTTTACTGGCATGAAACTTAGCTTCTTAGAAACAGCATCCGGTATGTCTGTATTGAATATGTAAGCAGCATGGCTACCACATCACAACCCATCTTAATGTGTATGTTGCTCGCAATTCAAGAAAAGATGAATATCATAAACATGGTGTAGGCTAATTAACCCCCCCCCCCAAAAAAAAGGCTCAATAACTTAATCTTTCCGCATTGACACAGCACTAGTCTGTAAGTTAATAATGAGGCCAGAAAAAGGTGACAACAGCAAAACATACTACAGCAGAAACGGTGTTTATGGAATAGTTCCAGCAACAATGGACTCTTCATCTACCAGTTGTGCCTCTAAAAAAACTGTCTTGTGCTGAAGAATGTGTTAAAATAACTAAGGAAGCAAACATAAATGAAGATATGAAATATGATATCATGGTGAAAATGAATCATTCAATGTGGTATCTATATGGAATAATACTCTAGTAAAGGGAATATCAATTCATATACACAATTACAAAATAACATTTTAGACTTACTCTGTAGTTTCCTACTTAATAACCATAATTTGCTAAACTTCTTAAAAAATGTCTTAAGACAGTTTCGCTGTACTTACATTAATACTCTGTAGTCTACCGGACAGATCTATATCAGGAATTTCTTTGTACCAGCCAGCCGAGAGGTTGCGCAGCATTAATAGGCCAAAAGTAATAGGATGTAGGATCAGGCTTTCACTAATTACTTCCCTGGCATCATTATCCAGCTTTGCCCTGTAAGAAAAAATATGCAAATGGTGCAGGCACAAGTTAACACAACAGCTAGGATAAGGTACGGTTTGACATCTTGCTTCAATAGAAAATCCCACCTTTTGGAGACCTGCCTATTAACCCTATAACACCAGAATTAAATGACCAGTGTGAAATGCAGGAGACCAGAATTTGAATAATGGTATTTAATATTTTTTGCATACCTCTTAGTTTTCCTTCAAATTAAATGAAACAAAATTTATCAATCTATTTATGAATTGATTAACCCCTCCGGTTGGAGTTCTAAGCACTATTTTTATTAAGTGCTTGTCAGAAGTTCTTGGTGTGCTGACTTCTTATTACATTCTGCACGCTCAAATGTACTGCTCTCTTTCAAACACATGTGAAACAAATGTATTCTGGCTGCTTTATTCTTGAAGCTAAAGATGTTGACTTTCAGGCAGTGTAGAATACAATTCCGAGAATGTGATTCCTTATTTTTTCCACTCACCTCAATTTAGGCAACTTTCTAAGAGCATTCTTCGCTCACACGAGTCTAGTAGGACTACAGTCATCAAGCTGTCAAATAGGTATTACATCATCATACTACAGTTGCTTTTAGGAAGCAGCCCATTTACATTAAAACAATTTATGCAAAACAGGTTTATAAACCTGCTGAAGTGCACAATCTGGAGGGAGGCGTTGCACAGGTCAGTTATGATCATGTCTTCTTTTTGAATAACAGGCATACTCATTTCCAATAACTCACAAAAGCAAAAGGAAGCATCCATAAATAAGTCTGTAGTCCAGCAGCAAAGATATTTCCAGTTCTCTCAGAAAGTTGCCATGGCCAGAATCCAAACCTTCTTTCCACCACACCTTCATCTGAAACCTCTGCTATGTGTTTCATTTTCTAGTTTTATTATTCCCCAACACAAGCAATGATTACCGGTTAACATGTTGCTGCAGACATATTTCCATAGCCACAAGCTCAATGCAACTTATGTTCGCACAGACCTGTTGCATTATGTGTGGAGAGCACCAGTTGTATGATTTCACATGATTGAGGACCATGTGATGCACTTAATTCCTCCAGGACTCCTCCCACAGTGTACCAGGACTATCTCACATAGCTATTAATCTCAGTTTTTGCTTTCACCCCCCAAGTTTTTTTTTTTGTATGGTCTTGACAATAAATATTTTGGTACACCACTGAACTTTTGTGACAGGGTGAGGGGGGATGCCCAATTCCATAGGCATGTGCTCATATTATGCTGACACTGGGCTTCAGTACAGGTGGTAAATAGCACATGCCTTGAATAACTATGCACACCAGCTGACAATCTGCATAGCAGAAGTGTTGTGACATCTTATTCCAGGAAGAAAAGGGGCATTGAGGAATGGCACGGGGTTATACTAAAAACACAACTTCCAATCCCACTCTGTTGGGCAGAAATATAACAGCCGATGTTGATAGGCTCAGGAAAAATTGCTACATGCTGTAGAAACATGGCCATAATTGGCTGACACATATGCAATGTTGCAAGGCACTTTGAACATCATGCCATGTGATGCAGCATGTGCATTGAAAGGCTCCAAAGGGTTAATGTACACAAAAGGATACAATTTGTATAACAGTAAATACAGAACTGAAGTACAGAACAACACCTAAAGCTAAATGTCAAATCATTCAATGATGTAAAATTTTCATGGAATTTAAAACAATGTAAAAATGGTACATGCACAAGTTGTAAAGAGGCAGCCTTCAACTAGCACATTTCTGAGAATACTGCACACTCACACACATATTCTGCTGTCTCAGACAGAAATGGTAATGTAATCAGTTATGTGTAAAAATTTGAGGCTCTCACTGTGGTTAAGTATCCTCATTATAGTCTTTTGGGATGTAGGCCATGTAGTTTGGTAGACATGTATGAACATTTCACACAAACCCACTGTCTTTATCTACCCTGAAGATGAAGACAGCAGGTGCCTCCAACATGTTGACAGACTATGAAGTCACCAATGATGTTTAGTATGGCAAACTTGAATACATATTTTAAAGCTGCTGAAACTAAATCATTATGCAGGAAATGTGTCACAGCCAAGAGTGCTTTAAAACTGGCACAAGTAATCACATAATCAGCCATCAAAAAGTAAAAAAATAAGAAGTGTCCCAAAAAATGCATACACACTTAATAACCTATTATACATTAACAAATCAGTGGACTGATATCATTCAAGTGCTGGGACGCTTTCCATTGTGTCTCAAATGTTTGAAATGTCCACCACCAGCATCAGAGCACTGTTGATGACAACATGCAACAAAATGGCATACTTTTTGTACTGTCTGAGGTGGAACAGCAGCACAGGAAATTTCAATTTTGTGTTCAGGTCTCAGGTCCAATTCAGGGTACACTGTGTTCTATCGAGCCCCACACATGCCAATGTCTAATAACAGTTGATCAGGGAGGAAAATTATAACTAAGATATTTCTATTATCATTGTACTAATGTTGTTGTACACCATTCTGCTCAATGTAACACTCTTCTGCCACAAACAAAATGCTGATGGATGGTAAAATGTTGTCCTACAGCACTGATAAGTAGGCAGCACCTGTTGTAGTTGAATCTTAGAAGAATGGCCTTATGTGGCCTCTGGAGGAAAGAGCACAACACACCACTCATTCTTGTTACACCTGATTTTCAGCAGCTCAGTATATGCGGCTACGTCAGTTGACAGCATCCTTCAGTTTAAAGACCATATGACAAAACAGTAAAATCAGGAAGACGCGTACAAAATTCCATCCCATTAGCAGCAACATCACTGTTCATTGCATGGAACAGTCTTGGTATGTACAGCTGTCACTTTTGGTTACAAAAAACATGACAAACACTGGTTCAAGGGATACCAGTCACATGGGAACATTGCCTTATGGACTTCTTTGGAAAGAGTGTGAATACTTGTAAACACTGCTGCAACACTTTTTCACTGCTAGTCGAAACTGTGAGGACAATGCAAAATGTGTCAAGGGGTGATCTGGGGATCACCCCTTGATACATTCTGCATTGTTGTCTGTCTGTCTTGCATTTGTCACATAATGCTGTAACTGTTACCATTTTTGGTGACGAGTCCAATTAATTTCTCCAATGTCCTGGTACCTCAACCACATTCTCTGTTTCAAAGCAGTATTAAAAATCCATCACATTGCTACACTGGCAATCTCAAAGATATTAGTTTATTTTACTCTGGATACTGCCATCTAGCAGACTAGACCAGTGGCAAGTGCAATGCTCACTTATCATCTAGCATTATTGTAATACATCACAGCAAGATACTATCACCCTCTCTCCATTGCTATGTATGTTATTAGCATCTACAACGTTTACACATTTTTTTTGGAACACTCCATACAAAGACATGAAAACAAATGTAAGGACAATGTCAGCATGGATTATTAGATGTTATTATCATTACTATTCAATGCATAAACAAGTACTTGTAACAGAATAAAATATTAAAGACAAACTTCTTGTGAATGGAAAATTTCCTTATCTAATATTAGTAAAAGGACTGTGCCTTAGATAATCATCACAGCAGAGTATTTATTGTACATTCCCTAGGTAATACTTCACCAAAAATTACTGTTTATATGATTACAGGTGTTCACGGTGTTGCAGGTGAAGACTATAAGTGTATGATGCCCTACTGATTGGTAATTACAGAGGCTGAGAATGGAGGCAGCAAGCTCTTCTGAAACATAAGTACTTATTTACCAATTAACATGGTGTCATATCCCAGAAGACTGTAGTAGTTTAAGGAACTCAAAACAGAGGGAATCTTACTTGAGCCCCTCATTCCCTCATGTGCAAACTATAACTGCAAGAGCATATTTGGTCAAATTTTGAGTTCCTGATATTTTCAAAAGACTAAAAAAAATCCATGTATATTAATTCTAGTTACCTGGACAGCTTTAGATTTTGCAGATCCAAGCTCAACTCATCCACCACTGCAGGATACCCTGCAGAACTCCGAACATTCAATGTCCTGAACTTGTTGTACATGGTGAGATTACCGAAGTCCATAATCAGTACATCACAACTCTTTGAGTTCACTGGAATGATTATGACTGGAGCCTGAAAATAAATATATAAAAGTTGTAGGTTATAATTTCACAACAATATGTTTCTCTGAATCAAGGATTTTACAGACACACTGCAATAAAATATAATTCACAGTCGCACTATATGATACAATACTACATACTGCCAAGCACTGATGGGCATTCACTGTTTTACAGGAACTATCTCATCCAATGCCTGAAGTTTACATTTCTTGAATCTACAGTTTTCTTGTTCTGTGCAATTTTTATCCATTCCATCAAAACCTCCAAATGAATGTTAAATATTCCTCAAATATACAACCATGCTTCCTATCTGATTCCTCAAATATACTTTCAAAGTGGGCATACTGGCCTAGTGTTGTCATTTTAAAAACTTTAATTGGAAATCTGAGGTAGAAAGGTTGGGTGTCATACATGTCATATACTGCATAAGGTCGAGTAACACAGCAGAGCTTGCAAAACTGGTCTGTTCTTACATATTGCTAAGGTCCAGAACAGTGCTGTCAGCTCACCAAGTTGCTCCCTGTACACAATGCATGATGCAGAAAAATGCCTACCACAAGCACTGAATGAATACACAATGGCTGCCCTCAGCTGTATTGAGAAAAAACTGTACAGGCTTCAGAAGAATGCAAAAAACCTGCAACTTATTTTAATAAACATGGGGACAAAGTACACTAGATTACTTATTTAATGCAATACAATGAACCAGATTTTGTTTTAAATGTAACACTGTATTCGTTTTTGTATTAAATTTCAATAGTTACACACATTTTAATTTCCTTCATTTCCTCAGCTTTACATTAATTTTAAATGATGACTTCAGGTATGTAAAATTCGAGCTTTACTGCATATGATGCAAGCAACAGGCAAAGGTATGGTAAACGATTGACACTACAGCCAAATGTAAGCCTTGGGCTTCCTGTGAAAGTATAAATCCAGCGTGTTTTTAAACTTCTGTATCAGAAGACCGTAAATGGCTAGTGTCACAACTGAGCTGCCTTAGCCCCAAGGAAATAGCTTCCATTAACAACTTGACTAATATTTTGGAAGTGCTCAATAGTAATAAATGGGTCGGAGGTATTTTCTGTGATCTGACCAAAGCATTTGATTATGTAAATCACAACATTTTATTGTCCAAACTGGAGTTCTATGGTATTACAGGTAAAGCAAAGAATCTAATAAAATCATACTTGAACGACAGATATCAAAGAGTGAGAATAAAGAATACATATTTAAATGATCATTTCTCTGAATGGGAAAAAGTAAAACAAGGAGTACCACAGGGTTCAGTTCTTGGCCCCTTGTTCTTTCTTCTCTATATTAATTATTTGCCAGGCATAATAAATGATATGCATATAACTAAACCTACTATATTTGCAGACGACACTAATATAATTATTACCCATCCTAAAATTTCAGCTTTTAAGGAGGAAATTAATATAGTAATTGAGAAAACAAGCAATTGGTTCCAAACAAATTTATTAGTATTAAATTTCAATAAAACATACTATATGCATTTCTCTACAAAATCAAAGCTTCTCATAAGACATACAACTCAGTTATAAAGACAACCCTATTATGAATACGTTAAGTACAAGATTTCTGGGACTTACCTTGGATAGTACACTATCCTGGAACTTACACATTGAACAGTTAGGTTCTAAACTGAACTCAGCATGTTACATAATTAGACTTTTGAAAACCATTATCTCTACAAAAAACTTAAGGACAATATATTTTGCTTATGTGCATTTCATTATAACATATGGTATTGTCATTTGGGGAAGCTCACCTTACAGTAAGAACATTTTCAAATTGCAAAAGAGAGTAATAAAAATTATTATGAAGGTAGACAATAGAGTGTCATGTCGTGAGTTGTTTAAAAAGCTAAATATCCTTCCGCTGTACTCGCAGTATATATTGTCAATACTATTGTCTGTAGTTAATAATATAGATGAATTTACAATAAACTCCAATGTTCACTCAATTAGAACCCGTTAACAAGATTGACGAAATATAAAAAAGGAATTTATTATTCAGGAATAAAAATATTCAATTACCTTCCTCAAAATATTAAGAAATTATCTCAGAATGTGAAAAAAATTTAAGCTAACTCTCAAAAGGCTTCTTTCAGTGGGTTCATTTTATACACTTGAAGAATATTTTGACTGGACCTCTAGGAGCGATCTTGGTTGTTATGTTTAAATGATCTTGTAATTATGTCTAAATAACTATAGACTCTTTTAATCATGTTATGTATCAGTTTTGTATGTACATTGTGTAGTAGTTGTTATACCTGTGTTGTTTCCTATTCCTAAAATAATGACAAGTTCTATATCCACAATAGTGGATCATTTGAATTATAAATAAAATGAATGAATGAAATGAACTGGTGGCTATGTGGATCCCATAGCAGATCTGTCTACAGAAAAATGTAACATTTTTAATAAAAGAAATGCCTCAATTTCTTTTTTTTTTTGGGGGGGGGGGGACTGTGTCACAAACACTGTTTGATATATAACATATGCAATATGCAAAGGAATAAAACACTATCCATGGGTCAAAATCATAGCTTTAATAATAATAATAATAATAATAATAAATCACCCAAATGCAGATGTAGATCGCTTGTATGTCCCTAGAAAACAGGGAGGAAAGGGCTTGATGCAGTTAGAAGCAGCCCACGCAGTAGAAATTACAAAATTGGTGGAATATGTAGATAGGAAGGAAGACCCACTAATACAGGTTGT
>Ga0123354_10000278_pt1 | contig 46374 bp, 30 predicted proteins | sample TergutLab28metaG_2_FD_97872 | JGI IMG/M metagenome (GOLD analysis project Ga0123354, IMG submission 97872) | Labiotermes labralis P4 segment gut microbial communities from Petit-Saut dam, French Guiana - Lab288 P4 | ecosystem: Host-associated > Arthropoda: Insects > Digestive system > Gut ... | reverse complement strand
GAGGGCGACACGCCTGGCGAGTATTGGTGGGTCGTCGTCTGGGAACGCTACTCCGATGAGGTCCCTTATTACCAGACGTACCTCACGAACAGCCCGGGCAGCGCCGACGGGGCATCTGCGACGTGGATCAACGTTGGGTTGAGCAGGGTGCCAAGCAATGATCCGGCAGAGCAGATGTGGGTGAGGGTGTCGTGGACGGATGACCGCTTGGCCCAGGGCAAGGCAGCCCAGGCCAAGGCGGTCGCTTGTCTCCCCGATTAGGTTTTGATGGTATGAGGAAGCTTGTCCTGCTGGCTGTGGGGGTGATGGCACTGGCTGGATGGTACAGTTAGGCTAGTTAGGACAGATGGAGGTGTGGATCAGATGACCCCTACGATGCTCGCGCGAGATGTCGCGACCTTGGAGCGCTCGCTCGCTGACGATCGCGACCGGGTCGAGGTTTCGTTGTCGAGGGAGACGGCCGAGTTCGTGTCGCATATTGTCAAGGCGAAGGCCAGTGGCCAAGAGGTGATCGTCACCCACGGTTTCAAGGAGGTGACGCCCACTGAGGCTGCCGTCTTGTTGGGCATGTCGCGTCAGCAGGTGCGTCGGCTGATGGATGCTGGGATGCTGCCGTTCCGCATGGTCGGCACTCACCATCGTCTGCGTGTCGCCGACTTGCGGGCCTTCGATCAGGCTGAACGCGAACGCCAGACCAAGGCGATGGACGAGTTCACTGCCCTTGAGAACAACTTTGGGCTGTTCGAGTGAGCCGGGCGGAGTTCCCACGCGGAGCACCTGCGCACGTTGTCTTGGCCGACGCCAACGTCTTGTACTCCCGGGTGCTGCGGGACTATCTGCTCTACGCGGCCACTGAAAGGCTTATCACCGTCAACTGGTCCCAGGCGATCCTTGCCGAGGTGGCCGAACACATGAGCGCGAACATTGCCGGATTCACCTTTCAACGCGCCGCTCACCTACTGGCGAAAATGACTGAGGCGTTCCCTGTTGCGCTGGTGGAACCTGGGCCAGAAGACTTTTCCCGAATCGCGGGTTACGCGCTCCCCGATGAGGACGACCGTGAGGTAATAGCGTCGGCGCTCGCCGCTGGCGCCGACGTGATTTGCACCAACAACGTGACCGACTTTCCCCGGTCCGTGGTGGATGATCTTGGCCTGGCCGTCCTGCCTGCCGATGACCTGTTCTGCCGTCTGTTCGAGTTGGACGAAGAAACGATGTTGCGCGTCCACCGTACGACTGTGCTGAAGTTCCGCGGCTCAACCGACGTCAGCACCGTCACCGCACTCCGCAAGGCCAAAGCGCCACGCACCGCTAACCATGTCGCAAGACTGATCGGCCTCACCGCGGATCGCTGAGCGCGATGAAACTAACAAGGAACGGAAAAGAGAATTGACATGAAATCAAGAGAAGCGAAGTTTGTGGAAAGCACCTCGCTCGTCAGTCGAACAGACTGGTTCGTCACCATCCCGCCGGAAATTGAGTGAGAAGGTCCTGACCGTAGTTGACAACGCAACGGTCTCGCCCGTTACCCCAGGAATAGGTCAGGTCAGCAATCAAGGCACGGACCTTGTCTCAGCGGAGCCTGAGGTCTGCGGGCTCCTGATCCGCCAGCCGTTTCGCCGCTGCCCATTGTGCTTCGATGAAGGCAGAAAATACTGCTCGTAGGGTACCGTCCACTTCCGGGAAAACGGGAAGTAGGACCGCTGACCCCAGCGGAGACCACCCGGCTCGTCGTACCGCTTGATCGACTGGGGCCCTGACTGGCTGACGGTACGTACGCCTTCGGTGAATCTGCTTTCCACCACCCGGAGTCTCCGTTTGGTGCTTGCGGTGTTGCTGGCCTCCCGCCTATCCCGGGGGAGCCTTTGGATAGCCGAGGTATCGCAAATACGCTCGCGTTTGGCCATGCGCAACTGCGCAGTCCGCTTCAGCCTTTGTAGCACTGACCGTTAACCATGCCATACCCCGGAGGGCAGCTAGAGTTGCTCGGTTCGGGGGCAGGGGCATTGGTGGACGTATTCGACTGAGCGTCCGTCTTGAAGCAAGCCCATTCAGTCGTGGTCACGCCGGTGTCGGGGTTCTTCACAGGCCCTGTCGTCCAAGTGGAACCGAGGAGGCAATCATGAGTAGCTGCAACGGTGGTACCCATAGTCCCTGGTGCCGCTGTCGTCTCCGGTACAGTCGCTGTTACAGATCCAGTGGTTGTGGTTGTATCTGGCTGCGTCGTGTTTGGTCTGCTGCTTGTTCCACCGGCCGTCGGCCCGCAAGCCGTCAAACCCAGAAGAACAATGGCGATAACAGCAGAGACACAAGTTCTACGCGATAGTACGGGAATCCGGCTACCAAGCCTCCATGGAGTAACCACGGGGTCTCCTTTCTAGTTCAAGCCGCCCTTGTCGTAGCAACCGCTTTTACTTTCATCCGCGTGATTTTCAACATATATCTGCCCAGACGGACAGGTGGTGGGGTTGGAGTTCGCCCGGGGGCCGGCGTGACCGTCCAGGCTGTCCAGCAAGGCCTCGGCCAGCGCGGCTCGCTGCTGCTCCGACATGGTCAGCGCCGCTTCGGTGACGTTCTCGACCACAACACTCATGAGGCAAGCCTGCCCGACAGCGTTGGCCACGGCGCTGTGGTCTGCACGGTTCAGCAGGCCGGACGACCAAGCTCGACCGGCCCAGTAAAGAGAAAGGGGGATGCCCGTGAGTGCCCGGGTCACGGGCATCCCCTGGCCACACGGGGAATCGCTATCCCATCAAAGCTCTCTGCCAGATATGAAGAAGTAAGCCTCCGGCGACGAAAGCAGCGATCCCAGCCAGTGCGACCGTAGATGGACGGATGGGGGTGACATCCGTCGAGGTATGTGGGTAACCGAATCCGGACTGAGGCCGGTCTTCGGAATTGACGGGTCCGACACGTACCAGAGCCAGCAGGCGGCCCTGGACCGGGGTCAGACGGTAATGCGAATGGCGTGAACTCTCCACGGGCCGCGGTTGCAGCCCGTTGGCGCTACACAAAGCGTCATTGGCCAAGCCAGGGTACGCGTCGGAAAAGGCATTTGAAAACTCTCATTCTCAGGTGCGATCTTCGGGTGTCTCACACCAGTGGTGATACATAGTCCGTTGGTTGCTGCCGCCCCCCATGAGCAACAGACTTCCACTTGCGAAATTAACTGTACCAGCCCCTTTCAAGGGCTCTTTTGACGAATTTTCCGGTCAGATTTCGCCGGGGCCCAGCCCCTCGTACGGATGAGTCCCCGGCCCGGCCGGTCGACCGGCGGGTCCTATACTGAACCAAGAGACAGACAATCCGGGGGCGCTGATGCTGACCGTGGTGCGCGATACCATACGTTCGGTGGCCCTGTTGTGGGGTACGTGGGGGCGCGTACTCAAAACCCGCGGCGCCGCCTTGGTACCGTTATTCCTGCTTGGCTGGGCCGGCTACTACCTGACGGTGATGGTCACCGGGCTGCTGACGCCACGGTGGGTCTGGGTGGTCGTACCGCTGATGGGGCTCGGCGTCCTCATCCAGTTGATCATCGCCCTGACGGCCTATCGCCGGTCGATCCGCGCCGCCGAGGCCGTCCTCGACGCCCGGCCGCTGCCGCAGATCTCCTTCGCGACGATGGTATCCACGCTGTTGGTCCCCTTCGCCGCCACGTACTCAGCCTTCGGGTTCTTCACCCGGTACGCCCGCGACGGCGTCCAGGCGGCCGCCGCCATGGTCGGTACCCTGGCCGACACGTCCTTCCTGAACAAGGTCGATCCCTTCGCCTCCACGACCACGTTGATCGTCGTGATCGCGGTCTTCGCGGTGCTGTGGGTGACGGCCCGGCTGATCAAACGGGCCGCCACCCGGGAGAAGTCGGTCGGGCTGGCACTCCTCAGTTCGTTCGTCTCGGCCTGTACGACCTTTCTTGTCCTGGTCTCGGTGTCCCACCTGTACACCTACGCCGCAAACTGGCTCAACTCGCGGGAGTTCATGGCCTGGCGCGACCGTCTGCTGGTCTGGGCCGGCGGGCTCATCCACCTCGATGTCCCGCACGCCTTCTCGGTGGTCTGGGGGTGGTTGTCGGCGACCGCCTGGCCGGTGTTCTGGACGGTCCTGTCCCAGCCGGTCCTCTGGCTGGCCGTCGTCGCCCTGGTTGGCGGGATGCAGTTCGTCAAGATCGACACCGTCTGGGAAAAGCTCCGGGACCGTCCGGCGCCCGCATGACCTGACGATGGGGTTGGCGAAGACGGCCGCACAACCCGTGGGCAAATTCGTCCAGGGACTGCTGCCCTTCTTCCACCTGTTAACCGTGATCGTACGTTCGGGAGTCCCCTTCCTGGGCGCCCTGATCGTGTCGTTCGCCGTCCTGCAACAGGCGGGCGCCTGGCTCACGTTCGGCGTCCAGCGCCTCATCGGCCCGGTTCCCGTGGACTATGTTTTCCTCCTCAGCCCGCTGCCCGGTCTGATCACGATGGTTGTCGTACCGATGGCTCAGGCCATGCTGTTGTCGGTGGCGTACGTCCGGCTTCGTCAAACCGATGAGGACATGGTGCTCGCCCGTCCGTCCGGCCTGTCCTGGAAACCGGTACTGGCGCTCATCGTGTCGCTGGCGCTCGCCATCGGGATCGGCGCGCTCAAACCGGGCAGTCCGGATCCGGTCTATCCGATGGCGGCGGGCCAGACCGTCACGCTGATGGCCGGGCAGGTCAGCGTCGACGACCTTCGGGTGGGACGTGCGCTCACCAGTTCCGCGACCGACTCCGGCGATGACCAGCCAGTCGCCAGCCTGGGGATTTTCGTGGCGGTTCGGGTCAGCGTCGGCGGGTACGCCAGGGCCACCATGTACATCGACGCCGAGACGGGTGGCGTGTCGTACCCGCCGTGGGACAACACCCTGGGCAGCGTCGGCGCACCCCCCGGTTTCCGGACCTCGCGGGACATCGTCTTCGAGGTACCGGCCGATAGCCTCGCTGACTTGGTGATTCGCGTGACGCCAGCTCAGTCGTTGCCGATGACCCTGCCGATTGGCGTGTTCACCATACCGGCTGACACCCCGGTCGGCGGGGTGGTCACCGTGGACGAGACCCCAACCACGGAGGTAATCTGATGACCGATCAGCCGGAGTCGCCGCTGGCGGACGTACCGCCGAAGCGTGCCAGGCCGGTCCCCTGGGCCGTGGTGTGGTGGTGCGTCCTGGCCGTGGCGGTGGGATTGTGGTTCGCCGGGAACTTCGGGGCCGGGGTGTCCTGGCAGGCCGGGCGGTTGCCGGTGGTACCCGAGGGCCAGACCTGGTCGGCGGCCGGGGTCGGACTGACCTCGAACGCGGCCAAGCACGGTACGACGATCACAGTGTCCGGACAGAATCCGTACAAAGCGGCTCCGGGAGCAGTGTACGTGGTGGTGGCGATCGATTACACCCTGACCGCGGCCGACCTGAACCAGTCGTGTTCGATGGCCCTGGTGGGGAACGGACGGAGCTGGCTCTCCACCGACGCCGGCCTGCCGTTGGGCATTGGCGACGTGTTGCCCGGCGTGACCGCCACCTGCTCGGGTACCGATTCCGCCGGCGACCCGGCCCTGAGCGGTACGATGGGGGCCCTGTTCGAAATCCCCGAGTCGGCCTTGGGCGAGATCCAGGGGGTACAGGTCAGCGTACAGAATGCTTTCACGTGGGCCGATCTCCAGCAGGCCACGCCAGTGTTCGACAATCCCGCGTCGTCGGCCATCCTGAAGATCACGGTCCAATAAGGTCAGCGTGCGGGGGCGTGGCGGTATCAGCCGCCGGTGTCACTGGTCGGTGATCTGGATCGGCAACCGGTACATCCAGAAGTGGCCGGCCGAGTTGTCGGGCAGCCAGGCCAGGTACGTGTCGCCGTCGACGGCGTTGCTGCTCGTACCGTAGACGACGGGGAAGAGGCCCACGCGAAGGCCCTGGCCGGCGGTGAGCCCGTCGTCGATGTACGCCTGGAACTCGACGGGTGTGAACTGGTCGGACGGCGGGATGACCATGCGGGCCGAGATGAGCGTCGGATCGTCGGCGCGCATGAAGAACAGGTCGGGCGCCGGCTGGATGGTTGTCGTACCCTGGCCGTTGACGTACCCGATCACGATGGCATTGTTGAAGGACGAGGAACTGATCGGCCGGCTGGTGGCCCGCACCTCGGCCTGAACCGTGACGACCCAGGGCCCGTCCGGGAGGATGTTTCCGTTGTCGTCCCGCGTCGGTTTGGCGGTGGCGCTCAGCACCTGCACGTCGGCTAGGGCCAGCGAGACCGTGGTACCGGGGTCGACCGCGATCGTCTCACCGGCGCGCTGTTTGAACCCGCCGAAGCCGGCGACGGTACCGATCACCAGGACGATGGCCGCCACCCACACCAGGTTGGCGTGCCAGGCCTTCGAGCCGAACGCGGGTTTCCCCGGCCCGTTGATCGGCGAGGTACCCCCGGTCGGTGGCGTTTCGGTACTCACAAGGTCCCAGTGTACTGGGCGGTACGTCGGTGGCGGACCCATGGGGTGGGTTGCGACTGACACTGGTGGCCACTAGGTTCTATGCTTCAGCCGGCTCTGCCTCGCGGAAAGCGGAGTGCCTCATGGATGGGCCCCAGTCCGCCGTACAGTATGATCGGTGGTACCGCCACGCAGACACCAACGTCGGCAATGGTGACGTCGCCAGCACCGTCGGCGTCAGTTTCGGTTGACGAGGTGGGCGACTGCGAAACCCCCACTCCGGTAGTCATGCAATGGATCGATAAGCATCTGAACTACGGCGAACCGTACCCGGCGGACCAAGTGCGTATGGTCGAGGTAGGGGAAGGTAACACCCCAGGCGAGTATTGGTGGGTTGTTGTCTGGGAGCGCTACTCCGACAAGTGGACTCCCCATGGTCTCTACTACCAGACGTACCACACGAACGCTCCTGGGAGCATCGATGAGGCGTCGGAGATGTGGATCGACCTTGGCCTAAGCACGGTGCCCGACAATGTGCCGCGGGGGCAGATGTGGTCTAACCTCTCGTGGACAGGAGACCGCCTGGCCCAGGCCAAGGAGGCCTAGGCCCAGGCGGTCTCCTGTCTTCCCGATTAGGCGGCCTTGAGGCTCAACGATGACGTCGTGGTGACGCCCAGGTATGTGACCCTGAGTTTGTAGGCCTCGCCCTTGGTGATCGGGTTCCAGGTCGTCGTCCAGAGGTTTGCACTTACGGCCCGCTTCGTTCCGTAGGATTGGCCGCGTCCATCGATCAGTTCGAAGTCGCCTGGACCGACACCGCCCCAACCTGGTACTTTGTTGGGCACGTACGTGAATCTCAACCACGCGTGGAGTCCATTGACTCTCAGTTCACATCGGTTGGGTCCGACGGTGATGTCGTGGATTGGGGTTGCTCCGGCTGACAGGCCTGCTGCCTCAGGATCTACTGATGCCATTTCTGGCTCCTTTCATTTGTTGTTCCGGTATTTCCGGTCTCCCACCCATTTGGATGGAGAGTCTTTGGATGCCCAGTTGATCTGCATGCGCCGCACTCAGGTGGCGAGGAAAGTGAGATACTGATGACATGAGGAAGTTTGTGTTATCGGTGGCGGTGCTGATGACGCTGGCTGGCTGCGGTGCTACTCCTGAGCCGCTGATCACCGCCGCTCCAGATCCGTCGCCTACGGCGGTGGCGCCCCTGCCCACAGCGGTCATTCCGCCGGACACCGCAGTTGAGCCAGCTGAGACCGTTACGCCGGTCGACCCGGGGTCCCTCTCATGCGTGCCACCGACGACGGAGGTGATGACCTGGTTGAGGCATTCGTGGCCTTACCCGGATTTCACGGCGTCGGATGTGGTGATGGTCGAGGTCGGTGAGGGCAACACTCCCGGAGAATTATGGTGGGTGGTAGGTGCGAAATTGCCTGAGTCGCGGCAGGTGTACCTAACTAATGCACCGGATGTGAGCAAACCGTCGGGTGAGACATGGATTGATCTTCATACGTGGGAAGGCGTGTCCTGGACAGGACAGCGCTTGGAAACGGCCTGGGCAGCGCGTATCAAAGCTCTGTCCTGCTTACCAGAACAGGCTTAGCGGTCAGTAGGTAGTGAAGTCCACCGATGTCGGTCGATCAAAGGTGCCCTCGCCCCAGCCGAAACTCCCGGAGAATGAGGAAACCTGTGTGGGATATCCGCTAAAACCAATAGCCTTAGAACAGTAGACCGAACCTGGAGTCTGGTTGTCACCAGAATTCCACCCGGGGCCCACAGCCGTACTCCCGACTTTGCACTGGGCGTTAATTGCGGAGTTGCTGGCCTTGATAACATTCACGCGCGTCCAGAAGTACACCGTGGATCCGATGAGGAGGCGGCGGAGTTCGCAGCGCAGAATCTGATAGGTACCGGTCCATTCCTTGACCGTAGTTGGCGATCCTCCCAGTGTGTTGGGGTTATCAACAATAATTGCCATTATGTTTCCTTTCGTGTTGTGAATGGCTTGTATTTCCTTAGGGGACGCCGAAAATGCGTTCCATAAAGCCCTTTCATCGTGGTTGTGCGCCCTTGCAGAGGGCCTTGAGGTCATCGGTGAGGTAGCGGGCTGGATGCGACCGGGGAAGGGGTACGGGTGGGTGGCGTTGGCAGGCTTTCCGCAACCTTGCTACCGGAACGCCGAGGGCAAGGGCGGCCTCTGCGAGGGTGACGTACTGTGGGATGGTTCTCACCCCGCATACCGGGCAAACCAGGGTGTCGCCGACTGCCGTTACAGGCTGTCCACACACTAGGCAGGTCACAACCTGATCAACTTCGCCCAGGGCAGTTCGTAGGCGTTCCACCAGTGGCTTGGCAACTTCGTGGACAACGAAGGCCACCTCCGAATGGATCCCAGTCATGGCCGTCTGGTCGGACAGCCGGTTGATGAGCCGCCGCAAAACGACTGCAACCATCGCGGGCGGGATGCGGGTGGACGACTCGGGCTTTAGGTCACCGAGGACACGGGTAATCTCGTTCACCGCCTCGGTCACTTCCGTTGCAAGATCAAGGATGCTCACACGTAGCGGAGCTCGGTGGTTTAGCGATGTCGGATGGCCGCCACCTCTGCCCGTGGTCGTCGTCGCCGCGTCTCCCAAAAGAAGCCACAACCGACGTAGATCGACAAGAATTGTTTGAATATCACTCGGCACAGTGAGCGCCTCCATTCACATTGCATAGTGAATTTCCCTTATTGATTCCCGCGCAGGGAAACATAAAAATGCGGTTTCCGCACCGGTAATGGTGGTATCTACGGAGCTGCGTGGCTGACGCATCAGTCACCTGCGGCTGCCACCCGACGTGGCGCGGCCTGCGCACAAAAGACCTCAGACGCAACAAACCCCCCGTACGAGGGCACGAGGGGTTTGTCTAGACGGTGGTTGGAGGGGCGAGACTCCAGCTGTGCTCGTCACGGATCAGGGCGCTGCTCGCTTTCGGGATTGCTGCCGTCTGGGACCGGAACATCTCGATCCGGAGTTAGGTTTGATAATGATTGCGCCCCGGTGAACAAGCTGGCGATGGCGCTGATGGCCTGGAGGACATGCTGCCACACTGGTGGCACATCCGGAAGGATGAAAGGTATGACTGTGCTAATCAGCATCCCAATAAGCAACACAGTGGCGCGGGCTCTCGCCGGGATCAAATGCAACGGATTCGTCGTGTGAGTCACAAGTATGCCCTCCAATCAGTGAATGAGTTTGCGCCTCCTTACCGGACGTGGCTTCAGGGGTAGTCGTGCTCGGGTCAGAGGTGTCGTCATCCGTAGGATAAGGAAGGCATAAGGCATGATGACCGGCTCCATAGAAGAACACGAAGGTCTGATGAGCGTGACATTGAGAGATGGCGTGCACCGGGTGGTCGCGGTGGGGCCTGGCAAAGAGGTTCTATAGCTGGCGCTCGATCTACCGGAGGTTCACTCGACGGGATCTAGACATACTGATACGCCGTGAATGAGACAATACTGGAACAGCTAGCGACTGGCAAGTGGGTTTCTACGCAACAACCTACATTGTTACCGAAACGTTATCTTACTGCATGCGTGGATTTTAGCGAGTTGCTGATAAGTCAGGACACAGATGACGGTGGCCCTGCTATTGGCAGTATCTCGCATTGGCGAAATTATGGAGTGAAATATGTCAGAAGTTCAAATTTGAGTATGCTGGCATTGCCACTATGCGGCACCATTACCGGCGGTCTTGCCGCGTCTGGTGAGATCATCTCTGAGCGTGCTCTCGAGGAAGAGACGACTCGTTTTGGGCCAGGACTTGACAGTGATTGTAGGTTGAGATATATTAAAAGCCTAATATCGCGGAGTAACGGGGAGGTTACTATGAGCCAGCGTTGGCATTGCAAAGTGGCAGGATTTACCGTCGCGGCTATGGTTGCTGCGATCCTGATGGGCGGCGTTTGCCTGCCGGCCAATGCTGACCCAACTGATGGAAGCTCGGAATCAACTCCGGTGTTGACTGAGCCGGGCGATGCGAATTCCGGTTCCACTGAACCGGACATGAGCGCTGTTCCGGAAGACCAGCGAGACGAAACGCTGGGCTCGGGTTGGCAGGATAGCGATGACATCGCCTGGATGTTGAGCGGGGACAGCGCGGCGCTGCATGTTTTCGTGTCTCGGATGAGCGAGGGGTATCAGTGGCGTGAGATCGCTGCGTTGCGCGTGGTGGGCCTGGAGACGGATCGGTGGATCGGGAACGCGTGTTTGACCTCGGATGAGCGTTGGCTCGCGATCGTGTTCGCGCCCCGCTCGTTCACGAATGACGAGACTCTTTTCACCCGGGGCGGGTTTGCGGCCGTGGTTGATGTGACAACCGGAGAAGTGACGCATCTGACTGGTGGCTACAGTCTGTCATACTTTAATCCCGGGTGTGGTGTCGGCGATCGGGTGGCCTTGTCTCAGTTCTCGAATCAGGATGCTACCCGGATCGTCGAGTTTTCGGCATCTGCTCCTAGCGATACCAACGTGGTTGAAGTTGCTGACCAGGTGACGTCCGTGGTGCCGACAAGCGCGGGGTTAGTTGGGGCGCTCGGCCAATCGGTGGTGCGCGTTGAGGCGGATGGCCAGGTGTCCACCATGGTGGAGGCCGACGGCGTGGTGTTCGATCTGGCAGTGACGACGGATGGTGTGGCTTACCTGCAACATGACGGTGAACAGGCCCAGGCGATGATCGTGCCCGACATCCATCCGGACGCGGCCGGAGAACCGGTAGAGGTCGCATCCGGAGCATTGGACAAGATCGGGTTGACGCGTGACACGACGGGAACGGTGTACGTGACTGGTAACCCGGATACGGTGTCGGAGCAGTTGCCGGCCGACGTGCAAGTACTGGATGGTGTTGCGCCACGTAGTGCCGTTTCTTCTCAGGGTGAGTTGGCGCTCGAAAGCCCCGATACGGTCGCCTCACCTCTGGGAGCAGCCAACCCGGATGCCACCAGTGTGTCGGTTGAACAAGACACCTCAACTCCACCAACTACCCAACCTGGTACGGCCGTTGATGCCGACAGCACCCCAGGAGTCGTGAGTGTCACCGGCGTCGTAAACGGTACGGGCGCAACCGTCGACTTCCAGGTCCAGCCTGACACAGCCATAGGGATGGCAACGCCGGTGGGGACTTCTGGCGTGGTCGGTAATCTTCCGATGGTGGCGACAGCAAGTCCGATCAGTGCCGGCGTGTGCGCCATTCCCCGGAACGATCCGAGTCTCCAGGCGTACCAACCCCGTCCGGCGGAGGTTGAATGGGCTGTTGACCAGGCCGTCCAGGGGTCGCTCAATACGTCATTCCCGCTCCAGAGTTTGTTGGGCGGCGGCAGTGTGCCCCCGCAGGTGATGCTGGGGGTGCTGGCGCAGGAGTCGAACTTTTGGCAGGCCTCCCGGTACACGGTTCCCGGCGTGTACGGCGACCCGCTCATCGCGAATTACTACGGCGTGGACAACAGCACCGCCGATGGCTGGTGGCAGATCGACTATGCCAACGCCGACTGTGGCTACGGGATCGCGCAAGTTACCGACGAAATGAGAAGCGGCGACATGGATTACACGTTGCAGCGCCTGATCGCCCTGGACTACAAAGCCAACATCGCGCGGGGCCTGCAGATCTTGATCGACAAGTGGAACCAGACCCGGGCGGCGGGCATGGTCATCAACGATGGTAATCCCGCCTACATCGAAAACTGGTTCTACGCCTTGTGGGCCTACAACTCAGGATTCCACGCTCCTAATTCGTCGGATCCAGGCCAGCCGTGGGGCGTGGGTTGGGCCAACAACCCGATCAATCCGCTGTATCCGGCTAACCGGGCTCCGTTCTTGGACCGGACGCCAGCTGACGCCGCGCATCCGCAAGACTGGCCCTATCCGGAGAGAGTCTTGGGCTTCGCCGCGTACTCGGTGGAACTGCTGGATTCCGTAGATCAAGGCCCCTTGGGCGACACGTTCAACTACGTGCCCGCCTTCCAGCCCGCTTGGTGGGCGGCGACCGACCAGGTCGGTGGGATATTGAACCGTCAGAACGTCAAACCCCCGATCGACACGTTCTGCGACGCGACGAATCAGTGCAGCCCAGCAGTTCCGGCAGACCCCTGTTCCCGGAGTGATGAGCAGTGCTGGTATCACGTTCCGGCCACCTGGAAGGAGGACTGCGCAGGCGATTGCGGGCACGGTCTTGTGATGTATGATCCGGGCGACCCGAAACCTGACTGGGCGAATAGCTACCCGTCGAACTGTTCGACAACAGGGCTTCCGGCGGGGGCGCTGATCGTGGACAACTTACCCAACGGGGCGCCATCCGTACGCCCCGGTTGCACGACCGTGCCCAGTTCGGGAACATTCCAGTTCAACTTCCCTGGCAGTGATCCTGAGGCGGCCAAAATCGACTTGCACCAACTCGGATCGGGGTTCAACGGTCAGTTCTACTTCTCCCACATACGAGTGGATGGAACCGCTGAGTCTTACAATCACGCGTTGGACATCAGCGGGACCTGGACGCTAGACCGATCACTGTCGGGTTGGGCCGGAGTCTACGTCCACATGCCCAGCCATGGCGCATGGCTCCAGCAAGCCAGCTACACGATCCAAACCGGTCTGAAGTCCGTCACCCGATCGGTGAACCAGCAGAACTACGCCAACACCTGGGTCTCGCTGGGCACGCTGCAGTTTCAAGGTGTTCCTACTATCACTCTCGCCAACAACACAGCCAAGTACAGTAAGGATCCTAGCGATCTTGCGAACGCCTTGTCCGGTGTCGAGGACATCGCGTGGGACGCTGTGGCATTTGTACCGCTAAAACAGAAGCCGACCGATTTCATCGTGGCTCTTGGCGACTCGTACTCGTCCGGCGAGGGTACCTCGGCGCTCGACGGCAGCGATTTCTTCCGGGGCAGCGATCATGGTGGGGCCAAAACGCCCAACGTGGATGGCATCTACGCGGCCGACCCCGACCGCAACGCCTGTCACCGGTCTCTCAATGCCTGGCCGTATGGCATTTATCCGCCTGGCATCCCTGGCGGCGGCACCGCTCGATCTCTCCTTGCCGCGCAGGACCCTCGCCTCGATTTCCAACTCCTCGCCTGTTCCGGCGCCACTACCAATAACGTGCTCCCGAGTTCCTCGAAGGGGTACAAACAGCAGTACGGCGAACTCACCCAACTGGACCGTGGATTCCTCGACGAAAACACCACGCTCGTTACCCTGACCATCGGCGGCAACGACGCTGGCTTCGCGGACCTCGTTCGCACCTGCATTGGGCACGACCTTTCGATGTTGCCTAGTAAGGCACTACAGAATGTCGAATCCAGTTGCGAGAATGCAACCATTGATGATCCGGATGGATTGCCGGTAACGCTTGGCCAGTGGGCCACTAAACGCCTCGACTCACTGGTGGCAGACGGCCCTATCACAGAGGTGCTTCAGCAAGTGCATCTGAGGGCCCCCAACGCCCGGGTGCTGCTCTTGGGTTATCCTAAGCTCTTTGAGTCGGCTGGAAGTTGTGTGTTTGTGTTCGATTCCAGCCGTACTTGGCTGAACGGCCTTAGTGACAGACTGAATTCGGTTCTCACCAAGGCTGCCTATGACGCGGGAACTTACGTGACATACCAAGACCCGCAGTATTTGTTCAGTGGGCGGACCCTGTGTACCGTGAATAATGAAATTAACGGGGTAATCACCACGCTCACGCCCGGTGACTCACCTTTGGACGCGTTGAGCCTCTTGGGCCCTGACTTCCCTTACGGGATATCGAACCAGTCGATCCATCCCAACCAAGCCGGCGCGTTAACTTACTCCGTTGTCGCAAAGCACACGCTCCTAAGGGCTCGTATCGATGTGGCGGGCACCCTGGTTGGCGGTGCACCGACGGTGTACTACGGGACGTTCCGTTGGCATAGCGGGGGACCCGCGTCACTGAATGTCAGCAGTTTCAACACCTGTGGAACTGAAATACGCCTTGGTCTGCGGAAAAACGACGCCTCGGGCAGCGGCGTGGTTGGGGAGCAAGACACCGATACCCTGTCGTGGACAAGCGCCCACGCGATGCAGACGTTCACCTGGATGACGACCACGCCGAACACTTGGGACTTACCGCAAGGCTACTACGCCCTCAACGGCCGCCTCACGACTGCGTGCAAAGGCGGCGGTGAACAGCCATGGGAGGGACAGTTGTATTTCCTACCAGCGAACTACTGAGGGCGGCTGAAGGCCGACTTTGAGTGAAAGGACAGGTGGGAGATGAGGTTCGCTAAGGCGAAGTTCTTGCTGTCAGCGCTGGTAGTTGTCTTGGTGGCTGCTAGCTTGTCGGGATGCTCGATATTTGATACTAATAAACCGATCCGGCAGGCTACTGAGTCGGCGAAAAGGGGTGTCGCTTATACGACCTGTGACATGGCGGTCCGTTTCGGTGAACTCGCCTTGTCGATTCCGCCTGGGAGCATGACTGCGGCGTCGCTGGATGGTGTGGCGATATATGGATGGATCGGGCAGTCCGACAATCCGGCTAACTATGTTCCGGTTAACCCGTATTATTCGCCCGACGAACCGGGCCCCGGTGATCCTTCGTCGTCGAGCCCTGCTCCCGGTGTCTATTGGCCGAGTGCCGCTCCCGGGGTTGACTGGCCAAACCTGTCTAACGAGTTTATCTATTCGCTCAACTCGGGCATGGCCACCTCGTCTGTTGGGTATTACGCTCATGCCGGTGGGAGCGCTCCCGTTGCGATCGGGGGGCAGGTGGTTAGGGACGTTTACGGTTGTGCAGTTTTATCGTTGGCTTATCAGACGAGGACGGTGGCAGTGACCGATGAGGCGTGCCCGGTGTGGTTGGTCCCGCAGGTCGAGCAGATGCCTTACGACTGGTCACTGGCCTCGGTGGCGGATGCGATGATGACGAGGTATGGGGTTGACCAGTGGCAGGTCGAACCGTTTGTCCCGGCTGACCCCTACTACGGTCCGCCAGAACTGAAGGAGATGGTGCCATGGGCGCCTTCCGTGTGTCAGGTTTAGTGGGCGTCGCGGCTGTGATGGCCGTCGGAGTGGGGTGTCTGACCGGTTGCACTCATGCAGTACCGACTGATCCTCAAGTCAGTACGAGTGCCTCGGTGACGGCGCAACCGGTGGGCGCCAGTCAGTCATCAGGTGCTTCGGCAACAGCAGAACCAACCGATGCTGTTGGCCTGTCGAGTAGTCCGGTAACGACCCAACCGTCGGGTGACAGTGGGTCACCGAGTGGTTCGGGAACGACCAACCCGAGAGCTAGCAAGTCACCAGGTAATCACATGACAACAGGACCGACGGAAGCCAGTGAAGCGCCGGAAGCCCCGACTACCACTGAGCCTGGGGTTGTTGTGGAAACGGAAGGGGCCAGGGGCTTCGTGGATTACTCGGGGTTCGAGGAGGAGTATCAGGTCACGGCGGACGAGCTAACAGCCTCTCTCCCGCCTGGGTTCGAGTTTCCTGCTGAGATAACCGGATCATGGGATCCGGCTGGGAGCTTTGAAGTAGGCGTAGGTGAGATGCAGGCCGGTTTCTATTGGCAATGCGCCTGGTCGTACACCTACACTCAGTCCTTGGCGGCGGGTGACACTGCAGCAGCGAATCACGCGCTGGATGAGTTAGAAGCGTGGGTGGACCTCCCAGAGGTGAAGCCGAACATCGATGAACTCACTCGACAGATTTGGCTCGACTCGGCGATCGCCCCCGCGCGTGCCGGGGACGACACGCAACTCCTGGCGATGAGCGTCGGCGGTTGTAGTCCGGCCAGCGCGGATTCACAGCCGTAGGGGTTCGCGAACCAGGGCGGCGGCTCGACAGCGGGCGGAGCTAGCTTACGCGGCTGCCGAGAGGTAGGCGTCCGTGGCTTCGCGCAGTGCCTGCGAACGGGTCTTGCCCGTGGCTCGTGCGAGTCGGTCGAGGGCATCGACCCGGTCGCGCGGGTAGCGGAGTTGGACGATTTGGCCCCAACCCTCGGGGTGCCAGTTCTCTGGATAGATGACGGTCGGGCGGGAGCGCAGAAACTCGACATTGTACCCAGCCTCCGCCTCAGCGGCATCCGCCTCGAACTGCGCGACTTCGTCAGGAATGAAATGGTCGTCTGTCATTAGCGTGGTCGTTTCTCTGCTAGTAGGCGGCTGGGGCCGAGTGTGAGGTTGTCGGCGTGAATGCAAACGACCTCGTCGGACCGGGTTTCGGTGACCACTTCCAGCGGTCGTCCGACTGCGTCGAACCTAATGTGAAGTAGTTTGGGCGGGTCCTCTCGTAGCGTGACCACGAGGTACGGGTGGTCGACAACCCATCCGGCGTCGTCATGCGAAATGTGGTGCCTATCGACTGAGATGAGGAACCGTATGTGACTATTATATGACAACGGGCACGCTACCGTACGATCATGTGGCGCTGCGGTGTCTTGTGTTGATTTCCGAGCGGCGACACGCGACAAAACCTACCGCAACAACGCATGGTCGTACGTTATGACACGTCATGGGCTACGCCCGTCCACGGGGCATGAGACAGAAAGAACCGTCCCCATTGTCTCAATCCCCGATGTCTCACCCCCACGTACCACCGCCCTTGAGCGTACCCTGCTCAAGGTGAGTTGACGATGATAGTTGAGCGTACTAGACTCAACTCCGTGCGTACCGCAGGGGTACGTACCCACAAACATGGAGGATAAACATGGCTCGTGCAGTAGGCATTGACCTCGGCACCACCAATTCATGCGTCGCCGTACTCGAAGGCGGCGAGCCCACAGTCATCCCGAACGCCGAGGGTGCCCGCACGACACCGTCGGTTGTCGCTTTCGCCAAGGGCGGAGAGATTCTCGTCGGCGAGGTCGCCAAGCGGCAGGCCGTCACCAATGTGGACCGCACGATCCGTTCGGTCAAGCGTCACATGGGTACCGACTGGAGCGTCGAGATCGACGGCAAGACCTATAAGCCGCAGCAGATTTCGGCTTTCGTGTTGCAGAAGTTGAAGCGGGACGCCGAATCCTATCTCGGCGAGAAGGTCACCAACGCGGTCATCACCGTTCCGGCGTACTTCTCCGACGCTCAGCGCCAGGCCACCAAGGAGGCCGGCGAGATCGCCGGGCTGGTGGTCGACCGGATCATCAACGAACCGACGGCGGCGGCTCTGGCGTACGGCCTCGACAAGGGCGATAAAGAACAGACGGTCCTGGTCTTCGACCTGGGCGGCGGTACGTTCGACGTCTCGCTGCTGGAGATCTCCGACGGGGTCTTCGAGGTCAAGGCCACCAACGGCGACAACCGCCTGGGTGGCGACGACTGGGATCAGCGCGTCGTCGACTGGCTGGTCAAGGAATTCAAGAACAACAACGGCATCGACCTGTCGAAGGACAAGATGGCCCGTCAGCGCCTCCAGGAGGCGGCCGAGCGCGCCAAGATCGAACTCAGCCAGGTCCAGGAGACCCAGATCAACCTGCCGTACATCACGGCCGGCGCCGATGGCCCGCTCCACTTGGACGCCAAGCTGACGCGCGCCGAGTTCCAGCGCATGACCCAGGACCTGCTGGATCGCTGCCGGGCACCGTTCAACGCGGTCATCGCCGATGCCAAGATCTCGGTCAACAAGATCGATCAGGTCATTCTGGTCGGCGGTTCCACCCGGATGCCCGCCGTGGTCGACCTGGTCAAGGAGCTGTCCGGCAAGGACCCGCACAAGGGCGTCAACCCGGATGAAGTGGTCGCGCTGGGCGCCTCGCTGCAGGCCGGCGTGCTGAAGGGCGAGGTGAAGGATGTCCTGCTCCTCGATGTGACCCCGCTGAGCCTCGGTATCGCGACCAAGGGCAACATCATGACCAAGATCATCGAGCGCAACACCACGATCCCGACCAAGCGGTCCGAGATTTTCACCACGGCCGAGGACAATCAGCCATCGGTGATGATCCAGGTTTTCCAGGGCGAACGTGAGTTCGTCCGCGACAACAAGCCGCTCGGCAACTTCGACCTGACGGGGATCATGCCGGCGCCCCAGGGCGTGCCGCAGATCGAGGTCGGTTTCGACATCGACGCCAACGGCATCGTCCACGTCTCGGCCAAGGATCTGGCCACTGGCAAAGAGCAATCCATGACGGTGACCGGCGGCTCGGCTCTGGGCAAGGACGAGATCGACAAGATGGTACGGGAAGCCGAGTCCCACGCCGCCGAGGACAAGAAGCGCCGCGACGCCGTCGAGATGCGCAACACCGCCGACAACCTCGCGTACTCGACCGAGAAGCTGCTCGACGAGCACGACGCGATCCTCAGCGATGACGTCAAGAACCCGGTCAAGGACGCAGTCGCCAAGTTGAAGGAAGCCCTCAAGGGTACCGACAACGACGATGAGGTGAAGGCCGCGATGGACGACCTCAACACCAAGGCCGCCGCGATGGGCCAGGCCGTGTACGCCGCCGCCCAGGCGCGCGAGTCCGAAGCGCCGGCCAGCGAGCCGGGTGCCGGGGCCACGCCGCCCGATGGGGACGACGTGGTCGACGCCGAGATCGTGGACGAAGACAAGTAGGGTACGAAGTACGGCCCGCTCGGCCGCCTGTCTGGCGGCCGAGTTGCGCCGCGCTGGTACAGGAGAGCCATGACTGACAATATGGACCACATGGACCACGACTGGGACGACGACTTGAAGAACCTGGTGGACGGGGTACTCGACGATTCCACCGAGGATACGGCGCCGGCCGATGTCGTTGACGCTGCCCCGCCCGCGAACGAGGCGGCCGATGCGCCCGACCGGGACGTCGCCGAGTTGCTGGCCGAACGTACTCTCGACCTGCAGCGCCTGCAAGCGGAGTACGTCAACTACAAGCGCCGCGTCGACCGGGACCGCGACGTGGCTCGCCAGCGGGGCATCGAGTCGGTTCTGACCGACCTGCTGCCGGTACTGGACGGTATCGACGCGGCCCGCGCCCACGATGAGTTGACCGGCGGTACGGCGTTGCTGGCCGACGAGTTGGCGAAAGTCGCTGCCAAGTACGGCCTGGTGGCGTACGGCGCCGAAGGAGATCCGTTCGACCCGCACATCCATGAAGCCCTCATGCACCTCGACAAGCCGGGGTACCCGGTGATGTCGGTCGCGCAGGTCTTCCAGAAGGGCTACTCGATCGGCGACCGGGTGATTCGCCCGGCGCGGGTCGGCGTCGCCGACGCCGATGGCCACGTTGATGCCGGTGAGCCGCCGGTGTCCGAGGAAACCGCGTGAATTCCGGCAGATGTCCGTACATTATTCGGGTGAGGTGGTGAGATGAGTCAGAAAGACTGGCTGGAGAAGGACTACTACGCTGTCCTCGGGCTGAAGAAGGACGCCACGGACGACCAGATCAAGAAGGCCTTCCGCAAACTCGCGCGCCAGTACCACCCCGATCAGAACAAGGCGCCCGAGGCCGAGCAGAAGTTCAAGGAGATCACCGAGGCCAACGACGTGCTGGCCGATCCGAAGACGCGCCAGGAGTACGACCAGGCCCGTACGTTGTACGGTTCCGGTGGTGGGTTCCATTTCCCCGGCGGCGGTGGTCGCGGTCAAGGTACCGCCAACGTCAACTTCGAGGACCTCTTTTCCCAGAGTGGCGCGGGCGGCATGGGTGGTTTCTCCGACATCCTCGGCGGGTTGTTCGGCGGCGGATCGGCGCGTACGCAGCGCGGGCCCCGGCGCGGCGGCGATGTGGAGAGCGAAGTCACCCTGGATTTCCGCGAGGCGTGCACCGGCCTGATGCTGCCGCTGACGCTGAGCTCCGACACCGCGTGCCCGGCCTGCCGCGGTACGGGTGCCAAACCCGGTACCTCGCCGCGTACGTGCCCGAGCTGTCAGGGTACGGGCATGACCGCCCGCTCATCCGGCGCCTTCGGGCTGTCCGAGCCCTGCGCCGCCTGTCACGGCCGGGGCACCATCGTCGACGACCCCTGTCCGACGTGCCATGGTACGGGCCAGGGCCGCTCCAGCCGCAACCTCAACATCCGGATCCCGGCCGGCGTGACGGACGGCCAGCGCATCCGGATCAAGGGGAAAGGTACCCCCGGTGCCAACGGCGGCGCGGCCGGCGACTTGTACGTCGTCGTCCACGTCACGCCGGACCCGCTCTTCTCCCGCAGCGGCGAAAACCTCGCGATCACCGTCCCGGTGACGTACGCCGAGGCCGCTCTGGGTGCCGAAATCGGCGTGCCGACGCTCGACGGCGGCCAGGTCCGGCTGAAGATCCCGGCGGGTACCCGCTCCGGGCGGACGTTTAGGGCCAAGGGCAAGGGGCTGACGCTGAAAACCGGGCCGACCGATCTGCTGGTCACCGTCCAGGTACACGTGCCGGAACGCCTCAGCCAGGCGGCCAAGGACGCCCTGCGGGCGTACGAGGCGCTGGCCGGCGAGGCCGATCCCCGCGCCAACCTGAGGAACCACGCATGAGCTCGTCCGACTACCTGCCGCAGCGCCTCGATCCCGACGCGCCGCTCTTTCTCATTTCGACGGCCGCCCGGTTGGCCGGCATGCACCCCCAGACCCTGCGTACGTACGACCGCCTCGGCTTGGTCGTGCCCAAGCGTACGTCCGGCCGCGGCCGGCGGTACTCGGCCCGCGATGTCCACCGGCTGCGGCTGGTGCAGTTCCTCTCCCAGGAGGAGGGGATCAACCTGAACGGGGTGCGGCACATCCTCGAACTCCAGATCGAGGTCGAGCGGCTGCAGCGCCAGACCGCCCGCCTGATGGAGGAGATCCGCGGGTTGCGGGGTACGGCGCCGGGCCGGGTCTTCACCGTGTCGAGTTCCGATGAGGTGTGGACGCGGGCCACCCACGGCCTCGAACTCCTGCCCTAGTCACCGGCAGACTGCCGCATTGACCATTTAGCACACCTTTGATTGACCATTTAGCACATGGCTGACTGCCCAGACAAGGTCGATCCCGGCCGTACAGTCGACGCGGAGCATCAGCCCAGTGCGGTGTCGATGCTGACAGAATCGGGGAGGGTGTCGCCCGAGTCGGGTACGACGCGCGTGAAGGCTGGCGCATCCGGTGAGGCGGCCACGTATATCCCTGCGCTCGCACCGGTGATGTAGAACTGGGAGGCCTGGTCCCCGGCCAATCCCGAGTGGCTCAGGTACAGCAGGTAGCGCTGCCCGGTGGTGAGAATGGGCGGGCTGCCGCTGCCGCCTTCTGGCACCTGCCGTACGATGAGTAGGTCGTTCGCCGCGAGAACGATGTCCGACTTGACTACTTGTTCCACCGTAACATTGGTCAGGGTGAAATCGAGATCTGGGGCGTTGGCGAGATCAGCGGTGACCCAGTGGCCGCGCGCGGTGCCGATAACGATGACTGAACTGTCCTGCGCCAGTTCGCTCACGGAGTAGTAGAGCTTGGCCCGGCTGCCCTCGGTACCACCATTCGAGCACCCCGGCAGTCCCACCACCAGGGCGAGTCCGAGCACGAGGGCCGTACCGGCCCCGATGAATCTGCGGCGCTTCATCCCGTCTCCTCCGTAGCTATCCGTCTGGATAGCCGATGACGTTGACGCCAGTATCGCCGACTACCCTAGTGGTGTCAATACCCACAGATTGCGTCGGTCGGGGTTGGGACAATGCGGCACATCCTCGAACTTCTGCCAGGGGGTCGGGTGAATACCGTATCGGCCTTCCGCGACATAACGACGAAACTGGGGTAGTGAGGACATGTCCTCACTACCCCAGCCATCCATATCGCTCGTTATCACTCAGTACGGCGAATTCGCCTTCCGGGCCTACCCCACATCAGCAGGCCACCGCCTGAGCCGATGGCCACGGCCCCGACCACCGTCGCGATGATCCACCATGGGCTGAGGCTAGCGGTTTCAGGCGCCGGGAGATTGCCCTGGTTCGGGACACCGACTTGGTCGGGGAGGTTGCCAAGCTCGGGATGGTCTAGTACGAATCGGCCGAAGTCGATGGGGCTAACGCCGACCAGTGGCTGCCCACCGGCGGCCTCAACCGACGCATCGTAGTCGGCTTTCTCTGCAGTCAGAGCGGCCTGAAGCTGCTTGATGTTGCCGAACGCCGGGGCAGTGTGGTTTCCCAAGCCGTATTGGCGCACGATGTTGTCGGCGATGATGAATACGCCGCTGTGGCCGTCGCTGGCTACGACGTCTTTCGACCGGGCGGCCAACAAGGCTGCCGCTGTCATGGCGTCGTCATTGCACATGTGTTCCCACACACCGTTGTCGATATCGGCGATGAGGACGCCGACACCGGAGCCCTGGGAACTGATCGGGGCCATCCAGTCGCCGCGCGGGACCAGCAAGTCCGTTGTCGGGTTCGCGGCAGTCAGGAATTCGTCGGTCCACACCATGACCGGTATGGGTTGGCCGATCTTCGAGTTGAACGGGTAGAAATACTGGTCATCCGGTTGCTCGCCGCTGCGGTTGCTGGGCAAGCTCATCCGCTCGACGATTCCGGGCGCCGATTGCTTGAACCAGGCGGCCACCTCGTCAGGGACGGTGGGTGCTTTTGCCATCGCCGGGCTGACCGACACAGCGCAGCAGAGGCAAGCGACGGCCAGCGCCGCCAACACAGTGATTTTTCTCACGGTAACCTCCTTCATCCGACGATGTTATAGACATAGAAGCCGCCATACCAGACTGGGTTCGACGCCAGGTAGTTCATGGTCCCGCTCTTCTTGAGTTGGTCCAATGGATCGTTCCAGTACACGTACTGATCCTCAGGAGGGGCAAAGGTGGGGTCCTGCCAGTAGGCGACAATAACTACGGCATGCTCGCCGCTCCCGTTCTTGTATGCGTAGACATACTCCATGGCCTTGGAGGCGTCGATCTGCAACTTGATGGTCGGGAACGTCAGCGGGCTGCTGGAGTACGCCCACGAGAGTCCGGCTTTTGTCAACGCCGACCGTGTTTGGGCTTCAGTGGCAGCTTGGTTTGGGCAGGTCGTCAAACCGAGGGTGGCTTTGACGATGTCGCACTGGTTCGCGGAACTATGGCCGTTGTACATGGCGAGCATCTGAGCCGAGGCGGCCCAGCACCACTCGGTGTTGATCTGTTTGATTGTGGGGACAGCCAGCGATTTGCTGGTGGCGGCAGCCTGCGCGGGGCTGGCGCCAAACGCGCCCAGAACCAGCCCGAGCGCGGTGACGACGGAGACTAGCAATAGCCTGATCTTTCGGAGCGGTGGGGGGCGTCCCCCAGCGCCTGGTCTTTGTCGATGATTCATTATTCTTCCTTGAGTAGTGATCCCGGGGTGAACGCTGTCGAGATGCGGAAATATTACTTTCTGTAATTTGTTTTGTCAATACTATAAATAGATTTGCAACGCACTACCTGAATGTCGCATCAGTTGAGGTTAGCCCTCAAGCCACGGACAGTTGTTTGGTTGCTTTACCAGCCAAACTGCACGGACGCGGTCGTGATACACCCACATACATGTCAACTCCTGTGGCCATCAGGTTCGATGAAGACTTGCTCGCGGAGGTCCGGCGCATTGCCAAACGCCGTGACCGCCGGCCAGCCTCGAACGCCGGAGGCATTGCTGCTCGATGAGCATTTCCCGCCGGCGCTGGCGCGGACGTTGAGGCGGCAGGGTTTCGACGTGGTCGGCGTAGGGTGGTAACGCGTACATTCCGGAGGTAAGTATGACCGCGATCACCATCCCGACCGAGCCGATCGGTACCCTGTCCGACGCCTGGCGGTGCTGCGTCGGTACGGGCCGGCTCAACCTGGCGCTGCGCGCCGACTACCAGGCCTCGCTGAAGGTGGTTCAGGAGGAGATCGGCTTCCGGTACATCCGCGGGCACGGGTTGCTGAGCGACGACATGGGGATTCTGCGCCAGTCGGGCGGACTGACCCGGTACGCCTTCACGTACCTCGACCAGGTCGTCGACGCCTATCTGGGACTGGGCATCAAGCCGTTCATCGAGCTGGGGTTCATGCCCGGCCCCCTGGCCAGTGGCGATCAGACAGTCTTCTGGTGGAAGGGCTGCGTCACCCCGCCCCGGGATTATCGCGAGTGGACCGCGCTGGTCACCGCCGTCGTACACCACCTGATCGACCGGTACGGCCTGGCGGAGGTGGCTGCTTGGCCGATCGAGGTCTGGAACGAACCCAACCTGGCCCACTTCTGGGCCGGGGCTGACCAGGCGGAGTACTTCAAGCTGTACGACGCGACGGCGCGGGCCATCAAGGAGATCGATCCGGAACTCAAGGTCGGCGGGCCGGCGGTCTCGCCCGGTGCCGATCCGTGGTACGCCGCCTTCGGCGACTTCGTCCTGGCCCATGGCTCGCCGGTCGATTTCATCTCCGGGCACGCCTACGCCAGCGGCGAGTCCCAGCCGGTCCCCTTCGGCGTGTACCAGACTCTGGAGCGTCCGCAGTGGCTGCTCGACCAGTTCGCCGCGCCGCGCCGGATGCTGGCGGGCCGGGGCGATCTGGCCAAGCTGCCGGTCCACATCACGGAGTTCAACACCAGTTACCGGCCGGACAACCCGATCCACGACACCGCGTACAACGCCGCGTACCTGGCGCCCGTCCTGGCCCGCGGCGGTGAGGTGGTCGACTCCTTCTCGTACTGGACCTTTTGCGACGTCTTCGAAGAGGAGAACGTCCCGACGTCCGTTTTCCACGGCGGGTTTGGATTGTTGACACATCGACAAATCCGTAAACCGACATATCATCTGTACGCCTTCATGGCCGAGATGGGGCCGCACGTTCTCGCCCAGGGCGACGATCACCTGGTCACCCGGCATGACGACGGCCGCGTCACGGTCCTCGCCTGGCAGCCGCTCGGTGGTACGGCGGAGGGAGTCTACGGCGAAGCGCCTTTCGAACACCGCATCAGCCTGACGATGCCGGCCGGCGACGGTCCGGTGGCTATGGTACGGCGCCGGGTCAACGAGCACCTCGGCAACGCCTGGACCGCCTGGCGCGAACTGGGCCGTCCCATGTCGCCGACGAGCCGCCAGATGGCCCTGCTGGAAGAGGCGTCGTGGCCGGGCGTCGAGCACGCCTCGTACTTCGCCGAGGATGGTTCCCTCCGCCTGGAGCTGACCCTCGATCAGCACGAGGTGACGCTCATCGAGTTGATCCCGGTGGTACCGGAGGTACACGAGGGGCTCGACGACGGCCGGTTACTCGGTCAGGTACCGTGAAAAGCGATGGAGAGCTCGATCCGGCAAACAGTCGGGGTATGAGAATTGAGGTTGAGACAAACAGAACCGTCCCCGTTGTCTCAACCCGTTATCCATTGGAGCCCACCCGTACCTCATGCCGAGTGGAACCCGTACCCCCCACGTGGGTAATCTAGAAGTGCATTATCGGTGATGTCTACCAGCTTCGCGAGAAAGGACCCTCATGTCGCGCATTCGTTCCCCCAAATTCCAGGCCAAGGTGATGAGCGCCCAGGAGGCGGCCACCTTCGTCCACAATGGCGACAATGTGGGGGTGTCGGGGTTCACCGGCGCGGGGTACCCCAAGGAACTGCCCGCCGCGCTGGCCAACCAGATCAAGGCGGCGCAGGCCAATGGCGACGAGTTCCGCATCGGCTTGTTCACCGGGGCCTCGACCGCGCCCGAACTCGACGGCGTCCTGGCCGATTCGGGCGGCCTGCGGTTCCGTACGCCGTACCAATCCGATCCGGACATGCGCAAAGCGATCAACGCAGGGATCACCGACTACTGCGACATCCACCTGTCGCACTCGGCGCCGATGGTACGGGCGGGTTTCCTGGGCAACCTGGATGTCGCCGTCGTCGAGGTCACCGCCATCAATGAGGAGGGCGAGCTGATTCCGTCGAGTTCCGTGGGCAACAACGACGTGTACCTCGACAACGCCGACCGGGTCATCCTCGAAGTCAACTCCTGGCAGTCGGAAGACCTCGAAGGCATGCACGATATTTATTACGGTACGCGGCTGCCGCCGGCCCGCCGCCCGATCATGATCACCAAGCCCGGGGACCGCATCGGCCAGACCACGTTGCGGGTCGATCCGGACAAGGTGGTCGCCGTGGTCGAGACCTCCGATCCCGACCGCAACACCCCGTTCAAGCCGCTGGACGCCGATTCCAAGGCCATCGCGGGCTATTTCATCGACTTCCTGAAGAACGAGGTCAAGCAGGGACGCCTGCCCCAGAACCTCCTGCCGCTGCAATCCGGCGTCGGCAACATCGCCAACGCGGTGTTGTCCGGCCTGCTGGAATCCGATCTGGAGGACCTCACGTCGTACACCGAGGTCATCCAGGACGGCATGGTCGATCTGATCGATTCCGGCAAGTTGACCGTGGCGTCGGCCACCGCCTTCTCGCTGTCGCCGGAGTACGCGGAGAAGATGAACAACCACGCCGCGTCGTACCGCGACCGCATCGTCCTGCGCGCCCAGCAGATCTCGAACAACCCCGAACCGATCCGCCGTCTCGGCGTGATCTCCTGCAACGGGCTGATCGAGGCCGACATCTACGGCAACGTCAACTCCACCCACATCATGGGGTCCAAGATGCAGAACGGCATCGGCGGTTCGGGCGATTTCACCCGCAACGCGTACATCTCCTGCTTCGTCACCCCGTCGGTGGCCAAGGGCGGCGCCATCTCCTGCATCGTACCGATGGTCAGCCACCACGACCACACCGAGCACGACGTCATGGTCGTCATCACCGAGCAGGGCCTGGCCGATCTGCGCGGTCTGGCACCGCGCAAACGCGCCCGCGCCATCATCGAGAACTGCGCTCACCCCGATTATCGTGAGGCCTTGCTCGATTACCTCGAACGGGCCGAGAAGACGGCGGCCAGCCTGCACACGCCGCACGACCTGCGCGAGGCGCTGTCCTGGCACGTCCGGATGCTCGAAACGGGTTCGATGAAGGCCTGATGACGTTCCCTTCGTCTCCGCTGCGGCCGCTGAGCGCGCCCGAACCGGTCAGTACGCCGGTGTCGACGTTGTCCTCGGTACGCGCGCGGCTGGGTACGGCTGGGAATACGGGCGTGGACGCGGCCCCCGGTACGGACTCGGGTACGACCGAACCCGTTGGCATTACGTCCGTACAGAGTACGGCACCCGCTGAGCAACTGCCGGTCGTACCCGTACCTTTGCCGGAAGTGGTGGAGGAGGTACCGGAACCGACCGAGATCGCCACCCTGCCGCCGCTGCCGGATCACGCCGCCGTGGAGTACCCGCGCAGCCAGCACACCGGCGAGCCCCGGCGGCCCTGGATTCTGCTGGTCGCCATCGTCGCCTGTTGGTTGTCGGTGGCCGCGACGGTGGGTGCTTTCGCGTGGTGGTGGTACCAGGCGACGACGATCACGGAATTCCACGCCAGCGCGCGGCTGCTGACCTGGACCCACCCCGATCCGGTGTCCGCTCTGGCGATCGCGATGGTGATCCTGGTGGGGCTGATCGGCCTGTTGATGGCGGCAGCCGCCGGTACCGCGGGCTACAACGCCTGGGCCGGCCACCGCTGGATACGGATCGGCGGGCTGGTCTGCCTGGCAGTGACGGGCTTGTCGTTCCTGCTGAATTGGTGGTTCACGTACGCGATGATCCCGCTAGCGGTGGGGGTGGCGCTTTTCTGGCTGCCCCCGGTACGCCGGTTCTTCGCCGCCATGGACGACATGCGCACGGTCAAGCCCGTCGTGGTACCGACGTACGGCATCAAGTACGGTCCGCAGTCCCTCATCGGCAGCCGGGATTAGTGAGACAAAGGGTGAGCTAAAGGGTGATGAGACAGAGGGGACGGTTCTTTTTGTCTCAGTACTGAGACAAAAAGAACCGTCCCCTCTGTCTCACCCCCGGACGCGCTGACCCTGTCTCGCCTGCAACTTTGCCCGGGATGGTTGCGCATATGACCAGGCGGGAATAAGTCTCGGTACAGGAGCGTTAACGGTTGGATTAGGCCAGATCATCGCTGAATAGGAGCCCATCATGCAGTTTGGCGTCTTTACCATATCCGACGTGACGACCGATCCGGTGTCGGGCCGGTGCTCGTCGGAGGCAGACCGCATCGCCGACATCCAACGCCTGGCGGTGGCCGCCGAGGCGGCCGGGATGGACGTCTTCGCGATCGGCGAGCACCACAACCGGTCGTACTTCTCGTCGGCCCCGCCCGTCCTGTTGGCGGCCATCGCCGAGCAGACTTCGCGCATCACGTTGTCAACCGCGACAACCGTCGTGATGTCCAACGACCCGGTACGGATGGCGGAGGACTACGCGATGCTGCAGCACGTCAGCGCCGGCCGGATGGACATCATGCTCGGCCGGGGGACCGCCGGCACCGCGCGGCAGTCATCGAACGGTTCCGACCTGGGACTCGACCTGGCGTTGGAGAACTACCACCTGCTGTACCGGCTCTGGCACGAGGAGAACGTCGATTGGGAGGGCCAGTTCCACGCCCCGATCGTCGATTTCACCGCCACCCCGCGCCCGCTGGACGGTGTGCCACCGTTCGTGTGGCACGGCGGCGTGAGTTCGCCGGAGGTCGCCGATCAGGCCGCGTTCTATGGCGACGGGTTCATGGTGAACACCTTGTCGGCGCCACCGGTCTTCTTATCCGATTTGGTCCGCCACTTTCGCGAGCGTTTCGAGGCGTACGGACATGGTACGGCGAACCAGGCGATTGTGGGCTTGGGCGGCGAGGTCTTCCTAGCCCGGAACTCCCAGGACGCCTTCGCGCAGTTCCGGCCGTACTTCGGGTCCGCGCCCATGTACGGACAGGCGCCCCCGCTGGAGGACTACGTGGCGACCAGCTCGCTCGCGGTCGGATCGACGCAACAGGTCATCGAGAAAATCCTCAACTGCCGTCAGGTGTACGGCGATTATCAGCGGCACCTCTTCCTGATCGACCACGACGGTCTGCCGATCAACACCGTACTCGGTCAGCTAGAACTCCTGGGGTCCGAGGTCATCCCGGTCCTGCGCCGGGAGATGGAGTCCGGCCGTACGCCCGGCGCCCCCGCCGATCCGCCAAGCCACGCCGACATGGTACGGCGGAAGTCGGCCTCGCCCGATGCCCCGCAAGTTCCCGGGGCGTGAATCGGGCCTTTATGCTGCTGAAGACCCCGTTTGGCGCCCCGCAAACGCGGGCGGGGGCGTGAATCGGGCTGTTGTACGGCCACGGACCCCGTTTGGCGCCCCGCGTTGCGATTGCGGGGCGCCAAACGGGGTGCCGGGGGTGCCGGGGGTGCCGGGGTACCCTACCTACTTACCCGAACCCAGGGCCGCCCGTACGCTGATCTTCTTGGAGTACTCCACCGAACCGTACTGGAACAGCCGGGCGGCCACCAGGAAGACCACGCCCGCGGTGGCGAAGAGGATGACGACGATGATCGCGCCCTGCCACCAGGCCAACAGGCCGAAGGCGTTGCGGGCCAGCGCGGTGATCGGCGCGGTCCAGGGGAAGTACGTCAGCACGCCCACCAGTACATTGTCGGGGCTGGTCAGCATCCAGACGACGACGTAGATGGGCAGGATGAGGAGCAGCAGTACCGTCGCGTACATCCCCTGCGCGTCCCGTACCGTGGGCATCGCCGCGCCGATGGCGACCAGGGAACAGGTGAACAGCAGGAAGCCGCCAAGCAGGATGAGGGTACCGAGGATCATGGGTACCGGCTGGAAGACGAGCTTGCTGAGGTCAAGGCTGGGAATCTTGCCGGTCGACGCCAGAATCCACCCCACGACAGCGGTCGGGATGACGATCACCAGTGCCTGGATGATGCCGATGATCCCCAGCGCGAGTACCTTGCCGGTCAGCAGCGACGCCGGCCGGATCGTGGTCAGGATCATCTCGGTGACGCGGTTCTCCTTCTCCTCCAGGGTGGCGGTGAGCATGCGGTTGCCCTGCATGACCACGATGATGAAGAGCAGGGCGATGAAGGACAGCGGCGCGATCATGCCCCAGACGCCGGGGGTCACCTGGCCGTTTTTGTACGTGGTGAGCGAGGTGGCGATCGACCCGGACGCCAGTTTCACCAGGACAGGGTCGCCGATCTTCTCGCTGGCCGAGCGTTGCAGCAGCGAACTGGCCAGGCCCGTGTACTGACCGGAGCTGAGAATACCCTTGTCAACCGCATGTACGACGATGGGATCCTGGCCGGGATCGGCGGGGAAGGCGAAGAAGGCCTCGACCCGGCCGGCCTTGACATCGGCCACGCCCTGCGCCGGATCGGCGATTTCCGTACCGCCGGCCGCCGTCGCCAGCGCCGGGTCGACCACCCCGGAGGGGTCGGTCCACTCGAACGAGACGCCCGCGTTCGCGTCGTTGCCGGTACTCGCCGCCGACGAACTGGATAACACCGAGGCGCCGATCACCACGGCCAGCATGATCGGTCCGAGGAGGGCACCGACCCAGAAGACCCGCGTACGCAACGTCCGGATCACCTCGAACGAGACGACGGTACGGATGTTGCTGCGCGCCATCAGTTGACCCCCACGTTCTCGTCTCCATGTTTCGCGGTGCCCGCGGCAACGGTTTCCTTGGCCTCGGGAGAGTGAGCAAGCTCCCTCTCCTCTCGGCCTTCGTCACCGTATATGTCCACGAAGATGGACTCCAGGGAGCGGCGGCCGGGGGTGAAACTGGAGACGGTGATTCCCGAGTTGACAAGCTCATTCAGTACCGCGGAGGCCGCCGTACCGGGGGTGAGGCTGATTTCGGAGTGACCGTGTTCGTCCGACAGGATGGTGTAGGCCGGCGATGGCGCCAGCGCCCGGTCGGCCTCGATCTTGACCGTCGTACCGCCGAACTGTTCCTGTACCTCCTCGACCGTGCCGTAGGCCCGCGACACCCCGTCTTTCAGCAGGATGATCCGGTCGCACAGCTTCTCCACGTCGTCCATCTGGTGGGTGATGATGATGATGGTGGCGCCGGCCCGCTTGCGTTCCTCGATGATGTTCATCAGCAGGCGCCGGTTGACCGGGTCGAAGCCCTTGGTCGGTTCGTCGAGGATCAGGAGCTGGGGGTTGTTCATGATCGTCACCCCGAGTTGGACTTTCTGCTGCTCGCCGCCGGAGAGCTTGTCCAGCCGGACTTTGGGTTTGTCGGGCAGTCCCACGCGGTCGAGGTACGCCAGCGACCAGGTACGGGCGGCGCCGGCCGTCATCCCCTTGAGCCGCCCGAAATACACCATGGTGTCCAGGACGGTCTCCTTCTTGTACAGCCCACGCTCTTCCGGGAGGTACCCGAGTTCGCCGGACTGCGTCGGATTGAAGACCCGCCCGTTGATGTGCAGGGTACCGGCCGTCGGGAGGTAGATGCCCAATAGAGCCCGGATCGTCGTGGTTTTGCCGCACCCGTTGGAGCCGAGGAACCCGAAGGTCTCACCGGCGTACACATCGAAGCTCAATCCCTTGATGACCGGTACCGCGCCGAAGCTCATCCGGAAGTCCTCGACATGGACTACGGGCGTACGCCCCGGGACACTAGCCACAAGGACTTATTCTATCGCATTTCGGCCGAGTGATGGTGCTGATCGGCCTTGTCCCAGTTGTCGGCGGGCAGGCTCAGCCAGGTGTTGACGATCTGGCGAAGCTGATCGCGGTTGTTGACGCCGGTCTTGCGATAGACGGAGTGCAGATGGGCCTCGATCGTCCGCAGGGCGATCCCGGCCTTGTCGGCGATTTCCTGTGACGACAGGCCCTTGCTCGCGAGGTACGCCACCTCGGATTCGCGGTCGGTCAGGTTGACGGCTTCCACCAGCCGGGTGAACAAGCCATCGCAGCGGCCGCTGATCGCGGTGGACTCCGTCCAGGCGTCGGTGGCTTTCTCCAGCCACCCGGTCAGATCGCCCCGCTCGCGCAACATCAGCGCCCACGTGACGTTGGCCCGCGTCACATCCAGTGAACCGCAAGTGTCGCGCAACCGCGTGACGATGGACGGGAACTGCGCCACGTCGCCGGAGACGATGGCGGACACGTAGCGGCTCAGCGCCCGCAACACCGGGCTCTGGGAATCGCGGCCTTGGCGGATCACCCGCGCCGCGTGGGCGGCCGTCGGGTTGGCTTCCGCCGTCGGTACGGCCAGGAAGACCGCCGATGTCAGGTAACCGCGATCCAGCAGGTCGTTGACCCAGTTCCAGGGCTGGTCGTCCGTCCAGTCGCCGTAATAGTTCGCCAACATGCCGGGGAAGGGACCGACGGTGATGCCGAGCGATTCGGCTTGACGGGCCAGGTTGCGGGCGTACTCCTGCCCGCCCTGCCAATCGGCCACGAAGTACCCGAGCATGAACAGACCGGTCTTGTAGTGGTTCTGGAAGACGTTGGCATCGCCGAGCCGGTACATGATCTCGACGATCGACCGGAGCTCGTCGAACCGCCCCAGAATGCTCATGCCGAGTACGGCGACGTAGGCGTGGCCCGACACCGACAGGACATCGAGGTCCATCAGGGCGTCCCACAGTTGCTTGACGGCCAATTCGACACCGGCCGACACGTCGTCGCCGAGTACGAGCACCAGCGCTTCGAGCGTCTGCCGGATGATGCGGGCTGAGTCATGGTCCGGTGCCAGGTGGGCGAGTTGTTCGGCCGCGTCCTGGATCCGGCCCTGGGACACCAGCGCCTCGATGCGGGCCGCCGCCAAGATGTCGCAGTCTTGCGAGTCGCAGCCCAGGACACCCAGGATGTTGCTGTTGGGCATCTGCTGGCAGATCAGGACCAGGTGGCAGATCCAGCCCGTCACGCGGGGGTTCAGGTTGGGCAACGATTCGCGCAGTTGGTTCAGATCCGACAGCGCGCCCTCTAGGTCATGCTGCCAGGCGGCGCGGTAGATGGCCGTCAGCACCCGGAACTCCATGAGGGCATCGGGGTCGTCCCCGTTCAGCGCGGTTTTGCCGATGACAGCCTCGATCTGATCGGTCTCGGCCCCGGTTGAGAAAATCGCGATGAGCAAGGGGACCGCCGTACGCGGCAGCCGGTCCTCGTGCCATTCCCGCCACATCCGGGCCAGTTCGGCATCCCAATGGGTCCGGATGCGGTCCACGATCGCAGTCGCCTCCGGCGCGCTCAGACTGGTTGGCCACCGCCCCAGATCGATGGTGGAGACTGTGGCTTGGCCGGGGGCTGGCCGGGCCGCGCCGTCGTCGTAGCGCAGCAACTCGGCCAGCGCCGGGGGGAAGACGCAGCCGTCCGGTGACACCCGGTCGTAGTGAAGCACGCCGTACTGGGTCAGCCGGCGGATTTGTTCGGTGTTCGAGGTATCGACGGTACGGCCTTCGGCGACTTGGGCGAGGAAGTCGATGTCCTCTTGCCGCAAGCCCCGCAGGAGGGGCAGCAACGAGAAGCGCAGACCGGAGTCCCACAGGGGGCCGGTGACGGTCCACGCTCCGTCGCGTTTGGCCAGGCGTCCGTCGCGGCTGGCCAACGAGACGATGCTTTCGATCAGGCCGGGCAGTCCGCCGGACAGCGTGGCGATGCGGGACAGCGCCTCTGCGGTGACCGGCCCTTTGAGCAACCGGCTGACCATGTGCATGATGCCTTCGAACGAAATCCCGGTCAACTTGATGGCCACGCCAGGTTGGGCCGCGCCGACCAACCGGTCCACCACGTCTCCCGCATCGGGTTCGCTGACCGCGATCACCAGCAGCGGCACTTTTCGCCGGCTCCGCATGTTCGCGATCAGTCCGGCCGTCAATGAATCGATCTCCTCGGCGTCGTCGATGATGATGATGCTCTTGGGCGGGTCGATCAGGGCTTCCAGCCGGCTGGCGGCGTAGGTCACCAACGGAGTACCGGCGCCTTCCCGCTCTTTGTTCGCCCGCTCGCTGTGGGGGTCGGACAGGTTCAACGCGGCCAGTGGCCGGTCGCCCAGCAAAGAGTTGCCGTGCAGCATCACCACGTTGGCGTGCCGGCGTTTGAGATCTTGGGCGACCAGTCGGGCCAGGTACGAACGGCCCGTTCCGGGCAGGCCTGTCAACAGCACGCTCAGCCCGTTGGCCAGATCACTGACTATCTGGCTAGCTAGTTGACGAGTTTCCGTCATTTCCGTAACTGGTGCCATGTCCACCGCTTTTCTCTCGTTCTTCTCACTGACGGTGGCAGTCACAGTGGCTGGCACCGGGTCCCCAATGATGACAACTCAGAGGCGAGCATTCATAATCCCGCCACGACAATAAACCTACCTGGGCCGATCAAGACCCCTTGGCGCGCCCTATTTTGCGTTGTCCGGGGCCGACTTCCAGACAATCGGCCGGGTCCACGGATTGGGCCGATCGGCGGTACTGATTGTTCGTCTGGCCGGTACTGAAATCCTCAGTTAGCACTATGTTCAGGCCAACCCGGAGTGGTTGTTTTTGAAATGCTTAACGCCGTGGATCGCTTGGGGCGTGAAGCAACACAAGGGGTGGAAAATTGTCAAAACTCTTGTGGATAGAAAGGATCAGTGATGAAAAAATCGTCGGGTAGTGCCCGTTTTATGCGGTTTATGGCAGCAGTTTGCGCCTTCAGCCTTTTCGGCGTCCTCATGTGGTCCGGCATACCACAAGCTTTGGCCGTGCTCCCGTTCCCGATCAACGACATAACCACAGGTACGGCTGGGACCGTGGATCCAAACTGGTTGTACGCCCGCAGCGGTACCGGCAACGTCGGTGACACCTACACCAGCGATGGCTGGCTGCGGTTGACCAACGCCGCCACCAACCAGGCGACGAACATCTTGAACGCAACGGCGTTTCCGGCGTCGACCGGTTTCCAAGTCTCGTTCGATTACCGCCAAGCGGGCGGCACAAAGTGGAACAACACCTCCACGGGCGACGGCATCGCCATGTACCTGATCGACGGCAACGTGCCGATCACGAATGGGATCAAGGCCGGCGGTGCTGGGGCTGGCCTGGGGTACGCCAATAAGGGTGGCGGTTCCGCCTCTACTGGCACATGCACGACGGCTAATGTCCCCAGTAACCAGACCGGTGTCACCGGCGGCTATCTCGGTCTCGGCCTCGACGTTTTCGGCAACTTCGCCAGCGGGAACTTCGGCAACTCCGGTAACGCGACGTGGATGCCGAGCACTGCGCAGAGCGGCGTCAGTGAGATCGGCCTGCGTGGTTCGGGATCGGGTTGCGGCCCGGATCCCAACAACGGCAACTATCCCTGGGTGACGGGCATCCAGTACCCCAATCTGTGGACCGGCAAAGCGAACAATACGACCGATCCGGCTCAAGACCCGACTTCGTCTTATCGGCGGGTGTCGATCACCGTCCAGCCATCGGGCAACAATGTGCAGGTCACCGTCGCCATCTCCGCTCTAACGGTCAAAAGCGCTGCCGCCGGCCCGATGACCCAGGTCTTCTCCGCCAACCTCAACAATGTGAACGGGCAAGTCCCGCTGCCAGCCAATTTGCGGCTGGGTTTCTCGGCGTCCACTGGCCTGGCGACGGATTTCCACGATATCCGCAATATCACGGTGTCCGCCCTGACCGACCCCTCGATCACCAAGGCCCTGTCGACAACGACCCCCGGCCACGCCGGTTACCCGGCCGGTACCTTCCTGCCCGGCGATCCGATCTCCTTCACGCTGACCGCCACCAACAATGGGCCGACGGCCATCGGCGACGCCCCGAATGGCGTTGCCCGCGTGTACGACAACTTGTCGGACCTGCCCATCCAGAACGTGTCGTGGACGTGCGACGCCTCAGGCGGTGCCACGTGCGCCAACGGGAGCGGTGGTACTGGTTCCGTAGTCTCGCAGGACTGGACGGGCCCGGTCGGCAGTTCGGTCACCGTGACCGTGTCGGGTACGGTGATCGCCACCCCCGATACCCCCGGTACTTTCACCAACACGGCCCTCCTACCGAACAACTTCACCACCAATGAACAGGACCCGAACAGCCCGATGATCGCCCAGAAGGACGGCGGCGCCATCGACATCAATCCGGACAACAACATAGACACAGCCCAGTTCACGGTGGTGACACCGTACTTCACCCAGACCAAGTCGGCCGACGCCACGACGTACGTCGTCGGGCAGCCGATCACCTACACGGTCGTCGTGACCAACAACGGCACCAGCGCCGGCCTGGCCTCTTTGAGCGACATGGCGCCGGCTGGTATGACGGTGTCCGACGTGACCTGCGTCGGATCGGGCGGTACCGTCTGCAACGGCACCCATGACGGCAACAACGTCACCGGTACCATCAACGCCCCCATCGGCGGGGTAGCCACGTTCACCATCACCGGTACCGTCACCGGCGGCACGAACGTCAAGAACACCGTGACGATCACTCCCACCGACCCCGGCTGTACCGAGGAGATTTGCGGCGGCGGCGACGCCAGCACACCGGATCTGCCCGTGGTGGCGCCGGCCCTGACGCTCACGAAGACGGCAACCCTGAACGGGACGCCGACCACGGCACTGGTGGCCGGCCAGACGATCACGTACCAATTCCGCGTGACGAACTCCGGTCAGACTGCCATCAACGCGCTGACCATCGACGACGGCACCTTCCCCGGCGCCGGCACGCTGTCGACGCCGAGTTGCCCGGTCACCACGCTGGCGGTCGGTGCGTCCACGACGTGTACCGCCACGTACACCGTGCAGCAAGCCGATGTCGACCATGGCACGCTGACCAACACCGCCACCGCCCAGGGCACGGCCCCGGGGGTCACCACTCCGACCGTGTCCAACCCATCGTCGGCCACCTTGACGGCGACGGCCAACCCCGTTCTGACGCTGGCCAAGACGGCGACCGTCGAGGGCAACCCCGTCAGCCAGTTGGAGTTGGGCGAGGTCATCGACTACACCTTCAAGGTCACCAACACCGGTAACGTCACGATGTCCGGAATCCGCGTCGCCGAGCAGTCCTTCGACGGCAGCGACTCGATGACCGACATCACCTGCCCGGTCGCGTCGCTCGCGCCGACGGAATCGGAAGATTGCACCGCCTCGTACACCGTCACCCAGCCCGATGTCGACCGGGGCGACTTGACCAACACGGCGTACGCCTACGGCACGGCGCCCGGTGCTGCCAGCGAGACCCGGTCCAACCTGGGCCGGGCCACGGTACCGCTGTCTCAGACGCCGGCTGTCAGCCTGGTCAAGGCGGGCGCGCTGGCCACCGGCATCACGACGCCGCACCTGGGCGACACGGTCAACTACACGTTCACCGTCACCAATACCGGCAACGTCAGCTTGCACAGCTTCGACCTGACCGATGATCTGTCGGGACTGTCGGATATTACGTACAACTGGCCGGCGACGACTGGTATCTTGGCGCCCGGCGCCACGATGACGGCCAGTGCGTCGTACGCCCTGACCCAGGCCGACATCAACGCGGGCTTCGTCGATAACACGGCGACCGTGACCGCCCTCGACCCGTCCGGCGATCAGGTCAACGACACCGATTCGGCCACCGTGCCTTTGAACCGCAGTCCGAAGCTCGACCTGGTGAAGTCTGGCGCCCTGGCGTCCGGCGCCACCGGCCAGGCCGGCGACACGATCGACTACACCTTCACGGCGACGAACAACGGCAACGTCACGCTGACAAACGTCTCGATTGCCGACTCGCTGCTCGGCGCGGCGGCCATCGACTACACGTGGCCGGCTGGCGAGACCCCCGGTACCCTGCTGCCGGGTGAGTCGGTCACCGCCACCGCGTCGTACACCGTGACGCAGCCCAACGTCAACGCCGGTGTCGTGCACAACGACGCCACTGCGTCGGGCACCCCGCCCACCGGACCGGCCGTCACGGGGACGGCCAGCAAGGACGTTCCGCTGACCACCGCGCCAGCGTTGTCCCTGGAGAAGACCGGCACCCTGGAGCCGGGCGCCAGCGGCTTCGCCGGCGATCAGGTCGATTTCACCTTCAAGATCACCAACACTGGCAACGTGACGCTGACCGGCGTTGACATCGCCGACTCGATGAGCGGCCTGTCCAGTCTCACGTACGTCTGGCCGAACACCAACGGTGAGCCGGACGGTACCTTGGCGCCGAACGAGGTCGCCACGGCGACCGCCACGTACACGTTGACGCAGCCCGATATCAACGCCGGCGGCATCGAGAACACGGCGACCGCGTCGGGCACCCCGCCCACCGGACCGGCGGTCACCAGCAGCGACACCGCCAATGTGCCGGTCGAGGCTAATCCGCTGATCGGCATCGTCAAGTACGGTCAGTTGCACGACGCCAGCCAGCCGCCGAAAGCCGGCGACACGGTCGACTACACCTTCACGGTCACGAACAATGGCAACGTCACCCTGTCCGGCGTGGCGATCAGCGACGCTTTGTTGGGTTCGGCGGCCGGTACCGACTATCAGTGGGCGGCTGGGAGCACCCCGGATGCCCTGATACCGGGTGGCACCGCCGTGGCGACCGCCACGTACACGTTGACTCAAGCCGATATCGATGCCGGTACGTTGCACAACGAGGCGACTGTCACCGGAACGCCGCCGACCGGCCCCGATGTCACGGATTCGGATAGCAATGACGTGACGCTGACGCCCGCGCCGGCGATCTTGCTGACGAAGACCGGCCAGTTGGCGGTCGGTCCCACCGGTCTGTACAACCAGATCGACTACTCGTTCACGATCAAGAACACCGGCAACGTCACCCTGACGGGCGTCGGGGTCACCGATCCGCTGACGGGCATGTCGGCCCTGACGTACACCTGGCCGAACACCAACGGCGAGCCGGACGGGACACTGGCCCCCGGTGAGACCGCGACCGCGACCGCCACCTACACCATGACGCAGACCGACGTGGACAACGGCAACGTACACAACACGGCGACCGCCGCGGGTACCCCGCCGGCGACTGCTGCCAACCCGCACCCGGCACCCGTCACGAACGACGCCTCGGCCGATGTGCCGATCGCGGCCGCGCCGGTACTGGCCTTGAAAAAGGCGGCCAACTTCGACGGCGCCCCCGTCACGGCGCTCGTGGCCGACCAGACCATTCAGTACACCTTTGAGGTCACCAACGCCGGCAACGTGACGATGACAAACATCGGTGTGACCGAGGTCTCGTTCAATGGCACCGATCCGATGTCGGACGTGTCCTGCCCGACCGACCCGACGGCCTGGACCTCCGGTACGGTTGGCAAGCTGGGCGTGGGCGACGCCATCACGTGTACGGCTTCGTACACGGTGACCCAGGAGGATGTCGACGCCGGTACCCTGATCAACGTCGCGACTGCCCAGGGCACGCCGCCCGGTACGACCGACCCGATCTCGTCGATGCCCGCGACCGTGCATGTACCGTCTGACCTGGTTCCGGATTTGACGGTGACCAAGGTGGACGATCTCAGCGGTATCCAGACCCCGGCCCGGGTCGGCGATCCGATCGACTACACCATCACCGCGCAGAATACCGGCAACGTGACTCTCTCGGATCTGGCCTTCACCGACTCGCTGCAGGGTGTGACGGTGTCCTGCCCGACCAGCGCGTCCCTGTGGACGTCCGGTGTGGTCGGCACGTTGGCGCCGGACGAGGAGATCACCTGCACCGCGTCGTACGCGCTGACGTCAGCGGACCTCACGGCCGGCACGGTGGACAACACCGCCACCGCGACGGCCAAGGATCCCCAGGATCACTCCGTGACCGGCGAGGGTTCCGTCAGTTCCGATCTGACGCCGTACCTGGTTCCGCAGTTCACGCAGACCAAGACGGCCGACGCCGCGACGTACGTGCCCGGTCAGGCCATCACCTACACGATCACAGTCGGTAACAGTGGTTCGGCCAGCGGTACGGCGGACGTGACCGACGCGGTCCCGGCGAACGTGACGGTGTCCGATATGTCCTGCACGGCCACCCCGGCCGGTACCGCGACCTGCGACGCCAGCCATTCTGGCAACAACCTCGCCGGTTCCGTCGGTCTGCCGGTTGGCGGCCAGGCCGTGTTCACGATCCATGGCACGGTCGTCGAGGGCCCGGACGCGGCCAACACGGCCGTGGTCACCCCGACCACGCCGGGTTGCGATGCGGCGACCGCCGACTGCGGTGGTGGCGATGGCCCGACCCCGCCGCTGCCGGTCTTGAACCCCCAGTTGACGCTGGCCAAGACCGCGACGGTGGATGGCGCTGCGACGACCGCGCTGGTCGTCAACGACCAGGTCACCTACCTGTTCGCGGTGACGAACAACGGCGATACCCCGTTGAGCGACGTCAGCGTGACGGAAGGCACGTTCACCGGCACCGGCACGCTGTCGGCGGTGTCCTGCCCGACGGACGCGACCGCGTGGACCTCCGGTACGGTTGGCCTGCTGAACGTGGGTGACGCCATCACCTGCTCGGCTTCGTACACGGTGACGCAGGAGGATGTCGACGCCGGTACGCTGTCGAACACGGCGACCGCCCAGGGTACGCCGCCGGGTGTCGATGTGCCGGTGGTATCGCCCCCGGACACGGCCGTGATGTCGAACGACCCGATGCCGAAGTTGACCGTGACCAAGGTGGCTGACCTGTCGGGTCTGCGGATGCCGGCTCAGGCGGGCCAGCGCATCGTGTACACCATCACGGCCCAGAACACGGGCGATGTGACCCTGTCGCACCTCGCGCTGACGGACTCCCTGCCCGGTGTGACGGTGGTCTGCCCGACGGCGCCGACGGATTGGACCTCCAACAGGGTCGGCGTGCTGGCCCCGGATGACACGGTGACCTGCACGGCGTCCTACCCGCTCACGACAGTCGACCTTGCCAACGGACTGGTGGCGAACACGGCCACCGGGAACGCCCAGGATCCCCAGGGCGATCCGGTGACGGGTACCGACACGATCACGTCCGACCTGACCCCGTACCTCGGGCCGCACTTCACGCAGTCCAAGACGGCCGACGCCGACTCGTACGTGCCCGGCCAGGCGATCACCTACACGATCACGGTCGGCAATGACGGCTCCGGTTCAGGCACAGCCGATATCGCCGACGCGGTACCGACGAACGTGACGGTGGCCGATGCCACCTGCGCGGCCACGCCGACTGCCACGGCAGCCTGCACGGTCGACCGCACGGGCAACGCGGTGACCGGCACGGTCGATCTGCCGGTCGGCGGCCAGGCCGTCTTCACCGTCACGGGTACGGTGGAGTCCGGACCCAACGCGAAGAACACCGTCGTGGTGACCCCGACGACGCCGGGTTGCGATGCGGCGACCGCCGACTGCGGCGGTGGCGACGGGCCGACCCCGCCGTTGCCGGTGCTGGAGCCGAGCGTGTCGCTGACCAAGACCGCGACGGTCGACGGTGCCACGGCGACCACCCTGGTAGCTGGCGATCAGCTCACGTACCTGCTCAAGGTGACGAACACCGGCGAGACCCCGTTGAGCGATGTCGGCGTCACCGAGGGTACCTTCACCGGTGCTGGCACGCTGTCGGCGGTGTCCTGCCCGGCCGATGCGGCCGACTGGGCCTCCGGCCAGGTCGGCGTGCTGGCCCCGAATGATTCGGTGACCTGCACCGCGACGTACACCGTGCAGCAGGCCGACGTCGACGCCGGTACCGTGACGAACACGGCCACCGCGCAGGGTACCCCGCCCGGCGTGGACACCCCGGTCGACTCGGACCCGGCGACCGCGCACGTCTCGAATAACCCGCTGCCCGAGTTGACGGTCACCAAGGTGGCGGACACGTCGGGGCTCAGCCTGGTGGCACGGGTGGGCGACCGCCTGGCGTACACGATCACGGCGGCCAACACCGGCAACGTGACGTTGCACGGCCTGGCGCTGACCGACTCCCTGCCCGGTGTGACGGTGTACTGCCCGAGCGCCGCAGCCAGTTGGCCGTCCAACCAGGTTGGCGTGCTGGCTCCGCAGCAGTCGGTCGACTGCACCGCGTCCTATTCGCTGACGCAGGCGGACCTGGACAATGGAAAGGTGTCGAACACCGCCCACGGCGTTGCCACGCCGCCGGTCACGCCGAGCGATCCCAACCCGACACCGGTCACCGACGATGGCACGGTCGTGACGGACATCACGCCGTTCACCGGCGCCGCCCTGGTCGTCGGTAAGACCGCGGACCTGTCCGGCTTGCACACCCCGGTGACTGCCGGCGAGAGCGTCGCGTACACGATCACGGCTCAGAACACCGGCGATGTGACCCTCACGGGGCTCAGCTTCGCCGACTCGCTGCCGGGTGTGACCGTGGCGTGCCCGACCAGTGCCTCGGCCTGGACGTCGCATGTGGTGGGCACGTTGGCACCGACCGACACGATCACCTGCACCGCGTCCTACCCGCTCACCCAGACCGATCTGGACAACGCCACGGTGGCCAACACGGCGACCGGTACGGCCGAGGATCCCCACGGCAACGCGGTCAGCGACCATGACACCGTCACTTCGAACCTCACGCCCTATGTGGCGCCGTCGCTGACGGTCCACAAGACGGCCGATCTGGCGAACCTCCACAAGATGGCGCAGGTCGGCGATCCGATCGACTACACGATCACCGCCAAGAACACCGGCGATGTGACGCTCACCGACGTCACGGTCACCGACTCGTTGGCCGGGTTGACCGGTGTGACGTACACCTGGCCGGACGGCTCCACCGGAACGACGGGTACGTTGAAGCCTGGTCAGACCGTGACGGTGACGGCGTCGTACGCCTTGACCGCCGCCGATCTGACGGCTGCCGACGTGTCCAACACGGCCGTCGGCAACGCCGAAGACCCGAAGGGCCAGCCGGTGACCGACACCTCGACGGTCGACTCCGACCTGACCCCGTACCTCTGGCCGCATTTCACGCAAACGAAGACGGCCGATGCCGACTCGTACGTACCCGGTCAGGCGATCGCGTACACCATCACGGTGACCAACAACGGGACTGCCCGCGGTACCGCCACGGTGTTTGACCCGGTACCGTCCACGGTCAGCGTGTCCACTGCCGCCTGCTCGCCGACGCCGCTTGGTTCGGCCGCCTGTACGGTCGGCCACACGGGCAACGCGGTCAGCGGCACAGTTGATCTGCCCGTCGGTGGCACGGCCGCGTTCAGGATTACGGGCACGGTGATTTCCGGTCCGGACGCGACCAATACGGCCGTGATCACGCCGACCACGCCCGGCTGCGAAGCGGACAACACCTGTGGCGGTGGCAACGATCCGACGCCGCCGTTGCCGGTTTTGACGCCGGCGCTGTCGTTGGTGAAGTCCGGCACGGTCAACGGTGAGTCGGCGACGGTCCTGGTGGCCGGTCAGCAGATCACCTACCAGTTCACAATCACGAACACCGGTCAGACCCCGCTGGACGGCGTGCATGTGCTCGAAGGCGACTTCAGCGGTACTGGCACAATGTCGTCGGTGGTCTGCCCGCGGGATGACGCGGCGTGGACCTCCGGTACGGCCGGCCTCCTGGCGCCCAACGACGTCGTGACTTGCACGGCGACGTACACGCTGACGCAGAACGACGTCGACGCCGGTGTGGTGTGGAACAACGCGACGGCCGAAGGCACGCCGCCAGGGGTGGTGACCCCGGTGTTCTCGCCGCCGGCCTCGGCCCAGGTACCCTCCGATCCGGATCCGTCCCTGTCGGTGGTGAAGACGGATAACCTGTCCGCCGTGCGTACCCCCGCTCAGGTGGGCGACCAGATCGCCTACACCATCCGGGTGCAGAACCTGGGTACGGTGACGCTCAGCAACGTGTCGGTGACGGATGCACTGACCGGCCTGTCGGACGTGTCCTACCGGTGGCCCGACCAGTCGACCGGGACGACCGGTCAACTGAAGCCTGGTCAGGCGGCTACGGTCACGGCCGAGTACGCCTTGACCCAGGCCGATCTGGACGCGGGGAAGGTGGTCAATACCGCCGTGGCGACGGGAACGCCGCCGGTCACGCCCGCCGATCCGGACCCGCAGCCGATTCCGCCGACGTCGGACACGGTGACCAGCGATCTGACGAGCCACCTCGTCGGGGCCCTGGATGTCGTCAAGACCGCCGACACGTCGGAACTGCCGACGCCGGCCCAGGCTGGCGACCCGATCGCCTACACGATCAAGGCCACCAACAGCGGCGATGTCACGCTGTCCGGCGTGACCGTCACTGACGCCCTGGCCGGTATGACCGCGGTGTCGTACACCTGGCCCGATCAGTCGACCGGTTCGACCGGTACCCTGGCCCCCGGCCAGACGGTGACGGTGACGGCGTCGTACCCGCTGACCCAGGCCGATCTGGATGCCGGTAAGGTGGTCAACACCGCCATCGCCGCAGGCAAGGATCCGCACGGGCATTCGGTGACCGGCAAAGACACGGTGACCACGGACGTGACCGACAAGCTCAGCCCGGCCCTGACCGTTGTGAAGACGGCCGACACCAGCGGTCTCCACACTCCGCCTCAGCTCGGCGACCGGATCGCCTACACGATCAAGGCCACCAACAGCGGTGACGTGACACTGTCGGGTGTCGCCGTGACCGATTCGTTGGCCGGTTTGTCCGATCTGGCCTACACCTGGCCCGACGGGTCGACGGGATCCCTCGGCGTACTGGCCCCGGGACAAGCGGTGACGGTGACGGCTTCGTACACGGTGACCCAGGCCGATCTGGATGCCGGCAAGGTGCTGAACACGGCTACCGTGTCCGGTACGCCGCCGACGACCGATCCGGCCAACCCGCCGGTACCGGTCGACCAGCCCTCCAATCCGGTGTCGACCCCCCTGACGCAGCATCCGGCGATCAGTCTGTCCAAGACGGGCGCGCTGCCGACTGGCGATGCGGCACCGGTGGCCGGCGACACGGTGACCTACACGTTCACGGCGACCAATACCGGCAATGTCACGCTGACCGGCGTGACCATCACCGATAAGTTGGCCGGTGTGTCCGATATCGCGTACACCTGGCCAGGGGCAGCCGGCGTGTTGCTTCCCGGTCAGCAGGCGACCGCGACGGCGACCTACCGGTTGACGCAAGCGGATGTGAATTCCGGTGACGTGCACAATGTGGCAACGGCCACTGGCAGCACACCGCCGGGCTCCTGCCTCGATCCGAACGGCTGTGTGCCGCCTTCCAGCACCGGTTCCTCCGATGTGGTGATTCCGGCCAAGCCGGCGCTCACCATGGCGAAGTCGGCCAATGTGGCGACGTACAGCATCGGTTCGGTCATCGCGTACACCTTCACGATCACGAACACCGGAAACGTCACGTTGTCCAATGTGACGCCGGTTGAGGGTGGCTTCTCCGGGAAGGGCGCGATGTCGAGCATTGTGTGCCCGGGCACCACGTTGACGCCGGGCCAGGCTCTGGTCTGCACCGCCAAGTACACGGCCACCCAGGCCGATGTCGCAGCCGGTACTCTGACCAACACCGCGGTGGCGGCCGGTACCCCGCCGATCGGCATCGGCGGTACGCCAGGCTTGACCACGTCGAAACCGTCGACGGTTACGCTCACCGGCGCACCGGTCCAGGTGTCGACTGGCGGTTCCATCGCCACGGGGAGTGACACCACGTGGCCGCTCGGCCTTGCCGCGTTCGGGCTCATCCTGATCGGCGGGGCCTTGATTGTGACTGGTAAAAAGAGAGAGGGATCAAAAGCTCGCGTCAATGATTTGTGACGCGTCAATCTGGGTCGGATGAATCCCCCCCCCGCATCCCACCCAGGCTTGGACGCCGGGTCGGTCTTAGGATCGGCCCGGCGTCCAAGCACCCACTTACCGGGGGTTCACAGTACGGGAGTCACCAGCAGGCGGGTCGCAGTCAGCGTACCCCCGGTGACGCGCAGACCGGCTTGGCCGGTCAGGTGAGGCCAGGGGTCATCGACGTCGATGACCGGGGTACCATCCAGCCGAATGACAATGTGAGAACCGCGTAGACTGACGGCGACCCGCTGCGGCCGACCCAGGTCGAGCGGCCGAGCGGCCTCGGCCACCACCCGCTCATCGTAGGCGTGGCGGGCCAGAGTAACGCCGGACGGCCTGAGCTGAACCGAGTACCCAACAAAGAAATCGAATCCGAGGCGGGGGTCGTCGCCTTCGCCGCCTTCGGCCATCTGGCTGGCCCGGATCAGGAGATCGCCATGACCCGTCTCGGTGGTCAGAGCCACGGTGATCTCGGCCTCGATG
>Ga0123354_10000277_pt1 | contig 46382 bp, 44 predicted proteins | sample TergutLab28metaG_2_FD_97872 | JGI IMG/M metagenome (GOLD analysis project Ga0123354, IMG submission 97872) | Labiotermes labralis P4 segment gut microbial communities from Petit-Saut dam, French Guiana - Lab288 P4 | ecosystem: Host-associated > Arthropoda: Insects > Digestive system > Gut ... | reverse complement strand
CAACTCCATGATGATGTCGAACCGGCGCGGCTTGATGATTTTGTTGGGCACGTCGATCACTTCGACGGGGCCTCGACGCAGCGTCACCGGCCCCCATGGCTCGGCCAGCACACCCTCCAGGACACGCAGGAACACGTCGATGTCGCCACGCACCAAGCCGTCGATGTCTCTGGTGGTGCGGGCGTTGGCGGGCAGACGGTGTTGCAGCCAGGTGCCGCCCTTGAGGAGGAACAGGTGGCGCCCGTCCTCGTCGACAGCGCGCTGGATCGCGGCAATGGCCACCGAGGACGCGACCACCCAACCGAGCCTCCCGCCCTTGCCCTCCAGGCCGACTTGGCCTTCGGCTTTGGCGATCCAGTTCGACAGCACTGCCGCCGACACCGGCTGCTTCGTTTTCGGCGCCAGCCTGCCGATCAGGGCTGCGATCCTTGACGGGATGACGTGGTCATCAGACGTGGCGGGCCTCCAAAGCTTGCGCGAGAGTGTCGTGATCGTTAGTGGTCAGATAGCCGTCGCGGTGGCCGCGCTCAAGTGCCTGGCGCAACAGATAAGTGGGTGTCCCATAGGCGATGCACTGGGCGATTGCCGTCGCTGGGGTGACGGTCGGGATTTCCTGCCACCAGCCGATTGGGTTGGGGGCTAGATCCTCGTGGTGGATGACGTACCCGTTCTGGTTGGCACGGCGCAGACGACGGTGCTTGGCGACGGTGACGTGGATGACATTCGGGTTTATGTCGCTGATCTCGTATGCAGCCAACGCTGTCTCGTGACTCAGGCACGCCTCGTCGGCGCGGGTCCACAGGACAGCCAGCGCAAACTGGTCGTACTGGCTAACCGGGAAATTCGGGAAGCGGTACACCCCAAATGCCGCCCGCTTCACCGTGCCACGGCGCGCCAACATGAGCAACGCCTGGTTGCTCACTCCCGCCTCGGCGGCCTGCTGGACGGTCACGAACCCATGCTGGGTCTCACCGACCTCCCACAGCAGGTTCCGCGCCAATCGATCCTCGGCCATGCCAAAAGTATAACGGAACCGTTAGGTTATTGGCGTGAAGCCACGTAGTGCGGCGTCCGCTACTCCAGCACCACCCACCCGCCGTAACGGTCTGACCCTCTCTCCGAAGGAGACCCCGTTCGCGCAACTTGACCAGAATGCGCTTCACCTGACGCTCACTGACTCCGGTCCCAGTGACGAGGGCCTTGGCGGCCAACGAGCCGGCAGCTCGCAGCACACCGAGGATGGCACGTTCAGATCCGAGAAGAGCGGAAGCTTCTACAGGGACATCAAATGGCACTGTAGACAGCGTAACAGAGTGGTCTTTGATGTGAACGATCACGCGCAGGCTGGCACCAAACTCTTTGAACTCGGGCGCTGGCTGGCCTGCGTCAGCCAATCTCTGGACGGCCTGCGGGATACCGGTGCCCCACTGCTCGATCAGCCCCAACTCCTTGAAGACGCGAGCCACAGCACGGTTGCCCACCATGGAGACACCTTGCATCATCTCTTCAACAGTGAGGTCCGGCATCGATGGGGCGGCAATCCGCCCGCTTGGACAGCTTCGCCTTCAAAGTCCGCTCAGCAGCGGCTTTCGTGGCACCGGTGGCCTTGACAAGGCGTTTGCCGCCGTCCCCATCGCCGAAGTACGCGCGGGCGCGCACCCCGCCGCCTCTTTCCTGGTAGTCGAACTCGCCCCAGGTGCCAATCTCGATTCGTGGACGGCTCATCGCGGCTCACCACCCCTGGACGAGACAGGCGGCGCTTCCCGCTGCGCCTCGATCCAGCAACGCACGTCCGACAATGCGAACTTCACGTGCTTCCCGAACCGATGACCGACCGGCCCGTGGCCGTCGACCCGCCAGTCGTAGATCGTGACCACCGGCACACCCAGGTGCTCCGCCAGATCTTGTGCGCTCAAGAGGGGCACCAAGCCCCATGCGGTAGTGGTTTCCGTACTCATACACTGACGGCGCGCCCGTGCTCGGCGATGGCGTCGCGGGCAGCGTCCAACAGCTGGTCGACCGTGAACTTTCTTGGACACGGCACACCGTCAGTGTATCTAAACTGCTATTCTAGATTCATGATTCTAAATCCGAAGAGGCCGGCACCTCCGGCAAACACGATGATCCAACATCGCCGCCACCTGCCCATCCCGATCGACGACGCCGGCGCCTTGCTGGACACCCTGGCAGGACCCAACGACCAGATCTGGACATCCAAACTTGTGGGGCGAATGCGCCTCGACAACGGACTTGTCCCCGGCTCGAAGGGCGGGCACGGACCTGTCCGGTACCACATCGTCGAATACGAGCCTGGCTTGCGGGTCCGCTTCGAGTTCGACGCCAACTGTGGGCTTACCGGCTGGCACGAGTTCAATGCCACCGCCGACGAGGACGGGACCATCATCACCCACGTTTTGGCAGGACGACCGTACGGCTGGGTTCAGGCCGCCTGGCCGTTGATCCTCGCCTTGCACAACGCCGCCATTGAAGACATGTTCGACAACCTCGAACGCTCCCTGGGCGGCCAGGCCCACCCGCAACAGCGGACGTCCTGGCTCATCCGGACTCTTGGTGCCGCGTCGTACCGCTCTGACATGAAGAAACACCGCGATGACTAAGCTCCTTCTGATCGTCGCTGCGGTGTGCGACATGGGCATCGCCGGGCTTCATGTATTCATCATCGCCGAAGGAAGCTGGGCCTACCGCTTGTTCGGAGCCGGTGAGACGATGGCCACATTGGCTGACAATGGATCTTGGATTCCGGCGGCGATCACCTCGAGTATTGTCCTGGCAGCCCTGCTGGCCGCGGCGTGGTACCTGGCGGCTGCGGGAGTTGTGCCGAAACCACCGCTACTTCACTTGGGGTTGTGGGCGGTCGCCCTCGTCTACACACTTCGCGGCGCGGCCCTTCTCCCTGGCCTATTGATACTCGATCAGGTGTCAGCTTTCGACCTGTGGTCCTCTTCGGCTTCCCTGACCATCGGGTTGATCCACCTCGCCGGCGTCATCCAAATGACCAGATCAGGCCGACCCGTCGTTACGCAGCACTAGTACGTCGAGTGCACCCAACTGCTTGGCGCATCCTGAATATCCGACAACAAGCCCGGGAAACCGCAAGTGGCTGCCAGCGACTCAAATCGACAACCGGATACAAAAAGGTTCAAACAAGAACCAACAGGCCCCGAAAGTCGGCCTAAGTGGGTACTTCTCAAACCTTCACATCGAGATGAAGCACCTTGTCAGGGGCCTGTTTTCGGCGATGGGGTCGTCGGATTGTGTTTCCGGGCGGGCGGAAATCGTCGATTTGAGAGGCCCTGTGGCGCGAAATTGCGGGAAAGTTCAAACCTTTCTCAGCCCGGTCCAGTGGGACGAGGTGCTGACTCGGTATGCCGCCGGGGAAGGTGTCAAGATGCTCGCCGCCGAGTATCGGGTGCATCGGAACACGATCTGGCGGCAGGCCGTCAAGCGGGGCCTTGTCGCGGCATGACCGGCGTCCGCCTGATGGGCTAGCCCGGCGTTCGTTCGGTCGGCACGAGGGCCGGGTCTGGGATGGAGTGCAGCAGGGCGTCGACCTGGTCAGGGTCGGTCAGGTCGGGGTCGAGCCAGGCGTCGGCCATTGCGTGCGGGACGACGACGGGCATGCGGTCGTGGATGTGGCCGAGGCTATCGGTGGCGGGTTTGGTGATGATCGTCGCTGAGCAGAGCCAGCCCTCGTCGGCACCTGTCACCTGGAGGCCGTCGGGAACCTTCCACCACTCGTACAGCCCGGCGAATCCGAGGCACGGCTGGTCGGGATCACAGAGGAAGAACGGTGTCTTGGTGCCGTCAGGGTTGCGCGCCCATTCGTAGTAACCGCTGGCGGGGATGATCGCCCGCCGCTGGCGTGCCGCCACCCGGAATGACGGTTTCGACAAGACGGTTTCGGATCGGGCGTTGATGAGCAGCACCTTCTTGTCGAGCGCCTTGCTCCACGACGGCACCAAGCCCCACCTGGCCGATCTGAGTTCCCGGACGACGTCGCGGTCGTCGCGCCGGGCGGCGGCCACGTCTTCGACGATGACCCCGATCTGCTGGGTCGGGCGGACGTCCCACGACGGGTCGATGTGCGTGGTGACGACGTGAATGTCGAAAGCATCGACGATGTCGTCCTCGCTTGAGGTGGCGAACCTGCCGCACATGGCATCAAGTCTGCCGCAGGAGCGCCGGGGTGGCGTCGGCGCATTGCTGCGTGAATGGCGACCGAACCGCACCTGGGTGGCATTCCCACCTTTTCGTGAAAGGCCATCACCATGCCCGAACCACTGCTGCCCGCAATCCAGACCGACACGGTCACCGTGTACCTGGGTGACACCGTCGCCATCTTGCCGATTCTCGACCCGGAGTCGGTCGATTCGATAGTGACCGATCCACCGTATGGGTTGCGGTTCTGCGACCAGACCTGGGACGGCGCTGCCGGGTTCCGCGAGTCCCTGACGAACGTCGATACGTCGGGCTTCTCGGATGCGGAGGTGTTCGAAGCGTGGTGTCGGGCCTGGGCGGTCGGCGCACTGCACGTTCTGAAGCCGGGCGGGCATCTGGCGGCGTTCGGCGGCACCCGCACGTGGCATCGGCTGGTGCGGGGCGTCGAGTCCGCCGGGTTCGAGATCCGCGACCAGATCGCGTGGCTGTACTCCACTGGGATGCCGAAGTCGATGGACATCTCCCACGCCATCGACGCCCACCTCGGCGCTAGCCGCACAGACCGTGTTGTCGAGGTCTCCGACCATGACTGGCTGCTGGGCAGGACCAGAAAGGTGCTCAACTCCGGCCAACCGGTCACCGAGCAGGCGAAGGCGATGGCCGGTTGGGGCACGGGGCTGCGTCCGGGTTTCGAGCCGATCTTGATCGCCCACAAACCACCAGACGGGACGTTGGTCGGCAACGTTCTGGCTCACGGCGTCGGCGGGCTGAACATCGACACCGCCAGGTTCGGCGACGGGCGCTGGCCGGTCAACGTCGCTCTCGACGACGGGCAGGCCGAGAGCTTGGATCAGGCGACAGGGAGCCTGCCAGGTGGGGTGTCCGGCAAGTTCCCCGTGTTCCGCTACGACGCCAAAGCCTCGCCGTCACAGCGACCTCGGGCGTTCGGGATGGCGCATGCGACAGTCAAGCCGTTGTCGCTGATGCGCTGGCTGGTCAACCTGCTCACCCCGGTCGGCGGTGTCGTGCTGGAGCCGTTCGCCGGGTCAGGCTCCACGATCCAGGCCGCCCTACTCGACGGCTTCCGGGTGATCGCGGTGGAGAAAGACCCCGACTACCTGCCGCTCATTTCCTCGCGCCTGGACCGAGTTCGGCAATAGGCGGCCTACGACTTGAGACCTGCTGCCAACAAGAGTCAACATCAAAGACCCACATGACCGTGACCAGGCAAAACGCACGCTGAGCCGGGGTGTGGGCAGCGGGGTTGCACCTGACGGGTGGACGTCCATCTCGGGCGCCCATCCGCCAGTTTGGAAGGACGTGTTGATGGCTGACTCGAACGACAAGCCGGGCACCACCCATCGGGTGCCGGTGCAGGTGATCTTCTGGCATCCCGAGTTGGGGATGCGCCCGGAGGTGATCGCCGACCGTGACGGCGACCGGGCCGACTACCGGGCGGCGACCCGCATCTGGGAGACCATGACCCGCGACGGGGGCGGTAACACGGAGTGGGCGCAGTTCCTAGCGAACCATCCCAGCCCTTCCCGGTGGCGCGAACTCCAAGACGTCGTGCATTGGCTGGAAGCGGTCAACATGGAGGTGTCACGCCCGCAAACCCTGTACGACACCCCGGTGCTGCGCGACGACGCCCGGCCCGGCCAAGACCGTGACCTGACCGTCGGCGTCATCTCGTTCTCCGACGATCTCATCGGCAACACGGCGATGTTCGCCGGGTTCGACCAGGCCGATGTGGAACGCCGCGTCGCCCAGCAACTCCTTTCTTACATCGATGACGGCCAGCGCGACCTCGGCCAGGGTGAGGGGTTCCGGCCCGACTTGGACGATCCGGCGCAGGTGACCCGGTGGCTTGACCGTGCCAGCACCGAACTGACGCAGATTGGTTTTTCCATCCACCAGACGGTGCTGCACGCCGACCCGGCACTCGCCGACCTGGACGCTGTCGGCCCTGATGCTCCTGCGGCGAGCGCACCGTCGATTGCTCCGGTGGAGGCGGCGGTGTGGCTGGGGGCGGTGTTCTGGGACCCGCGCGGCGCTCTGGAGCCCGACGAGTACCTTGCGGCGTCCAGTCGGGAACAGTTGGAGCATGATCTGGCGTCCTTGCTGTATCGGGAGTTGGCCGATAACCAGCAGGACCGGCGGTTCCGCGACTTCGTCGAAGACCACACCCGCCCCAGAGACTGGGCGACACCCGGCGACGTATCCAACTATCTCGACGCCTTCTACGCGGAGTCGCCCGGACCCGCGTTCAACTACCAGCAAGTCGACCTAACCATTCCAGCCGGGCAGAAACCCGAGATGGCGCATGTCGCCTGTTTGACTGAGACAAACCCGTTCGACTCCCGCCTGATCGCCGACACCGACCTGATCGGGCTGCACCAGCAGATCGTCGACCATCTGGCCAGCAAGCTGTCCGCGCAGCCGCCACTGCAAGGCGCGGAAGGATTCCTGGCCGAACACCACCACCCCGGCAGCGACCTGGGGTCGATGGAGAACTGGATCAACGACTACCAGCGCGAGATCGGCTACCCCGTCGTCGGCACCGACCAAGTCATCCTTCCCCCAGACTTGACAACCACGCCACCCACCGACACCTCCACGCCGGTGGCGGTGCAACCATCTCCGGTGGCCGCACCCGTCCCGCCAACCCAGCCACCAACACCCATGACCGTGCGGGTCGATGACTTGTGGGCTGCAGTGGTCGAGTCCGAGGATTTGCGTGAGGAAGACCCGCAGGTATGGGTCGGAGATTACGACACCGTCGCCCAAGCCGCCGTCCGCATCCTTGCCGATGCGATCAACCCCGACGACTTCTCCGGGCACATGGCCGAGCAACGCGCCGAGTTCCTGGCCACCCATCCCGTTGATCTGGACAACTACGACAGCATGGAACGGTGGCTGGACGCCTACCGGCAGCAGTTCAACGACCCGGCAGTGTTCGTGCGCCAGGTGTACGACCCGGCCAAGACCCAAAACCTGCCGCCCCTGCCGGAAGGTGCCGAGCCGCCTGCTGCCGCACCGCAGGTGTGGGTCCGGTTGGCCGAGACGCCGGAACCGGTCACCGCACCCCAGGCGATGTCGACCGGCGAGGCATTGCTGTTGGGTGAGGAGATGGTGGTGGGGGTGATCCGCTGGGGTGATGACCCGTCGGAGATGGAGACCATGGTCGGCGGCACGCGAACACAGATGGAGCATGACGCGGCGATGCGGATGTGGGAAGACCTGCAATCCCCGGCGTTCGACGCCGCCGACGTTCCCAACCCGACTGGACTGGACGCTGCCGGTATCACCGCGTGGCTGGCCGACGTGGTCGGCCCTGACGGCAAGCCCGTGTTGACGATTCATGAGCATGTGCCCACCCCTCGGCTCACCCAGGCCATGGGCGAGGCCATCAACCAGGCCGTCCTCGGCATCGTCGAACCCGCCACACCCCAACCGCCGACACCGCAGCCCGCCCCGGTCACAACACCGGGAACCGTGACCATCGAGACCGAGCGGGCAGGCGACTGGGAAGTGCTCAACGACGGCGGCATCCCCGACAGGCTCATCGCCGCGTTCCCGCACCTGCCGCGAGTCGAAGACCACCTGGATGCCGACGGCACAGTCCTCGGCGACCGGTGGGGTGAGGCCGTCGAGGACTGGATGGAGCAGTGCCTGGACCTGGCTAACGACGCCGCCCACCTGCCCGAACTACGCCAACGGCTGGAGCGGCTGGAGTCCCTACGTGACCGGATAGCCAGCCATCTGGCCGACCATCCGCTACCCCGTGAGCCGCGCCCCGGCGACTACCAGATTGCCCGTCCTGACTATCTGGGGCAGATTGACGACGGCCAGTACCGCGAAGACCGGCTGCGTTGGGAGCACGACTTCCGCCGGACTGCTCTCGACACGGAGCAGACACTTACCAGGCTCGTCGGCACCACCAGCCCCAATCAACCGGCGGCGGGTGGCGCTGCCGATCCGATGGTCGAGGCGGCAAGCAGGCGGGTCGGCATGCTGTATGAGCTGATCACACCTGGCCCTGGCGGAAGTCCGAGCCTGGCCGAGAAGACCTTGAGCGCCGCCGACCGGATGCGCGTGTATCAGACGATCAGGGCTGGTTCAGCCCCGATCCGGGTGCCCAACCCCGACGGCGAGGGCGACCTGTTGTACTCCGGATATGCGACCACCGCCTACCAGCACTTGCCTGCCGGTGTGTATGACGCCACCTGGGTCGACGACTCCGGCCAGTTGAAGCTGATCGTCGGCAGGTCACCGGTGTCCGGCTGCTCCGGCGCGTCTGGGGCTTACCCCCTCAACCAGGCGACCATCAACCTGCTCGACGATGTCCCACATCTGCACGACCAAGCGGTCCAACAGGCTGTCCGCCCAGACGTGACCGTCACCGTTGGCTTCACTGTCAACCGGGCCAGCCGATTGCAGACCGATTTCCCCATGTCTCCGCCGGTCGGCGGCACACCACCGGGCATGAGCCTGTGACCTGAGCTTCTGCGGGGCCACGCCGACCAGGGTGTGGCCCCGCAGCCGTGTCCGGGCCATTCCGCCTACCTGCCTTCCAGAACCGACCTCTGGAAGGAGAACCCGCCCATGGCTGACGGCCACCTGCAACCCGACTATCCCATCGCCGACATCAACCAGAAGGGCGTCTACCGGCGCGACCTCGGCGACCTCGACGCCCTAGCCGATTCCCTCGACCGGCTCGGTCTCCTGACGCCGATAGTCGTCACCACCGATGGCGATCTGATCTGCGGCAAACGACGTCTCGCGGCGGCGAAGAAACTCGGCTGGACGACTGTGTCGTGCTGGGTGCCGGACAAGGTGTCGCCGACGTTGCGGATGGTCGCTTTGTTCGATGACGAGAACCTCCGCAAGTCGCTGACCCCGATAGAGCAGGCCAACCTGTACGGCGAGTACGAGCAGCTCTACGCGCAGCAGGCCCGCCTCCGCCAGGAAGCCACTCGATTCCAGCCCGGTAACACCGCCGCCGTCAAGACCGACGAGGAAGTCGATGCCGGTGCGTCCGGATCAGACTCGCCAGAGGCGGCGACCAGTCACAAGGGCAAGGCGAAACGGCACGCCGCCCAAGCCGTCACCGGCAGTTCCTCGCAGACTCGCCTCGACCAAATCCGCGAACTGCAGGCCATCGCCACCGACGACCGGCAGCACCCGTCGGTGCAGCAGGACGCCGTCGAGGCCCTCGTCGAGTTGAACGCCGACGGGAAGGTCAACCCGCGCTGGCAGCGTGTCAAACTCAACCAGCAGATGACCGCCCTCGACCGGGCCGCCATCAACCCCGCCGAGCCTGCCGACGTGCGGTCCGCCGCTGCGCAGGCCGCCGCCGACATCCGTGGCCTTGACGATCCGGTCGAAGCGATACGCCACGGCAAGCAGGCCCTGGCCGAGCTGGATCGGCTCCGAGCCGACGCGCCACCGCCACCCGCGAAACCGGTCGATGCGCATGCCGCCGAGAAACGGGAAGCCCGTCTGTTGGGCGATCTGATCCGCCGCGAACACGGCTACTGGCAGCGCGGCAACCCGCAGGTGTTCGGACCTTTCGCCGAACCGGCGGCTTGGGAGTTGGCGCTGGCCTACCGGATCGGGGTCGACGAGTTCATGGACGCCGCTACTGCCGCGCGTGCTGCCGCCGGTCTGTGACCGGGAAACCACCGCGTACCTGCCCGATGACCAAGCCTCCCGCTGCGGGGGCGCAGCAATTCCAGCCCACGGGGTTGGGGAAAGAAGTCACCTGATGAAACGATCCGTATCTGGTCCGCCCCCGCATGGGGCCGCACCCGATCGCTGGCGGCACAAGGCCGTCCGCATGCTCACCGCCCTGGCCGTCGGACTGGGCAGCCTGCTCGCCGTGACAGCTCCGGCGCAGGCGGCGACCGCGACCTATCCGACCTATGAGCCGGGCACCTGGAACGGCATGTCCACCCACTGGGGCAACATCGAGATCGGCGGCAGGTACGGGTTCTGCGTCGACCCCGGCATTCCCGCCCCCGACAACCTGGACGACGCCGACGCCACCAAGATCTGCGGGACAACCGACGCCTCGGGCACCCCGGACATCGTCGCCCAAATGGCGTACCTGATCGCCCGTTACGACCACACCACCGACACCCAGATCGCCGCCTCCGTCTCGCAGTTCTCCCGGACCCAATACCACGACAACATCCCCGTCTCCCATCCGGATGTCTACAGCAACCTGGTCGCGGAGGCGAAACGCAACGGCGGTCCCCACGACGCACTGGTGCAGGTCGACGCCGATAATCTGACCGTCTGGTACGGCCTGGTGCGTCCGGGCGAGACGGACCGGACGACGGCGCACTTCGCGGACGGGTTCACCGCCACGCTGACGATCACCACACCCAACGCCACCTTCGCAGGCGGCAGCCAGACGGTGACCGTGACGACGGGCACCGCCGCCAAGTCGGTGGCTTTGGTGCCGCGCCATGCCTTGATAGCCGACGAGCAGGTCACGGTAACGATCAGCATCGGTGACGTGCCGCAGTCGTGCTATCTGCTGCACGACTCCGGCAACGACCAGCAGCGCGTCGCCACCGGCTTGACGACGTCGGTCACCGGCTCCGGCACCGGGAAGGCGACCGAAACGAAGTGGACCCCGCAGGTCACCACCCAGATCGGGTCGACGGTTGTCGCGCCGGGCGCGAAGAGCGTGTCGGACAAGGTGAAGGCTGACGCGATCAACGGCACACAGTGGCCGGTCTCCGTCTGGGCGGATGCGATCCAAACCCAACCGAAGACCTACTTCCCCCTCGTAGCCTCCGGGCAGATCGCCAAATCCACCATGCCGCCCGCACCGTCGGCATCACTGCCCGCCGGGGCCACCGTCCTGCCGGGCGACCCGACCCTCGTGACGCTGTCAGGGCCGGGCGTCTACTCGACGTCGGATGTGCCGCTGCCCGCCGATCCCGGCTCCGGCCACTACTCGATCCGCTGGTGCCTCGACCCCGCCTACCAGGGCGCGAACGCGAAGTACCTGCCGAAAGGCGGACCCACCTGCGACCAGTGGTTCGCCACCGACGAGCGGTTCACCATGCCGATGCGCATCAATGTGGCCTCCAGTCTGCCGGACCAGTACCGGGCGAAAGGCCAGGCTCCCGACGACACGATCACCCTCACCCTGCCCGACTCCGCCGACCAGTGGATATCCACCACCGACGGCAAACCAGCGGTGGTGACCGTCGACGGCACCTACTACGCCGGATCAGCCTCCAGCTTCGTCGTCTCCGACACGGTGCCCGCCGACGCCAAGGCGCTCGGCACCGCAAGCGTCAACGTGACGCTGCCCACCTCGGGGCGCGATCCGGTCACCGTGGCAGCGCCTGCCGGGTTCACCGTGCCCACCAGCCAGTACGGCGTGTGGGTGTGGCGCGTCGACGTCGATCACCAGAGTGATGCCGTGAAACCGTTGATCGCTGCCTCGGTAGCGGACAAGTTCGGCCAGCAGTTGGAGACGCACGTCACCCAAATGGACCTGACCGTCCAGTCCCAGGTCACCGATGAGACGATCACCGAACCGACCGGCAAGGCGACCGCGCAGGTCTGTGACGCGGTGTGGGTCGAACCCACCAGCCCGACCGATCTATGGCTCAACCAGTGGGGCACGGACAAACCCGTCGAAGTCAGCGTCGACGGGGCCGTCTACCACTCGGCGGTTCCCGGAGCACAAACCATCCCCACCGGAGACGTACCCGCCGTCGACCAGTACACGTTGACGTTCACCGCATCCGGGAAGGACCACGCCCAAACCGTCTGCCATCAGGTCGGCTACGGCGACTACGGGGCGTACGGATTCCAGTACACGATTGACCCTGTCCAGCAGCCCGCCGCGACGAAGGATTACCTGACCAACAAGGTGACGACGCCGTTGTGGCTTCCGGTCGAAACCACCATGGTCAAGCGGACGCCGGTGATCCGCACCGCCGCCACCACCTGGGACACCACCAACAACGGAGTCACCGAGACGTTCTTCCAAGACGACATCTGGCAGATCGACTGGCCCGACAACCCAACCGACACGGACATGTACGGCGCAATCGGACACGCCAACTGGGCAGGCTACGGACCCTGGGACGGCGACGGGAAGACCGTCACCGTCAACCTGTGGCGCATCCAAGGCTCGGTGACACCCGACTCCTGCACGGCGGACAATCCGAACGCGACGCTGGTCGCCAGCAACAGTGCGACTCCGGCGATCAACACCTGGGCCGCCTCCCAGAAAGTCTCCGGCTCCAAATTCAAAGCGTCCGGCTCGGATGCGACGTACACGTTCGTCGTGTCCTGGCCTGGCGACGCCCGCACCGAACCGTACCGGTCGGTGTGCGGGGAGAAGTCGGAGACGATCAGCATCGTCACCGCCAAACCCGACTTCATCACCCAACTGGTCGCCCCCGCCGACGCCGACACCTCGACCGTCGACACGGCCCAAACGCAAGAGACCGGCATCACCGTCCAGCCGGGCGGCGACTTGGTTGATGTGCTGCACGCCTGGTACCCCGGCGACACCGCGCGGCCTGCACCTATGACCGAACTCGAGGCGTCGTGGCAGGCGTACTTCACCCCCGCCACCGCCGACTCGCATCCGGCTGAGATCGTCACCGATGCGTCCGGGGCGAAGGTCTACTCCAACGCGGTCTGCACCCCAGACACCCTCTACTGGCAGTCAGGCCAGCCGGTCGCTGTGGAGCAGCCGGGGACGTTCGCTTCGCCTAGCTTCACCGCTCCGGACCAACCCGGCTCGCTGTTCCTGGTGGAGACGATCACCGACACCTCCGGCAGCCAGCCGACGGTGATCCATCGCGGCCTGTGCGGAACCATCGCAGAATCAGCCATCGTGCCCGCACCACCAGCACCGCCCGCGCCGAAGATCGCCACCCAGGCACCATCGGACGCGAACGTTGGGGCGAAGATCACCGACAAGGCCCTGTTGACCGGCCCGTATGCCAAGGGCACCGTCATCCAGTGGTGGGTCCAGCACACCGACTACGTCGACCCGTCCATGCCGCAGGACAAGCTGCAGTGCGTCAAGGCCGATCCCGAGGACATGACCGGAGCCGTCAAGGTCGGCGAGATCATCCTCGACCACGACATCCTCGACGGTGCCACCGAGACGATCTACTCGCCCGAGTTCACCTCCGACCAGACCGGCTGCACCAACATCAAAGAGATCGTCCTCACCCCTGCCACCGGCGGCGACCAGGAGGTCATCGCACACGGCTGGTTCGGGCAGACCAACGAGGTCACCCGCTGGCACCAGCCCGGTCCTGCCGCTGAGACCGGTGGCACCGTTCTGGCGAGCACCGGTGCAGGGAACGTGATCGGGTTGGCCGCAGTCGGGCTGGCCCTCATCGGTGCAGGAGTTGCCACTATGTGGGCCGTCAAGCGGCGTCGTTCATCCACCGAAGAATGACGGCTTCCGCAGCAGGGGCGGGGTCGTGTGTAACTCCGTCCCTGCTGCGCTAGTGAATGCTTTGATCGGTGCCACCACGCCAGACTCAAGCACTATGGCCCGTTGATGATGTTTGGCTGTGCCCATGCCGCAGAGGTTTGCCGAACACGGTCCCCAGATGGGATCGTGCCCGGCATGTGCGATATTGGCAGGTCAGGCGAGATATTCACCCAACTCAGCTATGAAATCAGTTTTGGGTCGAGCGCCGACGATGGATTTGACGACCTGTCCGTTGCGGTACACGTTGAAGGTCGGGATCGACTGGATGCCGTAGGCCGCCCCGGTGGCGGGGTTCGCGTCGCTGTCAATTTTGACGACGGTGATCTTGTCGCCGTATTGGGCGGCGACTTGTTCGACGATGGGTGCCATCATCCGGCACGGCGGGCACCAGGTGGCCCAGAAGTCGACCAGCACCGGCTTGGTGGCGCTGGCTTGAAGAACCTCGGTGGGGAAAGTGGCGTCGGTGACGTCTTTCATGAGGGCATTCCTTCCGTTCGGGTCATGGGGGCTTGCAGCCCGGCCAGGTATTCCAGCGCGTCCAGCGTGGCTGAGCATCCGGTACCGGCGGCGGTGACGGCCTGCCGATAGGTGTGGTCGACCACGTCGCCGCAGGCGAAAACCCCTGGCAGGCTGGTGCGGGTGGAACGGCCTTGGGTGGCGATGTAGCCGTTGTCGTCCACGTCGACTTGCCCGCGTACCAGGTCAGTGCGCGGCTCGTGGCCGACGGAGACGAAAACCCCGTCGACGGCCAGCTCGCGTTCTTGCCCGGTCAGGGTGTCGCGCAAGCGCACCCCGGTGACCGCCTGGTCGCCCAAGATCGCCGAGACCTCGCTGTTCCAGGCGAACTCGATCTTCGGATCGGCTGTGGCCCGTTCGGCCATGACCCTGCTGGCTCGCAGCCGGTCACGGCGATGCACCACGGTGACCCGGCTAGCGAACTTCGTCAGGAAGGTCGCCTCTTCCATAGCCGAGTCGCCGCCGCCGACCACGACGATGTGCTTGTCGCGGAAGAAAAATCCGTCGCAGGTGGCGCAGTACGACACGCCCCGCCCGGTCAGACGGGCCTCGTCGGGCAAGCCGAGGCGGCGGTAGGCCGAGCCTGTGGCCAGGATGACCGCCGGGGCCTCGCAGGTGGTGCCGTCGGACAGTTCCAGCCGTTTGACCGGCCCGTCCAGTCTGGCGTGGGTCACGTCGTCCAGCACGATCTCGGCACCGAACCTCTCGGCCTGGATTCGCATGTTGTCCATGAGGTCCGGACCGGTGATCCCATCGGGGAAACCGGTGAAGTTCTCGACGGTCGTCGTGGTCATCAACGCACCCCCAGCCGAGATCGACCCGGCGATGACCAGCGGGTCCAGGCCAGCGCGGGCTGCGTAGATCGCGGCGGTGTAGCCGGACGGGCCAGAGCCGATGATGACGATGTCTCGTCGTCGGGGATTGGTGCTTGTTTCCATGGTGTTCCTTGGTTGGTTGCGCATGCCTGTGGCCGGGCATGGCTCGGCCACAGTTTGGAGCCTTCGGGCCGCCAGAGACGCGGCTCTCTGGTCAGATGCCGCTGCTGGTGGACGCAGGTAACGTGCCGAGGAGTTGCTCGACTTTGACCTTGATCTCGTCGCGGATGCGGCGGACAGTGTCGATGTTTTGTCCTGCGGGGTCGTCGAGTTCCCAGGTCTCATGGCGTGTGCCGGGGTAGAAGGGGCAGGCGTCACCACAGCCCATTGACACCACGATGTCAGAGTGGGCGTCTTGGTCGGTGAGGACTCGGGGCTGCTGGCCGGTGATGTCGATGCCGACCTCGGCCATGGCTTGGACGGCGACGGGGTTGATCTGGTCGGCGGGCGTCGACCCGGCCGACCTCACCTCCACCCGGTCGCCAGCCAAGGCGCGCAAGAATCCGGCGGCCATTTGCGAGCGTCCCGCGTTGTGAACGCACATGAACAGCACTGATGGACGCGGGGACGACTCGTCCGCATTGGTGGTCATCTCGGCTGGCCTCCTAGCGCCACGAGTGGATCGGTGGCCGGTTCTTCGGCGAGCATCTCGACGACGGCAAGGCGCGGGGTTTGCTGCGCGACACGTTGGATCAACGGCGGCTCGGCGGCGGCACGCATTGCCAACAGGCCGGTCGCGGGGTGGGCGGCGGCCAGCGACTGGTTGACGACCCACGCCCACGGGTGCATGTGGCCCCGGGCCAGGTCGGCTTCCAAGCCTTCGGCTTCCAGCACCGGCGTCGTCTCGGGCAGCGTCACCACGATGATGTGCGTCTTGTCTAGGTCTTGCAGGCGCAGCAACGGCGTGATGGCCTGCTCACCCTCGGACAAGTGACGCACCATTTCGCGGTGATAGGAGCCGGTGGCGTCCATCAACAACACGGTGTGCCCGGTCGGCGCGGTGTCCATGACCACGATCCGGGTATCGGACTGCGCGACCGCGTCGGAGAACCGTTCGAACACGGCGATCTCCTCCGTGCACGGACTCATCAGATCTTCGGCCAACACGGCTCGCCCCGGCTCGTCCAAGGTCGCGCCTTTCGTGGCCATGACGCGCTCGCGATACTCGCGCACCGCCTGTTCAGGGTCGATCCGCGACACCGTCAACCCGGTGCTTGCCATCGCGTCGTCGAAATGCCCGGCGGGATCGGTGGTGGTCAGGTGGACGTCCTTGCCGCGCGCGGCCAGCGCCAGTGCGATGGACGTGGCCACGGTGGTTTTGCCGACTCCACCCTTGCCCATGCACATGACCAGCCCGTGATCCACCTGCGCCAACTCGTTGATCAGAGCCGACAAGCCGGGCCATGTCGTCGCCGTGTCCACGGGGGTTGCGGTATAGCTCACGGCAGGTGGCTGTTCACCTGCAGTCGCAATGAGCGACCGCAGTGCGGGCACCCCGACCATGTTGGCCGGGTTGAGCGGAATTTGGGTGGTCTCCAGTGTGCGCAGCGCGGCGGGGATATCGGCGACGGCTTGCTGTTCCCTTGCACGGATCGCCCCGGCCAGAGGTTCGCTGGTCTCGGTGTCGGGCATGACGGCGTTGATGATCAGATGTGTCGCGTCGATGCCAAGGTCGGCCAGTTCGCCCACGGTGCGGGCGGCTTCACCTAGCGCGCCGGGTTGAGCGCGGGCAACCAGGACCAGGGCGGTGTGCTCGGCGTCGGTCAGGGCTTTGACGGCGGCGGTGTACGTCTCGTGATGCTTCTCCAGCCCGGCCAACGGCCCCAGACAGGAGGCGTCGCCCTTGCCGTCGTCCAGGAACTTCGTCCAACTGCCCGGCAACGACAGCATCCGCAGCGTATGTCCGGTCGGCGCAGTGTCGAAGATCACATGGTCATAGCCCGCCGTGGCCTGCGGGTCCGCCAGCAGCGACGTGAACTCGTCGAACGCGGCGATCTCAGTGGTGCACGAGCCCGACAGTTGCTCGATCATCGAGGCGATCTCCGCCTCGGGCAGCAGACCGCGCACCGGAGTGATGATCCGCTGCCGGTATTCCTCAGCGGCGGCCTGCGGGTCGATCTCCAACGCGTCCAAACCCGGCACGCCGCTGATCGGAACGATCTGGTTGCCGATCACGGTGTCGAACACCTGCCCAACATTCGACGCCGGGTCGGTGGAGACCAACAGGACATGCTTGCCCTGGTCGGTCAAGGACACGGCGGTGGCGCAGGCCAGCGATGTCTTGCCGACGCCGCCCTTGCCGGTGAAGAACACAAACCGGGGCACCGCCCCATCCGTCAAAAACATGATCTCTTCCTCATGCACTCTCAGCAGCAGCCGGACGAGCCGCAGCCACAACCGGACGAAGCAGCCGCCGCCGGGGCTGGCTGGCAGCACGACGATTCCGCCGCGTCGGCCTGTCCGCCACAGCACCCCGTCTCAGCGGTCGACGCATCCGCCAGACCGGCGTAACGGGTCAGCTCGTCACGCGACGGGTAACGGCCCGTCAACACAACCGCCCCGTCGACCGTGGTCAACGGCAGACCCGCCGACCCCGCCGCCTGCATGAACGCCCGTACCGGCTCGGCTTGCGTGAACGCCAGCGCGTCGTTGGTCAGGTTGTGCCGGGTGATGTCCGCGCCGAGGCCCTTCAGGGCTGCGAGGTCGGAGGTGAACTGGACGAGTTCTTGAGCCGGGTCGGGGCCGCACACCCCGGTGTTGCAGCACATGGCTGGTTCGTAGACGTGGATGGTTGACATTGTGGTTCCTTTTGCTTGTTTGGTTTCGACGCCGGAGAAGAACTGCTCCAGGTTGGTGGGGAGGACATAGGGGGTGGTGTCGGGCTGCTTGCCGCCGTAAAGGACGCGCAGGATGCCGTCGACGATCATCGCGGCGGGCGGCTGCTCGTAGTCCTGACCGTTGTAGGTGAACACCCGGCAGTCGGTGGAGCAGCCGGACAGGCTGCCGCAGTCGGCGCAGTCAGATTCTTTCAGCGTCGTTTCGATGTCGACGCCGTTGACCCGGATCGTCGGGGACGACACGAAGCGGTACTGCTCGGCGAGTTCCCGTGACGTGATGTTGACCTCGTTCAGCCGGGCCTCGTAGCCGAGGGTCTCGAAGGTGTCCGCCAGCATTGACAGGGCTTCTTTCGTCGCCGAATCGGTGGCCTGGCAGCGAGTGCAGGTGGTCAAGTCCAGATACAGGTAGTCGACGTCCAACGCCTTGGCGTGCTCCGGCTGCGTCGGGGCTTGTGACGTGCCGCAGCATGACTGCTGTGCGGTGGCTGAGGTGCCGCAACACGACTGCTGCGGGTTGGTGGTGGTGTCCATGGTGGCTTCTTTCCGAAAACAAGCCCCGTCTCATATCGACGGAGATGGATACGACACTACACGGCGTATCGACCTATGTCAATGTGACACGGCGGGCAGTTGCGCGGCGCCCGTGCGCACGCCGGGCGACTGGCAGACCGAGGATGGCTGGTCTCCGGTCAGGTGGCAGATCGCCGCCGTGAACACGTTGGCGCTGCCCAGGATCGCCTTGGCGGTCGGTGAGTTCGGATCGGCCAGGGCTGCGGCAATCTGGTCTTGCGATTGTCCTTGCAGCACGGTCGGGTCGAAGTCCAGGCCGCTGGCCACGTACTCGTTGCTGAACACGACCAGCGGGATCGCGCTGTCACCGTTGTACTGGTTGTACAAAGCTTGGTCAGCCGGGCTGAGGGGATCGAGCGGATTGTGGTTGCGATCTTGTATCTCGGTGCCGGTGAAGTTGATGTAGGCGCTGGTGTATGTGGCCCCGTGGAAGCTGAGCGACGCTGTGTTCGGATAGATCTCAGGGCTCGGCGCGGACGTGGTTTGCCCGAGGTTCGCAAACGTGCCGAACCGGGACAGTGCCACCACCAAGGGCCAGCGAACGGCGGCGCAGTAGGGGCACCACTCCACGCCCATGTAGACCACGCGCGGCTTGCCGTCAGGCCCGGTCACGGGTGTCCCCGAGGCGGCTGCCATGTTGTTGCGCGTCGTCCCCACGCCGACCGCGTCAAGCATCTCCGATGAGACTCCAGTGACCTTTCCGATCATGTCAGCCTGAGCCGACGGGGGGTTCGGTGCGCCACCTCCAGTGCCGACGTGCCGCACGCCGACGACAACTCCAACTGCCACGCAGACGACAACGAGCGGCACCAGGATGGCGATCAGCCGCTTGCGCCGGGCGGCTTTCGCGGCGGCAGCCGCAGCGGCGGCCTGCCTGGCCGCCGCCTGTCGCTGGGTCGGGCTTGGCCCGCGCTGTCGCTTGCCTGACGTCATCTCGTCAATCCACCGCATCTTGCTGGCTTGCCAGAAGCCGACCGGTGGATGCGCCTTGCCCCGAGGTGATGTGGATCACGGCGCAACGAACGAGAACCCTGTTCACGCGAGGTGGCCGGAACGCCGCAGCACGACTGCTGCGAGGTTGCGACGACGTCCATCACGGTTGCTCCATAAACGACAAACCCGTCGCATACCGACGGGCATGGCCACGATCTTAGGTTACGTATCGACTCGTGTCAATGTGAAGGCTATGATGGTGCCATGACCGTCATTCAGGAGACACCGCTGAGCGAGTGCTGCCCGTCCTCCCTGGTGCTGATGGACCCCGATGAAGCCGACGAACTCGCCGTCGTCTTGAAAGCCGTCGCCGATCCCGTGCGACTGCGACTGCTGCACTACATCGCCGCTGCTCCCGACACGACCGTGTGCGCCTGCCACCTGCCCGCCGCGCTCGGCATCACCCAACCCACCCTGTCCCACCACCTCAAGCGATTGGCGGACGCCCGCCTGATCACCCGCGAGCAGCGCGGCAAATGGGCGCACTACCGGCTCAACACCCCCGTCGCCGAGCGTCTCATCCGTGCTCTACAAGGCGCGGTCGCCTAGCGCCGGTCGAACATTCGCAGACGGAAGTCGGCCTGACACGTCGTATCGTCGCGTGTCGATATGTATGCTGGGCTGGACAACATCTGTTGAGCAGTGGAAGGCCATTCATGTCCGACGTCCCAGCCATCCCACCCAAGCCTGCTTCGGGTATCGGGTTCTTCGACCGGTTCCTTACAGTGTGGGTCGTCATCTGTATGGGGCTGGGTTTGCTGATCGGACAGTTCATCCCGGCGATCCCCGACTGGCTTGGCAAGCTCCAGTACGCCAACGTCTCGATCCCCATCGCCGTGCTGATCTGGGTGATGATCTACCCGATGATGCTGAAAGTCGACTTCGCATCGATCCGCAACGTGGGCCGCAACCCGAAAGGCCTGTTCCTCACGTGGGCTGTGAACTGGCTGGTCAAGCCGTTCACCATGTTCGCGCTGACCTCATTGTTCTTCTATGTGGTGTTCGCCGGGCTGATCCCGCATGACCTGGCCCGCGACTACATCGCCGGGGCTGTCATCTTGGGGGCAGCACCATGTACAGCGATGGTGTTCGTGTGGAGCCACCTGACCAAAGGTGACCCCGGATACACCGTCGTCCAAGTCGCCACCAACGACCTGATCATCCTGGTCGCCTTCACCCCAATCGTCGGGCTGCTGCTCGGCATCGGCGGCATCGCCATCCCCTGGGGCACCCTGCTGCTATCTGTGGTGCTTTTCGTTGTCGTGCCCATCGCCGCCGGAGTCCTCACCCGACGCGCCATCACCGCCCGCCGGGGCCAGGCATACTTCCAAGACGGGTTCATTCCGAAGTTCGGCAAGGTCACCGTCGTCGGCCTGCTGCTCACCCTGGTGTTGATCTTCTCATTCCAGGCCCACGTCATCTTGTCCAACCCGCTGCACATCGTGCTGATCGCCGTACCCCTGGTCATCCAGACCGGTTTGATGTTCACCCTGACCTACGGGGCCGGAAGACTGCTGCGCCTGCCACACAACATCGCAGCTCCCGCTGCGATGATCGGCGGCTCCAACTTCTTCGAGCTGGCCGTCGCAGTGGCCGTGGCCCTGTTCGGGGCGAACAGTCCCGTTGCCTTGGCCACCACCGTCGGCGTGCTGGTCGAAGTGCCTGTCATGCTCGGCCTTGTCCATATCGCCAACCGCACCACCGGCTGGTTCCGGCAGACCGCACCGGAACCTGCCTGACTGCTTGCCGGGTTAGTGCCCGCTAACGATGTCGAACTGGTGCAGGCGTTTGCGGTCGCGTTTCGACGCCGACCCCTGCAAGGCGAGCAGTTCGGCGTACACGCCACCGCTGACCGCCAGCTCGTCGGGCGTGCCGATTTCACCGATCCGCCCGTCCACGATGGTGATGATCCGGTCGACGGAGGCGATGGTGGACAGTCGATGGGCAATGATGATGGTCGTCCGGTCGGCCATCAGGTCGTCCAGCCCGTCTTGTACCAGGCGTTCTGAACGCGAGTCCAGTGAACTCGTTGCCTCATCGAGGATGAGGACGGGCGCGTCTTTCAGCATCGCGCGAGCTATCGCGATGCGCTGCCGCTGCCCACCGGAGAGCTTGAGGCCGCGCTCGCCGATCTGTGAATCGTATGCATTGGGGAAGTGTTCGATGAATTCGTGGGCGTTCGCCCGGCGTGCCGCTTGCTCGATCTGGTCGTCGCTGGCGTCGGGGCGCGCGTAGGAGATGTTCTCCCGGATCGCACCGGAGAACAGCGAGGCGTCCTGGAATACCACGGCGATATGGCTGCGGATACTCGTCGCCGGTTGATCGGCGATGTTCACTCCGGCAAGGCGGATCAATCCGTGGCTTGGCTGGTACAAGGCGAGCAGCAAGCTGGTGAGCGTCGTCTTGCCGCCGCCGCTCTCGCCGACGATGGCAATGCGTTCGCCGGGTTCAACGACGAAACTGATGTCGCTGAGCACTGGGGTTTCGTCGTAGCTGAATGACACATGCTCGAACTCGATGGCAGGCGCATCGGCAATCCCTGGCATGGTCATTCCCGCAACCTCGGGCAAAGACCCCGTTTCGGGGCGTTCGGTCAGAGCCTCCAGGTAGTCCTTGGAGCCGGTGATGGCGCGTTGGGCCGAGTCGACCAGATAGCTCATCGATGTGACAGGCCCGCGTGCGATGGCGATGAGTTGCACGAGCAGCACCATGGCCGCGACCGTGAAGAGTCCCCGTGCTGTCTGGACGAACACGATCAAGTAGATGCCGAGAAAAACGATGTTGAGGACGCCTTGGCGGGCAACGTCCATGAGATGCCACCACCGGGATTGCTTCGCGGTGATCGACACGGTCTCGTCGTACTTGGCGTCAAACAGCCGCAGTTCGCGTAGCTCCTGCACGAAGCTTTTCACGACCCGGATTTGGCTGATCGCCTCGGAGAAACGCCCGTTCGCAATGTCGTAGTCCTTGTTCTTCCGCGTCTCGTAGCCCTGCCACCGCCGAGACGTCAGGGCCGTCAGCCACATGAAAATGGGGTAGATCGCCGCCAGCAGGACGGCTAGCCACGGCGAATAGGTGGCTGCCATGACCAGTGCGGCCCCCACGGTCAGCAGCATGGGGAAGAAGTTGTTCGCAAAGGCGTTGAAGAACGAGGACGTCTCGGTGATCGAGCGTTGCAGCCGTCCGATGATCGTGCCGGTCAGCTCCGAGTCGAAGTACCGCTGCGGGAGACGCAGCAGGTGTTCGAAATAGCGATGGGACATGATCGCCCGCAATCGGACGGCCATGAGATCGCCGAAATACCCGCCCACATTGGAGACGACCGTGGCCACGACCGCTGTGGCGAACAAGCCCAACGCCAGCCACACCACCGACGACACCGGATCAACGGCCTTGCCCGCCTGGGCAGCCACGACGACGCCAGTGGCTGCGGCAATGATCGACGGGACGATCAGAGTCGTCGCAGCTTGGATGATCGCCGTAAGCGCGACCGCGACGCAAAGGGGCCATAGCTCGCGTCCGAGCAGAAGAATCCGGGCGATGCTGCGCACAGGACTAACCCTGACGAGAGGCGCGACGCGGGGCGAGCCGTCCAGACGGATCGACGACGACCATCACGGCTTCTCATATGTATCGACACTCATAAATATGAGAGTATCCCTACCTATTGACGCCCGTCAATGCGGCACGGTGGTAGGGCCACCCAGTCAGGGGACTCGGATCGCCGCCGTTGTAGGCCACCTGCCACAGTCACAAATGCGGCGAGGTGTCCGGTGCGGCTTGCGGGGTTGGTCTGGCTGTGGCGTGCGACTGGCGGTTGAGTGCCGGGGCGATTCGTGCCGCGTCCTGACGCTGCTTGAGACTTGACGGGTTCCCTAATGGCGTCGGGTCGACCACGCCCCAAGCATCCCGGTAGGCGGCGGCAGCGAGCGCCGTCTCATCCCAATGTCGCGCTTCGCGCGCGTCGGTCGGTCTTGGCCCCAGCGCCGCAACCCACGGCTCATCTCGGTCGGTGCCCTGACGCAGCAGATCCTCTGCCCGCCGCCGCATGGCTTGGACACGTTCTCGCACCGCGTGGTCCATCACCGGATCGAGCCGGTCGGTGGTCTGTGGGACTAGACCGAGCGTGTACCGAGGTGCGGTGCGGACCCGACGGTCGGTAGTCGCGGTGTCAATGTACCTGGCCAGGCGTCCGTGCAGAACGGAGGCGATGTCGACTGCGCCGACGAGGCTGCGGACGGCAACCAGGCGCGGCAGTGCCTGTTCCGGATCAAGGCCGTTGGCTTCTGCGCGGCGTAGTTCCGCGCACAGCGGGCCGAACGCCTCCGATGCGAGCACTGCTTCGGCCTGGGTGGTGTCTAGGCCACACGCGCCGACGAGCGCCGCCCAGCGGCCTTGCTGCGCGGCTGAGATCAGCGTTTCGATCTCGGCCCGGAGTTGGGCCGTGTTGCCCCACTGCTCCGCCTCAGCCTGCCGCATCTGATGGGCAGACAACTCCGCGCCCGAGTTGGACAACACTCCGGCCAACACCGACCGGGCGGTCGCCTCGGGATTGTCGGACGGGTGCGGCTGATCGTGGGAGTCGTCGGGCCGGTCGGTAGCCACGTAGGCGAGGTTCGAGTCGCGGCCTCTGGTCATGGCGACGTACAGGTTCTCCCTGGTCGTCGTCGGTGTGACCAGGACGTGGCAGGTGTCGACCGTCACGCCCTGCGCCCTGTGCGCGGTGACCGCGTAACCGAGGTCCAAGTGTTCGGCGGCGTAGTCGGCTGGCAGGGTGACGGTGCCGCCTCGGGTGTGTCCGGCGCGGCGGACGGTGATCGATCCGTCGACGTGGGTCTTGATGATGGTCCAGCGGTCGCCGTTGCGGACCCAGCCGGTGCGTCCGGCTTGCAGGTGGCGGTTGTTGAGGCGGGTGATGACGACATCCCCGGCGGAAGCGCGGCTGCCGTCACCCAGGGTGATCTCGTGGTCGGGGGCGACCAGACCGGCCAGGATGCGGTCGTGGCGAGCCTGCCGGTTCAGCTCCTGCACCGTGGTCAGGGCATCGGCGACAAGCAGCGAGGCGACACCTCGGCTGGTGTCGTCGCGCCATGCCTCATACGCCTGGGCCGTGACCTGGTCGAGATCGTCTGCGACGAGCCTGCCGTGCGTCTCGTACTGGTCGATGGCTGCCAGGTCGGCATGTCGCAGCCCGAGGGAAGCGGTCTTCTCCCAGACGTTGGTGAAGCGGTGGATGTCCGACAGTTCGGGTGGGTCGGCCCGGTTGGCGACGAGCATGGTGAACGCGCCTCCGGCGTCGACGGCCTGCAGTTGCGCCCAGTCACCCACCAGCAGCACTTTCGCTCCAGCCTGGTTGGCCAGGGCGGCGAGCCGGTCCAGGGTGAAGGTGCCCGCCAGGGAGGCTTCGTCGACGATCACCAACTGGCCGGGCTGGAACTCCAGCCCGGTGTGGTCGTGGAGGGCGAGCCATCTGGCTGTGTTCTCCGTGCCGATGCCCAAGTCTTCGCCCAGCACGGCGGCGGCGGTTGCCGAGGGGGCAAGGCCAACCACCGACCCGGCACCGTGCTCGGTCTCCCAGGCTGTCCGCAGCGACCCGAGAGCGGTGGTCTTGCCCGCGCCCGCCGGGCCGACCAGCACGTCCACCACGCGTCCCGAGGTTGCGATCCTTGTCAGCGCCTCGGCCTGGTCTTGGCCGAGCGTCCGCCCCTGACGATCCGGCTGGTTGACGATCCGGTCAATGGTGGCGAAGCCGACCACGGGTGCAGTGAACGTCTCGGCTAGCCCGGCCAGCCGGGTTTCGGCGTCCCACAGGTCTTGGGAGGAGTAGACGGTCATATGCCGAGGCCGGAACCTGGAGGTGCCGTCTAGGCGCAGGAACTCGTCTGGCGCGGTCATCGCGTCTGGGGTCAGCCGCAGCGATTGGGCTTCGGCGGCATCACAGATCTGGCCGGTCAACGCCTCCCGGTCTTCGGTCGTGGCGAACCGCCAGCCCATCGTCTGCCGCGAAGCCTCGGCGTGCAGGTTCCACCGCCGCCACGTCGAGCGTTTCTCACCCACCGCTTGCAGAACCGACGCGGCCAGAGCGTCCATCATGTCCAACGGGATGTTGTCGGCACGGATGACGATGGCGTCGGATTCTGAGATCACCCGCCACGCCCAGCCGGTTGCGTCTTCGCCCAATATTCCGGTGGCACGCTGCCGCCACAAGTCGGTCAGCTCGGCCAGCGAGTGCATCTGCTTGGCGGGCCGGGTCGCCAATGTCGCCTGCTGGCGCAACTTGATGATCATCCGCGAGGACGGGCGTCGGCCATGTGCGGTGGTGTAGGCGGCGACCAGGCGGTCCTTCTCAGCGTCGATGTCATGGGAACGGGAGGAGAACTCGCCGATCAGATCAGCCCCGACGCCGGTGATCTCCCAGGCCGGATTCCGGTCCCGGCCCCGCTCACGAGCATCCCAGCCGACACCCAGCACCCTGGTCAGCCGGTCGGCCAGCAGCGCGTTGTAATACTCCGACAAGGTGACGACCACGGCGTGCATCGGACGGGAATCGATGGTGCGCCACTTGCCGTCCTTGAGAGCGCAGACCCGGTTGGCGATCACCACATGGGTGTGCAACTGCGGGTCACCAGCCCTCGAGTCGTAGTGATCGAACGAGGTGGCCACCACGCCGGTCACGTCAGATTGGACGACCGCGCCGTTGCGCCCGCCAGAGCCCGTCCGGGTGGCTACGACCTCGCGTTCCATGAAGCCGAGCACGTCGGCGACCGCGTCATGATGCGCCTGCGCGATCAACGCCTGCGTGCCGCCGTCGGCCACACCCCACAACACGCTGACGGACTTCGGCACGGAGAACGTGTAGTCGAACCCGGCGACCGCCCGCCGAGTACCGCGCTCAGACTCGTCACGCTCAATCTCCGCCAACGCCGCAACACGCTCAGCCTCGGTGAGGGCTGGGCTGAGCGCCTTGGCACGCTGGTCGACACGCTCAGCCACTGACGCGAAGCGGCGGTACGGCTCGCCGAGCAGTTGGCCGGTCGTCGGGTGACGGCCCTCACCGATCAGCATCTGAAGCTGACGCTCACCCGCCGTGTCGCCGACACTCACCTGCCCGCCCAATGACGCGACACCCGACCCGACCCACTCACCCGGCGGGCAACCGGCCTCCGTGTAATACCGCGTCAGCGGCGTCGACAGATCCCGGTCGCCGTCGCCTGCGGCGACCGACTCGAAGAAATACTTGACGCCGTCCCCGGCGTTCATCAGCCGCATCGAAACCGTCACGACACTCCCTTCCGGGAGCAAGGTGAGCGGCGCGACCCTCTGTTGCCAGACGTGTGGTCCAGATGAGGCGCGGCAGCGGCTCGGAAGACGGAAAGCGGCACGCGGGGGTCTGAGAGCAGTTGCCGAGGCAGATACAGACGAGGACTGCGAGGCTGATCTGACTGAGTGCCGTGACTCTGGATGCGATGGTCGACTCTGACGAGGCGCGCGTCATGGTGGGCGTCAGAGCCTCCTGACGATGTCGTCGTTCATTGCGTCACTTCGAACAGTGGCGTTGCGTGCGCGGATCAACTCGCTGGCGACGGGAGAGCAGACCAAGAATCACTCTCCCCGCGATGATCTGATCCGTGTCATGGCGCTGACCAGGCAGGACGCAACCCTGTGACGGACGCCTGGTTCAGGATGGCAGCACCCGGTTGGCCGAGCGGGCTGGGAGAATGGACGCATGCCCAGGGCGCGGGTCGCCCCGGCTGACCCGTCGAGGCGGCATTTCATCGTCGAGCCGGGGGTGCCGTTTTGCGCACACTCGCTCGCGGTACGCCGCGCCCTACTACCAGCCGCCTACGACTGGGGTGAGTACATCGTCATCCGCCAGGGCACGGGCCGGGTGACCCACCGCGACAATGCCCAGGCCGAGTGGGTTAAGCCAGGGTCGGTGGTCGTGCTCATGCCGGACGCCCCCTGCGGAATCCAACCCGAAGGGCTGCTGAAGGCCACGTCCGTGTTCGTATCGGAAGACTACCTTCGCGCCCATGTCCAGTTCGGGGCCGCGCCGTGGGCCATCGCCGACCTTGCCCCTCACACCCTGGTCGAGTGGTGTTGCCCCAAACCCTCCCAGGTCGTCAGCGTTGATCCGACTTGCCGAGATGCGGTGTTCGCAGCGGTCGACGAATTGTCCGACCTGACGAAACGACGCGGACTGCGAGCCAGCTACCACCACGCAACACACCTGCTGTTCACCCTTCTCCAAGCGGTCATGCCACAGCTCGAATCCCGGCTGAACAGCGAGCCGTGCGGGCCGCAGGACGTGTCCCATCGGGCGTCGTTGGCGTCGACGAGGGTGCTGCAGCCCATGGAGGGGCCAGTGCAGGCCACCCGGCAAACGCTGCGTGAGCATTACCGGGAGCCGCTGGGCCTGGATGAGTTAGCCACCGCCGTCCATGTGTCGGCCCGCCAGTTGTCGCGGCTGTTCACCGACGCCATGGGCAAGACGCCGTTGGCCTACCGAGACTCGCTGCGGGTGCAACACATGGTCTTGTTGCTGGTCAACACCCGCAGGCCGGTCAGGGTAATTACCCAGGATTTGGGCTGGTCGAATCCAGGCCAAGCGGCGCGCGTGTTTCGTGATGCGGTGGGGATGACGCCGACTGCGTACCGCGCCTGGCTCCAGCCGCGCCTCGCCGACCTCAATACAGATCTGGACATGCTCGATACAGATCTGGACATCTTCGAGCAGTGAGCCTTCTGGGCTGTCGTCGTCTCGGGTGAAGTGGTGGGACGCGACGCGCCCCATTTCCTCGCCATGTTGCTGTCGGGGTGTGCCGCGTACCTGGTGGGCACAACCCCCATCAGCAAGCGGAAGGCAACCATGGCTTCACCAGAATCCGTCCCCTGGAACGCTCAGACGAGCAGCGGTCTCGCCGCGTTGCTCATCAGCGCACAGGCTCAGACCAACGCGCGCGCTGCGTTGGCGGTGGCGCGCGCCGGTCTGCCGATCTTCCCCTGTGTGCCGAGCGGGAAGACGCCGCTGACCAGGCATGGGTTCCTCGACGCGACCACGAATGTACGTCAGGTGTCGGCGTGGTGGGGCCGGTGGCCGGACGCGAACCTGGGTGTGCCGACCGGGCCGATGTCGGGTGTCGATGTGGTCGACATTGATGTCCGCCCCACGGGCGACGGCTATGCCGCTTTCGACCGGGTTGAGCGTCAGATCGGCGCGGACAGTTGGGCGGCGTGGGTGACGACGCCGTCGGGTGGCACCCACTTGTATTACCCAGCCGATCCAGGGCGTCCGCAGTCGTCGTGGGCGTGTGGGAGCGCGCATGTGGACTTCCGGGGCGCTGGCGGCTACATCATCGTCCCGCCCTCCGCCGTGCAGATCGGCGGGCAGCCCATGTCCTATCGGCTGATCGGCACGCAGGCTGATCCGCGTCCGGTGGACTCCAAACGGCTGCGCGACGCTCTCGACCCGGTCCATGCCAATCGACGGCTTGCCGGTCGGATCATCCGCCGTTCGAGCGGTACGGACACGTCGAGGCTGGCGTCGTGGGTTGCGGGCCGTCCCGAAGGTGAACGTAACCAGGGCTTGTTCTGGGCTGCCTGTCGTCTGGCCGAGACCGGCCATGACCGCGACACGGCGTTGTCCGTGCTGGCTGCCGCTGGCCAGGACGCGGGCCTCCTCGACCGCGAAATCTGCACCACCATCACCTCCGCGTACCGCCACGCCCATCCGGCCACCAGCGCCAGCAGTCCTCCAGCCGCGCCAGCAACGACTGCCGTTCCAATGCGCGAGGCGGTGGTCCTATGACGGCGCGGTCGAACCGTCCGGCGTTCCGGTGGGTGGCTGCTGTCGGCATCGTCGGCACTGTTGCCCTGGCGGCGGGCGCGTTCTCGCTGTCGTTCACGTCGTTGATGCACCTGGCGCTGCGGTCTGGGATCGATCCGGCGCAGGCGTGGGAGTGGCCGTTGATCGTCGACGGCTTGATCATCGTCGCCACCGTCGGCGTCGTCGCCAGGGCAGGACGGCCCGGCACCGGGTTCGCCTGGCTACTGCTCGCAGCAGGAGCTGCCACGTCAATCATCGGGAACGCGCTGCAGGCGGCCCGGTTGCCGACCGTCGAGCCGACGTGGATCGCCGTCGGGGTGGCCACGATCCCGCCGATGGTGCTCTTGGCTTCGACACACATGACGGTCATCCTCACCCGGCCCAACCGGCCCACGCCCGAACTGCCAGACCAATCGGCAGTGGAGGGCGACTTGCCCCCGGCGGCAAGGGCGGACGCGCTCGCAGAAGCACCGGCTCCGATGCTTCGAGGCGCGCAGTCGCCGCCCCTCGGGTCAACGATCCCACCCATGCTGACGGCCCTTGGACCATCCGTCGCGCCAGAGGAAGGGCTGCTCGGTTCGCCGTCGATGCCGTCTGAGACTCCGAAGTCCGATGTGAAGGCCGGTGATGGGGCGTCGGCTGGGGATTGGTCGCGCACCTGGAGGGCGGAGAAGGCCGTGGGTTTGCGGGATGCCGGTTTGTCGGTCACGGAGATCGCCCAGGCGATGGACGTGTCCACCGGGTCGGTGCGCCGCTATCTGAAGCCTTCCCCGCCCACTGACCAGATGACAGGAGACCTCCAATGAGCCAAGACACCCGAGACGTGCGTCAACGCGTCACCACCGAACTCCACAAACCCGAGACCACCGCGCAGGAAGCGTCCATGTTGGAGCGGCTGTCCGACCCGGCCCTGCAGAAGCAGACCACCACCCAACCGCAGTCGACCTCGGCGTCGGGCAAGACGGGGTTGCAGTGGGTGCGGGCCTCGGACCTGCTCAACAGCCACGGCACCCGGTTGCCCGATTGCACGCTTCGGGGCAGGAGAACGTGGTCAAGCGGATGCGGCATGGCATGTCGCAGATCGCCACCTCCCGGCGAGGCACCGCCCGCCAGGCTGTGAGCTTGCCGCCGGTCGGCTCGTTCGGCCACACCCAGGCAGTCTCGCAAGGGCAGGCGGTGGGCGCATGACCACCACCGCATTCGGGGCGTCTGCCCACATCTCGGCGGCAGATGAGACCACCCAGGCGCTGTCACTGGCCGATGATCCGTGTCCGTTTGCCGATTCGGAGTACCTGCGCCGGGTGCTGATCCGCATCTGCAACACCGAGAACGGCTGGAACACCGACCCGGAAGCCGAGCCGCTCATCGTGTATGCGGCTAACCGGTTCGCCCAGTTGGCTGTCAAACACGGCCTGGAACCTGCTGATGCGATGGCCGCGTGTTTCGAGGCGATGCGCAACCCGTCCGTCCGCTACGGCATCGACCCGTGGGGTGTCATCGTCACCGCCGTGGCCACCACATTCCGGGCCTGGCAGTTCGCCGACGAAGCCCTCACCAGCATCGACACGGCTCGGCGGGGTGGCCTGTCGGGGTGCCGGGCGGAACGGTTCTGCGAACGCGACCTGCCGATCTGGGAACACAACCCGGCCTTCGCCGTCCAGTTCCCCGACGAGTGCTCCGGTGAGTCCGAATCGGACGCACCAGCATCCATCCCCGAACAGGTCCACACTCTCGCCGCCCTGTTCACTGGCTGCGGTTGGCCGCACGCCGCCACCGTGGTCGCCATCGAGGTGATCTTGCGCAAACTGGCCGACGCCGGATCACGCCCGTCCGCCTACGAGGCGTTGCGCCGGGAGCGGCGCTGGCGGGCGATTACCGGACTCCCGGCAGCGTCGTGGACCGCGCTGCTGCGGCTCCTGCTGGGTACGGCCGGCGGCGACATGACGGATACGGGCAAGGGCGTGCTGCTGCGCCTGGCGCTCGGGGAGACCGTCGCGCACCTGTGTGGTGACCAGACGTTGATCGGAGCGGTCGCCCAGACCGCCCCCGATGTGGAAGAGGCGGCCTGATGGGCAACAAGAACCATGTCGAACTCGATTGGGCTGTCGACGGCATCACCGTCGGTGCCCGGCACCGCAAAGACCTCGGCGACCTGGATGCCCTGGTCACCTCGATCCGCGAGCACGGGCTGTTGCAGCCCTTGACGGTCACCGAGGAGGGCGTCCTGGTGTGCGGGGCACGCCGGTTGGCGGCAATCAAACAGTTGGGTTGGCGGACCGTCAACGTGTGGGTCCGCGTCGGCCTGTCGCAGCGGTTGACCGCGATGATGGCCGAACGAGAAGACCAGACCAACCTGAAGCCGTACACGGTCACCGAGATGGCGGACCTGTATGAGGAGTTGAAGACGGAGATCGCCGCCGACGCCGCCCGCCGCAAACAAGCAACTCAGTTCGGCCCCGGCGGCGTGCGCCCCGACCGCAGCGGTGCCGCAGAATCTGCGGCACCGGAGGATGACCCGAGTAGCGGTCCCGGAGAATCTGCGGGACCGCTCGGCGACACCCGCAGCCAAGCCGCCCAGATCCTCGGCGGAGCCTCCTACTTCACGCTGGACCGGATCGCCGCCATCCGGCAGGCCGCCGCCGACGAAGCCAGGCCGGATGCGATCCGCCAGCAGGCTGTCGACGCGTTGAAGCAGATTGAGGACGGTGCGGCGGTCGACCCGCTGTTCACCGCGCTGCGCTCCCTGATCCGTATCGACGACCTCGAACATGTCGCCGCCGACGAGGCTGAGACCGGCGGGGTGCGCGATGCCGCCCGTTCTGGGGCGATCCTGCTGCGGAAGCTGGAGGACACCGGCCAGATGAGCCCGGCTGATCTGGACAAGGCGGCCCGTGCCGCTCTTGACCGGGTCAAGGCCGCCCGCACCCCCGACAAGCCGATCCCGGTACGTGCCGCGAACAAGGAGAAAACACCGCCGATGAGGACGGTGAAGTGGTTCACCTGGACGTGGAACGAGATGAAGGACTGGACCACCCAAGTCGACCCGAAACTGGTCGCCGCCGGACTGACAGACGCCCAGTGGGACCAGTTCAGCCAAACCATCGACAACTCGGTTACCTTCCGCGACACCGTCGCCGACCTCCGCAACCCCGCCTGACCCCTCGGCCCACCCCGCACGCCGCCCCCGGCCGTCCACCGGTCAGGGGCGGCGCTGCTGTTCCAGGGGCGTGCGGCGCACTTGATGGTCGAACCATCCAGCACCGAGGAGGCCGCCATGCGCTGCACCGACACCCAACAGCCCCAGCCCCACCGGGCGCGCACCGTGATTCTCATCATCACCGCCGCCGTGCTGCTCGGGCTGGGCGGTGTCGGCGTGTACGGGATACTCACACCCCCACGGCCCATACCGGCGGCCACGGCGGCCAGTGATCCGACGAGCACGGCACCAGCCTCGACGCCAAGCGGCAGCCCAGCGCCAAGCCGCGACCCTCAGTCATTCGTCCGGCTGGCCGCATCGGCCCTGTTCGACTGGGACTCGACCACCGACACCCCGGCGGCGATCCGGGATCGGCTGCTCGGCTGGGCCGACCCGACGGGTAATGAGGCCCCCGGCTTGGTCTCCGACCTCGACGCCTACCTGCCCGACGCGGACACTTGGGCCACGCTGCGCGGCTACCACACCGTGCAGCAACTCGACATCGCCAGCGCGGCGATCCCGGCGTCGTGGCCTGGCATCACCGCCTCCGCATCGCCGGGCCAACTGCTGCCGGGCACGCTCGCCTACACGATCACCGGCACCCGCCACCGCGAAGGGACGGCGTTTGGGCAGCACGCCGTCAGCGACCAGCCGGTCGCGTTCACCATGTTCATCACCTGCGCGCCGTCTTTCCCGGAATGCCATCTGATGCGGCTCGGCCAACTCGGCAACCCGTTGCAGTGAGGCTGCCGTGAAGAAGATCGGCATCCTCCTGGTGGCGGTGCTCATGCTCGGCCCCGTCCTGCCGCTGCTGGGCGTGGCTGTGTTGATGAACCCGGCAGCGAAAGCCACCTGCGTCACCGGCAGCCTCGCCGTCGGCCCGATCCCCGACAGCCTGACCGCCACCACCAGCGACGGAATAACCGTGACGTTGGACCGCACCCAGTTGGGTCATGCGGCGATGATCATCACCGTCGGCAGCCGCACATCCGGCGTCACCCGCGACGGCATCCTGATCGCGCTGATGGCGGCACTGACCGAGTCGAGGCTGCGGATGCTCGTCAACACCACCGCCTACCCCGACTCCGCGAACTATCCCCACGACGGCGACGGGGCCGACCACGACTCGCTCGGCCTGTTCCAGATGCGCCCCCAATCCGGCTGGGGCAGCGTTGCCGACCTGATGGACCCGACCTACCAGGCCAGAGCGTTCTACGGCGGGCCGACCGGCCCCAACCACAGCTCCCCACGCGGCCTCTTGGACATCAAGAATTGGCAGACGTTCTCTTTGGGTGAGGCGGCGCAAGCAGTCGAGGTGTCCGCCTACCCGGACCGCTACCAGACGTGGCAGCCCGTCGCAGAGACGATCCTCACCACGCTCACCCAGTCGGGCGGCGGCGGTTCGAGTGACTCGTCGGTGCCGGAGACCACCTCGGTGGTGTTTCCGCTGCCTGCTGGGACGTGGGTGAAGACCTCGGGATTCGGCTGGCGGGTCCACCCGATCACCGGGGTCGAGGCGTTCCATGCCGGGACCGACTATGCCGCACCCGACGGCACACCCATCCTCGCCGCCGCCGACGGCGTCGTCGTGTTCGCCGGGCCGATGTCCGGCTACGGCAACGCCATCATCATCCAGCATTCGGTCGGAAGGCAGAGCGTCGCCTCCCTGTACGGGCACATGTGGGACCACCACCTGTACGTCAAGGCCGGAGACCGGGTCGTGGCCGGTCAGCACATCGCCGACGTCGGCTCCAACGGCAACTCCACCGGCCCCCATCTCCACTTCGAAATCCGGCAAGGCGGGCAAAACGGCCAGCCCGTCGACTCCGATCAATGGCTTGCCGCCCACGGCGCGACCGACCTGACCGACCCCGGAACGACCACGACCGGCTGCTACACGGGAGGCAACTGATGGGACCAGACTTCTCCGCCCTGGGCGGCACCAGCATTGAGCAGGTGATCGGCGCGCTGCTGACCATCGTGCTGGTCGCCGCCGTCGCCTCCCTGATCGTCTGCGCGATCTGCTGGGCCCTCGGCTCCGGCACAGGGAACTACCAGTTGGAGACCAAAGGCCGCGTCGGCGTCCTCATCGCCCTCGGCACCGCCGCAGCCGCTGGGGCTGGGGTCGCGCTCGTCAACTGGTTGATTCACTTGGGCAGCCACCTGTAGGGCGTTGGCTACACGCCGAGGCTTCTGCGATACGCGGCGAATGATCCCCACGTTCGGGCCGGTACGGTTCCATCTGCCATCGACGCGGCCTCGCGCATCGCCGCGTCGGTTTGCTGGTTGTACCGGCGACAGGCCAGCCGCGCCCGGATCGTCCAAGCCACGTTCGCAGGGGCGAGGCAACCGATTTTGACTCCGTCCCACAAGGCTGCGAGGACGGCGAGGTTGAGCCAGCCGGGTGCGCCGTGCTGGATCGCGGCACCCAGTCCGGCGGCGGTGGTGAGGCAGGCCAGGGCGATCAGCAGGCAGATGGGCGTCCAGCCCAGGCGGGGTGCTGAGCGGACCCGCTGAACGAGGCGGTTGGTGGGAGCGTGGGCGTGCAGCCACCAATAAGCCGTGGTGACCAGGTGGAAGACGAGCCGGATCATGATGTGCCGTTCGGACGCGAGGACTGTGGGTCAGGGTCTGCGTCCGGGGCAGTGCTCAGGTTTGCCCCTCGTAAGGGGCGGTCGTTGTTGTCGTGTCCTGCTCGATCCCACGGCAGGTAACAGCGCCCGGCACCAACAACAATGCCCGGCCCGATGTCGGAAGTCCAGCGCCAAGCTGACCTGGGCAGGAGCGGGCGTCGCACCTTCGGAGCGACCCGGAGCGACCGGGCTATCTCGACCCGGAAGGCCCGATCATGATCTCCCTCATACCTACTATCGCCGCCCAGTTGGCCATGCTGCCGATGGACATCGACATTTCCCCGAACGACTCCGGCCTGCCAGGCATCGCCCAGTTGAAGACCATCGTCGGCGCGATCATGACCGTCGGGCTGATCCTCTCCGTCCTGGCGCTGATCATTTCGGCGATCATCTGGGGCTTCGGCTCCAACTCCTCCAACCCGCACATGGCGTCGCGGGGCAAGCTGGGTGTGATCGTGTCCTGTGCCGCCGCCGTCATCTGCGGGGCATCCGTCACGTTGATCAACTTCTTCTGGCACGTCGGTCAAACAGTCTGACCCAAACCGACCGGCCAAGAGGAAGTGAGGAACCCAGATGGGTGTGTGCGACGTCCCCGGCATCAGCTACGTGTGCGAGAAAGTCGGCGAAGGCGCAGCCTCGCTGGTGTCCGCCCCGTTCGACTGGCTCGCCTCCGCCTGCGGCAAAGCCGCCGGGTGGGTGTTCGAGCAAGTGTGGAACGTGTTCGACAAGACCACCCTGGTCGACGTCACCAACCCCCAATACACCAAGGTCTACGCCCTGATGTTCGGCGTCGCCGTCATGGTGATGCTCATCTTCTTCTGCTTCCAGTTGATCACCGGGCTGATACGCCACGAACCCGGAGCGTTAGGCAGGGCCGTCACCGGGTTGGCGAAAGCCGTGCTTGGCTCTTTCCTCATCCTCACCCTGACCGGACTGCTCCTGGAGGCTACGGACCAGATCAGCATCGGCATCGTGCAGGCCACCGGGAACACGATGGAGTCGATGGGAGGCAAGATCGCCGTTCTGGCCGCTGGGCTGACCGGCATTGATATCGCCGCACCCGGTGCCGGGGCGATCTTGACGATTTTCCTCGCCGGATTGGCGATCAGCTCGGCCCTCGTCGTCTGGTTCAGCCTGCTAATCAGGAAGGCGCTGCTGCTGGTCGCGTTGGTGTTCGGCCCGTTCGCCATGGCCGGTTCATCGTGGGATCACGCCAGGGGCTGGTTCGGCAAATGGGCCAGCTTCGTGATCGCCATGATCCTGTCGAAGCTCGTCCTGGTCGTCACCCTCCTGGTCGGGGTTTCCATGGCCGGGTCACCCTTGGAGCCTGATCTGCAGTCGGTCGGCGATGCGGTGACCGGTGTGGTGGTGATGTTGATTGCGACGTTCGCCCCGTACATGGCGTACAAGTTCATCTCCTTCATGGGCGCGGACATGTACCACCTGATGTCGGCGGAGCAGGAAGCCAAGTCGGCGCTGAACCGGCCCGTCCCGATCAAACCGACCCCGTCGAACCCGCCATCGACGCTCGGTGGCGGCTCGGGGTCGTCTGGCGGATCAACACCGTCCCCGTCCAGCCCGTCACCCGCCACGGCGAGCACGACGTCGACGGATGTGGCGGCGACTGACGGGGCGGCTGGGGCCGGTGCCGGTTCCGCCGGCGCAGGCGCATCCGGTGGTGCGGCTGCTGCGGCTGGGCCTGCAGCCGCTGTGATCATCGGCGCGCAAGTCGTCCAGGGTGCCGCCGAAGCCGGACCAGCCCTCGGCGGAACGGTCGCGGGCGCGGCGGACAGTGCGGGGGAAGCCGCCGAACCCACACCACCGTCCGCACCGACGCCCACGCCGTCGATGACGGTGTTCACCCCGACCGGCGGCACACCGCCGCCCGAGCCGCCACCAGCCCCAGCGCAGGCGGCCTGACCCATGCCAGCCACTACCGCTCGTGACGACTACACGCTGAGCCCGGTGAAGTTCTCCCGGCTCGCCAAACGTGGCCTGCTGCTGGGCCTGTCTGGAGCCCAACTCGGCTGCCTCGGTGCCGCCGCCATCGCACTGGTCGCCGCCCTGTACATCGGCGGGTCGATCCCGCTGGCCGTCTCCGCGCTGATCTGGCTGCCCGCCCTGGCTCTGGCTCTCGTGCCGGTGCAGGGCCGCAAGCTCATCGAATGGGCACCCATCGCCTGGCAGTGGGCCACCCGCACCTACCAAGGACAAACCGTGTTCAAGAAGAACCTCGCCAAACCACGACCCGCCGGAACCCTCGCCCTACCCGGCGACGCCGCCGCTCTGCGGCAGTGGGATGATCCGGCCACCGGGGCGTGCATGACCCACGACCCACACCAGCAAACCCTGACCGCAATAGTCGAGGTGACGCATCCGTCGTTCGTGCTGCTCGACCCGGCGGATCAGCAGCGCCGCGTCGACACCTGGAGCCGTGTCCTAGCCACCTGCACCCGGTCGGGGCGGATCGCTCGGTTGCAGATACTGGAGCGCACCCTGCCTGACTCCGGTAGTGGGTTGGCCGACTGGTGGCGACGCCACGGCCACGACGACGGAACCTGGACCGCCCGCGTCTACCAGGACCTCATCCAGCGCGCCGGGCCAGCCTCCGAACGCCACGCCACCACCATCAGCCTCGCACTCGACATGAAAGCGGCGGGCAAGGCGATCCGTGCCGCCGGAGGTGGCATGAAAGGCGCTGCGTCCGTCCTCGGCCAAGAGATGAACACCCTGACCACCGCGCTACGCTCCGCCGACCTCAACCCTGGGCGGTGGCTCGACCCCGCCCAGGTCGCGTTCATGCTCCGCTCCGCCTACGACCCCGCCGCCTCCGGTGACCTGGAACGCAACCCGACCATTGGACGCGACCTCGCCACCGCCGGGCCGGTTGCCGTCCACGAAACCTGGGACGGCCTGCGCACCGACACCGCCCACCACGCCGTGTTGTGGATCAGCGAGTGGCCGCGCGCCCAAGTGTTCCCCGGCTTCCTCGCGCCGATTCTCCTGTCCTCGGGCATCCGGCGAGCCTTCTCCCTGACCTGCACGCCGATGCGGGCCGACCAGGCAGCCCGCGACATACGCCGGAAGAAGACCGAGCACATCGCCGACCAAGCCCAACGTCAGAAGATCGGCCAGATCGAAGACGCCGCTCAAACCGCCGAATACCACGACGTCCTCCAACAAGAAGCCGACCTCACCAGCGGGCACGGCATCTGCCGCTACACCGGACTCATCGCCATCAGCGCACCGAGCGAGGACAAGTTGCAGGCCGCCGTCGCGGCCATCGAACAAGCCGCAGTCCAAGCCTCCTGCGAAACCCGAATACTCGTCGGCCAGCAAGCCCAGGCGTTCACCGTCGCCGCGCTGCCGCTGTGCCGGGCAGCGTGAACCTTGCGATGCGGCCCGGCTCAAAGGGACACCTCCTGCACTGGGGGCGGACGGCTCACCTGGCAGATGTGGAACTAAGCCAACACACGCACGCCGCCGTCCTCGTCCAGCCCGCCCGGCAGTCCCGGCGCGACCGGCGCAAGCAAGCCCGCCAGGCCAAGCAGGCCGTGGCCGACGCGCGATCACAGGACCGCGCCCGGATGAGGGCGCAGACGGCGCAAGCTCGCGCCGAGGCCACCGACACCACGTTCCTGCCCGCCGCCGGTGAACCAGGCCCGGCCACGCTGCGCACCTCTGGCCGGTTCCGGCTGCCTGCCCATCAGGACACCACCGCCACCCTGGCGGGGGCGTACCCGTTTCTCGCTGAGGGCGGACTCGGGAGTGAGGGTGTGTTCGTCGGGCAGGACATGTTCGGCGGATCATCGTTCGTGTATGACCCGTGGGTGCTGTACCGAAACGGTGTGATCACCGCCCCCAACATCGTGCTGGCGGGGATCGTCGGCTCGGGCAAGTCGAGTTTGGCGAAGTCGCTCTACACCCGGTCGATGCCGTTTGGGCGCAGGGTGTATGTGCCGGGTGATCCGAAGGGTGAGCACACACCTGTCGCCGAAGCGGTCGGCGGCATGGCCATCCGCCTCGGGCATGGCCTGCCCGCCCGACTGAACCCGCTGGATGAGGGCTACCGGCCCGGCCACCTGTCCGACATCGAATGGCAGACGCAGGTCGCGTCGCGCCGCCGCGACCTGATCGGCGCGCTCGCCGAGACCGTGCTGGAACGACGCCTGGCTTCGTTGGAGCACACCGCAATCGACACCGCCCTCACAGCGACCGTCGCAGACAACTCGGTGCCGGTGTTGCCGATGGTCGTCGACCACATCCTCGCCCCCGACCAAGCCGACGACCCGGATGGGCGTCTGGCCGAGGACGGCAGGCAGGTCGGCCACGCCCTGCGCCGTCTCGTCGCCGGTGACCTGGCCGGGCTATTCGACGGACCATCCACCGTCCGCTTCGACCCGACCCTGCCCATGATCTCCCTCGACCTGTCGGCGGTCGCGGAGAACTCGACGCTCATCAGTGTGTTGATGACGTGCTCGTCGGCCTGGATGGAATCCGCACTGCTCGACCCCGAAGGCGGGCAACGCTGGGTCATCTACGACGAAGCCTGGCGGCTCATGTCCCACCCGGCGTTGCTGCGGAGGATGGACGCCCAGTGGCGGCTGGCTCGCCATTACGGCATCGCCAACATGCTGATCTTCCATAGATTGGGTGACCTCGACAACGTCGGCGACCAAGGCACCGCCATGCGCGCGCTGGCATCCAGTCTGCTGGCGAATGCTGAGACCCGAATCATCTACCGGCAAGAGTCCGACCAGATGACCGCCACCGGCGAAGCCCTCGGCCTGACCGGTGCGGAGATGAAGCTTCTACCGACCCTGGCGACCGGTCAGGGCCTGTGGCGCATTCGCAACCGCAGCTTTCTCGTCGCGGCACAGCTTCATCCCGATGAGATGCGACTGTTCTCAACTGACGCCCGCCAGAACGCCTGGTAGCCGCCCGCGCACCTGGCGGTTATGAGCACAGACTTCCAGCCGTGGACCCCCGACCAGCCCATCGTCGCCTGCACGATCAGCCCACCCGACCACATGACGGTGACGGTGTTCGGCGTCGACTACCAACCGCCCGCTGATCTGCTGCCGTTGACCCGCGACAGTTTCGGGGTGTTGATGGACCACCTGTGGTCTCGCCTGGAGCAGCCGTTCACCGTGTCGATCACCGAAACCGATGGGACGGTGACGTCCGGGGTGATCGACTTGCGTCCGGTGACACCCGCCAGTTCACTGCCCGAACCGATCATCCACGCCGGACCTCGCCACGCGCTACCACCGACCGAGACTAATGATCCCAGCCAGGCGGACGCGGCCTCTCCAGCCACAGTTGACGCGCAGCCGATGGTCGACGGTTTCAAGCCAGGTGAACTGGTGGCGGTAGTAGCCGTGGTCGGCACGACTGTCGCCAACGTTGACGGCACTGTCCCGGTGACGCTTCCTTCGTGGGTCACGTCGGAGACGCTGCTGATCGGGCGTGAGTCCGGTCGTACCGCCCGACCGCAACCCCAGATCGAGCGTTGGTGAACCCCCAAACACCGGCACCGGCGGGCCGCGACTCCATGCTGAACCTGGCCATCGCCGCCATGATCGGCCTCGCTCTGCTCGCGCTGCTGCTGCGCGAGGCGGGCAGTCTGGCTTGTCTGATCACCGGCCAGCCGCAACCAGCCGGGTCGTGGGCCGCTGGTCTTGGCGTACTGGCCCATCTCACCGACCCAGGCTTGGCGCTGGGTGCCGACGGTCTCAACCCGGTCGCCTACTGGGCTGTCACCGTCGTCGCGCTGACAGGGCTGGCCGTGGCAGGCATGTGGCTGTGGGGCGTGGTTCGCCGCTCGTCGGAGAAGACGGCCACCGACCCACACCGCATCGCCGGAACCGCCACCCGCGACGAAGTCCGCATGTTGGCCTCCGACCGAGCCCTCCTGAAACGCGCCGCAACGCTGCGCCCGTCGATTCAGCAGCCCAAGCCCGCCGATATCGGCTACCTGCTCGGCACCGGCCACGGCGTCGGAGTCTGGGCGTCAGTCGAAGACAGCATCTTGCTGATCGGCCCGCCGCGTTCCGGTAAGGGTCTGCACATCGTGATCAACGCGATTCTGGACGCGCCCGGCGCGGTCGTCACCACCTCCACCCGCCCCGACAACCTCACCGCCACCATGACCGCCCGGAAAGCGCACGGCCCGGTCGCGGTCTTCGACCCCCAACACCTCGCCGAAGGCGTGCCATCTGGCCTGTGCTGGTCACCCGTGCGCGGCTGCGCCGATCCATTAACGGCAATGATCCGTGCCACCGGCCTGGCGGCAGCGACCGGCATCGGCGGTGGCGGGGTCGAGAACGGCGGCTTCTGGGAAGGCAAAACCAGAGTCGCCCTCCAATCCCTGCTTCACGCCGCCGCCCTCGACGACAGAAGCTCCGCCGAACTGTTCCGCTGGACGCTCGACCCGAACGCCGCCATCGACGCCGTCCAAACCCTGCGAACCAACACCGGTGCCGCAACCGGCTGGGCCGACGCCCTCGACGCCATGATCCACTCCGATCCACGCACCAGAGACTCCATCTGGCAAGGCGTCTCCCTCGCACTCGCCTCCCTGGCCGACCCCAGAGTCCTCGACACCGTCAGCCCCAGGGACGGCGAAGACTTCGACCCGACCACCTTCCTTCAGCAGCACGGAACGCTGTTCCTGCTGGCCACCGGCGCGGGAGCCGGGGCCTCGGCACCGCTGGTGGCGGCGTTCGTCGAAGACCTCGTCGAAACAGCCCGACGCCTCGCCGCGAAATCACCTGGTGCTCGTCTCGATCCACCGCTGCTGCTGGCGCTGGACGAGGTCGCCAACATCGCCCCACTGCCATCCCTGCCGACGTTGATGGCGGAGGGTGGGGGCACCGGCATCACGACCATGCCCGTCCTTCAATCCTTGTCGCAGGCGCGTCAGAAGTGGGGCCAAGACGCCGCCGGAGCCATCTGGGACGCCTCCATCGTCAAGATCATCCTCGGCGGAGCATCCTCGCCCACCGACCTGCGGGACATCTCCACTCTCATCGGTGAACGTGACGAAACGACGACGTCGGACACGATCTCCGAGCAGGGCTTCACCACGACGCAACGGTCAATCCGGCGGGTGCCGGTCATGCCGCCCGAGGTGATCCGCACCCTGCCGTTCGGGGTCGGCGTCACCCTGCTGCGCACCACCCGACCAATCATCACCGACCTGCGGGCCTGGCCGTCACGCCCTGACGCCGCCCAGTTACAGGCCAACCGCAAGGCGCTGGAGGCCCGTCTGCAAACCGGCGGTGAGGCGGCGTCGTGACCATCAAGACGTCCCAGGCGCTGTCGGGTTTCATCGCCGACAAGCCCGTCCAAACACCTGAGGGCGACCACATTCGCGCCGATGTCACTGTCGGCCAATCCAGGGTTGGGCGCACTAGTGACGGTGACGTTGTCGCACTGAAACCCGACCTGTGCCACATGATCGTGCGCCGCTCAGCCGTCGCGGCCCTGTCGCGGCTTCGCGTCGGCGACCAGTTTGTCGCCGCCGGGCGCATGGGCGTCGAAGACGTCCTCAACGCTGACACCGGGCAAGTCGAGGAACGGCCTGTTTTCACCGCCGACAGGGTCGGTCCCGACGCCGCCAGCCTCTCGTTCGACTTGATGCTCCACCGGCTCCATCCGCGCTCCGGCATCCTCGAACCGGTGGGGCCGACCCGACCGGTCGGACCAACCCAGCCGGTCGGCTTCACCTCAGCCCACGGCGGGAAGCCGGACGCGCCGACCCTGTGAGGTCAGGATGTCGGCTCGCACCTGGGTGGTGAGAGCGCCCCGGCTTGTGGTGGGCGCACCAAGCGCAAAGGACCGCCAACTCATGCCGATCAAAACATCCACGTCAATGTCGGGCTTCATCGCCACGACGCCGGTCACCTCCCGAACCGAGGACGGGACCAGCCGCACCTACATCCGCGCCGGTCAGGAGCACTACCTGCGCAACGAAGACGGCTCCTTCACCCAAACCGAGTCCAGCTTCCACGACATGGTTCTGTTCCGGGCCACCGCCGACAAGGCCGCCGAGCAGTTCAGGAAGGGCGACCGGTTCGTCGCCGAGGGCTACATCGACACCTTCGACGCCCCCGACAAAGACGGCGTCACCCAGCAGAGGGAGACGTTCGTCGCCCGCAAGATCGGCCACGACACGTTGCACACCCGCTACCAGGTGGACCGCACCCCCAGAGTGCAGCAAGGCCCCACCAACACCTGCGACATCCAGCCCGCCACCGCTGCGGGCGAGCCGGTCGCGGTGGGGATGTGAGAACCGGCATGGACACCACCTACGTCACCGACCAATGGCCCGACGACCTACCTGACCAGCCCGCCGACACCAACTCGAGCGGCAACCCAGCACCGGCTGACGGCGCGCCGCGCCCCGTCGTTTGGGCCGCGCTCACGGCAGATGAGGCCGAGTTCGAATGGCTCCGTTTGAACGAGTGGGTCGAAGACCTGCGTGTCGTGTTCTCGATCCCGGCGACGGTGATTCCGCCGTTCTGGCACCGCCACAAGCTGCTCGTTGAGCACCTGTCGGCGCTGCACACCCACTGGCTGGCCGCCTACGACCCGGACCAGCACGGCTCCGCGCCGTTCGGCTGGATCAGAGACTTGGACGAGTGGAAGAACCGGATGCGCGAAGCTGTCGCCCAGTTGGGCTGCCGCATCGACTCCTGCCGCCCCGAACAGGTGACCCGCTGGCCCGGTGAACCCGACCCCGACGTCTCCGACTGGCCACCGCCGCCGAACCTGCAGGATCGGTACGACGACTTCGTCACCCTCGTCCTGTGGGACGTCAAGCGACGCCGTGACATCGAAGCCCGCTACATGGCGCTGGTCGCCGAGGCCGCCGACCGGCAAGGAGCCGGATCATGAGCCGCCCGTCGCCAGCCACCCGACCGCAAGGGTCAGACCGGGATTTCCTCGTCGAACCCGAATTTCACGACACCCCCGATTTGCACCTGCTGACCCAGGCGCTGCTGAACTTGGCGATCAGCCGGGCGAAAGACGGAAAACCGCCCCTGACCAGGCCAGCAACCGTACCAGTCGGGCCGATTCCAAGCTAACATTCACCAACCCGGAAAGCCCCGGCCCGCATTGTCGGGCCGGGGCAAACCCAATTCGAGGACCAGCAGGAAAGACAAGAAACATGCCCAAGACCTCCACCGCCACATTGCCGCAGCCGCTGGCCGATCTCGGGGCGACCGCCACCATGGCCGTCATGTACCTGCGGGTCTCCACCAAAGAACAAGCCACCAGAGGCGGCAGGGAGGAGGGCTTCTCCATCCCCGCCCAACGCGAGGCCAACCTGCGCAAGGCCACCGAGTTGGGCGCGGTCGTCGTCGAGGAATTCGTCGAGGCCGGGGAGTCGGCCAAGACCGCCGACCGGCCCGCCCTCCAAGCCATGATCGAGTACGTCAAGTCGCATCAGGTCGCCTACTGCATCGTCCACAAGATCGACCGGCTCGCCCGCAACCGGGCCGACGACGTCCACATCCACCTCGCGCTGAAACAAGCAGGCGTCACCCTCGTGTCGGCCACCGAGTCCATCGACGAAACACCATCCGGGATGCTCGTCCACGGCATCATGGCCACCATCGCCGAGTTCTACTCCCGCAACCTCGCCGCCGAGGTCTCCAAGGGCATGACCGTCAAAGCCTCCATCGGCGGCACCAACGGCAAAGCACCCCTCGGCTACATCAACACCCGCAAACGCGACGAGTTGGGCCGTGATGTCGCCGCTGTCGATATCGACCCCGAACGTGCCCCGCTGGTGCAGTGGGCGTTTCAGGCGTATGCGACCGGCAACTACTCCATCGTCGCGCTGCGCGAAGAACTCGCCGACCGGGGCCTGACCAGGCTGCCCACACCGAAACGCCCCGCCGGGATACCGTCTGTCTCCGCGATTCACAAGATGCTGTCGAATCCGTATTACAAGGGCGATGTCGTGTTCCGCGACGCCGTCTATGACGGACTGCACCCCGCCCTGGTCGAACCCGACCTGTGGTACCGGGTCCAGACCGTGCTGCAAGGCCACAACATCGCCAAGGACAAGACCCAGATCCATTCCCACTATCTGAAAGGCACCCTGTACTGCAAGGACTGCGCCTCCCGGCTCATCCTGTGCAACGCGAAATCCCACACGGGCACCATCTATCCCTACTTCGTGTGCGCCGGTAAACACACCCGCCGCACCGACTGCACCCGACGCTCCATGCCCGTCGACCGCATCGAAGCCAAGATCGAAGACCTCTACCGGCAGATCACCATCCCCGCCCACGTCGCTTCGGCGCTGCGGCATCTGCTGACCGACGAGTTCGACAAGCTCTACGCCCAGGCCAGAACCGACAAGGGCAAAGCCGAACGTGACCGGGCCGGGCTGATGGCCGAACGCAAGCAACTCCTGCAAGCCCACTACGCCGGGGCCGTCCCACTCGACCTGCTGAAGGAAGAACAAGACCGCATCACGCGCCGCCTCGACCTGCTCGAGGCTCAGATCGGCGCATCGAAGGAGATCTACGAGAACGCGAAAGCTCACCTCGACGACGTCCTCCAACTCGCCGCCAACGCTTACGACCTGTACACCTCACTCGGCGAAGCCGACCGGCGACTGTGCAACCAAGCCTTCTTCACCAAGATCTGGGTCTCCGAGGTCGACACCCTCACCGGCGTCCCCACCCACGGCTTCGAACTCGTGCTCGACCCCGACATCCAGCAACTCGCGCTACACCACGAAGCCGACCCCCAAACAGGGGTCGGCGACCTCCAACGCCTTGTCTTGGCACAAGGTTCAAACATGGCCCAACTGGTCGGGCCGACAGGATTTGAACCTGCGACCCCTTGCAAGGATCGGAGGGTTTTCAGCAGGTCTCGTTGAGTGCCGTATTTGGTGGTTGACAAGGTAGTTTGGACGTCTGCTCGTGTTACCGGGTTTCGTCAGATTCGGTCGTTTTGACTCCAAAGTGGACAGTAAATGGACACCTGAACCGGGGTCGTTTCGAAGTGGGTTCATATCCTCCGGAGCGGTGGTCGGATCATTGCGTCAGACCAGGCTCGTTCTGCGGCGCGATCTTGCGCGTGTCCCCGAGCTCAGTATGAGGCGTGGCTTCCTCTGAATCGTCGACTTACTCGCTGAGTGCTGGCATTTGGACCCATGGAACGCTCGCTGAGTCAAACATCGGCTCATTATCCCAGTCGAAGTAGTTCTCGACCGTGACGAAAACGTCACCTTCCCGATT
>Ga0123354_10000275_pt1 | contig 46417 bp, 18 predicted proteins | sample TergutLab28metaG_2_FD_97872 | JGI IMG/M metagenome (GOLD analysis project Ga0123354, IMG submission 97872) | Labiotermes labralis P4 segment gut microbial communities from Petit-Saut dam, French Guiana - Lab288 P4 | ecosystem: Host-associated > Arthropoda: Insects > Digestive system > Gut ... | reverse complement strand
CCCATCATCCCTAATTCAAGCTATATTTTCTTGCCATGTGATTCTATTCATTTCAGTTTCACTTCCTCAAAAGGACGAGCGGACAAAGCGCTGAAAACTTTAACAGACTGAAGCTCTTTCTTCCCATCCTAAATAAAAGCGTCGTGTCTCCCTTGACTTTTCAATTCTTCTTCTTGTCTACTGCTGCCTGTCTCTCTTTCTTAGGTCAGTCTTCAAACGACACGGGAAGAAAAATGAGACAGCTTCTCCTGGTTCGATGTATGAACTACTTTCCCTCAACACTACTCTGCTTTTCCAAACATAACATTTAAACATATGAATAAATGTAAAATAATTTCTTGTGTACAAATTATTAGGTAAGGGAAATGTCGCCTCGTAACAAGACATGACTGGCACAAAACGGAGAGTAGAAGAGTAGATATGATTAACCTGAAGGCTACATGGGGGTGGGAGCCAAGGTCACGCTCCGACCGCTGTATCCTCGGGATAAAACCACTATACCTATTGTAGAGCAGGCTGGGTGGAATTTGGGACTTGTCAGGGGGTGTGTGGAGAAGAGAAAACCTCGTGCCTCCTCGGGGATACACAGCGCAATGGAATAGATTGTTCTGATTCTGTGCAACAGTGCTTGGAGTCTCTTCCACTCATTTTTTAGGTCCACACATTGGCATGAATGTGGTGTAATTTGAAGATTAAAATCTTCTGCTATGTTACGGTGGATCGTCGAGTGAATATATAAGACGATCCGAAAGAACGTAGTGCCTTCAAATTCACGATCCAAGGCTGTTTGTCCCTGAAAATGGAGACGTTAAGATTACAGACACAGAGTCACATGCCAGAAGACTGAAAAAGCAAAAACTCTGCTATAAGAAAGATAAGTCTTCCATGGTGTAACATACAAAGAGTCGCCAAAAACATTAGTGTTAAAATCGACTTTGAGGATGGCATAATCACTAAAACATTTATTGATTTAATGAAGAGTATATGGGATTAAATGATTCTGACGTGTTGGTCAGTTGATCCGCGTGATGACACGCATATTTCTTTTAGTTGATTTTCAATTATATTTTCACGAACTTAGTATGGTATAGGCTAATGCCCGAAGTTTCACTGCAGTGAAGATCCGCACTGTGGTCCCATTGGCTGTGATACTGTGGAGCCTCGTAAGTTTCTGCCTTCGTTTCGGCGGAACGTACAGCCTCGCTGAAGATGGAGTAAACGTGCACTTCAGAAATGTTCCTTCCCTTCTATGAAAGTAAGGCGTTGCAACTCAGAATTCTGCAACAAAGCTAGACAACCTAGGGCTTAATGAACTTCGTATTTTGTGTCACACTTGCACTGGGAAGAGTGTGCCGTTATTCTGACACTGTGATATAATGACGCCCTTCAATCATTGCTTCCTCATAGTGCAGAAAAGTTGAAGCTGACTAAACAATTTTAAAGTCACTCGAAGTGGATACTTTTGTGTACGGGTTTGTGCAACGTGACATATTTTTGTACGAATTATTGAGGCATGTAAATGTATGACTGGTCAGCATGTTTCATTATTTGGACACAACCGTATCGGCTCTGCGTTGCCACAACATCAGAAAGGTCGCTCACTGTTATTATTGACGTTGCTACAGACGCCATGCTGGCGATCGATCAGATGGCGGGTCTGTTACCTGGCATGCAGGTGAGCGTAGCGGGTGTGTCTACCCCCACGAGACAACCACTAAGCGGCCATATTTCACCCCAACATGCATACAACCGCCTCCCCGATTGTGTTCAAAATATTATCGAATTATATGGATAGCCTAATCCCTACGTCGTCCATCTGATTTTACCAGACAATATACTCCATTAAGTGGGTTTTAAGTAGCAATAGCCTTTATTTGTATGGGTGTAAACCTCTGTCCATGACACTAATTTGTTTATTTGTTCACTTATTTATGGTTTATTTAACAATGTTGTCAATAACTTAAGATTCTACAACGTTGAACAACAGAGTCACTTTTTATATAAGTTGGAAAAAAATTAACAATGAGATTGATATGAGCTGCCAAACACAATTATTGTTCTTAAAGTTTTTATAAAGGTATTTCATAGTTATTGTGCAAATGTAATTATTACGTATAATAATATTTTATGAATGAATGTGCCAAAACCTCTCCCATTATTACAATATTAAAATTTTAAAGTGCATCATCTCCATTATATTGATAACGAAAGAAAAATGCGGGGTTTCTCAGTCAAAACACACCTCTACAGTAACAAATCAGATACATATTTCGGCTATTGTTAGTAGCCATTATCAGGCCTGTCCAAGGATATAAAAAGAAAGAAATAATGAACTTACTGTATTGGTTGGAGATCTCGAAACTTACAAGTGTGTTATGTAAAGTGTATAACGTACATTGTATGTTTACAGGAAGAATTAAATAACAAGGTTTAGGATATTTATCTCAGTAATTAACCAACTTAATGCACAAAGTTTTGTTTTACAATACGTTTATTTCATGCCTCTACATGTTTCGAGCACATGTGCTTATCATCAGGAGGTCAAAATTGCATTACACAGCATCTGGTATCATCACACCTATAGGAGGCCGTCTCGCGCACAGGTTGAGAGAGGACTGGTAATGCAATTTTGAACTCCTGATGATGAGCACATGTGCTCGAAACATATAGAGGCATGAAATAAACTTATTGTAAAACAAAAATTTTGTGCATCAAGTTGGTTAATTACTGAGATAATTATACTGAGATGCGCGGTCAGCAAAAGAGAAAAAAAGTTTTGGATGTAAACTTACGAAATCTTTTACACTTTGAATATGTAGTTAATGTAGATGTAGATCCTTGAATGCTCAGACCAAGACCTTACGAGTTTCGTACCTTGATCATAGTTTTTCTAATATTCTACATTAATACAGTGGAAGTTTCACATCTGAAAATAGGCTTAGATCATAATAATAGAACGAGAAGAATGCGGAAAGTTGTCTTTGGCCGAATTCGAGGAACTAAGCTGGACGTGGCTTGAATGTTCGATGTGATCGCACTAGAACATTAGAACAGCTGGAATCGAGACCGCGATTTGAACCTGAGACCTCCTGAACACAACAAAGGTGTTGTAAGATCCTCGACAAAGACGTTAGCTTTAAACCCTTGAATCATCCCACGGTTGAAAACAAATATTATCGGCTGAAAAGTAGAAAACGCGAATTTATTAAACATTTGTGCTCCATTGAGGTACAATTTTCCACTCAATAATAATTCATCCATTGGGTATAGTTTTCTTAGAGCGTGTAATCGTTTTGCTGGTCCGTAAATTCCTGTCAGTGTGTGGAATCAGCAAATTGTTCACAGTATTGATAAGAGCTCTCCACTACGTCGTAATCAGAGCCACATAAATCCACTGAATGTGATAGTATGTATAATGTTGCAAATTGTAAACAGGAATTTTATTTTTATTTCGCTTATGTTTATTTCTTAGAGTGGTCTCATCCCTTCAAGTTTACCGACCAATATTTTACACGAATTTCACATATCTGCTCTCCGTACTGCATGTCCCACCCATCTCGTTATCCTTGATCTGATTTCCCCTATTATAAGAATACTTTTCGGAGAAGGCCGGTGTTGGAACAAACCAGTTATTTCCAGTACGTTCCAATTCAGACTTCCATCACTGTTGGGCACCTTATAATGCGTCAACTTGTCTGACGCAGTTGCACTGTGTGTAATCTGTACATCAGGCGTAATGTTTCGCATGCGCGATACGGTCGTTTAGAAACTGTTGCGTGTGTTCCTACAGGCGCATAATAAGGTCATTGGATCCAATCTCTGATGTCGTTAACTGCGTATATTTTGTTGCCGAACCCTGCGCCTGTTGATGTGGTTTCCTGAAGTTAAGGTCACAACCTTGCGTGTTTGGAATTACGAATACGAATTTAAGAACGCAGTGTGTAAAAATGACTCTATTTGATATTTCCTTAAGCTGCTGAAGTAAATGGGGGAATGAAAGCTCACTAGGGTTTCCCGTTTAATCCAACTTGATTCAGCAGTGTTATTGGTGGGTCTCGCAACTTACTTGTAAAAGTTATTAATCTATGCGTGGCTCTCCCGAGGGTCCTCATGAAAATTTTAGGGCATCAAGTCTGTATCGCTTGAGGAAAACCCTTCGTTTTGACCGAGCAACACCTTCAATTTTGACCTGCAAGTGCACTTTTACACTCTAGTCATTTTTATGTTCAACAGTTGCAAATGAAAAGGGTACACTGTGTGAATGGTTAATTGTTACGTGTCTAGGTAATCACATATGCAGTAAAATATTTTCCAGCTATAGAATTATCTACAGTTCAGTATTAAGTTTAATTAGTACATTTTCCCAGTAATGATGCATAAATTTTAGCTTTGAAGAACCAAATCATTGGTATCAATGCCGTGGTGTATTCTGTTTCAAAATGACTTAGACTTTTCCTAAATATTTGGTTTCGTAACTTTTTCTGGCTGCAGAATTCTTAGTGGTAAATCTAAACTCATAATATAATTTAAAAATGTTCTGTGCCTTGCCTACAATAATTTGTTTGAAACAGAAGAAGGATGTCTGGAATTTCGAAAACAAGGTTTCTTGTTCCGTCTGTGTGTTAATTTCATATCACATGTTGTATTTCTGGAACTAATTCCACTGTAAGAGAACAAAACCTTTGTGTTAATTTTCTTCGGTTAGAAGGGATACACTTCAAAATAAGATGGTATATTAGAAAATGATAAATGCGAGAGACTCAGGATTGATATTGATAATTTCTGCCTCTCTATCCTCTGTGAATGTAAAAAGGTGGAATATTTATGTGTAAAGAAACTGATCTGACTTCTTAGCTTTTTAATAATATTAAAAACAATGTCATAAGCAATTATGGAGCATAAAATGCGCATTTTGTTTTTCATTTTAACTTTTGTCGAAAATAAGCAATTTAAAGGCACCCGAAGATAAATGTATTAATTTGTCTTTATTGTTAGTTCAGATTAACAGCATTTTGCGCTCAAGATGTCCGTAGAAACTCATGTGATTCCGCATTTAAAATGTTCGAAAAGATTAACCTAGTTTAACCAATATTTTAATGGGCTGAAATTTGTGGGGCTTGAAGTTCTGGCAGCGTGTTCCTTATTAGGACTTTACAATGTGTCAGTGTAAAGTGTTACCTACATTTCGAAGGATTAAAGTGCCTTGATCTTCAGGGTCAATCAATCCAAGAAGATTAAACTTATGGATCTGCAGATTATGTCAATAAAATTGTTTGAAACGTCAATAAATATTTGTCAGTCGGAACCACGTAAATTCCCAGAAGAATTGAATATATAAACATTTTTTTATTTCTGTTGAGGATAGTCAACCTGTTGCGACCTACGCATCTGGACATCTTTCACGTCATCACTTGTGTGGCCCTGTTCATACTCCTTGTGATATTTTACGTAACAAGGCGAAGGTCAGTGCAGTGAAAAACACTTAACGCATGCATTGCATGATGAAACACGGTCTGGCAGGTGTTGTGATAAAACACGTAGGAGCATGACACTGTAAAACCACAGTACATTAAAGACACTGATGACGACCTGAAGGTCCTCCAAGTGCTTACGCCGCAACGAAGATACTAAGGGCTGGCGTTGAACTATTACTTACTCCACGGTGCAGATTCCTTCTTGAGAAGCTAACTGGTTTGCAGCTAGTCAAGAAATTCCCCGCATTTCATGGAACCCGAAGGTTCATTACCGTACTCACAAGCGTCCGCCACCTGTCCCTATCCTGGACCAACACAATCCAGTCCACATACCCACATCCCACCTCCTGGAGATCCATCCTGGCGTTGAACTATAGACAACTTAAAGTTACATGGTGCCACACGGAAAAGACTGGGAACATAAATAATTGTATATTTATTAGGTACGAAAGAGTTATCCGAAGTTGATGTGTTGTTAATTTTATAAGATAATTTTTTTATTTTAAATGATAATTGGTAACTTTACCTGTGGACAACAAGTGGAAGGTTCCAACATTTTTGCCTTTCGCAAAATGTTATAAGACTAGCGATGAAACAGAATGATATGGACATCGTGTACACAGCGAATGATTAAAGAAGTTACAGTCCTGAAAGGAAATCTGCATCGGAGTGGCAGAATAATATTAAAATAGGTCTTAACAAATAGAATGTGGTGTCTTGGACTGAAGTCAGCTGGGGAAAGAAAGGATCCAGCGTTGGGGTCTTGTGGGCACATATATGAAACTGCGAGGTTTATTGAGGCGGGATATATGGAGACAAGGAGACGACTGCCAGCTTGTCGAAGACTGTGTTCCGTAGAGCAAACAGCGGCCACGTTAACAGCCAACCTTACTATGTTACGTAATCTTTATTAGTATGAGGCCGAACATTTATGTTACAGCTACGCGTCACGGTTTGCAAAGATTTCGTGATTTCTGTCCTGGTGGTTATTGAGGTTTTGGCAACAGATGAGAGAAAATTTTGACACCTAGAAGGTTGTTTGACCGTGCATCTTCCTCATGAAATATTGACATTCAGCACGTGTTTGCATGAATTACAGAACTCTGGGTCAGTTACGTGTCTGTGAAAATTGGAGCGTTGTGGATGAGAGAAGAGTTTTGTGTTATGATTGAATTCTTGGAAATCATTTTGATCTCACTTTGCACACGGTGTGAATGTGGTTACATTCGGTGTCCAACATATGGCTTTAATTGTCAAGTGACATCGACGCGTCATTAGATAACATACATATACCATATTCATATTCACGTAAATATTTACAAAATCTAAACTCTTCTAACTTCATGGAAACGGGAAGGGCGGTAAATTTTAATAAGCTGGATGAGTAAGAGAGACGTAAAATAAATATGGAGAGCTGAGAATGGAGGAAAAGGAGGTACGGGAGGGATTAAGTAGACGAACAAATAGGAATAGGTAATAAATTATTTTCCTCCTGAGTCTGTGTTTGAGCAAATTCTAGTTGTCACTGCTAGGTGACGGGAAATCTTAAGATTTCTTAATAAATATACGGTTTCGCGCCATATTGTCGAATTTGAAGACATAATCCTTTAGAAACATTCTGTTTAGACAAATCTTTAAGCAGTAAATACTGAGGAATTTTCTTTACCTGTGATCCACATTAAGTGTTGTTCATGTTGAATGAATTTCGTAACAGGAAATTTTCTGGTAGTTTAATGTTTGAAAATTTCGGGATAATCTTCTTTTCAGATGTTGTTTAATAAAATAGATGTTAGCATTTATTTACATGAAATTTAAAGCTAATAAAAAAATTCCTGAAAAAAACATTTGTCTCTAATTACTCAAACGTGAAAATGTCAGAAGCGTCCCTTAGTGCGAAATTCACTCAACGTAAACAACAATTAAGGAGGATCAAAGTGAGATAAAATTCCGATGCAAGAAGGAAATAAAATTGAATAAGGAAGAAATTTTTCGTTAAATTTTCATCGAACATAATACTGATAATTTACAGAGGACGATGTGGGTTAAAATAATGTATATGTCCGTGTACTGCTGCTGCAGTTATGGCTCCCATCAATTTGTAGCTGTAAAAGCGGGTGAGACATTGCAAATGTAGGCCGCTTTCGGCGGACAAGCGGCCCCACACTACTCTTTCAAATCGGCGGTAAAAAGCCACTTCATTAGCGAAATCAGTGAACGTTAAATGATTGGTAATTACCGACAACATGCCGGCTCTTTTGCTCTTCACATTTATATGCGAGAGTGTGTTGTAATTAACATGCCACAAAGGCATAATACACAAAATATATCCCCTTTCTCTGTTTGCGTGGGAGGGTCAATACTTGCATGTTGTTGGAGATCAGTGGGAACATTGTCATGGTACAAGTGACAATCAGTGGCTGTATTTAACGAGAATCGGTAAGTGCGAATTTGCGTTATATTTCATTCCAGTATCTTTCAATTCAACTCTGACCTGCCTGTCAGTAATTTCTGTTCATGTGAGGCTGTTATATTATCACAGTACCAAATGTAGGAACCAAGTTGCGGCACTTCTGCTTCTGCTTTCTTACGAAGAATTTCAAGGACTGGAATAGTAATTCAATCTAGGCTAGAAATCTTCCTTTCCCATTCTTACCAATTCACTGCCCACTTTTTATCACACTATTCCATACCACGTATTCTAATTTACTAACAACGTACTTAAGTAACCTGTGGGCATACAATAGATTTTGCCATGTCCTTTTACTATGCACTATTTTGGGGGGGGGGGGGTATGCGTGTGCGTTTTGGTGTTTATACCGATAACAAACACATAAATACTTTTGTCTTAATGGGTTGTGTAGGCACAACTACAAACTGTCACGAATATTGTAAGTCCAAGCTAATACCATATTTTATCACATTCCCTTAGCTAAATATGCATAGGGTGATCAAGGAGAACAATATTTCTGTGTTACATTTCAGCTTATTGTTTTTAAAGACGTAAAATTAAAATATACAAAACTCTATTTTAACCTGTTGCTATATACGGACATGTAACTCCTTCTCTCTAAGACTTTAGGCACTCCTACTGAAAAGATTTCAATTCAGGTGAACAAATTCGAACTCACCATTATATAACAAAGTCAGACCAATTTGTTTCGCGTAATATTTCTTTATGCTTCTGTCATGTTGCATGAATAAAATCGATTAGATTGAAGATGAGAGTCTGTGTTTGTGGTATCCCAGGCCGTCAGCCTCGATTCTGTCCAACTGAACTCGATTCGGTTCGTGAGTCCAAAATGTGAGGGAATAAAGGACGATGATTTTGTTTGAGAGCGGAATGGAAAGGAAAACAGTTGGACGTAGGGGAAAGTAATCTTAAGTCGGGAATAAGTTTTATTTTGAATCTGTGTTGAAGTAGGATTTCAAGGACGCACAGATAGTTTGAAAATCGCAAAAGTTGAGAGACAATATATAGGTATGTGCGTAGTGACTTCAAAGTGTTCCTGGAACTCGCTGGTATAATTTACAAAAATCGTTACTATGAATAAAGAAATATACATGGACATCCTTCGTAGCCTTAGGGATGTGGTCAGAAGAAAAGTCTCCGAAAAATGGAGAACCAATAGCTGGTTTCTCCTTCACGACCATGCTACAGCACACCGATCGGTTATGGTCAAGGATTTCTTAGCAAGGAACAATGTGACAACACTGGACCATCCCCCATAATCTCTTGGCCTCTGACCTCGAACTGTTACCTCGACTGCATCCAGCAATGAAGGGAAGCAGCTTTTGTGATTCTACTGACATCATTAAGAATGCGTCGAAAAGCTGAAAAGGCTTTTACAAAATGGCTTCCAGGAATGTTTCCAACACATTTACAGTCGCTGACGGAAGTGCATATTTCCACAAGGGGCTGTTTTGATGGAAATGTAGCTTAAATGATGGAACTGTTTTGTATTTCTCAGAAATAAAGTCATTCCGGGAACATTTTGAAGCTACCACCTACATGTATATCGGCACTCATAACAATGGAAATTACTTCTGCTTCTTATTGTGGATTCCCAGTGCACAAAATTTCGTCCCGATTCCTGCTACCCTGTGTTATATTTCTCTTGGTTTTTCCCTGACCCTCTCAGGATTTACTATATAATATTTTAAAAATGAGGAATAAACACTGCTTTCAACGTCCCGCCTGATTGGCTTTTGTTTAATCGTCTGTCATTCAATGGACTATGATATGAATTACGGAAATAATCTTTAAATGGAACACGAACAAGTTTAAACATATTATACTAATTTTCCTATAACAAAAAGCTATCATGTGCGATTTATCGTTTCGCAATAGCCCCATTTGTTCTTGGAACTGTGGGAGATATACTCCGTTTGTGAAGCTGGTTTTATGAGATCCGTAGAATGTTTACGACTGCATAGCACGTTACAATCAATTCACTCTGTAAATGTCATCAGTTTTACCCATGTTTAAAATAAAAACTAAAACACAACTGTCTTGGACAGGATCGATCCCTTGCAGCAGCTACAGACAACATATGCCCAAAAGTTTAAAATTCCTCTACTTCTCGGTTCTGATTGTTTCCCTTACTCTTGTACCTGATGATAGGGGCCGTTCCTGTCTCCGAAACACTTTGTGCGAAGAGTGAACGACTCCAAATCCGATTTTAGAGTGTTTCACACTCCTGCTGACGGAGTGGTTTGTTTGTTCACATATTAACTAGCTGCTGAAACATATATGAATGAATTCGTAGTCTGTTGACTGACTGACTGACTGACAGACAGTAATTGCGATGCCACTCCTGAAGAAGTACGCCGTGGGGGTACAATTTGACTGCGCTATAATGAATCGGGTAATTATATTTTTTTACTTGAGTGTACAGTTAATTTGAACGCTGAACCCAAGGAACTGTTTCACGCGGTGATATTCTTTCTTTCATAGCCTGACCTCCTGTATCTACTCACTGTAGTAGGTGTAGGGAGTTATTGTTGCACCTAATCACACTCGGTGACACACATTCGGTCTGAGTCCTCTGGACGAGGGATCGGCCCGTCGCAGAGACCTGTACGTGATAACACACAACATTCACCTGAGGCGGACATCCTTGCATTGATGGTATTCGAACCCGCAGTCCCAGCAAGCGAGCGGCCGAAGACATAAGCTTTAGACCACGAGGCCACTGAGATCGGCACAGTTATATTCCATTAATTTATTTGTGATATATTTAGCGATAATGGCTAATATTATGTGAATATTTAATGACCATGAATCGAAAAATGATTAAAGGAAAGAGTTTCGGTCTAATTCTTAGTACTAAAGCAGCATTTGTCTCAAAATAATGCAGCTAAACTTTGTCCATTTATGTTGCTTAGAAGGTTTCCATTGATTTCATTTTGGTACTACTCGAAATGTGGTTATGTGCATTTGTCGATTCAAGTGTATTTAACTGACTGGTGTACATCAGAATCTAAAAACTTGAAAGTATCAATACCAAACTCCTCGATTCGTCACGACAGTGAGCCAGTTCCATCTGCCTGCCTTCTATTTCCAAAAATCAGTCTTCATCTAAGAGACAAAATATACGTATAACATAATATTTTGGTGCTTTCGCGTAAGCATTTTTGCCGCGGGAAAACAACATTTGTAACATATTCTGAGTGTGTGTCTGTAGCTTTAGTTATCCAGCATGCAAAGCGCATGCGCCTTATTGTATTGTCATCTGTGGCCGTCTGGCTGTGCCATATTTTTTTAAGTTATCTCATGAAGGACACGATTTTCGGTAAATGCTATTCCAAATAAAATATGTTTTCTGATTTCTTGTACAATTTTTGTCTTAAAAATTACTTATTCTGTGATGAATTCAGTGAGAAATTATCATAAATTCAAGTAGGTATTCACATAAAGTACTCGCTATTCTCGTCATATTTTAATGAAACTTGAATTTTCTTGACAGATTTTAGAAACATTTTTAAATTTCATAAAAAACTGTCCAGTGCGAAGCGAGTTGCTCCACGCGGGCGGACGGACAAGACGAAGCTAATAATCATTTTTCGTAATTTTGCGAATGAACCTATTAATCCTCTCATCTCCTCCGCAGTTTCGAATTTTCCATTTCCCAAGAAGTTTTCCTACCAAACTTCTGCAAGCCTTCCTTGCCTTTCCTTTCTCTGCATTTGTGTAGCCCTGACGAGAGGAATGTTTAGTTGAGAAAAGTGAAGAATTAGGTGAGTGTGGAATTTTTGTTTAACGGAACGTAGAGTTTCGTGCAATATATAGATCACTTAATGAACGACTAGCAGCTTCCCTAAAGGACTCTGGTCCATAGATTTGTTAAGTTAAAATCGGTTATCGGTTTTCCTAATAATTATTCCTAATTTCCATGAATCCTTCAAAGAAACTACCCGGTAAAGTTGCTATAAGTTGAGGACGAACATTTGACATGAATTCTGGTCCTGTTGCCTGGCTTTAAGCTTCGTAATCCGTACAGATGATTCATCATCGTGCAGTAAGTATGACCAAACGACGGAGGAACTACAAAATGCGATTTGTGACAATGGGCAGTGAAATGTTAGTCCTATATCATCGTATTCTATGTAATGACAAAGACTGGTCCGTGGATATTGGGAGAACAGCGAACCTCCATCTCTATGTTAGATGGACAGAGCAGGCCCATGTACTTTCGAGATGTCAGTACACACCTACCAGATTACAAGCTGCTACGACCCAGAAATCTATAATGTGACATCGTAAACCTATTGTGTGCTGTAAGCAATAAAGCTAACAGCACATATTTATTGACTATTTTCGTTTGGGTTATGAATAGAAGTAAGAAGACTATCATCGTTTTTAATAAGTATTCTTTTTTCCTGTGACGCTGTGGCCCGACGAGGGTCGTGGCCTCCTCATTCATGAGGTTTCTAGATCACACACAACGAAGCACTACAGTCGGTATGACTCCTCTAGAAGAGTGATCAGCTCGTGGCCGAGAACTCTATCTGACAATACACAACACTCACAGCAGACAAATATCCATGCGTCCGGCGGGATTCGAACTGACGGTCTCAGCATGCGAGCGGCCGCAGAACTGCGCCTTTGACTGCGCGTCCACTGCGAACGGCTTTTAAAAAGCATACAACATGTAAATTATACTTTATGGCCTGGTGTCCAAAATTTTGTTTCTAATTCAGTGAAACTTTGCTGTAAGTTTCATATAAATCCGTATGTAATTAGCCTGATTTCTTACCGTCCGAAATATCGTCTGTTTCTGGAATTCCCCACTGCAGCATAGACATGCAGGTCTTTTTACACTGTGGTTCCGTGGCCTTCTGAATGCCATTCAAATTGCGTAATACGGCTTCTCTGGAAATACCTCCTCCTTTTGTGACACGCCCACTTGCTGCGCTATATAGAAATTGTACTTTAGCACTTCCGATGGGAGAGGCAAAGCTCTGTTGAGTGAGATTTCTCTTCGTTGCTTGTTTTGTTACTCCTGCAGCAGACGTACTTGCGGCTAGCCTTGTCCTTTTGCTACTGTCCAGAGCTGACTCTTTTGATTTGATTCCCGGCGCAACGCATTGACGGAGTCGCTGATTCGAAGTTAACATTCTTCATGTTTAATGGATGGCGTAGCACATGTTTGGGAAGACTCGTCGAAAGGGAAAACGTAGAAGATTGATGCGTAAATGGGAAAGAAATACTAAAACGCATATTAAATTAAGGTATTTGGGTCTGTTGAATGATTTGAACTGTTTCGTGACTTGGCGAATAGCCGAAACTGTGTTGATCATTTGGTTTTTCTAAGTGAATGGTAAATGCGCTCTGTGGATCTGACCATCATTTCGCGAGATGCAGGCGAAGGTCACACGTTCTGGATATATCCATGCTGGATGGAAATGTGACCGAAATAGGCAGATATTTTAATACGTTAACTGCTGCCACGACTTCCTTTACAGAAAAAATATTTTAGGTTCAAATACATGGAATTATTAAGGACATTTGAGTTCCATATTTTATATTAATAACAAAATAGATGAAACTTTAAGGAGCCATTGCAATGACAATGAAATTAAAGTAATCGTATATATACGGCGCCTGAGGGTTTAGTCTGGATTGCATTGGCGCTGGCTACATTTTCGTTCGTGGAGTATGTTAAATAGCGTAATGAAACTTAGAGGGGCGACACAGCCTGAAAACTTCTCGACCTGCTGGCTGTTTGTTGCCTTCACAATTTAAGTGCCGTATATGTCTCATCACGAAGTTCTAAACTGACTTGACAGTTATACTTGTCATGTTTTGGGTTTTTCATTTAATTTTACTCTAATGGTCACACAGGGACATATATTTTCTTTTTCAGGATGTTATTCCGAGACTCTGCAGTGATGCAAGGGACACTGAAAGTTTTTCAAATCTTAGACCCTTATTGCTGGTGAACATTGCATTAGGCCTCTATAGTAGTACAGGAAATTCGGTACCTTTCAGTTTGTAATTAGTGTCCTTCACCTCTTCTTTTGTGCAGTAATAATATATGAAACCTTACGTTCTGAGGATGGAATGGCTCCCTGTTTTCAGACTAAACATACACTTAAAAACAAATAGTTTATTCATCTAATTACTTCATTATTTAACAAGCTTTATAATGATTAATTTAAGGGGATGATGTCTCTTTCCCACGTATATGGACTATTATATGAGTTTTTAAAAATATGTTCCAATTAATGTATGGGTCTGATGATGGTCTCTGCGTAGACCGAATTTAGTAACCTTGGGAATCGGTGTGTTGTTCATGGCGGTTTATTGAATATATATATATATATATATATATATATATATATATATATATCTTGATCGGAGCAAAACGGAAATGTGTCACTTAAATTCTACTCAAGAAATTGAGAAGGATTTTAACCAGTGGGCCTACTTTATGGGTTTCAACCATATTTTTAGCCAGAATACTGCATTTTCTCTCCGAAATATTTTTGTATTATTATTATTATCGATATCAAGACACGATAGAGGAATCCCATGAAGTAAATTATTTAAAAATTGTTATAAAATTGTCAGAATGTTACAGAATCTGAATACGTGGATACAGTGTGCGATAGCCTAGGAATGGGAGGATCTCACCTCCGCGTTGCGTTCCGCAGTTACTGGAAGTGTGTATAAGGAAGAATTGCTGTAGCAGCTTTCTTGCTTTTGATTGCGAAATGAATATTCACATTGTATCGCAGTTTTATTCTGCAGCAGATTAGGGCAAGGATATTCACCAAACAAGATAGACAAAATATGTTTAACATAATATTGAGGCGCTTTGGCACATCCATTCTTTCGAGTAAAAAAAATAATTATTACTTATTCTGCGCGTGCGTCTGTAGAGTTAGGTAATCAGCATTCAATGCCCATACACCATAATGTCATCTGCGGCCTATCCAGCCGCTGTAGAATATTTTCTGGGAACATAGAATGTGTGTTTTGTTATCTTCTACAACTTCGAAATATTTTTCATTCGAAGAAAAATTGGGCGAAATAGTTCATAAATGTATATTGGTCTTCATGTAAAGTACCTGTTATTCTTGTCAGATTTTAATTAAACTTGAATTTTCTTGACATATTTTCGAAAAATACTGTAGTATCAAATGCCATGAAAATCCTTATAGTGGGAGCCGAGTTGTTCTAAGCGGAAGGATGGACGGACGGACATGAAGAAAACAGACACGACGAAGCTAATAGTCCCTTTTCGCAATTTTGCGAAATCGCCTATAAGCGAATGAGAACTTAAATTTTAATCTAGGCCGCCAAGGTGTCACACGTATATGTCAGTGTGAAAATAATATTTAAATTTTCCTTGCAATAAGGACATATGTCGAAATTTTATTAGCCCTTGTCAGAATTCACAATATTCTTTGGAGGGCATGTACAGTACGTACTGCCTAAACTTTCTGACAAGTTTTGCATTTGTAGCGAAAATCCTGAAACTGCGGTGCACAAAATTTCAGCCAAATATCCATCTGCTGCCCATGCCTTTAAATTTGATTGGACGAAACTAATTAAATAAAACGTTTGTTCACTTTTGTATGTACCGTATTACTCAAACTTTTAGAAGCACTTTTTTAATTTTTCCAAACTAAAAATCATTGTGGTTCTTAAATTTAAGGTGTTTTTTTTCAATCCTCGAAAATCTCCAAAACACCACTTTTCTTGAATAAAAATTGGCCTCTTTCAAGGGTGGTAAATTTTAAGGAGAGCGAAATGTACTTGCTCGCAAAAATTATCCGTACTTTTAATTCTTTAATAAACTTATTTACTCCTCTTAATTATCATCTAAATTTTTTTCTGAAAATCCCTTTTCATACGTGGGGCATATTTGAAATTAGAGGGTCTCGTAAAGTTGAAGCAATTTGGCGTGTGAATGCAAGAATTTATAGCAGCTACCTGCAGAAATCCTTGAAGTGTCCGTAGGGAAGCACATAAATATAAAAAAATATCTGTAAAGCTCACAGAACCGAACTACATGTTTATACGTCTCTACTGTAGAGATTATCCGTTCCTGCTGAAGTTTGCTTGGAGCCTTTTCAACGTGAAACTGTAAAGGACAAATCGCTAGTTGCATTTTATTTCCTAACTTACTTTCCTGATATATTTATATCTTCTACATAATTATCGATATGTTTTGCTGACTGTGTTCTTATAGAGCAGAGAAAAGGATGTAAAATTGCTTTCCTCAACGGATTTTTAAAAAAACCCCAGGTTTTAAATCCTGTATCTCTCTATATAACTGTGAAGAGAAAGGTCGTTTTTCTTAATAAAAATCTTTAATCTGTCGATATTTCAAAACGTAACCAGTCAGTTTTCCGATATTTGCGTTTTAGTTTTTTTTTTTTTGTAAATTATTACCTCTCACGTCAGTTACGTCACCTCTTCTTGTAAACCTCATAATGTCTGGAGGACCTCACCAGAATTTTTCTAAATAAAGGTTTACTCAACATTAGTGCATTTATAATCCAAAATTGGTAGCAGGGGTATGAAATTTACGTGATTGGAACATCTTACTCAAAAGAAATTAACATCTTTCTCACCTGTCCTTGTTGTAGTGTTTGTTTTTAAAACGGTTCTTTACCTCACTCTAAATAAAGCGGTAACAAAACAACATTTCCCTGTAGGGTTACGTTCAAGTGACAGCATCTGATGTCCCTTCCAGACGGCTAAGAAGTTGCATGTCAAATTCTGTGACCCAGCTGTGCTTAAGATATTAACTTGTTCCACAGTAGCTTTAGCGATAAAGCGATGTTACATTTGTTCATATGAGTGTTCACAAGTCGTTCTGCCTGTCATAACTACCGTGTAGAGTAATTCAACGATGACACGAAAGTTGCCCATTCCCCTCGTATTATATATATATATATATATATATATATATATATATATATATATATCTTTAAAAAAGTTTTAACATTTTTCAATGCAAAGGAAAAAGCTTTTAACAAATATTAATTTTGATGATAATTATGAAATTGAAAAATATGGTTATTTAGATTAACCATTATTATATATTATTGATATATATACATATAGGGGTGCTGATAAGTCCTTACCCTGACCCTGGAAGGAAACAAGCTACAGCGACCAAGACTTACGACGTACAAACAACAGGAATATATTCCTGTTGTTTGTACGCTATGAGTTTTGGTGTAGTGTTTGTAAGTCTTGGTCGCTGTAGCTTGTTTCCTTCCAGGGTCGGGCTAAGGACTTATCAGCATCCCTGTATATATATATATATGTGTGTGTATGTGTATGTAGCATTGGTATTTCCACCCAGACCTGTGCAAGTCTGCACGACAATTAGAAATGAAGCCTTCAACTCTGTGAACAAATCACAATTTATGTCTTCTCGCGCGACGCACGTTTTTTTTTTATGAATTTATACTTTTAAAAATGACGTGCTTCATTGCGTCCGACATTCGTATTATCATAAATTCGCTGTCTAAAAAAGAGTTGATTATATTTATTTAAGTTATTGCCACTGCGAGACTTCCCTTAGTGTTTCTGACATTTATATGCAAAACACTTTTTATATCAGTTCAACGCAAACAGTTTGCCTTGGCTCATTCCAGCATGCGAAGAAAGAATGGCACAATGTTCTTCATGTTTCGAAATAAAACGGATCAACATTTAAAGCCTTGAATATGGAGACTGTGTCACTCTAAAATACGAACACGGTAGTAGAGGGACATCTCTGAAGGAATATTTTTCTTCCCAATATTTATTAAAATACGCTGTATTTACATTCCATAATATGGTGCATTCTTGCTCTCATTTTAAGTAGCCGCATTCATTCAGAAGTATAATATTCACACTGCTTCAGTGCGTTAATAAACGCCGATTCCAAAACACTGTCTCCCGGCACTGTCTACCAACAGCTGCGAATCGAGTTGAATCTAGCTTTTTCCTTCAAGAAAGGAGCCACCCTAATTATGTGTGTCTGTTTTTATTCCCACCATGCTAAACGCTGTTTACGAATTTTCGTAACAGAATTGAGTGTAAATGTGCACGGGTTGCAGCTGTATATTTCACCGTGCACAGCGATTCGTGAATTTGGAGTTCGATATTGTTGTAGGTCACCTAAAAGTTGCCAGATCTAATCTTCAGTCGCTTTTAAGTTTATATACGCTATACGTCGTTTAAATTAGCCATTAAACATTACAATTTAGCCTATTGGATCACTGCAAAATAAATGTCTCAAATTAGCAGCTAGGACCGGAGATAAAGTTGGTGAGAGCCGGATCCGGTCCGCGTGTCATATTTTGCTACCCGTGTCAAAATACGCCCGGCAGCAAGTCTGGTCAAAGAGCTGCTGAGTAGGGACTCTTTGGCTATGGTGTTTCCCAAGTACATCCACATGAAATCGAGTGTATAAATTTGCTTACGGGTACTCAGAGGGTGTGTTGTTACTCTTATCGCTTCACAGACGGTGTTACTTGGCAGCGCGCTCGAGATATTCGGTAACACATGCACTGAACTTTCTAGCTGAATAATTAGCATGGTCAGTGTGCTTTTGTTCTGAAATAGCGTGTTTTGAACGTCAGTTCTTTGCTACTTTAAAGTAAAAGTGAGAAAGGAAGGAAAGGGGGATACGAATAACGATAGGAAGTACAAGCAAAAGTGATGGGAAGTGAATTCTGTGGAACGGAGGAAAGGAGACAGAGGCACGAAATGGATAGCGGAAAAGAGTGAGGTTTTAAAGGAAAAAATTAATTATTTTCTTCGACACACTAGTCTGTCCGTTATTTGAGTAAAGACCAAATAAGGCTACTGTTTATGCAAAGAAATAAAAGAACCATGAACACGTCCAGTACATCTATATGGTGCTCTAACTTACTCTTCGACAGTTCTCTTCACCACATAATCAGTCTACACGGAAGAATCCCACCATTTCTTCCACATATGTAACAGATCAAAATATTGTTTAGTAACTGCTTTATACAGGTATTCCCTGATGATGGACCAGTACAGCCCGAAACATGTAGGAGTTTGTTCTAAAAATATTATTGTGAATTAAAAGACATTTCTGTGCATTTGTTGGTTAAAAGTGTGGGGGGAAGAATATATATTTTATGTCTGGAAATTTTTATTTGATTTCTTCCCATAAAAATTTCCAGCGCTTGCCGCTCACAGAATCTAAGCCACTGTTTAATATTTTGACCACTCGAAGAGTGTACAAATTCTCAAGGACGTACATGTTGTTACGTAAATGAAACTCTACTTTTTCACAGCCTGAAGCAGTCTAACTGTCTCTGTACTACCAATAGCTTATGTAAATTGATTAGGTTAACACTGAAATTTCTATAGGGATCAGCACAAGTCAGACGTCTGAATACTCGCCTTTATTTTCTGTGATACAACAACCAAACTTGTGTCTAGGCCGCCTCATTAAAGAGGTTCCTAGCTAACACAAAATTAGACACTCACAGCCAATAGGAATCCTCTAAACGAGTGATCAGCTAGTCGCATAGGCCGCTACCTACGCCACACGCAACAAAAACCCCACAGCCTTTGGGGTCGGCGATTTCTCGCCTTTATTGGTATAAGTTAAACGTAAGAGTGTAGTGTGGATTTGACTCAAGGATTTGCCAGTGGCGGGATCTGGTGACAATGAAGTGAACTTTTGTTTCTAATGAGAGTCAGGAATTTCTTTACCAGACCACTAATTTCTCAGAAAGGGCTTTTATACGTGCACCAAGCGATGTTCGAATTGTGAGAGATAAGCGAAGAGTTACATAAAAGCGACTGAGGAAGAGTGCATTGGCATTTCACATGGATGACGCAGTGTTCTGTCGTGCGGCGGGTACATGGATCAATACGAGGACCCTAGCTCCTGGTCGTACCTGCCTTTCGCATCTGACCTACACGTGCACCGCCCACCAGCCCTTAATCCCAAGTTAACGTGCAGTTCGCTTACACATGTATATGTCTGTGAATCAACTACTGAATTCCAAAATTTCTGTTTAGTCTCTTGCCTAGTTAGTTGCTTGTTTATTGAGTAAAAAAAAATTAATCCCATTTATAAGAATCCAGCTGTAGACGCCAATAGTTCTTAATCTATTCAATAATTCAGATCTTGATGCTTCTGCTTATTTTTAGTTTATTTAAGGGCGTTTATAATATCGATTGATCCATTGTTAGTGAGTAATGAACTGAAACAAATGTGGAAGGGAATGGTCATAACCCAATTTAAGGTAGTATGCCAGCATGTACTTGAAGCGATTGAGGAAAATTATTAAAGAAATAAGAATGATCTTTGTTCGAGCTGAGATTTGAACCGACAACCTCCCTAATATAAGACAGAGACGTTACGGGTTGAAACAAATTGTTCGGTTCCACGTTTTAAAGCATGAAGTTTATCCATGCGTTCGTAATATCTCAACGCTACACACGATCCTCTGCCAGATTCCTCCAGCTTCCCCCGTCAAAATCCGTCTCCCTTGGTTTCAGTTGGTATGTTATCCTACCAGCACCTTATGTACCTCGCTTTCCCATCAGAATTCTGCGTGCATTCTTTGCTCCGTTATTCCTCAATTCAAGGGACGTATTCAGCCCAACGTAGCGTCTTCGATGTCGCTAACATAACAGTACCACATGGCCTGTATAATTCATGATATTCTGGTTTTTCAGTACACTAAATTGCTCTCTTCGTCCTTCTCACATCCGCGTACTTATTTTGTCTATGCACTTGGTCATTGCAACCCCCCCCCCCCCCCCAAAAAAAAAAGTATATTTCCACTTTCCGCATCCAGGGAAATAAGCGGCAGATTTGAGGAACTAAAGGCTTCTGGAGTGCGACGCTGTGTCAGTTGGTAGTTTCTTTTCGAAGGTGACTGCTTTCTCGTATTTCTGGGTAGGCCCAGCTTTTCACCATTTAACAAGTCGCGAACCCTTCTAATCAAACAAATGACAGGTTTGTTGTTTGCGTCATTTTCTTTAGAGTTTTGGAAATTTTTAGGCCGGGGATCCTAAGTTCCGATCTTCGAGAATATTTCGTTGATTAACAAATTATTTTGCTTTTTCAATTAGAGTTGTCACCTGCATGGATTTTGAAACGACAGTCGGCAAGAGACAGATTGCTCTGAACAGAAGTCCGAAGAAATACGAGCCTTACTGACACCAGCGCTGCGATGTACAGCTCGGGAATTCTGCGGTTCACACTCGCTCGGATGTGTACTGCTCGCTGTGTTGAGTGCAGTCGCACCCAACACAGCGAGCAGTACACACACACACACACACACACCATACATATGACATGCTGCCACACCAAAGCATAACATATAACGACGTAGATTTACCGAATCTTAACCTAAATATAAATTTAGCTAGGCTCTAGTGAAGGCTCCCTGATGACGGTCGTAGACCGAAACATGTAGGGGCAAGTCCGAAGTGATTTTTAATGTGAATTTTAAAACTTTATCAAGTTTAATAGATAGTGCATTTGTTGGTGTATGAAGTTTATAGATATCAAAATGCACGGTACAACGATAAAAAAAATTCTTAATAACATTGCAGTCTTTCAAATAAGCCCTAAATTTTACCATTTTCGAGCTTCATCAAACCAGTTTACATCCACACATCACATCTCTTTTATTTCTTTAATGTTGGACATCCCTTGATGTTTCTAATTAATAATTATGCAATTAACAGTCGACACAACTATATGCATGAATATGTGTATTTATTTGTGCAAAAAGAATGTATAAATATATATTCCTGTTTATTTCTCATACTCAAATGTATTTAGCCTGATGATGCCCTGTTATATGTCGAAACACGTTGCACAAATAAAGACGTACTCTTACACTTAGTTGTATCGACTCTTAATTACGCAATTATTATATTTCTTTATATCGTTTTAATGCTAATTTTCCTGCACTCCTTCAACTACCAAGCTGTCTGGTATTTCCCTAAGATATACCAAGTGCGGTTTTTTTTGAATGTCTAATGTCTAATCCAAAAAATACAAGTTCCATATTGTATTTTTGCTCAATACTGCAACTGCGAGTTGCTATTTTTGCACTATCCTGTATACTGTTCTTTTACATGGCAATTTCGAGGGGGGAATTTTTTACATATTTTAGATGATATTTCTCATACAATAAAAGGGTTCATTGCGGAAGTATTGTAAATTAACACCCTTTGAAAAACAGAAAGGATTATTTTGGCATCTTGTCACGCTGATAAGACAGAGGTTGCAAAAAATGAGCAATGGGCATAACCTGTATGACATATACCTGTTTGTGTGTGTACGTTACTAGACTTTTGATGATGGACAGAGAAACTGCCCCAGACATGTAGAGTCCTATTCCTAAAATAAATTTGAGATTTTAGCGCAACTCGTTGGTTTTATTTTACTAACCATTTATTCTTGTTATACAGGTAGCTTTGAAGCAAGTTCGGCTGTGCAGCGAAAAAGTTTCGGAGGTTTTGGGAAGTGGGCTTTTCTGTGAAAAGAAGTTGAGCAGTTTTGTAGTATATGAACTAAAGTTTTGTGTTTGTTGCAGGAGGGCTGCATCAGTAACATAATGCCATAATGCAGCAGTTTTGAGCCTAAAATTCAAATACTGTGAAGTCAATTCATACCTCATAGAAAACCACACTTCTCCTCTATTACAAAATCAGTCGGTTAGCGACGTTTAAGGAAAAATGGTAGCTGTTTAATTTTAGAAATATGCGATGCGTGTAAATAAAGGTTGCGGACAAATTGCGGTCTGTTGAATGTTGAAGCAGGTGTAAAAAGTAACGACTGTACTTTAAAGGGTTACAACGGTCAGGGTCCCGCTTCCCTATCCATCACCACAGAGTGCCTATTATGTTTATCACCCCTTGTGACGCATGACAAGTAGGGCCCACTCTTCTGCTCATCGCGACATGCAGCTGACATATTAATCCTTCCGAATTTCAATCACTGATTAAAACGGTCCGCACTTCACACCTATTGACAGATTGCGTTTTATTCTTGTATGCTGATGACGTAAAATCTGTCCACTTTATAGTGTGCGGCTAGAGAAAAGCGAATTGGGCTGCAGATCTACACAATTAGCTGAATATGACTTATTAACCTCACGAAAAACTGTCCTCCTTCAATTGTTAAATGTGACTTAATAACTGCATGGAGCAATATTCACATCCTAAGAGAAAAATATTAAAACTCGACAATGACAACTGGATATTAATAAAGCTTGGTATGTATACGTTGGGTTGGGGTGGTATCCGTGTAGCAGGCTGAAGCCTGCTACACGGATACCACCCCAACCCAGCCACATCGAAAGTCCAACACACATCGAAACAAGAACACACGACCATTGTGGTGATACAATAGAAAAGTCGCAGGCTCCTGATGATGGATGTATTAATATCCGAAACATGTTGAGCATAGCAGAAGTGAAATAAAACTTAATAACTAGTGACATCAAGTTGGTCTCTTATTCTTCAGCTATCACAATGTTGCACGGTGCAATATACGTAAGAAGGACGAAATATTTAAAATTGTTAGCATTAATTCTTTATTCTTATTTTATGTAATAATGTATAAAGCGCAAAAACAGAAATAATTCTGTTGTTTGCCTGCAGGCACAGTCCTCTTAGTAACATATCATTTGCTATTATTATTATTATTTTTACTACTATTATTACACATTTAATGAATTTTTCCAAGAATTTTTACGTGTATTCGACCCCTCAAACGCACTTTATGGAGTTGGCGAAGGATTAGTAGACTTGATTCTCCTAATATAAATCTTCATCGCAGATTTAACAAGTGTTCATAAAATTACTATCTGTAGACCTATTCCGATATTTCTTTTTAGAGAATGTACCTACGTAACAGCGATACAAGAGCACTCACCTTTACACCTTTTCTTGTGGTAGGATTGAATATACATTTACGTTGGTCACTGTGCGTAATTAAACTTCTTGGCGTCAAGACGTAGTGGGGAGTATAAATTCACCCATCCTGAATCTGTGCACGAAATGGGAGACGGATGATTGGTGTCACGGTGCGACAGGTTATCCAAGGTACAGAAGCCCCGGTTTCCGCTGAATAGGACGCTGTGTGGCTCTCAGAGCTTGTCTACTCGTATCTGCCCCTGTCAACCTGTGAAAACATCCAGTCAGTAAGGGAGTATCGAGACTTAATATTCTTAAGTGCATTCAATTTATGGGGGTATTTGTGCAATTCTAAGTTTTAGGCAAAGTCTTGCTGATGAAATGGCTCTGAAGGAGATGGACTACGTATATTTCGCGGAAATTTCGCTGAATAACGGTAGAACGTTTTCCATTTTGAAAGGTACGTCCTTGAAAGACTGATGTGAGCCTGTTAAATGATTACTCGGAACTGTCTGATTGATCCGAACATTAGCAACAAGACATGCAGACATGGTGACTGCCTAATCTTAGAAACCAGTTCGTGAAATTCTGAATGTGTGTTACACAGCTCGGAGACGACTTTCCCTAGAGCGACGTAGCCACTTTGGTGAAATTCCTTGGTTGCATTTGAATCGACTAGTTTCATTCACCCTGCCTTCTGCATTATGAGTGAACCTGCAATTTCACATCTCTTCCCTGTATATGGGAGTCGAGTGGCCGCGCAGTCTAAGGCTTGCTGGTATTTTGGGTTCAAATCCCGCCGGGGTCACGGATGTTTCTCTCTTATGAGTGTTGCGTGTTGTCATTTAGAGGTCTCTGCGTAGGGCTGATCACTCGTCCAGATGTATACTACCGACATTGTGTCTGAGTGTGATCGTAAAGCCTCGACACCTCATTGTTGAGGCCATTTTAAAAAGTGTATATATGCGATATGATATTCTGGTTTATTATATGTGCTCTTCCAACTGTCTGTTTTTGTGGCATCGATTTGTAGGATAATTGTTGCAAGATGAATAAGAAATAATGTGAAAGGGAAGGTTGTGTTTTATTTAAATAAACTAGTCCTAAATTTTAACGAATATTCCAACCGAAACAACAGGAATTCATACCACCTTAATTAGGTTCATTTTAGAGATTAGAATCTGTAATCTCTCAATATTCAAAGCAACGCAACTTCTATGCCCCTCTTTGCATTAATGTAGTTTCAATAGGATATATTTTGAAAATATTATACATTTTGAGACTCTTAAAGACATCATCCATTAGGGCTGGTTCAAACTGGTTGATTGGTAATTTCACCTACTTCTGTGATCTACGATCTGTGTAAACATTTTATCTGGTTGTGTGAAGTTATCTCTACAGACGTAACGTAAAATAATTGCACGAATAATTTTTGTTTATATTTATAAAATCATTCATATTACACAACAAAATATACGAATATTTTCGTTTTTTTAAATTTCGTTTCTATTTTTAGGCTCACCATAATGCATACCAATTTTGTTTTCACAAAAAAATTTTGAATGTTATTAGAGACTTGTATAACATTTGTAGTCGTTGTTTGTTTGGTAACTCTGGAGATGGCTGTAGGACTAAAGAAATGTTCGTTTATTGAAAAAAGTGAAAATTGATACAAAAGAATTTTCGTTTTGAAGTTCTTATTTTGAAATACGGAATTTTTAAATGACGCTTTGGCATGAAATATGAATTTAGCCAACAGGTAGCAAGTTGTCTATATATATACTTCATAAGATGTTAATACATTTACATGTACATTCATCGAGGTCTTTTACTGATTGCTGCCATGACTTACACTACTTTCCCCGTGAAAGCAAAAATTTACATGGTCTTATTACATAATTTTAATATTCCATACACAATTAAAAAATATAATATTTGCTTAAATGTGATCGAAATCGTTAGTACCAATTTTCAGGACAATATGAAAGTAAAAATATTTTAATGGTATTTCGAGTTACAAACAGATGTAAAGTGCCTACAGATATCAACCGACACTCGTGTGACTTTATGGCTACATTACATACCGGATTGTGTGTTACTGAGTAGAGTGTTTATGGGATAATCATTTTCAGGTTATGGATTATTGGACTTCTGTTAGAAATAGTTGTGAAAATGGCTTGTAGCTTCATAACATACACGTAGAAAATTCGTGACACATTTGTCTGTTTGTACATTACGTAGTATTTATGTGTACGTTCATGCGTGATAATTTCAACAAAACCTAAATGAAAATGAACTGCATGCATAATGTCGAACCAATAGAGTGAGCCAAACGTAAGGTTAGTGGTATAGCTGAAAGTAGCTGGTTATGTTTTATCTGATGTTCTGATGTTCATGAGATAGGGTAATGCATTTTAATATTTATATCTTAAACGGGATTGAAGCTGCTACACTTTCTGCTCTCTTCCCCTTCCTGTCCGACACTAAATGGCATGTGAAACCAACAACTGTTGACTGCAGTCATGTCGAACCAGTACCAACTGTCACATGACATCAGAACACACTGACTGCATTTTACGTGAAGTCAATCCACGCTGCCGGCATTTTACGTGAATCCAATCCACACTGACTGCATATTACATGAAGCCAATCCACAATGACTGCATTTTACATGAAGCCAATCCACACTGACTGTATTTTACATGAAGCCATTACCAACTGACTGCAGTCGCATGAAGTCAACACCAACTGACTGCAGTCATGTGGATCCAATACAAGATGATGGCCTGTCACATGAAGCCAGTACGTAACTTCCTGTCATGTCAAGCCAATACTTACTGAATGCATACACATGAAGTCAATCTCTACTGACCCCCTGTCACATTAAACCACTAAATTCCGACTATCCGTACCGTTAAGCAGGTACTTAACTGACCTGTCATATGCAGCCAGTAACTAATGACTCCCTGTCACATGAATCCAGCAGCTGCTAATCGCCTGCTACATGAAACCAGTAACTTCTGAGTCCTTATCACAAGAAATCTACATGAACTAAATGTTCATAGTTGTTAGTCAGCTGCTATTGAGTCACAAATTACATTTCCAACAATAGAAAGCAAATCATCACAAACACGCTGTTCTTGAGCGAGAGCTTGTCGGATATGAGCATTATTTTAATTATAGCTCCATACTGATTTGCTTTATGTGGAACCATTCCTGAATGTAATGTGTGTTACAGCCTATGCTAGGATTCCGCATGGGGGTGGTTGCCTGCTAATTCCGGTCACATATGTATTTATACTTTTCTATTCTTTTTTTAATTTCCTGAATAGAAGTATGAGAACCAACCCATTGGCTACGCTGAAACAAGTAACACAAATGTCTACTAGAAGGCGTTTAAGAACTCAAAGTAACTCACTATAGAATTAAAATAACTGCTTCATGTCTTCTCCTTAAGACACTCAGAATATACAATTCCCTTTCTGAATTCAGGTTAGACAAGCTGCTTCAGTACCTGTAAGGTCATATGTTGATGAAGACAGGTCACGTTTCAGTTTCAAATTGTTCTTCTTTCTCTTCTTTATCGTCTTTTTTCTATCCAGTATATTACTTGTCAGTTTCATTTTTCTTGCTCTTCCACATTCGGCATTATTATTATTATTATTATTATTATTATTATTTTAACCTTCTTGTCTTCATCTCCGTCCCTCCTTCATGTTATTATCCTTCCACTTCATGTTATCCTTTTTGTTCTAATATTGCACCGAAGACATGCTACTGCTCCAGGATGCCACGTTCTTACATCCCTTTGCTCATCGCCTATATTCGTTATTCCATGAGGATCATAACTTGAAATGTTGCCGTGCATTTTATATGCCTGGCACCTCGAGTTTCCTTCTTCTCTTGTGATGGCATGACTCTACTTACAACATGGGTTTTACCGCGTGGCATAGTCATTTCTAAGGGTACTCTGTTGAGCGTTGATAAAAAAAAAAAAAAGGAGACCAGTTTTTACAGTATGTAGTATCACACGATTTACGGGGTACAAGCACCGGCTTTGTATTGATACTGCCTTATTGCCTGTCCTTTATATGTACCCTGTGTTTATTTTGTAAATTTTCTGTTTTTTCATGTAGTTTGATCGCAGTTCTATAAAACTGGCATTCTAAAGAGCAGATTTGTTTACATGTTCTTTTATCGCATCCAATAAATTTTTTCTTAGGCATGAAAATATGCTACCCTAAGTAAATTATTTCAGTATTAACTTTTATATATTTCCATATTAAATGTAGACATTTGTGCTTTGTTGCAATTGGCTATTAGACTACTACGTCAGCATGTTATATATATATATATATATATATATATACACACACATAGATACATACATACATACATAAAGAATTGAAGTGATTTATACTTATCGTATTTGTTGTAAATAATCTTTCGTCTTCTTGTACTTTAAATATTATTTAGTTAACTTTATGTACAATCATTGCTAAGAATTACTCTTAACTTTGAAGAAATGTAGATGGTGCTAAGAACATGAATATGATGGAAATGATGATTGTCAACAGTTTTATGCCGTCTTACAGTTTTGTTACTCCCATTAGGCCAACTACTATTACTAATACTAAGGTGAGATTTGTCTGTGTGTTCAGTTGGTCCTAAGCACTGCGACGTGAAGTCATATTCATGCGGATAGGATGTGTAGCCACTTGCATCTTCGCCTCGACGCTACAGGGAAATAGGCGATCAGCTAAATTCCCCTTTCTCGTTACTCCAGGAAAAATAACCCCTAATCCCTATTGGATAAGATGGTGAACGAGCCCCAGAGCCGGTCTCTACACGGTGGGGAATACGAAATGTTTCCTACCACGAGGAATCGGGCCCAGGTCTTACTTTCAGTGGCCTCTTCATTACGCTGCCTGACCTACCACGGCTACCTCGTCCTGTTACTACACAAACTGTAGACAGTTATTCAGTTTTCTTGGTTTATTGAAATAAATGAGTCTAATGACAGTCCAGTCAGTGCAATCTGCCCCCTTACTGTGACATTCGCAAAAAGCCTAGCGTCATTCTCTTTCGGCAGGGACCCGTACTCGTGACAAGGACTTGAAACTTTCAACGCAGAGTTGTGTAAACCTACCACTTCCACATTCTCTTATTTATTTTCACCACTTTACAATCCCCGCTCTCTCACTAAACTGTCAATCTGGCAATATTCCTCTTGTTGAAATTTACATATTAAAAAAATTGATAATTATACAAGCACAGGATACAAAACCACTTTATAAACTTGCTCTTCACACAAGCATATTTACAATTACTGCATCACATCTGGCAGTGGAACAGATGGCACGTATCATTCACGGTGCTTACTGCTGGATCATCTGGTAACGACACAGACACCGGCTAAACATAAGACTGGTAAAGCAGCTAACCAATCGTAGGAAAGACTAACTGATCTGCATAGGACATTGTATTGGTTGAATTGGTGATCAGAGGCTAAAGTTGAGACTTTCCACAACTGAAATAAAAAATAATCTATCCATAACGCTGCAAGAAGGAAATTTAAAAAAATGGAACGAATGATAATTTTTAAATATGTGGGAGTTTGAATTACAAGCAACGTAGGCCTACAGACAGAAATAAGCCATAAGAAGGTGGGGCAGCTAGTTTATTCGAATGTTCCACTAACATTATGTGGAAGAAGATTATATACGTAGACAGGACTAAAGGTGGCAGTGAGTAAGAGTGCTATCAGGCCAATTCTGATCTCTGCAGCTGAAACATGAGCAGATAACACAGAGCAGGGGCTTATGTTTATTGTACCGTACATCATTTTGATAGTTGAATAAAGATAGACCAACCTGATGTCACTTGCTTTATTATTTCATTATTTAATGCTCAACATGTTTCGGATGTACTAACATCCGAAATAAGTTGAGCATTAAATAATGAAATAAAAAAGCAAGTGACATCAAGTTGGTCTGTCTTTATTCAACTATAGAACAGGGCATTTTGGGAGGATAAAAAAAGAACGAATATGGAAAGAGTCAATAATTATTCGTCAGACTTAACACATGTTTGTTGTATAGAACATAACAACAGCGACATTTCTCGGCTTTGAGTGAAGCCATCATCAGGCTGTACAAGATTCATTAAACCTCTTTGTAATATCTTGAACCGGCCCATGATGGCCTAATTAAAACCCGATAAATTTGCTGTTTAAAGGTTCTGTATACGAGATGTATATTGTGTTTGATTGGAAATTATTTGACTCAATCACGTGTAGTGTTACATTCTTCCATAACTGGAACACGAGGTACCTTAAACTTGATTACGGGAATGTTTCTTTTGAAGAAAGTCTAAACTCAGATGTCTGGACACATCAAATTGCATCGGTGTCCACGTAATATAATTTTTTATTGCATAAACTGATTTTTAAGGTTCTTAACATTTTAATTTTAATCGTATATGTAAAACTGCCACAAAATAAGTTGACACAAAAACTGCACACATCGAAAAACTTGCTAACTACCTGAAAATGGCCAACAGCTGGGGCCGAAATATGGCGGAGCAATAATTAACAAATAAAAACATATTGCAAAAAGTTGATATTAAATATGATGAATGTAAGGAAACACTTTTAGTTGAGCACATGTAGGCCGAATAAACTGGGGTAAACTTTACTATGTTAGAAGAAGCGCTATCAGTAAGAGAATGGGTGACTGCACGAGGAGTAGAATGGAACAACCATGTAGTGCCCGACTGGTTACTGAAGACGGATTCTAGCGAAGACAGGAGGAACCGAGAGTCTGAGTATTCCGGGTCGCCTGGCCGGTAAATAGAGGAAAGCTATTGTAAGCCTTCAATGCTCAGTATCACGAACGGCACTCTATCGAATTGTACTTAGAGCTGTAGGTGTCTCACTTAAACACATTTACTTTCCTAGAATGCCTTGGGGGAAATGTCGAGATTTATGCTCTGGTTAAAACTGGCCCACGGCTTAAGAATAAGGAAGTTCTAATTACATAATTGATTAACAAAGACAGTTACCGACTCACCAGCTGGGCAGTTAAAATAATTTCCCTCCCTTTTCTGATTGGAATGAATCGTTGACCCGGAAAACGTTTGGACTTTGCGTTCTATACTGTGGGCCTATATGTAATTATTGTAGACATTTTGTAACAGTATTTTGAGGCTTATTTACAGCTACTTTTGGCTGCATATATATAATTATTCTGGGTCTTATATAAGTTTTTAGTGGGCTCTATATAGCCTATACCAGTTGTGGGGCTTATACTCAGTTATTTTGGGGCCCATGTAAAAGTACTGTGGGCCGTGCATACAATTATTATGGTACTTGTATACAATTATTTCGGGCCCTATATACAATTATTTAGGCATTATGTAAAATTACTTCAGCCTTTATATACAGTTGTTATTATTTGGCTTTATCTAAAATTACAGTGACTCTTATTTATAGTTCCTGCAGGCCTTGTATAAAATTATTGTGGCCTTATACACAATTAGTGTGAGCCTTACATAAAATTACTCTGTGCCTTACGTATAATTATTTTAGGTAAAATTTACAATTATTTCTTCCGGTGTTTGCTGGTTATCCGAAGCACTAGGCTGCCAAAACTCTCTTCTAATATAACAGCATTCTATGTCCGTCACTGAAATAGTTTCAATAGTTAGCCTATCAGAAATATTATTAGTAGTAATGTTTAGTGAAATTTTCTTACCACGTGTAGCCACCGTTTTAAAAAGTAAGGAAAAAGTAACTCACATTTTAGCAGAAAGAAGGGTTCTCTTCGGACTGCACAAAAACCAATTGTCGTGCCGGTAATTAGACAGCCTTGTTTTGTCGTAGAGATTCAAACCTGGCTAAGGTTACGTCAAAATTCAGGTAACTGCTTTTCAGTGTGTGTTCACTTTCGACCGTGACGGCTGTCACATGAAGACGCTGAATACTCTTGCTGTACAATTCTGTTGCTAACTTTCTCCGGCTGCTTCGCCGTTTCTATTCTGAGACATTTTAATTGTAAGTTATTCGCACCCCACGAAAGTCACGTGCGGGTATAGCAAGAATGTGGCAAGTTCTTGTAGGTTCTATAGAGGGCAGGTCTTGTCCAACATCAGGGCGGGTCACACTTTGCTGGCTTCTCGGCCTACGCCCTTCCTTCCGCGCTCTGCAACACCCGCCCTCATGGTAGATGCACTGTTCTTTCTGAAATTGCTTCAGTCTTAAATTCTGAACGCAATACGATGAAATTAGACTTTTACGGAATACTAAGTACGATCTGAATTCAAAGCTTTGCTAATGTCCATGAAAGAGAGGGACTGTTAAATCCGAATCTCTTTATCAAACTTACGATTTCTTCAGATTGCTTTCCAAATCCCAAAATCGTATTCGCTGTTCTATTTTGAGTCCCATTGTGAGCAAAACCTTGGAGCAACTCTATAGAAGCATTTATTTTGAAAGGAGTCTATAAATAAATTGTATTCCTCGATAAAAAAAATTGTATCAATTTTTTTTTGTTATTGTTAAAAGACCGGAGGTTGCACAGACATTCGTGGTTTAATATCTTCCCTTATCCCGTTCGCCTGCGATGGGAACTCTGTCTTGAACCCAGTAGGCACTGTATAACATCAGTTGATCATAAACATACGTTATGCTGTCACAGACAGCCACTTTTTAAAAATGTTCGTAATGTACTCTTGGTTACAAACGCGTTCTTGTGTTTCCATCCATGGTAACTGCCGTAGTATTGTCCATTTAAACCAACCCGACAATAACGGGTATGAGTCTTTTTGGTTTAAGAGGCTTGGAGACGCAAGCATTAGACAGTCAAGTTATCGTGTTTCGATTCCCTGCAGAACAAGGTTATTTTGTCTTCTCCTAGAATCAAAGAGGCTTTGACGTTCACCCAAGAGCCTCACACTGAATGGTTCACAGGGCTTCTTACCCTTGGAATAAATTTGACCACTTGTCCCTACCTAATGCTGAGTTTAAGAAAGAGTGGAACAATATGGCCATTCCCCATATTCCTTCGTTGCTTGCACTGGTATTTCGTTCCCTTCCACGGTAACTCAAACTGCAGGTTTGGATAAAGATTAAACTTCACATTCAGGTATCTAAAGATGGCAGAACGGGCAACTTTTCGCCAATTTCTTTCAGAAGGATCAGTTTCAGTATAATGCATCTCTTCTGTCAAGTACAAAGGCTCATAAATTTATCTAAAACTTTAAACACGAACTTTGTGGTAGAAAGGTTCACAGTCGTGTTTCGTATTCCATAAGTCCCTGGCTCAAAGCTGAGTCTGGACACTGGCTAGTCTCTCTGATGTTTATCATTGTTTTCTTCAGCCTATTCGGGCAAATTATGAGATAGGACTTGAAATTAGGTCAAGACATCTCCATCCATGTATTTGCAACCACAGACTTACTAACAATTCTATATGAAATAATCTGAACAACTTATATTGTCATATCGTGCAATGTGGTTGTGCCCGGTGTTGTGGAATTTTGCCGGGACACGGACTATGGTGGCTGAATATAACCGTGTCTTTTCTCAGGCACTTTAAGCGGATAATACGATAGCAACTCAGAGAGGGACACGACAGTATTTACTACATCCTTTCCACTTCATGAGGCGTACTCACAAATAATGCTTCAGTTACATGCTATAGGTCTACAACTGGGCTAATGATAGTATTGTCAGAAATTTGAGTACCAGTAGCATTATAATTAAAACATAAATGAATAAATTAAAATTTAACAACACTAGAAATGTAAATAAATAATTTAATTATGAAAACTACATTAAAATTAGTTATCCTTCGTTTTATAAAGAGACCCGCTAATTTCTCTCATATTCATTGGAAATAAAGCTTCATTGTCATGACAGATGCAAAATAATATATTGTTACACAGTACCATATATTAAGTGGAGCTGACGAGTTGTGCAGCTTCTGATTTATACCATCTATTGTTGATATTCCTCCCCAAAAAAATGCAGAAGTGGAGCGAGAGGCTCCTGAAAACAAATGGCCAAACATGAATGAGAAAATTGTGCTGACGAAAATACTCACTGGCAACAAGGTCACATAACTGAAAAGTTCAGGCAACTGCGCATATTATATTAAATGTGAATCGGAAAACCGGATGAAGAGAGCAGAAGTGAGGTGGAGGGAGAGCCATAACGAGATGGTATTTAAGATCAATAGGATTTAAACAGGCGAAAGCTCAGAATGAGAACTAACAACTTAACAATAGCATATTAAGCAACACAATACCCAAATATTATTTTAGGCCTAGGGTTAACACATTCGATAGGCCTATGCACTGCAGAAGACTTATTGTCAGTAGGCACATCACCGAATTGTGTGATGTGACTCAGCAACTACATAAATTCTAACTTCATATTTTGTAAAACCACGCAATACCCAACCCCCTCTTTAAAGGTGGCCCAACTCAGGTTTTTCTGATTTCCCTCGGTCTCTCCACGCACACACTCGGCTGATACGGTGAAATACATTTCCATCATCATTATTCTAAAGTCATGCTTTATAATTATTTTGAGTAATGAATACGTTTGGCATAGCTTTTAAGTGAACCACTCATCATTCTGCAGTACGGTTATAATTGAGATCAGATGCAGAATTAACAGCGCGGCTCAGATGCTTAGAAACTGAAGAGCGCGTAGGAAAGGAGATGGCCTAATATTACTTTATCGTCATATTTCTAAAGTAGGCTTAAGTATTACGCGCCCTTATTATTCAGACAGCGATACCAACTTTGAAACTTTTTCTCCCGGATTTACATGAAATCTCCGCGTCTTTTTTTTTTAAGACTTATTGCCGGCTCGTGTCGGAAACAAATGGTGGTTTACAGTAATATCAAGTTTGGGAATGGGATACAGAACTCAAGTTGTGATTTAAAACTTAAACTGCATGATAAATTACGTTATTAAGAGTTCATAGTTCACTTAATAAATCTTTGTAATGCTTTCGCCTTCTTATTTTATTCACGCCTGTGCCTAGGAATGTGCCTGTACACAAATGTTCCTTCATTTTTTTCTTAACCCATTAGAGTCTATTGGTTATTATATACACCACGAACCATATTAACAAGATAAACAATGTTAGTATATCGTAACATCGTGGCATGATCACATAACTCACTTTGCAGCGGAAATGCAACAGTGCATTGTCTGTGTGTGTGTGTGTGTGTGTGTGTGTGTGCTGTAGCGTTTTATGTCATTGTCAACTATGTACAATATTTAGTGTCGCACAGTAATGCTTTCATGGAATTTTAAGCTCATGGTTCCGTGCATCATAATTCACTATTAAATAAAAATCCAACTAGATGCAACAGCATGCAGCCTGATTTATTTTGCTGCAAAATCACTCTACATGTTTCGGGTGTCACTGCACCCATCATCAGGATCGGGATCTGACCACGCTGGAGGGAAGTAGCTGTACCGATATTATGACCTGTACCGCAGGCTGCGGTTACAGTTTTTAGCACTCCTGATGATGGATGCTGTGACACCCGAAACATGTAGGGTGATTTTGCAGTAAAATAAATCAGACTGCATGTTGTTGCATCTAGTTGGATTTTTATTTAATATTGCTTTCATGGAATGTTTGTGTGGCCGGAAAATAAAACTTACATACGTCTTCGCGTAAAGTGTCCCATTGTGCACTGAAACGTTGATCATGGCCTAATTTAGAGGCATAATTTGACTAAACAGATCGTAGTGACAAATAATTCTTTGCTCATGCTCTCAGATGTATAGCCGACTTGCAACATACCTAGAGATCAAACGGAATTATTCAGTTATTAAGCAACAAGCTGCTAGCAGCCAGCCAACATAAACGCATGACATATACCAATTGCTGTATATGCAGACTAGTACCTTCTGATGATAAGCAGTAAATCTGCTCGAAACATGTAGAGGTTACTTGTTGAAATAAATTGAGAGTAAATAGTGCATCCTGTTGGTTCGTATTGTACGGATATATCACGATGCACGGTCAACAAAACATTAAAAAAAGGGACAAACATTGAACGTTATACTTTTATCAACTTGTAAACCAACTTTACGTGCACTGCGCTGTATAAATGTAACATATAGGGAGTGTGGTGCATGTATTTAGAAAAATAGATGACACCCCCAGCAATTTTTGTGAAACTAAATTTTTTATATTTCCAGTGTGATGTACGAGTAAAATCCTGTATTTTATATCTTATTACTCCTGTAAAATTATCGTTTCGCGTAGTTCATAGACGTAGCATTAATATATCGTCATCTATAACGCTGCATTTTATAAAAATGCTTTTTTTTTAAATTTTTTTGCCTCTATATTAGTTTATTAATTGGTTTTCTTCTTTCTCTTTTAGGTAAGTGTCGTGCTTATCGTGGCTTCCTTTTACAATAAGACAGAGGACTGCTGCTATGCAATGCTACACAGGTAACCTACATTCAACAGCGAACGCATTTAGTATGTGGGTAAATATGCTATTTGTAAGCATCTGGAAGAAATATATCGTCGCTTTGGACAGTACTAAATTTGTCAGAAAATAAAACAAGTCGAGTTAACTTGGTCGAGATGGGACAGTGACACCTGCCGAATATGAAGCAGTAATGCCGACTGTCATTGCTGCTGTTTGATAATATCAGACTGTACCTGAACTGCTTTAGTAAGAACCGTTTTACAGAGTAATTGATATCAGGAAGGAAGCTGTCCATTCAATGCTTACGTTCAACGGACACGGAGATATCTACGGCGAATTCAGCAGTGCTCTTAGCTAGTCGTTTCAGTATAATGTGCAGTAAATTGAGAGATGTCGATAATGTGGTCTGTTGTTATCCGTCTGGCGTGTGTAGTGTGTAAGGGACGCTCAAATGAAGCTGACTTGGATAAGAGGGAATCGGACATCTAGTCGTCAGTGACAGATCGTGGTTCATAGTTATCAGGTATTTATAGGTCAGTAAAACCCACAAGAAAGCTCCGTCAGTGTGAAATTAGTATCAGTTTAATGCTTATCAATGATTTTAATTAGACAGAAAGAATTAACACGACAATAAAGTGGGGCATATTAGTTAAATTTCACTCGATGTATATTTTGTGTTGTTCTGACGAAACCGATACAACAAAGTTAGAATTTTTATAATAATTTTACTATTGTGTTGCCCGTACCGTCATATTTCTCGGATAAATACTAAATAATCCTACTATTTTGTACTAAATCTCGTGGTCTGGAGATTAACCTGGCAGTTTAGGTGGTCCCGCTGATATTTACTTCTACCACAATTGAAGTTATAGTAGTGTTATGGTCCGTAAAATTGTGTGTGGTGTGTGTGTTTGTATGTACTTGTGCATAGAAACACGTGTGCCCAGCGATTGTAACAATTGTCGATACCGTTCGACGGGGCGGAAAGTTTCCAACCAACTGGTTGAATAATCCTTCTGCTTATCGAATGTTGCATTTTGTTTTACCATAAAGGGCGCGCGTTAACATTTATGTGATTATTGTCGACAGTAGAATGAAATGTGACCTGTCTCATTCAGTAAGGATTACATCATAGTCTACAGCTAATACTAAGATCGACCCTAACGACTCAGTGGTTAACTATTGTGCTGATGTTTCAGGGACGATGCACAGTGGCGGCTGGTAACCTGTCACCGACTTTTAGAAAGAGCATATTGCTTTCACCTGCAGGGGTCATGCAGTCCTGCTGGGCTCAGAAAAGTACTAAAGTTCCTCGAAATATCAATAATTAATTAACAATTGCCAGGACGTAGCATCACAGACGACTTCAATTTCAGTATCACCGCTGTGAAAAGAGAAAATCTCGCGGTTTTTGCCTAGTGTTTCGAAACTCACACTTTTTTATTTTCGGCTCGGATATTGAACATCGTCTTCAATAAAGGCTTTACTTTTTTTTAGTCTCTCTATATATGTATTGTGATACCGCGTAAATAAACACATTATCGATGCCTTCCTAGTCTTACTTAATACGTAAGTCATTCATAGTCTTTCCAAATTCGGCAAAAACACTTGAAATAAAAAACAAATTCTGTAAAATGTAAATTAAAATGTCTACTACAAAAATATAAGACAAATCACGCTTAAAATTTTAATATTTATGAACTTGTGATTGTGTTTGTTTAACGTATTAGTTATACTTATTATTACATATTATTCACTTATGGATGATTCGAATATGTTGCCCCTAAGACGTTTTGTCCTGAACTGGTAAAGTAACTGACTTGCGCTCTGAAGAAAAGTGATAATTAGACCTTTGAGTGTTTGAATATTTAGGCCCAAGTTTTCGAAAATTCTCTTAATAATTCTGACAAATCCTTGGAAAACACCTTTTAAAGCCGTACGGAATTCAAGGTCTTCCCAATGGGTTCCTGATTTCTCAAGTTTTTATGCCATGCCATTTTATCTTTTCTTGTGTTCTCAGTCCAAGGAGGCTGCTTGATTTCTGAAGGCAGTATTTTCCTTGAAACATCGGCAGCCATCCACCCAACTAACCAGCGTCGTAACCTACAGTGAATCAATCTTTACCACATAGACTTCCTTGAATTTACTCATAAGCTTTTTTATTTTTACGGTGTGTAAATAACTTGGCACATTTATTGCATTAGAAACCACATTTAAATTCAGTGTTTTAGGCAGTGTGGACTGTACAATTGGCAGACTGTACATGCTCATTAAGGGCCGTGCCGAACGTGTTTCACTCGAGAGGGTCTCCTGGGTACAGAATCATGCTCGAAACTGGCGCACAGCTTGTTATGTAACACTGAGTGGGACCGAGAATTCAGACTCTCTGACCTGTACCTTAATTGCAACTTCGACATTTTACTCTCCGTTTACGTTTATTCATCTCACTGTACTGCTATAATAAAGCATGACGTCATTAAAATTTCTAACCGCTCCAAAGGCAAGCTTTCTATAGCTTATCACACTTGCCGCGCCTGGATTATGTCGTTGCTGTCAGTGATATCTGCATCCATTTCAGTTTGGCTGTATAATTTGTAGTTTTTACAGAGTCATTGTTGGTATATTTTTTGTGTAACTCTTCCAAATAAGATTCAAAATGTTGTGGATTAATATATAATGAATTAACGAGGAGCTAAATGATTTGTACTCCTCACCCAACATGCGTGTGATGTAATCGAGAAGAATAAGATGGGCTGGGCATGTGGCGCGTATGGGTGAGGAGAGGGGGTGTATAGGGTCTTGGTGGGGAAACCGGAGGAAAAGAGACCACTGGGGAGACCTAGGCGTAGATGGGTGGATAATGTTAGGATGGATCTCCAGGAGGTAGGATGTGGGTATATGGAATGGATTAGGCTCGCCCAGGATAGAGACAGGTGGCTGACGTTTGTGAGTGCGATGATGAACCTTCAGGTTTCGTGAAATGCGGAGAATTTCTTGACTAGCTGCAAACCAGTTAGCTTATCAATAAGGACTCTGCGTCATGGAGTAAGTAAGTAAGTAATGTATAATGAATAGAGTCATACTATATGTTTTTATGCTGTCGTATTGGGGTTGTGAAATGCAGGGTGATTAAAGGAACGGTTCGTGAGGGGTTCATTACCAAAATGAGAAAAAAAATATTTCAATGACAATCTCGAAAAAAAATACACACGTGACATCTATTGACAAATGAAAGGATCGCATTAGATTGTATCTTAAAGAAGTATAATACGAGTGTTTGGCTTAGGTTTATTTGGTCCAGGTTGTGGTCACATATCGGACACTTGTGTACATAAGAATGAGCCTAGGTTTTCGCTAAAAGACAGGGAAATTTTTGACAGCTCGGTGACTGGCAGCGACACGTCTTCTTCGTGGAGTTAGTGCATTGTTTTTGCAGTGATACACCTTACTAAATTTCATACGGGAATTATCGGTTTATTCCTCGGATTGGTGTTGTAGGGAGGAACGTCTTTTTGCGTACTGTAGTAACGTAGAGAAACACACTTTTGTAATTTTTTGGGCGTTTTGCTGACCGTGCATCTCAGTATATTTATCTCAGTAATTAACCAACTTGACGCACAAAATTTGTTTCACAATAAGTTTTATTTCATGCCTGTACATGTTTCGAGCACACGTGCTCATCATCAGGAGGTCAAAATTGCATTAAACAGCCCCTGGTATCATCACACCTATAGGCGTGATGATACCAGGGGCTGTGCATCAAGTTGGTTAAATACTGAGATAAATACACTTTTTAACCTCATATTCGGATATATTCTCCGAAAATACAAAACATAAAATGAGAATGTTGCCCAAAAATTTTGCAACAATTTCTATACTCCAGTCAAAATCAACAAGAAATATCTGCACTTTTTTATGGAATTAATTTTGAATGTGCCACTTCCTACTGCAACGTTGCGAAATAAGAGGTTTGCTGCACATGTGCAGGATGTTGTCAAAACGGCATGATATGGCGATGTGCGTTTTAAACAACGGGCTGTTATTGAATTTCTCATGGTAAAGAAGGAATCAGTAACAAATATTCCCAATCGGATAAAATGTGCATATACGCTGTCACTGCTGTTGATGAAAGTAATATTAGCCGCTGGGCTTCATGAATTGCAGATATTTCAACCGTCAGAACTCACAAATTGTTGATGTTTGGAATGTGACTTCATTTATTCTGCTAGATATTTACCAACGTATCGCAGAAGAGTTTCTCCAATGTCATGGTAGGTTTCAGTCATTCTCAACGTGAACAGAGAGGCATTTGTTTTCCCTGACTTTTTAGTAAGCACTGACCCGTCCCATTGCAAAAGGCGGTAAACTTCTTAGCCCGGAGATAAAGCCCAGCGATCGGTTACTATGACTCAGGTTCTTCCTGGTTTTCCTCAGAACCTTTGCCAAATTCCGGTAGAGTACGTCAAAATAGGCAACAACCGCTTTCTTTTACATTTTCGAATTCATTATAAACTAATAATATGCCGTTCGAAGCTACGTAATCCAAACAGCTGAGAGCGTCTTTGAATATGCCATAAATAAAAAATTCTCCCCCACTAAGGTATCCAGTCTCACACAGCCCCGTCTAGAATCGTCTTCTTTAAAATTCCAAACTTACTTCACCCCTTTTGCATCACACTGAACTCCTGTCTGTGTACCTACATGTCGGCACTTAAATAATTGACAACATTTGCATACAAAGAAGGCATGTCACCCAACGTATTCTATCGCAGTGTTCTTACTTCTTACGCCTCCACATTGAAGTTCACTGCCATTCTAAACATATGCAATGTTTATCCATGGATCATGGCTTCCATCTCTTCCACATTTCTCCACTTTCTAAACAATGTAAGCAATATTCTAGTTAAAGTTTTGGGGCGCTAAATCTATGAAGCACAATCGGATCTCTGAAGCTGACAGTCACCCATCCTATTATTAGGGTTTCCAAATTTTGTGGATCCAGAAGTTTTACGAAGTGTAGAATTGTATAAACGTAAAAAAATTAATTTTGGGTAATAATTTAGGAAGAAAAATATTATTTTTACGCTGAAACGCTCAAAAGTCTAAGAAAACTGGTGTGAGCTTAAGGGTCTAATTTATATTTACTTGATCACATGAGAGAGTTAATTTAAATGGTACACACTGCGCTGGAGATTTGATTGATACACTTGTTTATTATAAAAACAGTGAGCGGAAGGGAAACAATCTTCTAAATCTAACGAAGCAGCGGTGTCAGTATGAAGGTTATGTGTTCAAATCCAAACACGCTCTTCACTACTACTTCACAAATTTACTTTCAGAACTTGCAAATAGGCCGGCATTAAATCGATTCATTACTATTTTAGTAATAAATCTTATCATTGTACATATTAATCGGTGGCTGACGGTTTCTATCTGGGTAGATTTTCTTCTTCAGTATATAAAATATAGGTCTATTTAGGAATGCAGAAGAAAAATCGATGTAAAATATCCATATTTTCCTCTTACGTGTCATGACGTAGTAGAATGGGGGAAGTTGCTTCCAACGTTTATGAGAAATGTCACTAAGCAGTGAGAATGTTAGGAATATATTTCTCCGAAACGTTGGTACTTGTCTGTGACAATGCACGTTATCAGAACTCATAAATCCACCACAGTGTGAATTTATATGGCCATGAAGCCCTCAGCATAAATATACGTAAATATGAAAATTGTAATTGGAAATCTTGGGAATGGAACATGGGAAACTGAGACGTAGATGGGAAAGTTATATTGAAACGTATTTTAACCTTCTGAAGCTTGACATTCTTCTCTTTTGTATAAAAATATTGAGTTCGTACCTCACAGATAAAAGGCGAAACGGCAATGCTGTCTGGAGAAATAATCGGTATTTATTGTGAGATTCATAAGAAACTGATGACAAGAAAAGTGATGTCCTTATAGCGTGACAACGATGCGCGATCGCTTAACCAGAATTGCCGTGGAAAAGTAATACATATTACAAATTCGGAGTATGTGTCTATAGCCTTAATTGTCTAGCATGCAAAGCGCATGCGTCGTATTGTATTGTCATCTGTGGCCTGTCCGGCAGTACCATATTTTCTCACATTATAGAATAAATATCACGATTTTCAGTAAAAAGTTATTGGACATGATTTTTTCTACATATTTGTCAGAAACGTTTCTTATTCTGAGAAGAATTCAGCCAGATATCACGAATACACACAGGTCTTCGTGTAAAGTACTCGTTTTTCTTGTGAAGTTGTAATGAAAGTTGAATTTTATTGACAGGTATTCGAAAAATTCTCCAATATAAAATTTTAGGCAAATCCGTCAGTGGAAACCGAGCTGTTCCACGCGGAAGGACGGACGGACACGCAGACAGAGAAACATGACAAAACGAATAGTTGCCTTCCGAAATTTTTGCGAACGCCCCTACAAACTTTGGGTGGACAAACTGAATAATCCCTTAATGTTACAGTAGATGATACATATAGTTACCATGGCATTATAAAGGGTGCAATAAGTGGACTGGGAGGATGCGAAACGAATTTGTCTGCTGCAGCATATGATGCTGTGTCTGATCATTTTTGGCACTGTGGCGATCTGCCAAGTTCCATAAAAGGCTTGGAATTTCTCTACCGGCGACTATCAGAAACTATAGTTGACTACTAGCTTATGATACGAATTTGATTCTGTGTAGCTTGTTGGATGAAAATTATATTTGACCCCATGAAGACATATAAATTTCTGTTATTTTCTCTATTTATTTGCATGCCTATTTTAATGGCATAAATATAAACACTGGAATTTGATATACCTAGTACTGAGGATGGGAATCACAACTTTATATGTAAAACTGAAGCCATCAGCATTTCATTACGAAACACAGTGCAAACCTATTGCAAAACCAGAGAGTTGGAAAAGGGAGTCTCTTGCCGTGTAAGTTATACAGAGGGGAGGCTGTTTAAACCGCATTCAGTTTTCTCCAGTTTCAATAATTACATTAAACCAAGCTAGCTGACAAATATTCAGACCATGCATACCTCACTAGAAAGCTAACAAGTATAGGTCGACGTCATCACGTACTGCCGTGTGTGTTTGTGTGTGTGTGTGTGTGAAAGGAGTTTCTGATTAGTCATTCTAAAACAATAACCACAAGCTGTAAAGAGAATACATGTAACGTAAAATAGTCACGTCACAAAATGTGTCCGAAACCTTATCGAAGTACATCTGCAAATCTTCCGTACAATCAGCAGTGTCTTGTGTTCTTCAGCCAGTACAACGTTTGATTTCTGATGTCACAGAATAATGTTAGCGCCAAACGTGACACAAAACCACATGCCAACCACAAAGTTACAATGTGAGCACCGACGGTGTAACTAAGCTGGTAACAGCCTACGGATTGTTAAAGAAGCCTCGAACAAATTACAAGTTTGTTCTCTTTCCTTAAAAACGCCATTGAGGTTATAAATTTGTTTAATTAACTCCATTCTCATATATGGCCGTCTGGAGCAATACGTCTGCATGAATGATTTTCCATGTTCTTGTTTCGATTTACGTCACTTTTTCTGGAAAAGAGTATTCGTCGTCAATACGAGACTGCTGTCCCTAATAAAATAGGCATGTCAAAAGTAAGAAGTAACTTACAAAATTTTTAATTTCAAACTTTCGCCGTGTTCTGAATGTTGTATTCTTTCTTTTTGGCTATTCCCCTGCATCTGAATGTTACATGCCGACATTTCGGAACACTCTGCCTGTTCCATCTTCATAGGCGTTGTAATTAGGAAAATACTTACACCGCCTATGAAGATGGAAAATAGGGAGTGTTCCGAAACGTCGGCATATAAAATTCAGACGCCGAGGAATAACCCAAAAGAAAGATTACAACTTACAAAATATATTTGTTACCATAACATTATTTCAGGTAATATACAATTTTGGAAAAGAATACCTTAAAATAAACAGACCACAGTAAAAGTGTTATCAGTAAATACAGTAATATCAGGCAGATGTGAGGAATTCCCGTATATTATCACCGTCAATAAATATCATCAAAATTATTGGTTGAATAAGTGGCTTAATATCATGTAATGAATTGATTAGGGTGTCATATCGCCTACAATAAAATCTGCAGAAAGCAGTGGATTTCCTTTCACAGTAAATCCTTCCGCTAGCCAAAGACGGGCGAAGTTGCAGCGACTCTGCTTTGTCATGTAAGGCCTCCTAATGCAAAGGCGATATTGACTATGCTCTGCTAGGGTGTTTAGCAGGCCACATCAGAGCAAAGGTTTTCATTACTTGGTGTCTTGTACAATCCCTGAAATTTGACCTGTCAGGTATATGAACTTCTTATCAGAAATATAATACTCTTATCATGGGTTGAAATATTTCTCCAAAATGTTCTCGCTGTACATTTTCATTTAGTGCTGTGTGTATTACTTAATGTAGATTCCTACTCGCTATGGAAACGTGCTAAGGAGAGTTTCTGGATCTAGGAGAGGGAAAGTGCGAGGACGTTGGATACGAGTTTATAAGAGGCTTCATTTTTTTAGTCTTCAATAAATATTGGGGTGTTCAAGAGGGTGAGTTGGTTGTTTGTTTATTTATTTAGTCCATTTACTCAGTCTTTATTTCTATATTCATGTAACTGCTTCACGTTTGACATCTGGGGTAAGATAAATGGGACATGTAGGCACGCAAGGGGAAGATTATAATTTTGTACATAAAATTCGTTATAAAGCCTAAATTAAGAAACAATTCGGAATACCTAGGTTTAGAGTGAATATGATAATAAAATAGGATATGATATTGTGGACTAGATTTATATGGCTAAGGATAGTGCCCCAAACAATGATTTTAAGGGCGCGATAATGACACTTTGAATTCCACAGAATTTGAAAAATTTATTAATATAATATTTCCCATCCGCTGTGTCATGTTACCAGTATTGATAAATAAACAGACTTTACGTCCAGTGCAACTATTCATTTGTTATATTACAGCTACATGTTTCAGCCCACTCACAGGACAATCATCAGGATGTTAAATAAAAACTTTTAAAAAGAGTAAATATTCGTTCGAGGTAAAGCCTTCATTTCTTTATTAGTAAGATCCCATTTACAGTCGAACCCCGTTATAACGACATCGGTTTATGACACCTCGTCTATACGTCAGATATTCTGTGGTACTCCTCAGTTTGAAACTCTGTTATAACGACACGTTATAACAGAGTTCGACTTTGTTAAAAACCTTAGGTGATATATTTGTTTTGTGTCGTCTTGTAGCTGTTCATGTAAAGAAAATAATCTATGTAAAAAACTATTTGAGGTTATCCAATGTGGTGCTATCATGAAGTGTATAGTACCGGGCGTCCGCATTATTACTATATTTGACACTAAAGAAAGAAACCGGAAAGAAATATTATGAAAGAAAGGTTGAAGGTGTTGATTCTGAATAGGAGAAATCGATATGGAGTTACGTGTTTCATGGAAACTCACTCTTCACGACACAACACTAAATAAGACAGAAGAATGAGGAAAACGAAGCAAATCTCAACGCAAAGAAAATTTTGAACATAGTTTTTAATTCAAAAGCATCAAACTTTTAACTGTAGTAAACTCGCAGGTATTGTCCAAAATGTTTTAAAATGAAGGCTTTTAACATAGATAATTTTATTTTTACACAAAAGTTAATAGATGACATCACAGAAATACAACAAATAAACTTGTTTAATATGAGATATCACAAAGACGTGGGTACTTCGTATGCATATTTGCTTGTTTGAAAGGGTGTATTTAAAAGCCCGATTATTTCCCTGTAAGTGGACTGAAAAGTATAGCTATATGACAATAAATAGATATTTGTGTTGCCCTGAAAGTTTACATACTTATCAATATGCAGACATTTACTGACCATCTAGGCAAATGTAAAACTCTTAAAAAAATTATATATTGCGTGGAGGTAGTATGAATGTAGGGAGTTAGCTGTGTGAATGTAGGGAGTTAACTGTATGAATGTAGGGAGTTAGCTTATGAATGTAGGGAGTTAGCTGTATGAATGTAGGGAGTTAGCT
>Ga0123354_10000274_pt1 | contig 46651 bp, 26 predicted proteins | sample TergutLab28metaG_2_FD_97872 | JGI IMG/M metagenome (GOLD analysis project Ga0123354, IMG submission 97872) | Labiotermes labralis P4 segment gut microbial communities from Petit-Saut dam, French Guiana - Lab288 P4 | ecosystem: Host-associated > Arthropoda: Insects > Digestive system > Gut ... | reverse complement strand
TACCCCACACCCCCCCCCAAACAGTGGAATCCCTTCCTCACCCTTTTTCCTCCCCAACCTTTTAAAAACTTGACCCCCCCCCCCCCCAATTTTGGCACTTTTGAAGACAGAGTATTATCATTACTAGTACATATAAAAACAGGTATTACTCATAATGTGGCCCAAAAACATTTTTTCTCTTGGCCCTTGTACCCAAAAGGATGCCCATCATTAGTCAAGAATGGACGCAACAGCAACATGGCAACCACACTGCAGCAATCTGACTCAGGCATAGGTGGGAGGTTAATATTAAGATGGACCCTCAGGAAGTGGGATGTGGGGACATGGAATGGATTGATCTGGCTCAGGATAGGGACAGGTGGCGGGCACTTGTGACTGTGGTAATGAAACTTTGGATTCCATAAAATGTGGGGAATTTTTTGACTAGCTGAGAACCAGTTAGCTTCTCAAGGACTCTGCTCCATGGAATAAATAAGTAAGTAAAGGTTATTTACAATCACCCACTGTAATGAGTCGGCCCAACTTGAGAGAAAGACCGTCCCACTCTCCCACTTGTTTTTGCGTTCATATAAAAATTCCCTAGGCGATGGGAGGGTTAATTTACAACAATAAGATGGGGTTTCAAAGACATGAGGGTGATCATTTACCGTACACTTTGATTATTCAAGCCATATCTCATAAGTTTATCTGCAGAACGCCTCAAATATGCACAAAATTCTTTTTAAAAAATGCATTTCCTTCCAGTTTGTTATAAAACAACTTTCCGGAGGCAGATAGACTTAGAAAAATAAACAGCAATCTAATTTATGTTATCGTGTGCAGCAGACTCGCCCTATCGACCGGCGGCAGCCAGACAGACGGACAGACACAGCCTGGACACGAACCCACGAGACATGCAATGCCACCGAAACTGGAGTGTAAATGAACCCTCTCGCCCCGGCACAAGTCAAACACTGTAAAGTGTTTATTCAGTCGTTTACGATCGTGTGTGGGAGAACAAAAAATCCATTTTTAATGGAAACTTAAAAAAAAACAATATTGAGAACCAGGGATGTTAAGAGTTTTGTAATCAAAATTAACTAGAATTTAATAACTTTATTACCAACAAATTTAACTTATTCGTAAGTGGGTAATCTTCAACATGTTTCGGCTATTATTTATAGCCATCTTCAGGTAGTACCAATACATATGTAGAACTGATTATTTATGAACGACATCAGTTTGTTGGCAGTAAACTTGTTTGTGCATATAAGTTGCACGTTAGATATACGATACGAACTAGGAAGTATTCGGGTTACATTTCAGGCGATTTTCCAACCAGTGGAAGTCGCACAGCTCGATGGGAGATACGATGTGATTATAAGCACGATACGCCAGCTGTACCTTGTGACAGAATTGCATCTGAAGTTTCCCTCCCGCAGCGAGACAGCTACACAGTGAGCCTGTTCTACACACGAAAACCGTACAAATAAACAGAGAATGGTTGACTGGAGTCACTAACATCAACTGCTGTGTTCCAGGGTTGTTGAACCAGGGAATGGGATCTGACAGGAACATGGCAAGACAAATAAAACTAAATGTTACGGGAATGTCATTTCTAGGCACATCATTTCCTTTCCTTTTTGGTTACGAATTATGACAATTATACGCGGAAAGGCGAATATAACAATTTTCAATGTGCATTTTTATCAAATTCCTCTCCACAAAACGACAGCTCCCCATACAGAAAAGTGTAAAAGGTTAGGTTTTCCCTGTCCACATTGTGAAGGCATATAGACAGTTGAGGTACAGCTCTACCCATTCTTAACCTCGTTAAGGGTCGGAGGTGAGCGGTAAAATTCATGTCAAAAGTCGCTTTATCATCGGGACAGAACCCCGAAACCTATTTAATAGGAGGCTGGGTGGGACCCAGAACCGATCTGAACGATTTGAAGAAAATAATATCTCCTATCCCTGACAGGATCCGAACCCCAGATCGTCCATCCCGTAGACACAGAAAAGTTGTAATATAATATTTTGCACTGTGAAATATTTCAACGCTGGTAACCCAACTGGGCAAAGGCCTTCAGAAGTTATGAGTATCTGAGATAATGAATAAATTATCCGAGATTAATAACAGAACCGGAAGGTATATTATCGTCAAAAACATTGTCTTCTGGTGTGTGACACCATGTAGTTTTGTAAACGTCAATATTTACCAAGAACTTACTAACTCCATCTTCAGTTCCACCCTAAAGACTGAAACTAAGTTCATCTGCAATGCATTTTAAATTTCAAATGGACTACCCGTTTTCACAGCGCGCGCGCGAGCGCACAAACACACACTAACAACATTAGTCCTAGCTGTAATAAGGTGGAAGATACAGATTTGGATAGGGGGATGGTATTGAAGGGGGTATTAAAGAAACGATATAAACGTCTAGACGCGGGATGTCCAGTGGCGGATTTTTGCGAACGTGAGACTGGCATTTCACAGCTAGGACTAACAACGTTAGTCCTAGCTGTGAAATGCCAGTATCACGTTCGCAAAAATCCGCCACTGGACGCTATCTTCCACCTTATTACTAATCTATCTTAACTCTACCTTCCGCGATCTTAGTGCCTTCAAAGTTTCAGTGTATAAAGAGATAAATATAACAGTATTTGACCTACAGGTAAGGAAACGGATAATGCCCCAAACCAGGGACGCACAAATCCCGGACGCTAGATCGTCATAGCGACTGCATTTTGTACGGTGGCGCCTGATATTTGTGAGTCACAGTAAGAAGCTTGCTTCATGTCACCACTCTGGCACCTAGAATTTTGACGTGATCCTAGATTTTGAGGAAATTTGTGCACCCCTGCCCCAGAACATTTTCTTTTAGAAATTTTCAGTAATCATAATACTTAGCTTACATCATTTTTTTAAAGGAAAACAGTATATTTTTACGACATTGCCGTGCCATATGATTGCTTCAACATTTCAACCGTTTATCTAGAACTTTCTAACGTCATAAGCCGACAGTAACACGACAGGCCCCCGCTCTGGCTGCTCTCATTTTTGTGACTGAAAACAAAGTGGCCGCTGCATACATCGATATTTCGCTTTCAGTATAATGATAACTCATGAGTTAATAGGGTTAGGCATAGTAAATCTGGTACGTAGATAGATCACAAACGTAAACGAAATTTGCATGAAATGTTATCAGTCAAGAGCTACAAACATGGCGATGATGCGAACTTTTGAGGTTATGTCCTACAAATTTAATGAAGACAGAAACGTGCTTAAACCTCTCCCAGAAAATATAATAATAATAATATGTGCTTCGCCGCATCAAATAAGCAAACTGCAATCACTTAGCAGAACACAGCCCGTCTATAAATATATATATATATACACACACACACACACACACACACACACATTGTATAGGAAACAGATTATCACGAACTGCGCATGTTCTTCACTGTGGGTGTAGTTATTCTCTGTACCTAACAGATGGTGTTAATCGTCAGAGGGCTCCAAACAAATGCACCCTCGTTTACCTGTGAGTCTTCCAATAGGTTTTTAGAAGGGCCGTTTCACTAGGATACTGAAACACAAAAAACTACTAATAAGAAAATGCACACAGCAAAATGCGGAAGACTACACCAAGGAAAGGTTCCACTTGTACATTAGCTTATGAGTCTGTAAAGGACTCGAAAACGAACGCAGACAAATTACAAAGCTTGTTTAATAAGACAAAGGTCCTGCATACCGCATTTTCGGTAGAAACACGTCTAGCTGACAAACTGATCCTGCAGTAATGTTATACAGTAAAAGTGAAGTATTCTCTGATTATCTATATACTAACAGAATGCATAATGGATGGGCAGCTAATTTACTTTTTAAACTTTATCACTGAAACGAACATTGTGTTCATAGGTACACGTAGGCATACATGTCAAATGGTCAGTTGTGTCCCAAAATACATATAGCGTTTTCTCATTTAAAGAAATAATGAGAAAACGAGAAGCCGCAGTAAAATCCCTTCATAAGCCATTGCGAAGTTTGTTATTGCATAAGACGGCAAATACAGACCTACGTTGGATTCGTTGCAATTTACGCGAATCCGTCGACGCAATAGGAGCTCAATGCTATGCATCCACAATCACGTTTAGACTGCCGAAGGGTGTTAATATAACAGTGAGAAACAAAGCACTTAGTAAAGGCGTTAAATCAGAGCTGGCGGTCCAAAGGAGCGCCGATGTGTTTAACACACTGGAAAGTGATAAAAGGTGGTTATGTAACGTGTCAAAAATTAATACAGCTTGATGTACGAGGATACGAAAAGGTCCATACATTCTGCAAATACAGAATCAATATATGACTGGAGAAAATTATATTCCATAACATTATGAATACTGCCACTGGCTGTCACGTAATCTTCATTACACGAGGTCGTGGGAATTCTGAAGAGAATATCGCTAATTAATCAAATGAAAAGCAATGGTCCAACAGTACGGCCCTGTGGAGCACAAACTGCCTTTTCGATAAGCAGCTGTTCAACAACAAGACATAATCAGAGGAAATCGAAGATTATTAATCTCGTCGGTGAATAAACTGTGTGGAATAATGCCAGAAAAACATTACTCAGCTCAAAATAAAAAGAACTGGTCTGTCCTTGAATACACTCACGTCACAGTACTATTAAGGGAAATGGTCTGCGTGGGCTAATGTTTTTGGATTAGGCCGATAACTAAAAATAATACAAACGATCATGAATAATTAATTCGAAAATTGTTACGCTATCAAAATACGTATATAATTTAATAAATTTAACTACATCGTCTTTACACAGCAACCAGAACTGTACATAAGTCAGCTGTCTATACACAATAAGTCTATTAAGCAGTCATGGTACGTGTTGGGACATGAATCGGTCATCGGGCCCTAACACGTGTACCTGCTTTTGCAAACTGCCACTCTCAAACACATAATGGTACAACAGAATATTACCTCATACCTGCTCACTTCCCGTGCTTGTTCATCGTCTCGTCTTTCAAATGGAACACACTGTTTATGAAATCAAATATGTTCCCTCCCTGAGATGACAGTCTAGGGAACCACCCACTGAGCTGGGCCCCACAGGGCAGCTATTCAATCACTGGGCTTCCTACATCACTTAGTTACCTTGATACATGAACACAAGATCAGTTTTTGCCAACGGAAATAACAGAAAATAATAATGAAATAACAATAAATATTGTGGGGATACCTGTGAATCATTCTGTATTTCCTATCTTGTTTATATATGACGAATAAAAGATAATATTAATTGCAATTCACTGAACTAAACCGCGTGAGCCCCTTCTCACTGCAAATTCGAATTGCGGTGATCGCTGTACTGCCTGCCGTCATGGAAAACGTTTTTAGAGTAGGGCGATGCGTGACTCATTTCAAAATATCCCTGTATTATATCGTAAGGGAGGAGAATATTAAAATGGATCTTCAAGGAATAAGACAGTTGGTCGTGGACTGGATTTATCTGGCTCAGGATGGGGACAAGAAGTGGGCTCTCGTCAATGTGTTAATGAACATTCGGGTTCCGTAATATGCGAGGAATTTCTTGACTAGCTGAGGAACTATCAACTTCTCAAGACGGATTCTGTTCGATGGATTATTATGTCTAGGGACACATAGCCTATGCAAAACTCCGATGCTCGCGTGAAGACTGCAAAGTTAAATCAGTTCATAAAACGCCGTAACACGGGGCTAAAATATAACGCAGGTCTGCAGTTCACGTATCAGGAAATCAGCAGCCTGTTCCCAAATGGATGCTACACTAAAGTTAAAAGTGCAAGTAATGCAAGTCAGCGCCGTTTCAGGTGGTCGTGAGGACGCTTGGTTGTTGGGGTCACTTGTTCGAAATCCGCTGAAGGCATACACGTTCGTATCTTGTGCCAGCTGAATATTGTGTAGGTAGCAGCCCCTGCGAAAAACTGATCACTCGTTCAGAGGAGTCCTACTGCGTGCGTGCGTGCGCGCGCGTGTGTGTGTGTCATATTGTGTGTGATATATAAAATGAGGCGACCTCCACCTGACTTAGCCTGTAGCGCCAATGGAATAATAATTCAAGTCAGCACTGGAATAAAAAAAAAATTGGATATGCTTGCTTACACGATTTAGGAAGGGTAAAATTCCAAGACCACCCCTCTTGGATGATTTCAGATGGTTTACATTCCTGCTGACTTCAGCAGTAGAATTAGACTGATTTAACAGACTAACAAAAACTGACGATTGGACAAGCTGTCTGAAGCAAAGGTTCGGTTGCGGTCGAGCAGTTTCTGGGACAGATCCCACAAACGAACTGATCCAAACCAGTTCACAGAATACAGTAAACAGAGGGCGAAGTAACGTTCTTCTTGTGCTTAATTAATTTTCACGCCCAGATTATATATGGGTGAGTGGAGGTGTAACTCCACACTTCTCTACCTGTCCTCATGGAACAAACCGGCCCCAGCTAGACAGATATTTGCGAGATTGTTTATATTAGGCGTTTGCATTAATGTTTTTCGAGAAAATTCAAGTTCCGTTAAAATCGCATGAGAGTGACAGGCACTTCACGTAACGGCCTGAGTATATGTATGATAATAACTTGAAGAATTCTTTCTGGAATGGTAACAGTTGTAGAGAAAATCAAAACATATTTCGTGTGAAACACAGTCATTCCGAAAAATATGCCAGTGACGGGATAATTACGAGAAATACGACAGGACAGGACAATCATCTGCAGAGATTTGTGGTGTGATGTAATAAACCAAAGACGAAGTATTCGCGTTGTAACGTCATGTTCCTACACATTTAATGATTCTCTCTTCATGCTACTGCAATAAAACATAATTAAGAAAACAAAAACATAAATTAATAAAACATATTCATCGATCATATCTAGAAATATAAAATTTGGTATGCAGATGGATTATAAATATACCTACAAATTGTATAAAAATATTCTTTGTAAGTCAGCAACTACAGACACATTTCGATGGACTGGAAATTTGAGGTTATGTATGTCCGATAACTTTAAAACAGACAAAATCAACGTGGGCGTGTTTAGTAAGCTCTTTAAACGAATGAAATAAAGAACCATGACAGAAACAACGTTATGTAATAAATGTACAATTGGAAACGAAAACAGAAAGTATGACATCAGAGAATTAAATGGCTTGCGCATCTGAGAAGGGTCCAGGGTGAAACACCCGACCGCACCTCTACGTTATGTTCATGTGTAAATTACCTTTTGTTCGCGTTATAATCTAAAGAATCGCCAGATACAATAAATCAAGCCTATTGTGCTTCGTCAGATACGAATCTGATCATGAAATCCATTAAGAGTTATTTTGCAAATATTTACCAACACACTATATGGGTCAAGCTAAACCCGACGAACTCAATGATTACCTGACAAGCAAACAAAACAGGACAAGTCCGTAAGAACGACTACTCACGCAGCGAGTTCTTTGACAGGGAAAATGAAAGAACTGTAGGCCCTAGTCTAGGCAGTCGTTCTTACAGTGGTGTGCAGGTAATGCTACATTTATAGAGAGGCTCCAGCTACTAAATACACGTGTCCACCACCTGGTCTGCAAGATACTTCAAACGAAATTGTGAAATTTTTCAATCACATTAAAAGCCTTGCCTGAAATACTCGCCTCTTTGAGGTTTCATGTGAAGAAATATGTAGTGACCATAAGCAGATGCTTCTTCATACACACGCAGGAAATCACGGGTAAGGATTTAAAATTAATTTTGCAGATGAGTCAAGAACTGCAAGTTTAAGTAACGGGTAATACTGAGTCTGGGTTCTCTCCTTGCTACGTAAAGTATTTCTGGTCACACGAAAGCACTGAACGGATCACTGCAGAGAAAATCAACCACTCCGTTCGATGCACAAAACAATGCGGATGGCATCACCATGGAGACTGGTAGATGGATTATAGGGCTTGGCCGTCATGAGACTGATATGAAAGGTTGACCATTTTTGTAGCTGTCTCAGGCGAGGGAAATGATGTTCAGGTACTTCATGCAATGAAGGAACATTTTAAAAGAACCGAAGAATAGATTCCCACTTACCTTCCGAACCTGGACCTTCACACGGAGGGAGTTCGAAATTCCGCGGCTCCTCGTGATTCTAACGTATCGTAAAGTGAAGAAGACTGTGATGTTATGAGGTCAGATGGCGTTTTGAAGGATGGCTTTTGAGAAACATTTCTTACTTATTTGTGGGTGAACAGCCATACGGAATTCCTAACCCCCCGTAAAACAATGCCACAAAATACACGATACCCTTTTCTACGACCTACTTCGTAAGGTAGGATTTTTCGTTCTGTTGAACCTGAAATTGAGCAAGAGGGGCAAGAATGAAGTCAGTTATGACATGAGATTGAATTCAACCGGACATAATTCGGCTAGTGTCTTCAAAGAAACACCGCCATTTTCGTCATTAAACAGCTGAAGAAAATACCTTATATATGTATTAAACGGGCTGTGAAGATATCAAATGTATTAAAAAGTAAAAAATAATCGTTTACTTAAACGTTTTTAAGCCGGTATGCATATAGTTTAAATGTGGGGGGATAAATGATCTTTGAGTGTGCTCTAAAGGATTCATAAAGATGTAGAGGTACACAGATGAAGCACAGACTTCACGGAGTTGGGCAGTTATTAAGACAATGTCACGAAATCCAACCATTGGGTACCAACATTCGCTTCAAACACGCTATACGTAATGTCCGTAAATTTCAAAATTCATAAAGCAGTTCATGAACTGATGTACACGGATGGCGTACGAACATAAAGCAAACCGGTTATGAGCCAAATATACAATCTGGGGAAGTAAGTTATTTTCGTAATATTTCGCACTTTATTAACAACTGCATACCACATGCTTCCACTGCAGTATTTAATTTGCGTGACATTGCTGTTCTCAAAAATTATGCGTAAGACACACAGACGTTTAATTACTCATTACCATAACGGCACACAAAATGTTCGAAAATTCAGTAGTCAGTTTTTTGGTGAAGACAGTTAAATCGCCAAATATGTGGCCAATGTCTTTGGCCGCTCAGGTGTCTACGGACCAACTCGCAGGAACCCACATTTTAAACAGAAGAAGGAATTTCAATCTCCATGACCGGACAGCGATAATACGGAATAAGATGGTCCAGCCTCTGGCCAACGACTATCATGACTTCAGATCTTTCGCTGTTTTACATATCCTCCCCCACCACTCCACCCCCAATAGGCAGTAATACAGTAGTACCTAAACAAGACAATGTACGCATAAACTAACATTGAGGCGCTTTCGCGTTACCATTGTTGCAGTAGAAAATCAATACATATTAATTATTTTGTGTTTATGTCTGTAGTCAGTCTTCCAGCATGCAAAGTGCATGCGCCGTATTATATTGTCATCTGTGGCCTGTCTGGCTCTACCAAATTTTTCCACATTATTTCATAAACGGTCTGATTTTTTGAAAAGGTTATTGCAAATAAAATGTGTTTTTATTTTGTCTACAATTTTTGTCTCGAACATTTCTCATTTTAAGAATTCAGCGAGAAATTACAAATGTACAGATGTCTTCATGTAAAGTGCACGTTATACTCGGCAGATTCTAACGAAACTTGAATTTTCTCACCACATTTCCAAAAAAACATAATCAAATACCAAGTTTCATGAAAATCCGTTCAGTGGGAGCCGAGTTGTTCCATGCGAAGACACATGGAAGGACGGACGGACGGACGGACAGAACGATGCTAATAGTCGCTTTTCGCAATTTTGCGAACGCGCGTAAAATGATCACGACCGTTCGCGTGGTAGTTAACTACCAACCAATCATCCGACGCTTTACACTCCGAGCGTCAATAAATACATAGACAAAACCAGCAAACATCCGTCGTAAACAGAACAGCTACATGTTTCGGCTTTTTACTACGCCACCAGCACACTGTACTAGATTTGCAAGAAGGTTTTATAAGTTCTTGTGAAGCTTACAGAGCCTGCTTATGGCTTAGCTACAAGCCGAAATGCGTTAGCCTGTGAATCTCTAAAACGAACATGTGTTTATCGAATATTTACTGGTTTTTACGTAATTAGAACGGGATAAGTCACGTTAGGATAACTAAGACAGCGACGATGCTGACCGGTAGAGAGGAAAAGCACAGCCTAATGAGGAGTACAGACAATGTTTGGACTTCTGGGTGGGGGAAAGGATGGCACGAGAACAAAATGCGTACTGGATCTTGCACTGCCAGTGTTACGTCCATGGTCAATAAACACAGGTTCAATATAATAATTCGTGACAGCTCTTATGTAGAATTTCAAAGAGAAGTGAATGATAAACAATTAGTGATAAATAAAAAAAAATATGTCAATCACCAAGTGTGGGCAGAACAAGACGTTACAGAAACAAGAGAACAACAAAAAGTAAAATTAGTTAAGTTCAATTCTGTACGAATTATGGTAAATAATTTATAACAATGTGACCTGGTGATAATTGGAATATGGGTTCTTCCAGTAAGAAGGTGCAACCAACCACACTGACAATTCAATTCGTTCCTTCTGACCTGCCCGTTCACCCGATCTGACGTCATGTGCCTAACATCTATAGCCAAACTTGGAAGACAACCCATGTAAAAACAATCCACACACCAAGCAAGAAACTAAAGATATCACCATGCGGGCAGTATCGGCTATTTCTGGACAGTAATCAACCCTATGGAGCGGAGTCCTTCTTATGAAGTTAACAGTTCCTTAGCTAGTCAAGAAATTTCCCACCATTTTATATAAACCGAAGACTCGTTACCACGTTCACAAGACTCCGCCATTGGCCTATATCCTGAGTCAGAAAACTCTAGTCCTCGCCCCCACAACCGATTTAAAATCTATTTTAATATCATCCTCCCAAGCACACCGAGGTCTTCCAAGGGGTCTCTTTCCTTACATTTGCCCCAATAAAACCCTGCATGTACCTCTCCTCTTCCCAAATGTGTCTCATGCCCTGCTCATCTCAGTTTTCCTGATTTTATAACCCGGAATACATTTGGTGAAAAGTACAAACCATGAAGCTCCCCTCAATGTGCCATTTTCACTTTAAGCTGGAGAGCCTCTATAAATCACATGCTCAACACAGCAAACCAATAAAAAAATACCAAATTCTCTGAAATTAAAACATTCATGTGATGATGAAATGTTAAATGCTGTGCTCAAAAGCTCTACAGATTACATCAGTGGTCCATTAAGTTACATTTGTGACCATGTGATTGCAGTGGTTTTCCCAGAATGACAAAAATATTCAAAACTGTAACCTCTCTATAAAAAGGGGAAGTAATCTTGCATTTCCAATTACATAACAACTTCACTAACAGCATTCTTTAATATTCTGGGAAAATTATGCACAATAAAGGAAGTAATTCTTGATGTCGTAACAACATTCTTGCACATAAATAATTTGCATGCATAAAAACATCTCTCAATGGAAAAGGCTAATTACTTTTACAGAACTGTTATGTCCTCTTAATGATAAAATGCATGTTGCTGGAGCTTTCTACAACATTTAATTGTGTACATTATAAAGTACACCTATTACAACTAAGTTTTATGGAATTTGAAGTACAGATGGGTAATACTTTAAATATCATGACAGAAGGCAAAAAGCAGAAATAAATTTACCATATCCAAATTATAGCATGTCCTGAAACGGGGGCATTAAATACATAGAGTCTCTCAGTGTTCAATGCTTGGTCTTCTGATCCATCTCATGTATTGGACAAGAATTACCTGCCTCCAACCAGACATTAACCATTTTTACAATTGTATATGTAAATAATCTTTACAAAAATGTCAACAAATAGTTTAATGCCAAAACCTCAACTCAGTTTTGACACAACACAATTTTACGAAATTTTGCACTAACAACAACGTTTGTGCTTATACAGACCTGAGGTGATCAAACAAATGAAGCAGCAGGACATCTAAAGTTCTTTGTCTGCAAACTAACTACCAATTAAACTGAAAAGGATACACTGAATAGTCCTCAAATATAAAATAGGTCTACCTGAATTACTTCCATCCCATCATGCCATGCAGAATAATTGGGGAAAAACATGAAACCAAAAACATTTACAATTTTTACAATCATGGCAGGTGCTAAAGAGAGAGTCTCCTGTAGAAAATTACTTAGGAAGCTTCATTTTCTTCTGTTTACCAGTGCATACCTGTCGGTATAGTTCGCGTGTGGACTAAGGCCACGGAGTTTGTTTTGTTGTTTGTTTGTTTACCAGTGCATTCTTACTTTAGCTATTACTATATGTTGTGAAAAACAGACACAAATTCCAACCAAATTCAGGCATACACCACACAAGCACAAGGTACACACATGACCTACATGTGCCAGGCACTAATCTCTGTACCAAAAAGGAGTTTACTATACAGGACTAAGGTATTCAGTATCCTTCCACCAATCACTTAAAGTTCAAATCACAATACACATGTATTTCAGCTAACACTTAAGAGAGTATTAATCTATTATTTCACTCCTCTTACTCTACAGGAGTCTACTACAAATGAAAATTCTAATAGGGAAAATAGTAATGGCTCCATAAAAAATAGTCCTTTCACTGAAACAGTGTTTTTACTATATTTTATTCTTGTACTTGAGCCCAGTATTGTAATACTTTACTAGTTCTTATATATTTATCCTTTTATTTAAAATAAACATTGTATAGTATATATCTTGTGATGTGATCTACATCCCTGGCTTCATCACACACAGGATGTATGGAATGGAATAAATTATAGTCTAATCTCATTTTAAACAGCAGCACTGAAGAGCATAAAAACCATCCCCAATTTCACAGGCTTCTCAGCTTCATCTTGCTAATATTCTCATATTTGATACACAAATGAAATACCAGATGATTCGGTTTGATACCACCCAGAGCCCACAATTTAATTTTCATTTTACATAATACACTATCATATATATCATAAATGTTCACGTCTACTTCGGCTTATTTCATAAATACTGATGTCTACTACAGCATATTCAAGGACCCTCAGTTAATATGAGTGGCACATTTCAAAATCACGTACACAGTTCACAAATGTTTGTGTCTATTTTGTCTTATTCAGTTACTGGCACCTTCCAGGGAACATTTCAGGTACAATCTGGAGGCTACAATCATATTTCAGAGCTGCTGATATAAACTTCAACTCATTTAATAACTAACTAATTACAACTTCAAATATAAACTCAACTGTGCACCCGAGGTCCATAGCTGAGCTCTGTGTATTTGAAATTGTATTGCTTGGTTTTAAGGTTACTTCATGTTACAATGTTATGTTTCACTATCAGTGGCACATTCCCCACATTTCACAGCCATATGTGTCCAGTCTATCGCATAACATTTAGTCCACATGATGGGAAAACACAGCTTTTAGTGCTTGCAGAGCATGTTTCATGTTGACTGACATACACTCATATTCTGTAACTAATGGGGAATACTTTATAATTACTTGTAGGCCTACCTGTTTGCGCACATTCAGCGAACTGTTGAGGCATGTTATGACAGTTCACAAGTGGCACTTTTCATAACAATTGTTACGACGTACTACGGCACAATTCACAGCTGCTGGAAATTAAATGACACGGTAACAACTGTCACCCAATATGGCACATTTCACAGCTGGTGGTAATTACTGTGGAACTTACCACAATTGTCCTCGGTATCAAGGACTCAACACTTTTTTTTTTTGTGTAGATGCGAAGGACATTTTAGTACAAAACTCCAGGGAACCTAACCTCACAGTGATGGGCGTGTCCCTACCTCGACGAAGTTATCTCCCACGAAGCGTTGCACGAGGGCCGTCTTGCCGCAGCGGGAGTCTCCAACCAGCACCACCTTACATTCGACATCCTCCAGTTCCTCCGCCGCCTCCATCTTCTCCAACGCACAACCTTCGGAATTCTGAGCAGCTGGCCAAACTGCAGCCTCCATTCACGACATGTGCTGCGCCCATGTGGGCACTGCCATCACTAGTTCTACGCTCGTGCTGACATCTGAAGGCATCTAACGAAATTAGCCCACGCGAAGGAGCAGTATGTACGGCGAAACGCGCGGTGCGAAGGAACGACTTGACGTCTCCTCGGGGTATGGCGGTGAATACGTAATATCATTACACCTGACAGGAATGGAACAGCTGCCCAATCTACGTGAGGCGCCAGCCTTGTGCTTAACAGGTGTCTGTATACCTTAAATCGCAGGTTTTCAAGACTGATACCATTTATAATGGTTATGTTTGTCTCCCTACACGTCATGAAGCCACAGTGGAGAAGTAGAGGTACAGAGCCACTCATTCCCAACTTTGGCTCTAGATAGAAGTGAGCATTCAACTTCACGAACGTACCCACGGAAAGGAAACACGGTACCCAATTAACAGACGGCTGGGTGAACCCCATAACTGTCTGGGCATTTTTGAAAAGAGGAAGTCTCTTGTACCTACCGGCATTCGCACCCCGGATAGTCCTGCCTACAGCCTAGTCGCTATACCTTTGACGTTATTCGCGCTCGCCATGTTAGAAACGACAGTAGACATTGGACCTTAACGATCTCTGATTTGCACACGGTGAACTGGCATCACGATTTTCACACTCAGAAGCCTCTGATTCTTAACGAAATTTTCTACCAACGAATTACCCAGTCATGTAACTAACTAAATATCTCGTAGGCCTACATACTACTGTTCATCATGCGGCAACTTGCCAACCACACAAACCTACATATTACAATCCCACCTACAGGTAGTTGGGAATTCTGATGGATATATCTGTAGAGCTCCCGTTTCAGATGGTGCTACACGACCGTTTAGCGGCGTAAGTGGTTCGAAAATTCTTGCTCGTAGGCAAAAACTCGCAAAGCGCCACTGAATTCCCATTAAAATACTTGTAGAATTCTCATATTAGTTAGATCTCGTAACTGGACAAAAACTGGTACAGTTTAGGAAATCTGACGCGTTTAGAAGTCTGACATCATGGAGTTCTAAAGTTATGTTACAAAGACTATAACTGACCAGCATTTCTTTTTCTGCCAACTGTTTAAATTTAATGTAGATCAGTTTTTGGAGGAAGTGCAGAAGTAAAGTATGAATGATCTCTGCGATTCTCAGTGAAATTAATTTGACATTAATTAACAAAATATATTTACTTATTAAAACCATTTATGTTAATCAATATATCTTGTCGCCGATCCCAGTAGCCGCGCGGTCTAAGGCATGGTTCTGCGGCTCTCCGCTTGCTGGAACTGCGGGTTCGAATCCCACCGGGAGAATGAATGTCTGTTGTGAGTGTTGTGTGTAATTAGGTAGAGGGCTCTGCGTCGGATCAGTCACTCGTCCAGAGGAGTCCTACCGAGTGAGTGTGTGTCCAGGGAGTGTGATCGCTACGCCCCCTACGGGGAGGCCATGAAACGGAATCGGGTCGAAGCGCCACAAAAACTATATATATATATATATATATATATATATATTCACTTAGTCCATAAAGCTTGTTGGCACCAGAACAAGAACTAGACATAAAAATGGTGGTGGTAGCCGGCAGCTGCTCTCTGTTTACACTTTGTGGGGGGTCGTCGGGATCTTCCCTCAAAGATGCATATGCATCAACTTCCGCACCATCAGGCGAAATTCTGATGTAGAAGGTTAAGGTTTCACAGTTTTTAGTTAAAGCTTTTTTCGAGTGTGGGCGTATAGGCACCTTACTTTTTCTGCCTATTGTTTTTGATTTCGCGGTAGCAGGAAGGGTAAGGCTTCATTGACTCTGCAACGAAATTTTTATCCCAGTTTAGATCGCTTTCATCAGAAGCTGCTTTTGTTGTTTCGCAATGTTGGACATTTGCGAAAGACTTCTGGTATCTAATGTTCTTACCACTGCTGCGTCTTCTGCACCAGATATTGCATCTTCATTTTTGGCCAGCAGAATGAGTTTTCATGAAAATTCGTGCAGCTGTTCTCGACTTGTGACATTAGAAAAGACTGACGACATAAGTGAATCCAATAAGCACTCCACAGGGGCGATAAGGTGCCTAAACCTTTAAATCCCTCGGTATATATATAGAAAATGTGCTCAACAAAAAGCTTATCCATGAATGTGGACGAACGCTTCGAGCATCTTCCTAGTGGAGTTACTGAGCAAATGTTACGTGAATTAGATGGCACAGGTGTAGGTGGAAAACAAATAAAACCTGTGGATATGCGAAAATACAGGCATCGAAAGCGCCTATAGCAATAAGCACCCGTAACTCACTGACTGTGTATGGTTAAAAGGTTTAGTTCAACATTACCAACACGCAGTAGGCTTACATCAACTGGAGTTTCAACGTGAGCCAAATAATTTCATTCCGCACCACGTTCCGGTTTATTAATATCCGTTTTACTATATTTTCTCACTTTCAGGTGGTCTGTGTCCAGAACGTATGTACGGAGTTCACTGTCACAAAATCAAACAGGTGGAACCATTCACAGAAGGTCATTCATACATAGGCCACAACCTCTTCCAAAGCGGATTCTGCAGAGAGTGAGATCGAGTGCTTCCTCTTTCAATTTCCGATACCTTTATCTTTTCCTAAACAGACATCCAGTACCTGCTTACGTCCCCTCCCCGTCTTCAATCCCTTATCATTCATTCAATAGCGTGTTTTAGAACGCAGTTCTACACAAGATGTGACCAATCCAGTGAGCCTTAGTTCTCTTTACTGTATGCAGGAAGTTCTTTTCTTTGTCTACTCTCAGTTATATACCTTCATTTTTCACGCGATTGGTTCAACTGATCTTATCCATCCTTCCCCAGCACCAAATTTCAAAACTTCCAAGATATTACTGATCTATTTTCTGAAATGTTCAAGTGTCAGCACCATAGAAAGCTATGATCCAAGAGAAGCATTTCGTTAATTTCTTCCTTAACTATCAGTCCAATTTGCTGACGAAAAGAATCTTTTCCTTGTTAAACGCTTCTTGTCCCATGGCGTTCTGTATTTAATGTCATGTGTACGGTTTGCATCATTTGTTATCAGGTCTTTCAAATTGTTGAAATGTTTCACATTGTCCTGTTGTTTCTGATCTATCACAAACAGAAATGGGGGCGAATGTCTTGATATTCACCAGTTTTTCCACAGTCATTTCCATTTTCATAGAGTCTTCCAACTTCAACTAGTCTACCAATCTCGCTGCCTAGTATCGTTTCTTCCTTCCCCAGTATCACAAAGTCATCTGGATATTTCACAGTGCGAATTATTTTTCCTCCTATTTTTTAGCCCCTCCACCAAGGGAAGGTAAAGATACCACTGGAGGCGCAAAATTCACTGCTACTACAAAAGTTTCTTCTTCTTCTTCTTCTTCTTCTTCTTCTTCTTCTTCTTCTTCTTCTTCTTCTTCTTCTTCCACGGACTATGACCACAAGGTACCATAAGTCATGATTGGTGTTTCCCCCCCTCCCCTAAAAAGAGGGCAACCATGAAGCAGTCATTGCTGCCAGTATATCAGTCGCTGCTATCTTCAATCCATCTCCTCCTGGCGTTACCGTACGTTCCGTTCCCACGCGGTTAAATTAGAGCGTTGTAGGTGCACTGCAAGTTAGTTTAAACCAGTTGTTCCCAAACGTTCTTGTTCGCGGACCCCTTTTGGCTTCGAAGAATAACCACGGCCTACTCAGTCTCCTATACAATGGGCAGCAGTTCAATCCCAGGGATAAAGCGGCCGTGGCTTAGCGTTAAACACCCATCCCCCATCAAGCACCGAGGTTTAAGAAAGAGTAGAGCTATACCTCTACTCCCCCTCTAGGTCTTCGTGGCAATTATAGGCAGAATTTTACTTTTACCTTTACCTCTACCTTACATCCTTCCTCGCGTAAGTATAATGTTTCCGGATGGTTTGTATCAAAAATTGAAAATGTTTATCTCAGAACTGATTTTAGATAAGTAGGAATACATACCAGGAGCATACATAACAATGCACTGCATGATTAGACCTTAATTAAAATGATTGTCGCTCGCTTTTTGGTTGCGGCAAGTTCAACTAGATATTCTACAGACCATACGAAATAAACATATCGCCAATTAAAAAAGTTCCTCGATTTTTTTTAAAGAGCATTATTTCTTTAATTTAAGAAATAAGAAAACGTCAAAGTAGCCATTAAAGAAATGTATCCTCAGATCCCCTGTGACCCAGTCGCGAAGCAAACTTTGCAAACCACCGATTTAAAAGATTCAAATCTCAGCTGCTACGTCGAATATCGTCACTTAAGTTTTCATGAGCTTTCTCTGTCCCTCTAGGCGAAGTTCGGGATAGAAGACCTTTGCTCTTCATTATTCAATGATCAACCTACCATTTGATGGTATGTATCCTATATGGTTGGTGTCCTGTCAGCGTCAGTACACAAACCATAAAAAACAACAGAACATAACGTGTCATAATCCACAAAACTTCAACCGAAATTTTCATCGATGTGAAAAGTATCGGTTTTCAATTTCCCACTTTTCTTCATGTGCAGGATTGTAGCACAATATCACCTATGACCAGAAACTGCAGGCTGAAATTGTATCAGTGATACCTAACCCAGAGACTGGCAAATTATTACTAAATGCTTTTAGTCAGAGACATTTAAATGACTGGGAACCACAGATTACCTACGAATCAGGTGCACCAACATAAAATTATTGCATCTCTGTGCATTCAGTTATTGAGCGGCATAAAAAGCGCATGCGTTACGTCAGTAACAATATGGCTTAACTCTTGGCATCCTGCAACTTACGAATTCGAGTTTATGTGTAATTTAGGTCGATATGGCAAAAGACAAAAATTAGGCGATTCCTTAAATTTTTCTCCCTTTTGGATTTTAAAGTAGAATTCCTCTGTTTGCCATTTATTTTAGTTACAACTGCTTCGTCTCCATTCTCTCTTTTTTTTTTCAATTAAGAGAAAATAGAAGAAACAAGTCAAAACATCGCGTAAGGAAGGTTCTTCTCCTCATGTTCTATTTTTGGACAGGAAAGTAAGAGGAGATTATTACAATAAAATGGAAAATTTTAGTTAAAAACACAAAAATGCATTCAACAGAAGGCCTAAGTGATCGGATAACAGCCTGACTTCTGTTTCCCCATCGCAAAGTTTGTACTGAATTTGTGAATGCATTCCTCGATTATAAATTTAATTCAGAGAAAACAAATTTTGTCAGAGGGACTTTCATAAAAAAAAAAGGGGGGGGGGTTTCTATCGGGCGCATCTATCCAATTCTCAACTCTAAAGCCAGTTTTCTTCAGGCAAAAAAAAAAAACACACACACACCATTCTATAGCAATCAACGAAACTCATACAAGAATAACCAGCTTTGAACTACTGATTTTCACAGGCCTTCAGGATCTCGGATTTCGATCATAAGTAGGTGAAATAATTTCATTCAAGTTTCGGAGTAGATTATTTTTCCATGTTGTCTTGAACGGACTGGAATCAATACATACGCAGGCCTCCAAACGTATTTCTAAAAACATAAGCCTTTTCTAACGAAGCGGTTAAACTCGACCTCTATTCATAAAATAAAGTGCTACAACCCTGAATTACAATTGATAGTGTCCTCCAAATAAGCATCGGCTGCCAAAACAGAAATAGCTGCAGCGGGGCCCTGGCTGCGGATCCTTCTCAGTTGAGAGTTGCCAGCCTGCGGGTAAGTACATTGTGAGTGCAGTGAGATCGTGTAGCTTATAATTGTTTGGCTGCTTCAGCTAGTGAGGTCATTTAATAACAGCAGTATGAGGTATGTCTAGGAGAACAGGGAAACCCCGTGTTAACAGGTCCCTAGATAATGAAAAGCACAAAATTTAAATATTCACAGGAACAAGGAAAAAGTGTGGATTTACAGAAAAGCGATAGGGCGAGGTCCTGGCAAATTAAAAACATTTCTGTCCTGTGCTTAGATACTGACAGTTTTACAGGTCACTTTTTGCTGAATGAAGACAAGTCACCACACAAATCAATTCCGTTGTTCCGTCCAGATCCTTCCCATCTTTCATGGAGGGACATTTTTGCCAGTAAATTTGTGTGTATGCCAGCTGGAAGCGAGCCACTTCTGGAGGTATTGGTTCTCGGTTTCAGTGACAACAATGTGCGTTATCATTGGGTGACGCACCTCAACGTACATACCGAGGCAGTGCTTTCATGAACAGCATCCAGTGACAAATGAGAGAAACCAAGGTTCGTACCGCAGTGGTTGCAAAATATGATTCCGTTAATTAATGTACCTACTAACGCTTCCATTGACGGTCCCTGTCCGTTCCAGGCCGGATAATTTAACTTCTGCTTAATCACAATGGAAGATGAGCCGGGAGACGGTCTGGGGTTCGAATCCCGGTAGGGGCAAGAGGTTTTGTCTCTTCTCCAAAACTTCCACACCGGCTCTGGGGCCCACCCAGCGTCCTATTCAATGGGTACCGGGGTTTTTCCCGGGGGCTAAGGCGACCGGTTCGTGAAGTTAACCACTCACCTCCACCAAGTGCCAAGGTTAAGTATGTGTGGAGCTACACCTCTGCTCCCCCTACATGCCTTCATGACGTATACAGGGAACACTCTAACTTTTAATCGTAAAGGAAAGCCATCATGGTCAGCATGCTTTTTGCTGTAAACGAATAATATTGAATTATATCAGCATTTATAATACGTAGAAAGGCAGGATTACTCGGATGTTGTTATTTTACAGCTAAAACTGTGTGTAGGAAATAAGCCCCATACTTGTGATAAAAAGAATGACGATTAGAAGGCTTCAAATCGCAACCAAAAACGGCGCCGCAATTCTTGCACATTGTTACATTTTCGCAAAAGTACTGGTCTTCATCTAAAGACGCTGTTAACTGCAGATATCACACAGAGCTGACGATAGACGAATTAATTCGCATGAAGCACCGGCGGAGTGATGCTGGCACGGGAAAACCGAATTACTCGGAGAAAACCCTGTTCCCGTGTTAATTTGTCCACCATAAATCACATATGAATTGCCCTGGAATTGAATCCGGGCCTCCGAGATGAGAGATCCGCGAATGACCGCCCGAGCTACGGTACGGCCCAGAATAAGTACGTTGCAAATTTCGAAACATTTGTATGTGTCTCCTGATGAGTACGCAGAAAAATAAAGGAAACGGAAAACGCTGAAAGGTATATTCCTACAACATGTAAGCAACAAACGCACAATATCTTTAGTACTAAAATGTATCTGAAAAAATCCTACATGTTTCAGTGCCTCAATGCATCATTTTCAGGGAGTTCTGCTGTTATACCAGAGTTACTTTCCAGTATTCGTTTTTTAGATACAAATAATTATTAAATATATTGTGCATTTGTTGGTTATATGTTGCAAATGTATGCAAAATGCACGGCACACAAAGTTTCAAGAAAGAAATATATATTTCTATATTATGTGCTACATCATGTAACGTCACAGAGCGCAACAGTCAAACAGTAATATAGAACAGAATCTGGTGTGCCTCGAATTATTATAAAAGGTATAAATATTCGCACATCTACGTTAAGAAGACAAGTTACATTAATTGATTAAATCTAAAGTATTCAGTATTTCTCCAGATTTGTAACTTCCATATTTTCATAATCTCGTTTACCACCTCAATCCCAATTCTGCGCTTACCCATACTTTCTAAAGTTAATAGGTTATAATTTTATGATAACTTATGTATTTCTGTTTGAATTACCCTCCCCCACTCCACCCACCTAATCCTTCACCACTCGGACAAGCCGGACAGTTGGCAGGCAACCTCTCTACAATAGCACGCGTGCCGATCTTAGTACTGCGAGCAGTTCTGTGCCATGTTGACGGAACTTGAAAAACGAAAATACATCAGATATCAAAAGAAAATACAGTTCTATTGTCCCATAAAATTGTTTTCTTGTTCGCCTGTACACATCTTTACAACCATGTCTCTTTGTACCCCTCTGTCATTATTACCCGTCTTCGTACCTGAAGAAATATTAATTTACGACAAGTCATTTCCTTCTGACGCAATGCATGCCGAAGTTCGTAATATTACAAGCAGCTGTCGAACAAAATACGCGTTATACAATGTAGCTAACATTTTAGAGAGTGTGCCGGTCCCAGTGGCCGCGCGGTCTAAGGCGTAGGTCTACGGCTGTTCGCCTGCTGGGATCGTGGGTTCGAATCCCACCGGGGGCATGAACATTTGTCTGTTGTGAGTGTTGTCAGGTAGAGGTCTCTGTGACAAGCTGGCCCCTCGTCCAGGGAAACCCTACCGACTGTGGTGCGTCGTTGTGTAACTTCAAAACCTCATGAGTGAGGAGCCAGAATAAAGCAGGCTGAACCTTGGGCGACGCCTGCAGCAAATAGACAACGTATCAGTTTAGTTCAGAATAAAATACCTATTTATTCTCCAAAGACTGGGTGGTATCGTAAGAGAGGGAGAGAGAAATTTTGGAGAATCTGATCCAGCATTCGTCCGTACAATACTTCAGTTTCCTTCCTTGTTTGAAAACTAGGTAGAGTGACGATTATGAACATATATTCGCAGTATTACTTTATCTCATTTTTCGTTATACATCTGTTTGTAACTCGGACAAATTTGTATCATGTATCTTTCACCAAGCAGGCTAGTAATGAAAGTGAAATCAATGGTCCAGGAAAAAAGAAACCAAAATTAATGCGTCAGCAATCTACAGAAAAATATTTGCTACAGTCATACAGGACATGGAGTCCTGAGTGTCTTTCTCATGTGGGGAAAACATTTGGCAGAATTACGATATTTCCATTCTCACTGAAGTTACAGATAGTTACTGTGAAATTTGCAGCTTAACTTACCAATGTCTATACTGGGGAGAGCCGGCCGTCTATTTTTTGTGACCAGTAACCGATGTAATCCAGATAAAAATACATCTGGCTGAAGCGCAGTATTGTTTTGCGCGTGTGAAAAATTTCTGTTATTTTCTGCAGTATTTTATTTTGTCACAGTTGTAAACGTTTGACTTCAGGCTTTATTATATACGTAGAAAGCTAAGCCATACAGTAATAGAAACTCATGTTATCGACAGGATCTTTATGTTACCTCCATCATCGTCGCGAGTGTTAAAAGAGCCTCTAACCCAGGTGTGCAGGCCAACTGCATTCCTTGAGAAATATACGGTATATTTTACAGCACAACACTCTTCTCTGATTTGAAAGAACGTATACACCATCGGCATGAATATCGGAACACTTCCAGAGCTAATTAGAAAATAACTAAAACCAAAAGAAAAACACGATATAAGCCAAATAGTATTGATACTTTCGTGCTGGGTCCAGAATCTGACAATGAAGTCTTTAAAGGTCCTCTTTCAGCTAATATCATCATTCGCCAAAGTCAGCGGCATGTCAGGTGCCACCGAACATCGCCAACATTTCAGACACACGGTGATACCATTACGAGCAAACTCTTTTGCAGAAAGAAATTCCCACAGCGAGTTACACTGTATTACTGATCAACATATTCGCAAAAACTGACTGCCAAGTAAGGGCTAATCAGTGTCGTCACTGACGGAGCGTCATCGATGTCGGGGTCCCAGCGTCCGACTTGATAGCGAAAGGAATGGACATGAATCCGGAAGTAAGATTTGGCCACTGCTTTTTCCACCGCGAAGCCATTATTGCCAAGAATTTACCCAGTGTGCTGCAAGAAACTTACATAATTATGGATCTCATCAAATCGCGGCCTTCAGTTCACGGGCGTTTTGGTGTTGCGCCAGGAATTGCGGCGTGAACGCTAGTCATTCCTTATTCTGCAGAAATGCGGTGGTAGTCACGTATTTACGAAATTCGAGATACGAAGGGTGCATTTTGTTGACATCAGGATCACGACCGTCCACAAGCACTTAGTGAAGATGAATGAGTAGCCAAACTGGTTTAGCTTTCAGATGTGTTAAAGTTCTTAAATGAAATGAACAGAAACAAGCAGATCAAAACTAAAATATCGAGTACAGTACTGACAAAGTTCATGGACTCCGCGGTAAGGTGACGTTATGTTTGCAGTTCATTGTCAGTGGGTCAACAGTGCTTTCGTCCGGTGTAGACAAGGCCTTACTATGCTTGGCTGAGCACATTTGCGAGTCCTGAAGTAAAATTTTCGGATCATTTTGAAAGTAATATCGAAAGGTTTGGACTGATTTCGTGATCTCTTCGGTGTCTTTGGAGCATCTTCTCCGGCGGAAGCTTAAGGACTGACTTGAAGTCAGACAAAACACTTCCAGTGGAATTTCGTGAGTTTTCACTGCATATATTTTGTTTATGAGAAAACGAAAAATATCCTGTTATTTAAAAAAAGGCTCTTAGGATCCTCTGACCATTAATGACGTGGCATTTATGCGAATTCGGGGTTTTCAACGATGACGAAAAAATTAAAAAATTTAAAAAAATCTCTGAATTGAACGAAACCTGCATGTAACGTTTAACTTGTTAACTGTTATGCTCCCCTTAACGCCATCTTGCTTATGGGGGGGGGGGGACAAGAATTTTTGTGAAATCTGCATTTTTGTTACAATGCATTCCATGAAGCGAAATTGTCTGGTGTGTTGACACGTGTTCTTGGAAAATTCGAGTGTGCAGTATATAATATGAAGATGCAAAACATTGCACCAGCTAACCCTAATATATATCTATCTACCAGGTTATGCAGCCATTCCAGACATTGAAACGTGTGGTCACACAACTAAAAAAAAATAATAACGAAAAAGACATAATGCATTCTTATGTCGAAAGTTTGATTCGTGAAATACGTAACAAGCAATGTTCAGACGCCCTCTCACAAACGACGTGGTTGCATGTTACGCCACTCACAAAACCACACGCAAGCAGAGTAATCAGGAACTAACAAATGCGCAGCAATAAAGATTTAATTAAACTCACTAGACGGAACTGAAGCAATGAGACCACGTGACAAGTTAATTTATATTACTTATTGGTAAGTAAGAACTGGAGGAATTCTGGATTCACATACACTTGGTAGGAATGGACGTAAATGGGGAACAACTTCCTTTCGTCAGTACCTGATGATGTAAATCTGGAATAATTTCATATTTCTAGGGAGGATTTGTTACGTCTCGCAACACTTCTTACTGGTAAATAACTTCTTATGTACATATATCATAAATTCATTCTAGTAAATAATCCGTGGAGCAAATTTTAAAACACTTCCTAATGGTAAAAACTCACGTTAAGTCTAGCGCAACATATTGTTGGTAACTTTTTTCTGCATCTGACCCCACTTCTTGCTGGCAAGTAATGTTCAATGTAAACCTGACACCACTTTTAATAGGTAATTAACTAAGATGCAAAACTGGCACCATTTATTCGTAAGTAACAACTGTTCAAAACTGACACCACTTACTGTTAAGTAACAATTATTTCAATCTTGCACCACTTCTTATTCGTAAGTAAATTTTTATGTAAATCTGGCACTTTCTGGAAGTTAGCTCTTGATGGCTGCACTTTTTCCGGTTGTTAACTTGCATGTAAATCCGACTCCATTTCCTATTGTTAAGTAACCTGGGACGCAAATCAGGCAGTAAACTTCTGATGTAAATCTGCATATTCCAACATACCTGCTCTAGGGTAATCCGTGTTACCTACTCTAGTCTAATTTAACTGAAGGCTGGTGGCCAGCATAGGTTAGACGGTAGAATGAAAGTTTCACCACGAAGAGGCGACTTATTTTAAGACACTGAATGTGATACGTTGTTTAGCAGGGTCATTTTGCTCGCAATCAAGTACACAGTTTCTTTATTACGACACGAGGGCCTTTGTTACGGATGCAGGCTGTTCTGGGCAACGTGCAGTCTGTGAATCAGTAATTCTAAGGAGCCAAAATACACTAACGACCTAACACGTATGAGTTAAATATGTATGTACTGAATACTATGAGTCTAAAATTACGCTAGTCGTCATTATTAGTACGTAAGTGTAAAATACACGAATTATAAATAGAAATGGCTAAGTGGCATGTCTTAGCGAAAGGCCGTAGCCACTAAACTTACGCGCCACTTGACCAAAGGACTTCAATCATATAGTGCATTTAGATATACTTTCAGGACCCAGTAATTGTAATATATTTTAATTAGACAGTGTAAAAGAAAGGTTTGTAAAATTCATAGCGAATTCAAAATACGTGTATTCTGTGAACTTTAAGTAGTAGTAGTAGTTGATAGCCGTTATTTTTCTTTACAAAGTAATGCTATTAGAAGCAGTATTACTTAAGAAACCCATTTAATTAGTGACTAAATATTCTGCTTTAAAAGTGTTCAAATCTGCTGAATATGCAGCTATTATAACATATCTAAACACACCCACGAAACGATGGTTTGTATGTGTTTGATGAATGAGTGTGCAGCCTGTACACTGATGCGAAATATCCACGCCACGAATTAAAATCGTATTTTGTAACCTATAACACACTTGGTTTCACTCTCCCTCTTGAAGAAGCAAGTGGCCGAAGTCAGGACTTCTGCAGCGATTAAATTTGTTTGTGTGTGACCTTTGATTGGGGATCCAGTTTTCTTAAACAAAAACCCGGACACTTAACAACAACATTCGGTGGCAGGCGGAGGGGGTGCGGAAAATATATTTACCCCGTCACACAATAAAAAATTGCAGTAATTTATTAATATTAATAAGAGATAATTCAGATAACAAAACCATTAAACAGACAAAAATGAAATGATGATGATAATATTAATAATAATAATAACTCAGTTCACTTGCTGATTTTTCTGCACACATCCTTTCCGCATCCTTCGTCCCCTCAGTCCAGACTCATAAATCACTAATCAACACATCTTCCTTTTCCCCTTCTATTCCTTCTTACTAGTGACAGGTTGATGGCTGTTCTACTCTTGTAGATGTTTTCTTGCACTATGAGACCAGTCAAAATCTTCGTAAGCTCCTTAAAACCCATAAAACTGTGACTGTCCCGAAAAAAACCGGAGATCCCTACCCTTGATGGAATGCAGCCTTCATAACGAAACTTAATGTCACCGATAGCAGCTTCGAAGTTTTACTCCTGACATTCTTAACGAATGGTTTTGTGAAATAACAACTGTAGTGTGTTTGTAACATGCATGCACCCGCATCCCACAATGCACTGCGCAAATATCAGCCTACAATGTGGCTGTGATATAGCAACGGTGCAACAAAAACAGCAAAGTCAGACATATCTGTGGTTAAGTACCACAGGTTTGAGTACCTTTGCAACAGACTATTTAAACGACAAATTTCTGGTGGATGAGTGAACTCTTTACAGATTTCCAACTTAAAACTCAGCAATAAACTGTTGTTATTTTAAGAAACTCTTCAGACATTCCTTGTATCTGATTAATTTGAAAACTCAACGACTCTTAGGTCTATACCACGTTAACTGTGTCCTTTGTCATTAAGATATAGCACGTCATCATATTAGGATAAGGAAATTCCCTCAAAATAGGGAGGTCAACCGCAAGGATGTTGAGAAAGCAGTCACCAGCGGCCCACACGGGTGGTATTCCTACTTGTGGTTTTGGAGGCGGTAATATCTTAAAGTGAAAAAATCAGTATGTTACTGGATGCTGCACTTTTCTTTGGATATAGACACACTATCTGGGACGACCTAACTAACGTAATATGGACATTAGTTTGGAACTCGAAATATCACGTGTCTCTACAGATCATACTCATTCAGAGAGAGAGAGAGAGTAAGAAGTGTTTTATTTAACGACGCTGTGAATTGATATGATTGTACAACGTGGGTAATAGACGAAAGAAATATGATTATGGAGCAGTGGGGGAAAGATACAGACAGGAGAACCCGAATTTACTCGGTGGGTAAAAGAAGCCTGTCTATGTGCCACTTTGTCTACCAAGGAAATTCTGCTCTTGACAAATTTTTTTGGCTGCGTCAAAGTTTACTGCACCGTACCAGTATCACTATATATTTCTAAATCGACAAACTGGAACGAGAGTTTGGATGAAATTAGTAAAGAGTATGGTGTTATGGTAGTAAAATATGTCACATCCAAAAAGCTACCAAAAGCATGATGTCCACACATCGATTACATACATTTCTGGAACTCTCCTGATGGGAAAATCGTAATCAGATTGACTGAACCATTTCTGTCGGGAAAAATCGTAATCAGATTGGTCACAGTTTAAGACAGGAGAGGGAATTCAAGGGTAGTTGACGACCCATCTGTCAGAGGAGCTGACTGCGTTATTGATTACTGTCTGGTGATAGTAAATTTCAGGGAGAGACTGTCAGTAAGAAAACGAGCTACAGAAAAGTTCAAGGTTGACGTCAAAGAGCAGAATAATTCTAAAAGTGCGAATAGCTGTGTGATTGAAAATTGTGCTTGTTGGTGATAGCAGGGATATCAATAGGGCTTGGAAAAATATTAGGCCATATCAGCGTTTTATTACGCGAAAGAGTAGGATATTACACACTGAAGTGATAGAAACTCTGGTTTGACGAAGTGTATTACAAACTATGAAACAGCATCTACAGCAATGGTTTCTGCATCAGAACCGAATGAATTGGGTTACATGAACAATGGTTGGTAAAAGTGTATCTGAAGGAGGTGGCAGCAGGTGCTTTGTAATGTTGGTATCTATGCACCAGACTATACGGTGCTACTTATTAGAAGACAGTACTCTTCGTAGACACCACCACGTTCTTCAGACCTTACACGCATATCACAGGCCCTCTACGTTCGGCACACACATAAAAATGGTTTAGGTTAATTAAAATGTGTTTAGAGGAAACATACAACAAAGCCTTCGTCGGTAACTCATTTGTCTCATGCACTTTCTGTTCAGACTAGTTAAACATGGAGAGGCTTTATCGCTATTTCTTACCAACTTGGCCTTCGAACAGGCCCGCTGAACCCGAAGTTCGTATTCAATATGCTGCCCGCGACACAACGTTATATTGCGCGCGGAGAAATTGGAAATTAGGAGATAGAACACGAAACTAATTTTGAAAATCCGTAAGAAGTTTATTTCTGGAGACATATGCGTCACCGCTAATTCATTTTGTAAAAATATGCTTAAAATATCGACAACTTGGCCTAGGTTTTTAATTGCATCTTAATAAATTTTTCCTATTGTTATCAGTATAATGAGACGGTCGAGGCATGTAGCGCGTATGGGGGAGAGGAGAGGCGTCTACAGGGTTTTGGTGGGGAAACTTGAGGGAAAGAGACCACGTGGGAGACCTAGGAATAGACTGGAGGATAATATTAAGACAAATTTTCAGGATGTGGGATGTGGAGGTAGGGACTGGATCGAGGTGGCTCAGGATAGGGACAGGTGGCAGGCACTTGTGAATGCGGTAATGAACCTTCGAGTTTCATAAAATGCGGGCAATTTCTTCACTAGCTGAAAACCGGTTAGCTTCTCAAGGAGGACTCTGCTCCACGGAGTAAATAAGTAAGTAGGTAATTGTTATCAAAATATTTATATTGCACAAGACGTATAGAAAAATACGCATGAAAATTATACGAGTACATATGTTATACGTACAACTTATTCATTCTTCATTACGTGTATTAATTTCCTGTTGCCCACATGAGGACCAGATTTCGTCGATGTGGCCGCACAACGTAAATTGCTGAGCACGCCTGATTTAGCGTATACTATTAGGAAGGTCCAAGAAAGCAGAGGGGTTTATCACTGAATGGCACACTTCAGTTTCTGGTCTAAGCTGATAATGAAAATTTTTGGACGAGAAAATAATTGCAAAATAGAGAAGCACTGAGGTTTTCTTAGAAGCTGGTAAGATTACTGACCTAGAAGGAAATACGGGGAAAACCAAGTTAACTCCGAGGTTCACATCTCGTCACGAGAATACAGACAAAATCAAACATGAAGTTCAAGAATTAAGGCAAGACATTAACAACAACACATTTCATTCGGGGAATGTTTGTTCATATTTGATGCAGAATCATTTCTTCCATTTTGGATCTAAAAACGTCAAGGCAAAAAACAAGCAAAACTATAATTTTTCCAAGCCAATCTCAGTAGCCGCGCGGTCTAATGTGTGGGTTTGCGGCCGCTCGTTTGCTGAGATTGTGAGTTCGAATCACACCGGGGCTTGGATGTCTGTCTTTTGTGATTGTTGTTTGTTACCAGGTAAAGGTCTCTGCGTCGGGCTGATCACTCGTACAGAGGAGTCCTACCGAGTGGGGTGTGTCTGAATGTGATCGTGAAACCTCGATAATGAGGAGGCTCTGGCCCACTAGGGGTTGTTGCGCTTGAAAAAGAAATAAGTTTGTCGGGTGGGTTTGTGATTGTGTATCACCTGTCAGTCAGATTAAGGCAGCGAATTTTACAACAGGGTTCTAACTAACTAACTCCATGGAGCATAGTCCCACCTGAGAAGTTAAAAGGTTCTTAGATAGTAAAGAAATTCTCCGCATTTTATGGAACCAGAAAATACATTACCGTATTCACAGGTTTCTGAGAAATATAAACCTTACAGGACTTGAAATCAGGTACTGAGAGAACTGTATAATGAAGAGATCCGTAGGGATTAATTTGTATTCCTCAATGAATATATATTATTATTATCATCATCATTATCATCATCATAAAATAAAAGGAGAATTAAGTGTATAGGATGCGTAGCATACAGGAAAGACAAGAAAAATTCATATAATTTGTTGGTCCGGAACCTCTTAAAATGACAGACTAAGAGAATTTAAACTAGCTTTATCCGCTTCAGGGGGAGGGGGGGGAGGCAAAATTGACGGAACTTGAAAACATGATGATGAAATTGCACATGTCACAATATGCGAGTAATTTGTCGACTAGCTAAACAACTAACAGTTTCTGAAGAAGAAATCGTCTCTATGGAATTAGCTACTGACAACACGAATCACCCTAGTATAGAAATGTTAATTTCTTAGAACACGCTGAGCGCACTACTTCCTGAAAGTTGTGTATTCTACACAGTCCTTATAGGCCATTACGTGCCTAGGTAACATTAGCTTAGTACGTGCTGTTAATTCCGACAGTTGTCTCAGTACTGCTACTCAATAACTTGGTGTGGTCTCAGACAGACTGACTGACTCTTTGGAAATGATATAAATAGCTGATTCATGTCATTGCACACTAATTTTGTCTACGAAGTAAACTGAAATGCCAACTTGATGTAACTAGGTAATTTTATTGATGTATTCTTAGCTCGACATGTTTCGGGTACATACGCCCATCATCAGGAGCATTAGATGTTGAGTTGTAGCATACGGTTTTCTGCACCGAGTATTTGGATGGGTGGTGGTCTTGAGAGCCGCTGCGTAGGTCGTGTTTACGGTGCGGATGGCGCCGTGCGACTGAGTCACAGGCACCAAGTTGCATCAAGTTGGCATTTCACTTTATTTCATGAGGAAGATGCACGCTCAAACAACCCTCAAGTTAATTTTGTCTAATCCAAATAAACTCCTACGTATGCCTTGAAGGACAGCGTAGTCCGTATAGCGACTCGCTACGTGTTTGAAAGTCCGGGCATCAATTCCCAATGGGGGTAAATTTTTCTCTGCTCCTCCAGACCGTCCCCGAGGCCCATTTAGCTTCCTGGAAAATGGGTACCGGCTCTCTTCCCCGGGGGTATATAGGCCGGGGCGTGGCCCTCATTACCCACTCCTATCTGTAGGGGTGCGTTGAAAGCGTTAGTTATTTCGCTGCCTTCGAATTGAAATCAATTTGACAGTTGAAGTCTGGTCTCCTTTTTCCGAGATACTTCAGCCGAGACGTTATTTGGCTACACTATTCATTTAAAAACGAGTCCTTAAGTAAATAAGAATACATTCATGAATAAATCCAGAATATTTAAATTTGGGCTGTCGTGAAAACTTGAAATAATACACAACGTTACACGTATTGGAGGATTTATTTTCAGTAATTAAAATACTTCGAGGTTTGCGCGATTTCAGACTTCCGCCGCGAATTAGATGAGAACTGAGCGCTTCTGGGTTATTACGCAGCGAGTAGTGGTAATTTCACACCGATGTTTCCAGACAACCTATCGGTCCTATCTTCAGTGTTCATGAACAAATAAAAAAGACAGCACCAACAGGTTGTCCCGAAACGTCGGGAAGAAATTACCACTACTCTCTGCATAATAACCCAGAAGAGCTCAGTTCTCAAAATACTTCGAGTTTTGTCTCCCTAGTAAGAAGGTAGGCCTATTGTTTCGGAACTTTGTTCGACGATACGAACCCAAACTTCAGACGCCAGCTTACCTTCCAAGCAGTAAAACCGTAAAAGCAGTAGAACTGTGACGTGTAGTCTGGTTTAAAAAATAAATTCATGTAGAGTGATGACAATAATATGCTTCACAATGAACATCAGCATTTAACACGGTTTTCAGAAATGTTATTTGTGGAATTTTAACCAGATACCCTAAAACTGTCATATTACGATACTATACTAATCGACAACTATTCTTCCCACAACACCGATATTCAGAAACAACACACTTCACCAGCAAAAAAAAAAAAGTCAAAAAGAGGGTGTTATACTTACAGCAAACAAAAAATCATAATTTCAATTAAAACAAATGAAGTATAAAATATAAAACGAAATCTCTTTTCACCAAATGTAGAAATAAAATCCAGGGAATCTTCAATACAGTACCTTGTTACCAATGATTTCTTACTGCCTAAAATAAACACACGGCACCTCTATTTATAAAGTTTTAGATGTTACGTTTTTATACTCTCAGATTATCTTGACGATGACGAACTAACGTCGAAACATGTTGTTTAAGTGTTTGACACGTTATTTTATCAAAAATAAAATTGTGTTACTGCGTTTAGTACTGTTTCTTTTTGAATGCAAGAAGCACAGCGGGATTCCAGACACAAAAATTACTTTATGGGGACTTGAACGAGTGATATTTACTTCCAAGACCGTTAGCAGGAACAGTGTTTCCGACATTATTTTCTTACTGAACTTTATTTAATTTGAATATTTCAATTCACATACACCAAATGTCGCTGCCACAAACACAAAGATATGCTGACGACACACATATCTGGCGTTACTGAAGCAGATTACTCCATATTTTATGCAAACGCTACGTAGTGTCCTGTATATGGTTCTGCAGGATGAAGTGAGCAGTTTGACTAGCAAAGTTTCTTGCCATGCTTCTGCAGTACGAAGTTCGTGTTCCAGGCTATGGCTCTGCCCCACGTGGGGCCGCGTAAGACGTTCCTGAACACTTGCCTCAAAGTGTGCCGACGTGCTGCAGGCTTCTCAACCATGCTGCCGTCCCTCGTAGTGTCAGCACTCTTCATCCTGCTGACACTCGTGCTGGCACACGGTGCTCGTCGCCTCGCAGACCGTTTCGTCAAGGACCGGTTCGTTCGACTGCTGTTCCACGAGGCTATCGCCGCTGCTGAGCTGTGCGGCTGCTGCTTCGAGCTCGTCATAGGTACGCCTACGCTGGTAAAACTGCGACTGTGTGATGTAGCATCAGACATGAACTGCTGTCACCATATAATAACCTCGCAAGTTAAGAACATTTACGTATTTACTATGCGCCGTCATAACCTGCTGTAAGCAGGAAAAACATTTACACGAATCGCCTGATTTCAACTATTACGTAACACATAAAAAAAAAAATCTTTACCTTGTACAACATTTCATTCTAGAAAAGCCCTGTAACATTATCACAAACAACATTACGAGGGTCGGTGAGAAACGCTTGCATGGAGAAGAGGTGTAGCTGGAGTTTGCACAGCATACGAACCCATGAGCTTATCACAACAACTTACTGTTCTCAGACTTGCCAAATTCATCCACTACTCTGCCGATTTCCAGCGTGTTTTCGAGAACTGAACTTCGCGCGAATAAGTTTCCGCGTTGCCAACCGTAGCAGAATAATGGCGCATACAAAGTTTGCCTGGAGCCGGTGTAGCGTTATCGGTACGGTTGGACGACCTGGGGTTTGGATCCATGTAGGGCAAGAAATATTCCTGTAATCCGAAAAGTCCGGCCGTGCTCTGGGGCTCATCCAGCCCTGGTTAACGGGGTTCTTTACCGGCGGTAAAGCGGCCGGAGCGTCAGTTTGACTACCCACCACCATCTGGTGCAGAGGTTAGGAATCAATGTAGCTATATCTTTGTTCCCCCTTCATGCCTTCATTGTGTGGACAGGGACAAATTTACATCTGTACCTTTTTAAAACAATTTTGGCTACAATGTCTGAAATTTAACATCTAACTGAATGTGATTGTGTTTTATTATTAGGTTACTGGTAGAAGGATAGATAAATTCTCAAATTAGTCAGTAGGTGGATACAAACACTGAACAACTACTTCGTATTACTTGAACCCAAAAACAACACACTAATATGCCAGATACGTAGATTTTAAGCTTATTTGCAAATCTCAACAAGAAATTTGGAAGTGCAATCTCCTCTGTTTCCAAATCGATTAGTTTATACAGTTGCACTGTTACAAGAAGCTTTAACAGAAAAAAAGTCAATTAAGCAATTCTCAGAATTTCATTTTGCAAACTACACTTGCTCAGAAAGTGAATTTTCCATAACACATACTCATGTCATGTTTTTTAAAAGTTTTGGCAACAGTGGCAGTGTTGAAAGGTCATTTGGTAAATTAAAAAAAAATAAAAATAAAAACTACAAGAAATATTTGATAGGCAAAACCAGGCTAAAATCTTGCTGCTGTGGCTATCAAAGACAAGAAGTGGGCAAAATGGACATTAAAGGATTTATGAGTGATTTTGGAAACAAAAGCTGGAAATATTATCTAAAAGCAGAACATAATTGAGAAGTTTCTTGAAAAAAAGAAACATTTTCAAATTTTCCAAAAATTGTGTTATTGTAACTGTCATTAATTTTTGCAATGGTGCATATATTTGTGTACATATCTTGCCAAAAATCTACAGATGTCCTTCATGTGACTGTCACATCAAGTGTGCACATAACTATGGCAAACAGCATTTAAATTAAGTTTTATTTTGAAGCCAGTCCATTTATGACAGTATTATAAAAAGTTTGCCATGTACCTCTGGGTGCATTGGGCCCCATTGTTAAGTTCCACACAGTGGCCCAAAATTCCTTTCTGTGTCACTGACATGGCAAACAATTTCATAACTAAAGAACCTACCTTTGTGCCACCACCGACTCGATTCTGATGGGGAGAACGTGGAAAGATATTGGGATACTAGTATTATTAAGTCTAAACAGTTCTCATTAAAGCTGAAACTGAAGAACCAAATTACATTCATTGCAAACCTATTTTCTGACCCACTTTTGTACTGTTATCTTAGGCAAACAATTCATTGTCACATGATAACCATACCATGGCTATTTATGGACAACAGAGCCAGTGTGTAAATCTCATCAAGGAGGTTTGGATTTTTTTCTTTTTAACACCAACTCCAGAACAGCTTTGGGCCCATCCAGTCCTCAGATGCATGTAATCAGGGGCTGTTTCCCAGCCACAAGAAAACTTTGGTGTGAAACTTCTACTGGGATCATTGTGTTATTTTCTCACCAGCTAATTGTGTGGTCTAAATATGTAATCGATACAGCAATTTTCCTTGATCCAGTGATCCGTATGACATCTGCACATGTGCAGTTCCTCTGCATGTGCACAGTTTGACTCTAATTATCATCACAAGAAACAAACACGTAGGCAAAGACAATTTTCCTTTCCTTTGATCTAGTAAATAGTAGCCTATGTGCTGAATACTTGGGTGGTAGTGATTATTTTCTTCCAGTTACAGAAGGATGTGACATTAGAAGAGATTTCTTGACAATTGGAATTATTTTATATGCCCTCATGCACATTAAAATTATTTTTACTGTGCATGTATATGGTAAATGCTACTGGTTTTGCACTGTGTACCAAATATATGACACAGGTGTTGGAAAACAAACTAATACTTTACTAGTCGGTGAATCGCAAACATTTGTATATGCACAGCTGTCATGTTAGTAAAATGATAATGTAGTTAATGACACAATATTCAGATGAAATTTCATAAAAATCAAATTGACTTAAATATTACCAGTACAAAAACACAATGTGTGCATACACACACATACACATGCACTCCTCAACACAGATATCTATGTAAATAGATAACATTAAAAACAAATAATTTGCTTAAAAATACAGAACAAAATTAGAAATGATTTTTGCAGTAGGAAGGAAGAGTTCTGTAGTACATAACAGAGTAATGTAAGTGACAGTTGAAGCAGAATCTGGTTCACTGCTGAACATGGCAACTAATGCAAGTTTAGACATATGTCTGTAGCCCATAGAAGTATTTGATTACAAACGTGGCTGAGTGGTATTGAACATTTTGTTACTGCTTGCATCTTCCACCCCTGCAAACAAATTTGGTATTGTACTTCTAAATACTTAGTAATTGGCACCAGGAAGAGTTTTATCAAATTTAGAGAACACTTTTACACTTTTTACTTTGAAATTAAAGTCAGCTGATATAAATTTGTTCAGGAGTGTCATGTGATTTATCTTTATTATTTTGTATGAAGGCTAACATTCCAGTAGGAAAGATGGCCACTGCACTAAACTGCTCAGTTGTTCACTTGATTCTTTTTAACATCACTGTTATATATTTATTTCAGTGGCTGACAACTTTGGTGTGTCAACATATGGTGTATGTCTGTTCCTGTTGACAATCTGGTGGGCATTCAATTGGGGAGATGCCACAGCATGTCCATACAACCATATTGAGGATGTTGTCCTTGGGAACACAGATGTACGCACTGCAGTACTCAAATCTGTCTTTGAACTTGCAGGAGGCCTGCTCATCTTTAAGTGAGTCTAAATATATCTTCTTTAGCTAAGAACTGCTTCATTGCAACCTGTCTGCTGCAAATTGAATATTGCTGGAATCTGGTACTGATTAATAAATTTGAGCCTGAACAATTTGTATAACACAGGATAATTAAAGCGTTACTTCGCTTTAAAATACATTAAAGTAAAAATGTTTTCTATACTAAGGAAACATGTGCCAAAGTTAAGATAGTTGGGTGTGACACCCCCAAATCAAAATTGTATGCTTGGAGACATAAGACATCAGTTACATTCAGTGCATGCTTGCTGTCATTTGATTCAGGATCTTTCATCTTTCCATCTGTTATCTAAAAGCAGAACAATTAAAGTACATAGAACTGTTGATTAGTAACTTGGTCTCTCGCATTAAGGTTCAGGGTCATTGAGAACAGTGTGGTGAGCAAGATATTTGGGAAAAAGAAGCAAGTGAAAGGGAACTGGAAAAACTGTATACTGAGGAGCTTCATGATTTGTAGTCCTCACTAAACATTACTTGAGTGATAAAACAAAGGAGTATTAAATGGGTGGCATATGTAGTGCACATGCAGAAGAAAAATGTTTGAGGGTTTGGCGGGGACACTTGACGGAATAATATCACTTGAATACCTAGGCACACAGCAGATAATATTAAAACGGATTTTAGGGAAACAGGATATGAGGGTGTGAGCTAGAATGATATGGCCCAACATAGAGGGACAACAAGTAGCAGGCTCTTGTGAGCACAGTAATAAGCCTTTGGGTTCCATAGAGTGTGCAGAATTTCTTGACTAGTGGAGAATCTTTTAGCTTTTTAAGGGCTTTGCTTCATTGAATTAGTTAGTTAGTTAATTAGTTTGTTTGTTTGTTAGCCAGTCAGTAACTCCACCAGTCAGTTGGTCCATCAGTTAGGTAGTAAGTTAGTTAGCCAGTCAGTCAGTTATAGTGTGGCAACTGTCACTCAGATTGTACTGTTATGTCTAATATAGGCATATCAGATCTCTGGAACAGTGGATTCCATATTTCTGTCTATTAAGAATTTAAAATGTTACAAGCCTGTGATTCGACAACATGTTTCTCTGTTTAACAGTATTCATGCCATGTCTACATCACAGTAAAATTTTGTGTCAGTTCACAGTCCTCCAGCTATCTACAAACAAGATCCTTCATCAACTTGTTTATGAAATCCCTCCTTTTTACCCTTACCTAAGACAATCTGCCTCATTACTTAAGGAGATGGTTTAATAGTAGCCTCCCATCAGTGATTCCATATTTGTTTGCAATGTCCTCACTTGACAGTGGCAACTATAATTTTCATATGTAGCTGCCAAGCAGTATTTGATGGTTTTATATTTTGAGCACTCTTCAGTTCCATGTAACAACAGAATAAATTTTCTTTCCCTAGGTTATAATGTTGAGCGCTCCTTAAATGGACAGGCTGTATAATTGTCACCTGTGTTGCAGGTATGTACAGCTTTTGTGGAGTCTAGAAATATCTGAGACACACCATGGTCGAGCATTTGGAGATTGTTTTACAGATTTACAGGTAAAGTATAATGGCTCCAGACAACAGTATCAGAGAAATGAAATTCATCAAAGTGTTACCTGTCTGAACTCTTGATTGCTGTCCTATCTGTAAAAATATGTAATAGGATGTATGGCCATAAAACTGCTTGCATATTGTAACTGCCAACTAGGTAAATGGTAAAATAAATTTTGTGACTATCATGTTACTGGAGAAAGTGTCCTGCTTTCATTGGCTGGGAGCTGGGTGAAGCTGCACTTAACTTGATAGTGGAAAAAACAATATCCTGTGCCTCGTCTGCTCTACAATATTAAACAGAATAATGACAGCTGTGAAGATTCTCACATAGCAAAAGCAAGAGTACAAGAAAGACGCATTCCAGTCAGGTGATGGCTGAGGCTGGCCTAACTTTTCTACAGCCAATTAGCAATGAGTGACCAAGCAAGGTGTAGCAATGTTGTCACATTTCGTTCATGTATGTTCTACATCTGTCAAATGTACAATAAATGTGTTACATAGAAGAGCAGAAAGTGTTGAAATATGAGTTAATGAGGTACAAAATATTTTTTCAGCTTCTGTGAGCACAGATGATGGAAGTGCTAGCCTAGTACAATGAAAACACATAACATGTACCAGCTCCTCTGTGGTCATAATTGAAGTAATTAGCAGAGCAACCACTTCTTTTTAACTCTATTAATTTGTCATTATCAGATGACTGATGCTGTCGCATCTTGTTTGAAACTTTGAATCACCAGGCTACCACTCAAGATCTATTTCCTTTATAACTTTATACAGACTGGGTCTTATCACACCATACGCTGTGCTATTTACAAAAGAAATCTAATGAGCCAGTTCAGTTGATGGTCGCATGATTGTCACACATGTACTACCCAAACCTGTGCACTATAATTTTCTGACACTGTTCCTTAATATCAAGATCCTTCGTTTTTTTTTTATCTTTGATTAACTTGTCTTGTTAATGCTGAGGAACAATGCCCACTCATGGAACTGAGGACTGCTTGATTGTGCAGGTTCCAGTGCTGTACGGAGCAGCTATTGAAGGCAGTGCCACCTGTTTGTGTCGTTTGGCATCCAAAACCCTCTCAGAGTTCAAGCCCCGGTTCAGCGCTGCAATCGACTCCTTTATTTCAACATCACTTGTAGTAGCAGGTGAGACAAATCAGTTCTATAGTTTCTTCACTCTCCAGTTTTCATCAAAGCTTAATTCATTACCACATTCACAACATCCTACCCCACACAATGTGTAACTAGTTTGCATTATCACTGTTCTGATGGATTGCATCCTGTTGTGTGAACTGGTGATACCAGCAGGAATATTCAGACATGTTTTTATTGTATGATGTATACAGACTAACCAGACTACGTGTTTCGGCCTCATAGTCGTCCATCATCAGGTTTAATACAAAAATGTAAGCTATATTTTTTAGAATATGGCATACATTTTGTCCTTGTCAGCTACAGTGGCCCTGCAACTTGTTACAAGATTCAAAAAACCGATTAAAAATACATAGTTCCTATTCACTCAGTCTGATCTACTTTATCAAATTGTTCTATTTTCTACATAAAAGTTCAGGAGTTTCATACTTGCATACACAACATAATTCGCTACAAGCCGGAAGGTCATGGGTTCAATTCCCGAGGTTGTCACTGGAATTTTTCGTTGACATAAACCTTCCAGCCGCACTACAGCCCTGGGGTCGACCCATCCTGTAACAGAAATGAGTACCAGGAATATTTCCTGGGAGTAATGGCAGTCAGCGCGTAGGGCTGACAACCTTACCACCTTCATGTGCCAACTGTCTTGAAATCTGGGAGCCTCAAACTCTTTGAACCCTCAGGGCCTATCCACACCTGTAGTGGGATTACTTTACCCTTTACACAACATAACATAATTTTAAAAACTCGAATTTTATACATATACACACACACTCACACACACACACACACATGTGTGTGTGTAGGTATGTGTGTGTGTGTGTATATTTGTATTTTATTTAATTTGTATAAATCTCCTTTCCTGATGAATGTTATGGTGTTACATTACCAATTTCTTATGATAAAAGGCCAATATCTCCATTTTTAAACACATGTAATTCTGACATGTGACACATTTTTGCATTAGACATGATAAGTGTTAACTATTAGACTGAAACATGTAGTCCATATAATCTGTATATATCACACAATAACACTGCATCAAACAGTATGCTTCTTTTTGAGTTACATTATCACATCCCCAAGATGGGCTAGTGAAGTATTTCAGTCTGCAGATTACCTCTTTGAAGTTTTAAAAAATGTGTTTCATGCTTCATGATCAATATAACTGGCCTAAAAATAGGAGGTGAAGTTTGTTTGTCATTTTGAAAACTTCAACAGAATCATAAAATCTATTGAAGACTAACAAATGCCCTTTAATTTTATTGATGTAATTTTATTGTATTATGGTGACCATCATGTTTCTGCCGTTCATATGGCCATCTTCAGGGTGATTTCTTGGAGAACAAGAATACAATTGTAATTAAAATGTGCCTCAATCACTTCACATTATTAAAAAAAACTATATAATATCCAGTTAAAATTCACTATTGAATTATAAGATAAAATATGGAAGATTATAAAAATATCAGATGTTAAAATTGTTTTGAGTGTGTGGAGTAGTGTGTATAGTAGATACATGTAGTGAATTATACTCACGTAATTAAAGTTATATTTATATGTATAAAAACTATATTAATACTTTATTAGATACTGAATAAATATAAATGTTGAGAAAGGTGTAACAGTAGTTGGTGAAGGTATTTACCAGACTGTTGGGCGATGTGTAGTCTGGGTGGTGAACTCAGGAATGAATTGAAGTGTCCAGGAGGAGGTTGTTGGTAGGGAGTTATGTGCTTGCTTGATGCACATGTATATTGTAGGTTAATTTAAATAGGGGATTTTTTTTCTGTGTTTTTTCCTTAATAATGATGTGTTGGTGAAAGAACTGAATATAGTAATTTTCAAGGTGTTCATTTTTTTTCGAGGGGGGGGAATGTAATAAGGTTATAGCGGTTTCCATAGGTCCATATTTGTGTACGTTGTGTAGGATATGGATGGTATGTGTCAATTGTGGGTTGTTTGATGTGCTGTAACAGATGTGTTTTTTGAATCTTAATTCTAATTATAATACTGTGTAGTGATTTAGACACATTGTAATTACAATTTTCTTCTTGGTCTCAAAGAAATCACCCTGAAGATTGCCACATGAGTGGCCAAAACATGTTGGTAACCATAATACAATAAAAGTACATCAGTAAAATTGAAGTGCGTTCATTGGCCTTTAATACATTTTATGCTTCTAATTAATGCCCAGAATATGGAATATAGCAAATTGCACAGAATCAATTGTTTTAAGCAGCATTGTGCAATAAACCATTGTCTCAACTCCCTAAAAAATGATTTTGCAGTGATGGCAATGAAATCTGAATGAGATACTCAGACATATGAGGAACCTGTGATCCATGTAAGGAACTGTTTGGTCTGTCAGATCAGTGTTACCAGTAAAACGTCAAATAATGTTAATGTGAATCAGAACAAGTCATAAGGTCTAATCCTTGAAAATCAAGGTGAAGTTATCAGGACATGAAGAAGAAATTATTTTCAGAAATATGTTGTTCTTATTGCCTATAATAAATGTCTGAACTGAAGGCATGATTTTAGTGGGAATAAGAGGTCATAAAAATTGTCAGTAGTATGAACTTGAGTATGAAGTAACTTTAAGAAAAGGCACATGATTTAGTGTCAGTGTAGGCCTAGATAGTGGGATTCATATGTAGATGACTCAGAAGAGCACATTATGTAAAATCCATTATCCTGCTCCACAATTCAACTGTAGAATATGGTCGGTCATATGCAGATCATAGTCAACTGAAGTGTAAATTCTTTTTATGATTCATCCCATCATGTTTACTGTATTGAAATACAAAAAATGTTTACTGTCAAACACAACACTGTAATGCCATATAACATGCCATATATTTTGGTTCATCAGGACCATCATCAAGCACCTTTTTTTACAAAACTTTAAAAATATAAGTAAATTGGTACTATGCAAATTCTTCATTACTGAAAGTGCACTAATTTATGACTATTTATATGTCAAAAATTTGTGAGATCCCACTAATGAAGAATTTGAATACTACCAGTTTACTGACGTTTTTACTCTTTGGTAAAAAAGTGCCCAGTGATGGGTCTGATGAACTGAAACTTATAGCGTGTTGTTGTATGGGTTGTGTTTGATGGTACAACTTGTTATTTTAATAACGTGTAGATTACCTTAAAGTTGATATTAAACGCACACATTGGCTAGGAGGCAACATAGTTTATGCTGCCACACACCCACTTCTAAACATGGTGCACTTGACACAACTGAAACTCAGATGTTCTGTTACTTTACTGCTTGCATGGTAAACTTCCTTACACGTCATAACAATGAAACGTAATTTAGCACATATTTTCTTCTTGTAGCATTTGAGTACTCAGGTGGCTACTTCAATCCAGTACTGGCTACCTCACTCAAGTATGGCTGTCGAGGTAACACACTGATTGAGCACGTTGTTGTGTACTGGGTGGGAGCAAGCCTTGGAGCCATTGCATCTGTGTTCCTCTATCAGCACCCAACAGTCCAGAAGTTCTTGATTGGAGACAAGGAAAAAGAAGAGTAAATGAAGTGCTAAACCCAAAGCAATTTTGTGCAGTTCAGAATGACAAGGCACGTGCATATGAAGGCAAATCTAAAGGTACCCAAAACCACCAACAGGAATGGCAAGTACAGCTTCCTGCCACTTGATGCCGCAGTATCGCTATTTTGTGAGTCATGATTGTTCATCTGCAGCCATAAACCTCTGCCTTCCTTCTGAACCACTGTTTATTTTTGTGTATGTTAAATGTGATTCACAGTTTTCTAATAGCTCATTTCAAGCAACAGCGTTTAGTTTCAAACTCAGGAAAACGGCAATGGAAATGCATGAAATGCTCAAAGCAAGTTTCAGTGACAATGGCTTTGGAAGACTTTTGCTTGCTTTTCTTTTTTCAATTAAAACGTGGGGAAACTTTGGTTGAAGACTGTTAGCATTCAGATCATCCCTCAATAGGTTATGCAGATGAAAATGTCGAGAAAGTTCACAAAATCTCCAACAAAGATGTACAAAGTACTATTTTGAGAGCACTGGCATGTCAAGGCTTTCATGTGGAACATGCCAGTGAATTATAAGGGAGGACTTGAAGTTGTGTCTGATCTCCACGGAGTTTTCACCTTACTTGCTTAATGAAAAGCAGAAGCAGCAGCATGTATTTGGGTGCCATGAGGTGTTCAGTGTAGCCAGAAGAGACCAAAATTTCCTCTCAAATGTTATAAGAGGATAAGAAACCAGAGTTAACTGTTACAAATCTGAAACTGAGCAACAGTCCTCTCCATATGAAGCCTCTCCATGTGTCGATTCAGGCCAAAGTTCATAAGCATGCTGGTGATTTATATTTGACTGTAAGAGCACTGTTCATCAAGAAATTTTTCCTTCATGACAAACCATAAAACAGCATTACCACTGGGTGGTTTTGCAGCATGTGAGGAAGCAAGTCTGCCGAAAACATTCAGACTGGCAGAAAAAGAATTAGTTGCTCCAGTGTGACAATGTACCAGTACATACTACTTTGTTAATGCGGCAATTTTTGGCTGCTTAAAATATAGCTGTGTTCCTCCACCCTTCATACTCCTCCAATTTGGCTCTTGATTATTTCTGGTTTATGGCAATGAAATTGCAAATATGAGGGTAGCATTTCCGATATGTCCATAAAATTTAGGAACAATTTCTGACAAAATATAAGAAAAGAACTATAGATCCCTGGAATACAAGACGTAAGAACCAAATACAAACAAAATTGGATCAACCACCTTGAGAGAATGGATAACAACAGACTCCTGAAACACACCCTCAATTACAAACCCTGAGGACGAAGAAATTGTGGACACCCCCAGGAAATGATGGCAACATGTTGATGTCAGAACAAGGTCAAACGACCTAATCCATGGAGGAAGATGATGATGATGATGATGATGATTAATTTCTGACCGTCCTACACATGATTCCAAAAAGTGAGTTCCAGCAGTGCTAGCAACACAGGCAGAAACATTTGAATCATTGTATAAACTGAGAATTGGACAACAATGTCCAGTAACAAAAGAAAGCCTATACTTTGTTATAACTCTTCAGGAAAATTTGGATATGCCCTCGTACCACTGCATCTCAGGAAATACAACGTTGTAGTCAATAACACAAACACAAAAAAGTACAAATTTGTTATTGCTCTTGATACGAACCTGTGATATTGTGTACTAACTGTTACACTTCTGAATTCTGTTGAATAAAGCATTCAAATACCAGATTTGTGTTACACCAGCCCCCTGCAGTCCACCAAAATTCTATGTCATTTCTTAGCATGTCAAGTTTTAAACCAAATATTAAGTTAATAAAAATGAAGGCATGACAGTGAAGGGTGAAACGATTAGAAATGGGAAATTACAGCAGTACATTTTGCTTCAAGGTCTGGCGCACTATGAACAATTTCAGTTTACTTGGTTTGAAATATTCTATAGTGCAGTAAAACATACAATTTCATCTCACACAAGACAAAAAAAAAATCTGTGGCACATAAATACTTCCAGTCAATACAGGTCCTAACTGAAGTGTTTTCATACACAAAAAACTTTGGCCTCTATACTCTACATTATCTTGTCTGTTGAAATCCCACTGAAGCAGAAGGAATAAATCGTAAATCAAAATTTGAGTTTTCACAGAGGTGTTAATTAATACTAAAGTGTTCTGGAATATGACAAAACCTTTTATCTCTGACTTGAGTCTTGAATTTATAAATGTCTGCTTCACTAGTGTGGTCCTGATTTTGACTGTGTCTGATGACACTGACCAACAAAGATCTCCTCACTGACACCTGAAGATGGAAAGGGATCTAGTGCCCGAAATAATGACAGTATTTAATAAACCAGATTCAGATGTATACATGAAAACTTGAACTGATCATACATGTTTCAACAAAGGCTTAGAAACCATAAGCTGAAAACATAAATTAAAAAATAAATAATTAGATGAAATAAAAATGCAAATAAAAATGAGGTGGTATCCTTGGGAAAATTTTGTATGGGTTTATTTTTTAGTTGCAGCACTGACAAAGAAGGCAGCACCTATCTCATACATTCTCCCACAAAAAATATTTAAACACCCCACATTCTTTCGTACCACAAAGAGCACTGCATGTATATTAATATTTGTTAGAAAACAGTAACTCATTCTCTTCATGGAGACATTTGGGTAAAGTTACATAACACAGTAGTGATTTTACATTTTTGTGTTGTCTTTTACATCAATAAATCTCCTGCTATACGTCTTGAATCCACTATACAAGCTACAATTTTTCTCGCCGCAAAGAAATGTTGGCCAAAGAAGTGAAATTGGTCAAATTTCATGAGTATTGTGCTCATATTCAGTCTGTTTCATCACTCTTTAGATGCACTTGCAGAACTGTGAAAAGTGTTTATTAAGTTTCATCATGTCTGTCCAACTATTTGTCTGTCTACCCATCTGTACATTCGTCCACATGGAACAACACGGTTCCCACTGGATGGATTTTCATGAAATTAAATAATCGAGTATTTTTCGAATATCTGTCAGGAAAATTCAGTTTCATTCAAATCTGACAAGAATAACAGGTATTTGTAGACCATTAGACATTTTTGATCGTATCTCACTCAATTCTTCTTAGAATGAGAAATGTTTCAAAGTTGTAGAGAAAATCAAAACACACATTTGATGTCCCATAACGTTTGTTTTTTTTTCAAATATCATGCCGTTTGTGATACAACGTTGAAAAATGTAGGAGAGCAGGAGAGGCCACCGATGACAATATGGCTCATGTGCTTTGCATGCCAGATACATAAGGCTCATCATCATCATAAACATCCAGGGTTGGGCCATTTGGCCCGTTCCGTCTCCAGAGTTACAGTTGTTCACTCCATCGTTTCTTTGGTCTCCCAATTGTTCTCTTTGCTTGTGGGCTGTAAAGGTATGATTTTAAAGGGATTCGGTTTTGTGGCATTCTTTGTAGATGTAAAAGCCAGTTCCTTCTGTATTCATCTATCTTGTCTAGTATGCAGTCTGTAGTACAAACAC